>CABEAM010000169.1_pt1 | contig 42161 bp, 33 predicted proteins | sample 3132391 | NCBI WGS metagenome assembly CABEAM01 (sample SAMEA5534343, study PRJEB31848) | metagenome | biome: tundra; feature: field; material: soil | place: USA | collected 2013-05 | depth 0.45 m
CGATCCAGGTCGCGAGCGAGGTCTCGCGGCCGTCTCTCGGGACGACGACGAGCGGGCTGCGGGCCGAGAGGAGCGCCGCGGCGGCGCGGTTCGCGTAGAGCACGGAGCCCGACGGCCGGACGAGAAGGATCGGCGTGGACGCGGCCTCGGCCGCGCTCTCCAGCCGGCGCCGGGCCGCCGCGTGGATCTCGGCGGCCGCCGCGCTCTCGAGGAGCTGGGCGAGAAGCGGCCGGAAGACCTCGAAGCGCAGGGCCTCCGGCTGCGTCCACGGCCTCCGGGGCCCGCGGAGCAGCGTGAGCACCCCTCGAAGGAGGCCCGTCAGGTGGAACTCCACGGCCAGGGACTCTGCCGGCGTGGAGTGCCGCCGGGCCGGGCGCACGGTGCCCGCGGTGAACACGCCGCTGCGCAAGGCCCGCCAGCGGAAGTGCTGGCCGGAAGGCTCGAAGAGATACTCCATCTCGACCGAATCCGGGTCGAGAACCGAGCGCACGGTGCCGACGATTCGCGTCAGCGTCGTGGCGTGGCGCCCCCGGAAGGGCGGCCCGTCGAGCGGAGAAACCGGCATGTGTGGCGCTCAGCCTCCCCCTGAATTCTATGCGCCCCGCGGTCGACGGCCGCCGGTCGTTCAATTTGTGTTGACGACGGGCGGACACCCCCGAGCCGTGATAGGCTCCTGTTTGTTCCATGTTGAGCTTTGAGGTCCGCAAGGCGGGCGGCGAATCGGAAGTTCGCAAGGTCCATCGGGATGTCATCCACATTGGCGCTTCGACGGGCAATGATCTCGTTGTGCGCGCCCGCGGCGTGCTCGGCCGGCACGCCCGGATCTCGGTGGAGGGAGAGGAGCTTCGACTCGAGGTGCTCGGGAGCGCGCCCGGCTCCCACGTGACCCTGAACGGCTCGATCGTCAAGACCGCCGCCCTCGCCGCAGGGGACCGGATCGCCATCGGCGAGGCCACGATCACGCTCCTGAACGGCCCGGCCCCGAATCCGAACCGGATCGCGGCACCTCCGCCTCGCGGACGCGACGCTCTTTCGCTCGCAGCGGCGGCGCTCGCGCCTCTCGCACCGGCTCCCGCGCTTTCTCCGGCAAACGCGCCGGCCGCGGTCGCGGCGCAGCCGGCCACGGTTCCGGCCGGGCGTCTCGCCGCGGCCCCGGTCGAGGTGCCGCACCGGGCGGAGGAGCGGTCCACGAGAGATCCCTGGCCGGGATTCTTCGAACGCCTCCACCGACCGGTCCCCTTCGAAGAGCTGCTTCAGGACGTCACGGCCTACATCGCGTCGGTGACGCCCGTGCATAGCCTCGCGTTCGTGTCCCTGCTTCCTCCGAACGAAGGCGAGGCGATCGCGGCGCTCTGGAAGGGAACGCTTCCGCGCCTCTCGGCCAAAAGTCTCGCGGAGGCGCGCGAGAAGACTTCTTCCTGGGAGGTCACCGAGTCGGGCGTGCGCCTGCGTGTCTTCCCGGTGCCGCGGCCAGGGGGCGACCCCGTCGGCCTTTTGCTCGTGCCGGTCGAGACGGTCTCCGATCCCGCGCTCCTCGATTTCGTCGCGCACGCGGCGGCCGCCGTGGGCTTCGTGCACGGTGAGCGGAGCGAGGGGGCCTTCGGCGAGCGCGGCGCCTCGCTGGCACCCGCTCCCTTCGCGGTCCCGCTGGAGGATCCGCTCGCGCTCCTCGTCGGCGGTTCTCTGGCGCTGTCGAATCTCAAGGCGTCGCTGTCGCGCGTCGCGGCGGCGCGCGCGCCGATTCTCCTCGTGGGGGACGTCGGCAGCGGGAAGACGCTCGTGGCCGAAACGCTCCACGCTCTCTCGCCGCGGCGCTCACGTCCCTTCGTGCGCGTCTCGGCGACAGCCGCGAGCCCTCAGGCGCTCGAGGAGGATCTGCTCGGCGCCCCCGCCGCGGGCGACCGCCGACGCCGGGTGGGCCGGCTCTTCGAGGCGGATGGAGGCACTCTTCTCATCGAGGAAGTGGGCGACCTGCCCGGGCCGACGCAGGCGCTGCTCTTCCGCCTGCTCGAGGTCCGCGAGGTGACGGCGCCGGGCGGACGGACCGTGCCGGTCGACGTGCGCGTCATCGGCACGACCTCGCGGCCCCTCACGCGCGCCGTCGAGGACGGCGCCTTCCGCGACGACCTCTACTTCCGCCTCTCGGCGCTCACGCTGCGGCTGCCGCTGCTCAAGGATCGAAAGGAAGACATCCCGGCTCTCCTCGACGCGCTCGCGGCGCGACACGGCGGCCCGGTGGCGGAGCACTTCGACGTCGAGGCGATGAACGCGCTCCTCAACTATCAATATCCCGGTAACGTGCGCGAGCTCGAGAACGAGGTGCGGCGTCTCGCCGCCCAGATCGGGCCCGGCGCCATCACGCTGGCCGACCTCGACCAGAAGTTCTCGGGCGAGCACGTCGAGCTCGCGCTCAAGGAGAGCGACGACCTCAAGGAGATCGTCGAAAAAGTGGAGCGCCAGGTCATCGAGCGCGTCATGCGCAAGGTGCGCGGCAACCAGTCCCTCGGCGCGCGTCTCCTCAACATCTCGCGCGGCAGCCTCATCGCGAAGATGAAGGAGTACGACATCAAGGACTTCCGGTACCTCAAGCGCGGGGAGTGACGGCCGTCACGCTGGCTTCGCGCGGTTGATCCACGGCCGCGGCGTCGTTAGCATGTGAGAAGTACAAACGGGGGGAATCGATGAGAACCGCATTCGTTGGCCGCGGGGCCGCCGGCCTGGTCGCAGTCGTTCTCGTCTTCGCCGCCGGCCCCGCCCGCAGCGATAAGCCGGTGCCGGCGCGAGCCCTCGCGGCGAAACCCGCGAAGACGCGCCCCGCCCTGAAACCGGGGGAAATTCTCGAAGACGACCTGTCTCCGATGGGACGCCTCGCCCGGCTCGCCGCCACCGGCCGGCTCGAACGCCAGCTCGCGGCGGCCCGCGCGCGCGCCCGCGGTGCCGGGCGCGTTCCGCTGGTTCCAGGCGGCGGCCCACCCCCCGCGGACGACGAGTTCGACGGGCCCGCGGGCGGTCAGGCGGAAGTCACGATCGCCGTCGACCCGACCGGTCAGCACGTCGTGATCGGCTTCAACGATACGCGCGGCTTCTCGCTGAACCCCGTCTCGATCTCGGGGTTCGCGTACTCCGACGACGGCGGTGTCACGTTCACGGACGGCGGCCAGCTGCCCTCCGTTTCCAAAGGCAACATCGGAGCGACGCTCTTCCCCCAGGTCTTCGGTGACCCCGACGTCAAGTTCGTCGCCGAGGGCGGCGGATGCCAGTTCATCTACTCCTCGATCATGGTCAAGGGGCTCGGCGCGAGTCCCGCGTTCACCGGCACCGCACAGACGATGTCGATCCATCGCTCGACGGACTGCGGACACTCATGGACCGGGCCCTTCGAGATTACGGCGGCGACGAACCCCACGAGCGTTCTCGTCGACGGCAACGCGCGTGACGCAGCGGACAAGGAGTTCATCGACGTCGATCCGGACACCGGCCGTGTCCTCGTGAGTTGGACGAACTTCACCGACATCACGGTGATCCTCGGGGGGACGGAGATCCGCACCGCATACTCGGACAACGTCATGTCCGCCACGCCGCCGACGTGGTCGGCCGGCGTCGTCCTGAATTCGGGCGCGGCATTCTCGGAATCCGGCTCGATGCCGCGATTCGCGGGCAACGGATCGGCCAATGCGTACGTCGTCTGGAACCAGGACGGCTCGAGCACGGTGACGCCGTATTCCGGCTTCCCCTACACGAACCAGCGCTTTTCGCGCTCGATCAACAACGGCGCAGCGTGGAGCGCTCCGATCACGCTCGGAGGGCCGGACTCATTCCCGATCGACTACATCCTCGGCAACGACCGCGTGCACCAGCTCCCGGGGCTCGCCGTCGACAACTCGTCCGGGCCCAACCAGGGCAACGTCTACGTCGTCTGGGCGAACAACGCGAGCCAGGACGGAGCGGACGTCGTGTTCCAGAGGAGCACGAATGGCGGAGTGTCGTTCTCGTCGCCGGTGAGCCTGAACGGGCGCCCCGGCGTGGACCGCGCCCAGTGGTTCCCGTACGTTGCGGTCGACAGCACGACGAGCCGCATCTCGGTCATGTTCTACGACCAGGGCATCTCAGGCTCGGGCGACGTGCTGGAGACGACGTGGACGTACTCGGACGACGGTGGCGTCACGTGGAGCCGGCCTTCCCCGTTGACGGGCCGGCCCTTTCACGGGGGGTACGGAAACGACACCGGCCAGCCGAACCTCGGCGACTACATCGGCTGCACGGCGCGATCCGGAGCTCTCTTCGCGACCTGGGCGGGGACGCCGCCGGTCGTCAGCTTCGTGGACGGACAGCCGACGTCCAGCTTCACCGTCCCCGATTTCGTCTTCGGAAGACGCACGGCGGGAAACGCCGCGATCGCCCTCGGCACGGTCACCCTCACGGACAGCGGAGGGAACGGCTTCATCGACCCGGCGGAGACCGTCAGCTTCCAACTGCCGCTCCGGAACATGGTCACGAACGCCGCGACGGCGCCCGTGACCTTCACGAGCGTGTCCGCCACGGTCACGACGTCGACGCCGAACGTGACCGTTCTGCAAGGGACCCGCGCGTATCCCGACATCGCTCCCGCAGCAACCGCCACGAACGCGCTCGCCTTCACGGTGCAAGTCGGCGCCGGGTTCGTGCCGGGGACGAGGATCGACTTCACGCTCGCCGTGACGGCGGCCCAGGGCGCGACGACGCTGCTCTTCACCCAGAACACGGGAACTCCCGTCGCGGCCACGATCTTCTCCGAGAACTTCGACGCGGTGGCTCCGGGCAGCCTCCCCGCGGGATGGACCACGATCCACCAGGGGGGAAACAACACCGTCCCGTGGACGACGAACAACACGTTCGCCGGCACGTCCTCAAACGGGCTGTTTCACATCAACGCGAACGACGGTCTGAGCCACGATCACACCCGCTTCGAGCGCGTGGCCACGCCCAACATTACGATCCCGGCGAACGCGGAGTACGTCACCCTGGATTTCGACATCGCGTACGACCTCGAGGACGCGCCCGACTTTAACGTCCTCGCGTATGACGGGGCGACGCTGCGCATCACGGACTTCACGGCCGGGCATTTCGCCCGGGCGAATCTCGTCGAAGCGTTCGCCGAGTCCATCACGACGGGAACGTCCTTTCACTTCCCGAAGCACCTTCCGCGCAGTAGCAGCGCAGCCTATTTCCAGGACATGTCGGTCTGGTCGGGCGATTCCGGCGGCTTCAAGCACGTGAGCATGCGGCTCCCCGGCATGGCCGGCACGACGGTCCAGCTGCGTTTCGACTTCACGCAGGACTCCGGCGGGACCTGCACGGACGTCCGCCCGACGCACACGACGTGCGGCGTCCTCATCGACAACATCGTGATGAAGAGCGTGACGTCCGCCCTCCCGGCGCCCGGAGCCGATCTCGCGCTCGGGATGGCGGCACCGTCCGGCGCCGCCATCGGCGCGTCCGTGACGTATACGCTCACCGTCACGAACAACGGGCCTTCCCCCGCGACGAACGCCATCGTGACGGACGCGCTGCCTTCGTCGATCGCGTTCTCCTCGTGCGCGTCCACCGGGGGCGGCGCGTGCGGTGGAACAAGCGCGGTCCCGAGGGTCACGTTCGCGTCGCTCGCGTCGGGGGCGTCGGCGACCATCACGCTCACGGGTAGGGTCGTCTGCGCGACTCCCAACGGCGCGATCGCGACGAACAACGCCTCGGTGGCGGCGTCCAGCCCGTCGGATCCGGTCGGCGGCAACAACGCGGCGAGCGCGAGCACGACGGTGACGGCGCCGGCGGCGCCCGTCATCTCCGTTCCCGCCGCCGTCCCGGCGGGCGGAACGGGCCGCGTCGCCAGCGTACCCGCGGTCGCGGGAAGCAGCTTCACGTGGACCATCGCGAACGGCACGATCACGTCCGGGCAGGGCACGAACCAGATCACGTTCACGGCGGGCGTCGTGGGCACGCTGACTCTCGGGGTGACGGAGACGAACAGCACGGGGTGCGCGTCAGCGCCGGGGAGCGCGAACGTGAGCGTCATCGCGCCCGGGAGCGCGATGCTCCTCTACCCGCTCACGCCCTGCCGGCTCCTCGACACGCGCAACGCGGCCGGCCCGCTCGGGGCGCCGCCACTCGCGCCGTCGGGCTCGCTCGACCGCGCGTTCGCGATCACGGGCGTCTGCGGGATCCCATCGGACGCGCGGGCGGTCTCCGTGAACGTGACGGTCACGAACGTGCAGGCGAGCGGGACGCTCCTCCTCTATCGCGGCGACGGATCGCCGACGACGGCGTCGACGATCAGCTTCCGGCCGGGGGTCACGCGCGCGAGCAACACGCAGACGCAGCTCGCGCTCGACGGGTCCGGGACGTTCAGGGTCCAGAACAGCTCGGCCGGCACGCTGGACTTCATCGTGGACGTGAACGGCTTCTACCGCTGACGCGCGGGGCGGCTCGGCCGGACGGCCGGGCCGCTACACTGCGGGCGTGTCCGATCCCGAAGGCCGGGCCTTCCGGCGCTCGCTGACCCTCGTCCTCGCGGTTCTCGGCTTCCTGACGGCGGGGGCCGTGGTGCTCTTCGGGCACCTCCTCTTCAAGTCGCTTTCGAAGGACGTCGTCAACGACGCGATTCTCCACACGAAGCTCGATGCGGAGCGGCTCGCGCGCGGTATCGCCGAGCGTTCGTCGGGCGACCCTTTCATCCTGAAGCTCAAGCAGACGGAGATCGACCGGCTCGTCACGACGGGACTCTCGGAGCGCCAGATCCTCACGGAGATCGAGGTCCTCGACAGCGCGAAAAAGGAAGTCCTCTACGCGTATCACGGCACGCTCACCGTGCCCGACCGCAAGGGCCAGGCGGGCGCCGAGGGGCCGAGGGTTCTCGACGTGAAGCCGGCGGAGCCCGGCACGACCGCGCGCAGCTACAGCCTCGAGGCGCCCGAGCCCGATCCCTACGACATGGAGGTGCCCGTCGGCGATTTCGCCGTGCTGCGCTTCGGCGTCTCGCGGCGCGTTCTAGCCGAGCGCGTCGAGAAGCTCCGTCGCGAGCTGTACCTGCGGACGGCCGCGGCGGCCGTCGTGTCGTTTCTGGGGATTCTCGCGGCGTCCGCGGCGGTGATCCTCCTTTATCGCCGTACGCGGCGCGTGGAGGAAGCGCGCCTCGAGGCCGAGCGGCGCGCCGAGCTCGGCGAGGTGGCGGCGGGCCTCGCGCACGAGATCCGGAATCCCCTGAACGCGATGGGCCTCAACCTCGAGCTCCTCGAGGAGAGGCTCGCGCACCCGGTCGCAGCCCAGAGCACGGGCACGTCCGCGGCCTCGGCCGCGGATCTCGCCCAGGCCGCGCGCGTCGAGACGAGCCGACTCGCGCGGCTGCTCACGGACTTTCTCTCGTATGCGCGCCCGTCGCCGCTGAGCCCCGTTCCCGCCGACTTGAACGAGGCCGCACGCGAGGCGGTCTCGTTCCTGGAACCCGAAGCCTCTCGTCGCCACATCCGGCTGACGTTCTCGTCCCAGGCGGGAGGCGCTCCCGCGCTCCTCGACCCCGCGCGCGTGCGTCAGGTGGTGCTCAACCTCGTCGGCAACGCGCTCGATGCCGTGGAGGCGGAGGGGGCCGCGGCGCGCGAGGTGGAGGCGCGCGTCGAGGATGCCGGAAGCTTCTGGCGCCTCACGATCGCCGACCGCGGGCCCGGCGTACCGCCCGCGAAGAAGGCCGACGTCTTCAAGCTCTTCGTGTCGACGAAGCCCGCGGGCACGGGCCTCGGTCTCCCGATCGCCGAGCGGATCGTGCGCGCCCACGGCGGGACGCTGACGCTTTCCTCGTCGCCCGGCGAGCCGACGCGGGCCGTGGCGACGTTCCCGAAGGGGCGCTGAGGCTCAGCGCGGCGGGAGGATCTTGGCCGGGTCTTCACCCGCTTCGCCGCGCTGAAACGCGAGCACGCGCGCGACGAGCGTCTTCACCGGCGCCGGGAGCGTCAGCAGCAGCTCGCCCTCCGGATTCAGGATCACCTGCTCCGTCGTGCCGGTCGCGAGCAGCGTGCGCTCGGGCAGGCGGCGGATCTCATACGCCATCGCGAGCTTCGCCGTCTCGGACGGCGCGAGGACGGCGGAGACCTCCAGCCGGTCGTCCAGCTTCGCGGACCGCTTGAGGTTCAGCTCGACCTTCGTGATCGGCACCTTGTAGCCGTAGGCGAGCGCGTCGGCGGGCGTGAGCCCGAACGCCGCGCAGAGCGCGTTGCGTGCCACCTCGAAATACTGCACGTAGTGGCCGTGCCAGACGACGCCGTACGAGTCCACCTCGGGAAAGCGGACCTCGAAGGAGGTTGTGAACGCGCGCGTCGTCATGGCGCCGTGAGGACCGCCGCGAGGACGTTGCCGCCGGCGCCGAAAGCGTCGATCAGGATCGCGCCGGTTCCGGGATCGGCGCGCAGCTCGGCCGCCGCGAGGGCGAGCTGGATCGCGCCGATGGCAGGGTTTTCGCCGAGGGAATCCTTGACGGCCACGGTACGCGGAGGCTTCGCGCCGAAGACGTCCGCGAGCGCCGCGCTCTCGGCGGCGTCCGTGAACGGCGATCCGTTCCGCGAGAGATGGACGAGGCCGATCCCGGAAGGAGCCAGGCCGGCCTGGTTGAGGGCGTCACGCATCGCGGCGGCGAGGACCGCCGGCTCGGCGCGCCGCTTCTGGGGCGAGAGAGCCGCGCCGCGCGACGCGAGGCCGGCGATCCGCGCGTCGATTCGGGCTCCGCGAGCGCGGGCCGCCGTTTCGTCCTCGACGAGGACCACGGCCGCGCCCTCGCCGAGAACGAACCCGGGGCGCCGTTCCGTGCGCGTGGCGCGCACGCGCTCGTACGCGCGGTGGTAGACGAGGTTCCACTCGTCGGCGGCGCCCACGAGGAGAGCGTCGGCGCGTCCGTCCGCGAGGAGCATCCGGGCATAGAACAGCGCGTTCAACGCGGCCGGGTCCTTCTGGGTGATCGTCACGTTCGGGCCCTTGATGCCGACTTCGATCGCGGCCTGCGAGGCCGGTGCGTTCGCCACCGTGTTCGGAAAGAGGAACGGCGACGCCGCGTCGGGCGATTCGACCGCCATCTGCCGTTCGAACTCGGTGAGCGGACCGACGCCGGCCGAGCCGGTGCCGAGGAGAATGCCGGTCCGCTCCTCGCGTCCCGCGACCGTGTAGCCCGCGTCGGCCAGCACCTGCTTCACCGCGACGATGGCGTACTGGCTGCCGCGATCGAGGCGGCGGGCCTTGCTCTTCGGCAGCTCCGGCTCCGTCGTGAACGCGCCGATGCGCGCCGCGGGGGAGCGGTCGGCGGCAGGCGGCGCGCCGTCGTCCTCGACCGGGCCCACGGCGGAGCGCCCGGCGGCGAGCGCGGCGCGCGTCTCGGCGAGCGTCCGGCCGAGCGCGGTGACGGCGGACTCTCCGGTGATGACAGGCGACTTCAAGACGCCCCGAACGCCACGACCGTGGAATTGCCCCCGAATGCGAACGAGTTCGAGAGCGCGATCTTCACGCGCGCCTCTCGAGCTGCGTTCGGGACGATGTCGAGATCGCACTCGGGGTCCGGCTCCTCCCAGTGGATCGTGGGCGGCACGAGGCCGGTCTCGATCGTGCAAACGGTCGCGACCGCCTCGATGGCGCCCGCCGAGCACAGGCAGTGGCCGAGCATCGACTTGATCGACGAGACGGGGATCTCCCGCGCGCGCTTCCCGAGCGCCCGTTTGATCGCCGCCGTCTCGGCCGAGTCGTTCTGCGGCGTGGCCGTTCCGTGAGCGTTCACGTAATCCACATCTCCCGGGTTCAGCCCGGAGGCCAGGAGGCATGCGCTGATCGTGCGCGCGCCCGCTTCGCCGGTCGGCTCGGGCTGCGTCATGTGGTGCGCGTCGGAGGTGACGCCGTAGCCGAGGAAGCGGGCCCGGATGCGCGCTCCGCGGCGGCGTGCGTGGCCTTCGTCCTCGAAGATGAGAAGGCCCGCGGCCTCCCCGATCGAGAGCCCCTTGCGGCGCAGATCGAACGGGCGGCAGGGCTCGGGGTCGACCGAGCGGAGCGCGTTGAAGCCTCCATGCGTGAGTCTCGCGAACGTGTCGGCGCCGCCCGTCACGACGACGTCGCAGAAGCCGTGGCGGATGAGATCGGCGGCGTAACCGAGCGACGTGGCCGAGGACGAGCACGCGGTCGTGATCGTCGAGCGCGGGCCGAGGAGGCCCCAGCGCTCGGCGATGCGGTCGGTCGTCTGGTCGGGCGGGTGGTTGAGGACCTTCGTGGGACGCGCCCGGCGAGGACCCCTCGCGAGGAGGTCGCGGAAGTAGTTTTCGCTGTCGAGAAGTCCGGACACGCCCCCTCCGAGGACGACGCCGATGCGCGACGGATCCTCGCGGTCGAGGTCGAGCCCCGCGTCGGCGAGGGCTTCCGCAGCCGCCGTCAGGCCGATGATGTCGGTGCGCGAGAGGCGGCGCCGGAGGCGCGGCTCGAAACCGGAGGGCAGCTCCTTGATCTCGGCCGCGAGCTGCGTCCGGAAACCCGACGCGTCGAAGAGCGTGATGGGGCCGATGCCGCACCGCCCGGCGACGAGCCCTTCCCAGGTCGACGCGAGGTCGTTCCCGAGAGAAGTCACGGCCCCGAGGCCCGTCACGACGACGCGGCGTTTGTCCATCCGGCGGATCTTACTGAGTCGCGGAGGACTTTGGATTCCGGGAACGGGCCATCGAAGCGGCCGCCCGAAGGGCACGAGCTTCTTCGCCAATCCATTGTTAGCATGCGGGCATGCTTGACCGCCGTGCGCTCGCCCTGACCGTACTCTGCTTCACCTTTTCAGCCGCCGCCGAGGGGCCACCGACCGTGGCCGAAGCGGAGGCGTTCCTGAAGAACGCCGAGCAGCGCCTGCTGCAGCTCTCCGTGGAGGCGGGGCGCGCGGACTGGGTGAAGCTCAACTTCATCACCGAGGACACCGAGCTCCTCGCGGCGAAGGCCGACGAGCGCGCGATCAACGCGGCCGTCGAGCTGGCGAAGCAGGCCGTGCGGTTCGACAAGCTTTCGCTGCCGGAAACGCTCGCCCGCAAGATGAGGCTCCTGAAGAACGGCCTCACGCTCGCGACGCCCTCGGACCCGAAGGAAAGCGAGCAGTTGACGCGCATCGCCTCGTCGATGGAGGGCCTGTACGGCAAGGGAAAGTACTGCCGGCCGGGCAAGGACGGGAAGGAAGAGTGCCGCGATCTCGGTGAGCTGTCGAAAGTTCTGGCGACGAGCCGCCGCGACGACGAGCTGCTCGACGCCTGGACGGGATGGCACGCCATCTCGCGTCCCATGCGAAAGGACTTCGTCACGTACGTCGCGCTCGCGAACAAGGGCGCCCGCGAGCTGGGCTTTGCCGACACCGGTGCTATGTGGCGCTCCAAATACGACATGCCGCCGGACGCATTCGCGGCAGAGCTGGACCGTCTGTGGGAGCAGGTGAAGCCGCTCTACCTCTCGCTCCACGCCTACGTGCGGGCGAAGCTGCGCGAGAAGTACGGCGACCGCGTTCCCGCGAGCGGACCCATTCCCGCGCATCTCCTCGGCAACATGTGGGCGCAGGAGTGGGGAAACATCTACCCGCTCGTGGCGCCGGCCGGCGCGGATCCCGGTTATGACCTGACGCAGATCCTCAAGAGCCGCAAGACGAACGACCAGCAGATGGTGAGATACGGCGAGGCGTTCTTCACGTCCCTCGGCTTCGCGCCGCTGCCCGAGACGTTCTGGAAGCGGTCCCTGTTCCTGAAGCCCCGCGACCGCGAAGTCGTCTGTCACGCGAGCGCGTGGGACATCGACCTCGCGAACGACCTGCGCATCAAGATGTGCATCGACGTCACGGCCGAAGACTTCAACACCATCCATCACGAGCTGGGCCACAACTTCTATCAGCGCGCTTACAACGACCAGCCGTACCTCTTCCGCGAGAGCGCCAACGACGGCTTCCACGAGGCCGTCGGCGACACGATCGCGCTCTCAGTCACGCCGGAATACCTCGTGAAGCTCGGTCTCCTGGAGAAGGCGCCGGACACGTCGAAGGACATCGGCTTGCTTCTCGACAAGGCGCTCGAGAAGATCGCCTTCCTCCCATTCGGGCTCGTGATCGACCAGTGGCGCTGGAAGGTTTTCTCGGGCCAGATCCCGCCGGAGAAATACAACGAGACGTGGTGGGAGCTGCGGAAGAAATACCAGGGTATCGCGCCGCCGGTGACGCGGAACGAGCAGGATTTCGACCCCGGCGCGAAGTTTCACGTGGCCGGCAACGTCCCCTACATGCGCTACTTTCTGGCGGACATCCTCCAGTTCCAGTTTCACCGCGCGCTGGCGGGGATCGCCGGATGCAAGGGTCCGCTCAACCGCTGTTCGATTTACGGGAACAAGGAGGCTGGAAGCCGCCTGAACGCGACCCTGTCCATGGGCGCGAGCCGCCCATGGCCCGAAGCTCTCGCCGCCCTGACCGGGGAAAAGCAGATGGATGCCAGCGCGATCCGCGACTACTTCGCCCCGCTCCAGAAGTGGCTGGACGAGCAGAACAAGGGAAAGCCGGTCGGCTGGTAGCGCGCCCTCGGGTGCGCCGGGTCTGTATCATTCCGCCCTCGTGACGGACCGCGTCGACTGGCATCGCTACTTCATGAACATCGCCGGAGAGGTGGCGAGCCGGGCCACGTGCCCGCGCAAGCACGTCGGCGCGGTGATCGTGCGTGACAAGAGGCTCCTTTCGACGGGCTACAACGGCTCGCTTCGCGGCCTTCCGCACTGCGACGAGGTGGGCTGCCTCATGGAGGACGGGCACTGCATCGCGACGGTCCACGCGGAGGCGAACGCGATCCTCCAGGCTGCGATGAACGGTGTCCGCATCGAGGGGGGCGAGATCTACACCACGGCTTCGCCCTGCTGGAGCTGCTTCAAGCTCGTCGCGAACGCCGGCCTCGTCGCCGTCTACTTCGGCGAGTTCTACCGCGAGCCGCGCATCCACGATTACGCCGACCGCGTCGGCATTCGCCTCGTCGACCTGTCGCTTGCAAGTGTTCGCGCTTTCACCAGGTCAGATTGAAGCCGCCGGCGAACGTGCGGCCTGGCAGCGGGACGGAGGCCACCTCCTCGTAGCGGACGTTGCCGAGATTCTCCCCGTCCACGAAGAATTCGAGGATGCGCCCCTGAAAGGCCTGCCACGAGATGCGCGCCGACAGAAGCCAGACGCCATCGGTGAAGCTCGGCCGGGAAAGGTACGACAGGCGCGAGGTGACCGAGAGCTCGAGCGGCAGGGCGATGCCAGCGAGGATGTCCCACTTCGCGTGCAGCGGGTCGAGCACGTACTTGCCCTCCGTCGCTCCGTCGGCCGCGGCCGACAGGCTCGCGAGATCGACGAACGTGTACGCGGCCTGAACACGAAGCTGCGTCAGAAATGCGGGCCGCCCCCGGGTCCAGTCGGCCGAGGCCTCGACGCCGTCCGCCACGGCCTCCCGCACGTTCCGCGCGCGCCAGGGCTCGTCGGCAGACGAGCGCACGAAGTCGATCAGGTCGGTCGCATGCCGGTGAAAGTACGCGGCATCGAGAGTGGCCGCTCCGACCGCGAGGGCGGCCCCCGCCTCGACGTGCCACGCCTTCTCGGGCCTCAAGTTCGGGTTGCCGACGTTCTGCGGGTCGACGTAATAGAGCTCCGTGAACGACGGGACGCGGAAGCTCGACCCGAACGAGGCGCGAAAGGTGAGGGGTGCGGCGGCGTCCCAGGCGACCCCGGCGTACGGCGAAAGGCGCGAGCCGTAGCCCTCGTACTCATCGGCGCGCACGCCCGCGTGCAGGCCGGCCGTCGAGGACGCGGCCGGGTCCCAGGCGCGCGCGAACTCGGCGAAGAGCGCGCCGTGGTCGCGGCCATGGCTCCCGAGGTTCGTGGACGAGATCGTCTCGCGCCCGGCCTCCACGCCGAACGCGAACGTGCCGCCGCCAAGCGCGTGGCGCGCGGCCGTGCGCAGGAGAGAGGTGACCGTGTCATGAAGATTCTCGTAGAACGACGGGTCGTTCCGGTCGAGGACGAAGTCGTCGTGGTGCGCGCGCACGGACGCGGAGGGGGTCAGCGTCCAGCCGCCGAGGGCGAGAGTCGAAGAGAGCGCTGCCGTGCGCGTGCGCGTCGACTCCTGCTGGTCTGGATACGCCGTGCCGTAGAAGCCATAGGCGCCGTAGTTCCGGCTCGCGTAGCCGAGGCCGAGCGTGACGGGCCCCGCGCCCGTGTCCCACCGCCCCGAGACGCGCAGGAGGCCGGAGGCGGACTCCATGTCGTCGCGGAACCCCGAGTTCTCCGTCCGGTACCAGTCAATCGCCGCCGAAACGGACTCGTCGATGCGCACCGCGGTGCGGAACCCGCCGGCGTCGAGGGAGTCGCTGCCGTGCCCGTAACGCATCTCCAGCTGCATGTTCGACCGCCCGAGGTTCGCTCCGCGCGTCACGATGTTCACGACGCCGCCGACCGCGTTCGAGCCCCACAGTGCGGAACCGCCGCCCGCGAGGACCTCGATCCGCTCGACGGCGCCGAGGGGCACGTCGAAATCCGCCGAGAGGTGGCCGCTCTGGGGATCGGTCATGGGCTGGCCGTCCACGAGGAGCAGCGTGCCGTTGAAGTCCGAGCCCCGGATCCCGACATCGGCCTGCGTCCCGTTCAGGCCGCGCCTCCGCACGTCGAGCCCGAGGATCGTCTGAAGCACGTCGGGAAGCGCGCGAACTCCCGGCATCGCGGCGATCTCTTCTCGCGTCACGATCCTGACGGTGGCGGAGGCGGGCGCCATGTCGAGGCGCGTCGCGACGACCGCCACCTCCTGCCTGACGCGTGGAGGGGCGGCTTCGTCCGGCGGCACGTCCTGCCCGGGAAGCGGCCGCGAAAGGAGCGCCACGCCGAGCGCGATGCCGGCGAGGATTCTCATGGGCGGGAGGATAGCGGATGGGTCCGGGGTTAAAGTCGCGGGGAATGGATACGCTCACCCACGGCCTTGCGGGCGCCCTCCTCGCCCGCGCCCTGCCGTCCACGGGAGACGAGACGCTCGACCGCACGCTCGCGCGGCGCGAGGCCTGGGTCGGCTTCGCGGCGGCCATGTTCCCGGACGCGGACGTCTTCGTGTCGCCGTTCTCCGCCGAGTTCTACATCACGCAGCACCGCGCGCTCACCCACTCGTTCGTGATGCTGCCGGCGTGGATCGTCCTCCTCACGGCGGCCGCCTCGATTTGCCTCTCGCCGGCGCTCGGCCCTCCCGGCGCGGCCGGCCGGCGCACGGCAGTGCGGCGCCTGGGCGTCGTCGTCGCGCTCGCTCTCGTGTCGCACATTCTTCTCGACTGGATCACGTCTTGGGGAACGATGTTCCTGTCGCCGATTTCGTCGGCGCGCTTCGCGCTCGACTGGACCTTCATCCTCGACGCGGCCCTGTCCGGGCTCTTGGTCCTCGGCCTCGTTGGGGTCCGCGCCGTCTCGAGGCGGTCGTTCCCGCGATCGAGGGTCGCGGCGCGCGCGGGCCTCCTCGCGGCGACCGCGTATGTCGGGCTCTGCGCCGTCCGCCATGTGGAAGCCGAGCGTCTCGGCCAGGCGCTGGCGCCCCGGGCCTCGAGTCGGGCCGCGATTCCCCAGCCGGGATCGCCGGACCGCTGGCTCCTTCTTTCGGACGACGGGCCCGACGTGATCGCGACGTTCGTGGATCTCGGCAAGCGGGGCAGGGAGATCACGCGGCCGCCGGAAGCCGACGAGCTCGCGCGCACGGGATTCCGCGGCGGCGCCCTGAACCTTTTCCGCCATCTCGACGGTGTTTACCGTTCGCGCGACGACCTCGCGCCGCGGGTCATCGAAAAGGCGAACGGTCCGCTCGCGCGGCTGGCGCTCGAAACAAGCATCGCCGGCGTGTTCGGCCGCTTCGCGCGATTCCCCGCCGCGCGCGAGGAGCTGCGGGGCGACGCCGTGGAGGTCCTCCTTCGGGACGTGCGCTTCGGCTACCTTTCGAACAAAGTCGACCCGTTCACATACATCGTCCGGTATTCCCTCAAAGGCCGGGTTCTGTCCTCGGGCTTCCCGTCCTCGCGCTGGAGCCACGAGGCCGCGCCGCGCGCCGTCGGCGCCGCGCGCTGAGCTGAGGCCCGCGCCTTCAGAGAAGCCGGAAATGCTCCTGCACGGCGCGCGAGCGGAAGGCGAGGAGCGAGGAGGCCGTCGCGAGGGCGACGCCCACGAGAATCAGCGTCATGCGGAGGTATGGCGCGCCGGCCGCGCGGTGCTCGAGAGCGAGGAGTTGGAGTGTGCGGAGCCACTCGAGGGCCCCGAGAGCGAGAGCGCCCTGAACGGCCCGCGCCGCCCACGGGCGCCGCACGAAGAGGAGCGCGACGACGGCTAGGGCCACGGCGACCAGCGCGAGGTGTCCCGCGCGCAAGAAGTGCGCGCCCAGGACGAGGAGGGCGAGAGCCCCGGGGAGGAGGCGCAGGGCCAATCCGCCTATGCCGCCCCGTGGACCGCGATCTCGGCCTCGGCGAGTTCTTCATAGAGCCTCGCCGCCCACGACTCGGGTGTCCTCGACCTCAGGCGGATCGGAATCACAGCACGGGCACGGAGGTGGAGTCCGTGGAGGGGCCGGACGCGGGGGCCGCCGGAGCTGCCGAAGCCGGGGCCGACGCCCCCGCTTCCACCGAACGCTTCAGATAGGCGGAAGCCGCGCCGAGGTGCCCGGCGCGCGTCAGGATCAGGAGCAGGACGACGAGCTGCTGGCCGGCGAGAATCAGGGCGAAATCGCCGAGCTCCTTACCGTCCCAGACGGGACCGAGGAACAGCCACACGAGGAGCGGAAGGAGGCCGAGGGCGCCGAAGAGGATCTCGAGCGCCAGGGTGCGCGCGGGCCGCCCGAGGACGAACCCAAAGCCGCTCATCAGAGCTCCGAACGGATTCGTGATCCCCTGGCCCAGAGCCGCGCGCGCGTAGAGGACGACGAGCCGGATAGATCCCGCCACGAGGAGGAAGATGCCGAGCCGGAAAAGGAGAAGCCCGACGGCCTCCCACTCGTACCGCAGCTCGTCGGACTCGTAGAGCGTGCCCGTTGCCGCATAGATCCAGCGGTACGCGGCCAGGATGCCCGCGAGCGAAAGCGCTCCGAGGAGGAGTGACGGGACCGCGAAACGCGCGGCGTCCGCCCCGAATGCGGCGAGGCTCGTGCGTTCGCGCTCGGCGCCGAAGCGCCCGGCGAAGCCGCCGGAGAAGAGGGCCGCGAGAAGGGCCGTGAGCGCCCCGAAGCCCACGGCCGAGCCCGAGATCCCGGACGTGCGGAAGAAACCCGACAGAGGCGCCGGTCGCCCCGAAGCGGTGCGCTCTCCACGTTCGCCCGTCACGGCCTCGTCCCATTTCGAGAGGTCGCCGAGGACGTCGGGGCGCGTGCGCGCGAACGACGTGAAAAACGTGTGGAGGTCCGCGTTGCCCGCGGCGAGCCGCTCGGCCCACGGGCTCTTGTCGAGCGTCTGCCGGAGCGCGGACGTCAGCGGATGCATGAAGGCGAAAGCGAGCGCCGCGTTCAGGACGAGGAAGAGCAGGAGCGCCTTCCACGTCTCGAGGGCCGAGACGAGACCGCGTGTCGCGAGGACGAGCACGGAATCGCGCCTCATGCGGCCCCCACGAAGCCCAGCAGCGCGAAGAGCTCGAGGACGTTCTGCGCCCAGAAGCGCAAGCGGGCCGCCCAGCGGCGCGACGCGGCGGGCGCTTCGTCCGTGAGGCGTCCGTTGTTGAGCGGGTTCGCGTCAAGAAGGCACTTGCGGTCCGGGTCGATCTCCACGGAAACGAGCTTCGGGCCCGTGGCGCGGTAGCGGATCCAGCGCTCGTCGCCGACCCACGGGCGGCGGACTCGCGTGCCGTCGGCGAAGCGCAGCTCGACCTCGACCGGCCACGACGCCTCGCCGAGCCGCTGCGCCACGGCGAGCGACTCCCAGCCGCCCGCGTCGTTCTTCGGAATCACGAGCGAGCGCGCGTCGCCTTCGCCCATGTATCCGGTCAGCGGCCGCCCGCGGTGCGTGGAGGCCGATGTCACGGCGTAGTCCACGGGGCCCGCCGTGCTCCAGATCCCCGCGATCGCGCGGGCCGCTGCCTCGCCCGCAACCTCGCGGACCACCGCCAGAAAGTCCGCGGACGTCGGGTGCTTGAATGCCCAGCGCGTCGCGTACGTCTTCATCACCTTCGCCCACGTCTTCTCGCCGAACGTGCGCTCGGCGGAGGCGAGGAGGAGGCTCGTGCGGTTGTAGGCGTTCGCACGCACGGCGTCGCCGTCGAGCTGGCGGAAGGACGGCACGTCCGTCGCGTCCGATCGCGAGGCCTGCGCCCAGCGGTGAAAGCGCTCGTTCATCGCGAGCGGGGTGGGTACGGGCACGGATGAAAACACGACGGGAAGCCCGAAGAACCGCACGACGAGCGACGGGTCGCCGAACGCGGTCTTCAGCGTGCCGAGCGTCGCGTACGTGTTGAAGCCCTCATCGAGATGCGCCTCCTCGAACTCGTTCGAGGCGAGCATCCCGTAGAACACCTGATGGCCGAACTCATGAATGGTGACGCCTTCGGGGGAATGCGCGGCCGCGGGCGCGAGCCAGCGTGCGCCGCCCACGAAGAGCGTCGGGTACTCCATGCCCTCCGTGTGGCTGCCCCACGGCGGGTCCACGACGGTGATCAGGGGATAGGGATACGGGAGATATCGCGTGCCGTAGTCCGCGAGAGCGGCCTTGACGGCCTTGAGATACCGGTCCCGCACGCGGCGGTGGTCGGGCTGCAGGAGCAGGACGATGTCGACGTTCGGAAGGCCGGGTGCGCTGAACGTGTCACGCACCACCTCGAAGCGCGGGCAAGCCGTGAAGGCGAAGTCGTGCACGTCCTCCGCCGTGAAGCGCACGCGCACGAGGTCGCCGGGAATGTCGGCCTCTTCCTTGAGGACGCCCGTCGCGCCGACGCGGCCCTTGACGACCTTCGGCAGCGTGAGCGTCACGTCGTAGTCGCCGAAGTCCGCGAAGAACTCGGTCGCGGCGTGGAACTGGTGCGCGTTCCATCCGTCGTCGGTCGCGACGCCCAGCTTCGGAAACCACTGGGCGCCGAGAAGGTAGTCGTCCTTCCAGCCCGTGCGCGCCACCGCGCGCGGAAACCGGCCCTCCCAGTCCACGCGAAAGATGAGCGTCTCGCCGGGCGCGACCGGCCGCGGCAGCGCGACCGAGACGAGCGTCCGGTCGTCGGGATTGCCGTCGTCCGGCGAGAGAGTGTGCAGCGACGGTGTCAGATCGGTGCCGTCCTCGAGGGCGACGCGGTGGATCTCGGAAAAGCCCCACCGACTCGCCTCCTTCTTGCGCACGCCCCGGCCGTTCCTTCCGCCGCCACGCGCCTGCTCGGTGAGCCACGTGGAGCGGTCGTTCTTCCATGCGTTCAGGTAGAGATGGAGCCTGAGATCTTCGAACGAGAACCGCGTGCGGTTCGTGAAGCGCACCGTTTCCCTGCCCGTGATGCCATGCTCGGCATTCACCTGCGCCTCAATCGTGTAAGAAGCGACCGGGGCGACGCGCGGCCCCGCTTCGGCGGGGGCCGAGGCGAGAGCGACAGCGACCGTGGCGAGGAGAGCGGAAGCGAGAGAGAGCCTCCGCGGGCGCAGGATCGTCACGAGCGCGGATGCTAGCAGGGGAGAAGGTTTCCCCCGGGGGCCGGCGCGCCGGCTCCGCATCCTAGAATCGGCTCGTGGCGAAGTCCGGCCCGAAGGCGAAGGATCCCGCGGCGCGCGCGGTGGAGCTTCGGGACGAGATCCAGCGGCACGCGCGCCTCTACTACGTGGAGGACCGGCCCGCGATCACCGACGCCGAGTACGACGCCCTCCTCCGGGAGCTGATCGCTCTCGAGGGTGCTCACCCGGAGCTCCTGACGCCCGACTCGCCCACGCAGCGCGTCGGGGGCACGCCCGTGGGCGACCTCCCGAACGTGAGGCACGAGATTCCGCTTCTCTCGCTCGAGAACGCCTACACGCCGGAGGAGCTCGCGGCCTGGGTGACGCGCGTGACGGAGCGCCTGGGCCGCACGCCGCCGCTCGTGTGCGAGCTGAAGATCGACGGCCTCTCCGTCTCGCTCGTCTACGAGGGCGGCGTCCTCGTGCGCGCCGCGACGCGCGGCGACGGGACGACGGGCGAGGATGTGACGCCGAACGTGAAGACGATCCGGGCGATTCCGATGAATCTGCGCGCCGCGAAGATTCCCACTCTTCTCGAGGCGCGCGGCGAGGTCTATTTCCCGAAGAAGTCCTTCGCGGCGCTCAATGCCACCCGTGAAGAAGCGGGGGAGCCGCTGTTCGCGAACCCGCGCAATGCCGCCGCGGGCTCCCTGCGTCTGCTCGATGCGCGCATCACCGCCTCGCGTAGACTGTCGGCCTTCCTCTACGCGATCGCCCGCTGGGAAGGCGAGGGCGCGCCCGCGGCCCAGAGCGGCGGCCTCGTCGCGCTCGAAGGGCTCGGATTCCCCGTGAACAGCCGCCGCGGGGTCGTCACCGATCTCGACGGGATCCTCGGCTTTCTCGACACATGGCGCACGAAGCGTCACGACCTTCCGTTCGAGACGGACGGCGTCGTCGTGAAGGTGGACGCGCTCGCCGACCAGAAGCGCCTGGGGCAGACCGCGAAGTTTCCACGATGGGCAATCGCGTACAAGTACCCGCCCGAGGAAGCGACGACCACCGTGACGGGGATCGTCGTGCAGGTCGGCCGCACGGGGGTCCTGACGCCCGTTGCCGAGTTCACGCCCGTCCTCCTCGCGGGCACGGTCGTGAGGCGCGCCACGCTCCACAATTACGAGGATCTCGCGCGCAAGGACGTGCGCGTGGGCGATACGGTGGCGGTCGAGAAGGCGGGCGACGTGATCCCGAAGGTGACGCGCGTCCTCCTCGAGAAGCGGCCGAAGGGCGCGCAGCCTTTCGCGATGCCGGAGCGCTGTCCCGCCTGCGGCGAAAAGGTGGTTCGGCAGGAGGGCGAGGTTGCCGTGCGCTGCGTGAACCCGTCCTGTCCCGCGCAAGCGGTCGAGCGGCTCCGCCACTTCGTCTCGCGCCGGGCGATGGACGTGGAGGGCCTCGGAGACGAGCGCATCGACCAGCTCCTCGCGGCGGGCCTCCTCGAGGACGTCGCATCTCTCTATGCGCTCACGGTGGAGCAGCTCGCGCCGCTCGAGCGCTGGGGCGAGAAGTCGGCCGCGAACGTGATCGCCGAGATCGAAAAGTCCCGGGACGCCGGCCTTGCCCGTCTCCTCTTCGGCCTCGGCCTCCGGCAGGTCGGCGAGAAGACGGCGAAGCTCCTCGCCCGGCGCTTTCTCTCGATGGAAGCCCTCGAAGCGGCGGACGAGAACGCGTTGACGTCCGTGCCCGAGATCGGTCCCGAGACGGCGCGCGGCATCCTCGACTGGTTCGCCCGCCCCCCGAATCGCGCCCTCCTTTCGAAACTCCGGGCCGCGGGAATCCGTATGATCCAGAGCCCGGCCTCGTTCGCGGCCGGCGGATCCCTGTCCGGAGGAGTTTTCGTCCTTTCGGGGACTCTGCCGCGGCGTTCCCGCGAGGAGGCCACGGCCGCGATCGAATCGGCGGGTGGAAAGGTGAGTGGAAGCGTGTCGAAGAAGACGACGGCGGTCATCGCCGGCGAGGAGCCGGGAAGCAAGCTCGACAAGGCGAAATCGCTGGGCGTCGCCGTGTGGACCGAGGACGACCTCGACAACGCACTCGGAGCGCCCGCTTGAGCGCGGCGGCGCCGCTCATCCTCGTCGTCGACGACGACGCGGGCAGCCGGAAGGCGATGGCGCTGACGCTCCAGACGGACGGACGCCGCGTGGAGGAGTTCGCGGACGCCGACGCCGCGCTCGAGAGGGCGATCGAAGATCCCTCCGTCGCGCTCGTCGTGACGGATCTCAAGATGCCGGGCAAGAGCGGGCTCGACCTCGCGGCGGACCTCGCCGCCGCGCGGCCGGACGTCTCGGTCCTGCTCGTGACGGCGCACGGCGACGTCGAGACCCTGCTCTCGGCGCGCACGCTTGGCACCGTCGATTACGTCGCCAAGCCCCTCGCGAAGGACGACCTGCGCCTGAGGGCGGAGGCGGCGCTCAGCCGCTCGCGTCAGGCGGGCGAGATCAAGGATCTCCGCGAGCGCCTCGACAGGCGCTTCGGCTTCGAGGCGATTCTCGGCATCAGCAAGCCGATGGAGGAGCTTTTCGCGCGCCTCCGCGTGGTCGCGCCGGCGAAGACGACCGTCCTCATCGTCGGCGAGTCCGGTACGGGCAAAGAGCTCGTCGCGAACGCGCTCCACCACAACTCGCCGCGCCGGGGGCGTGCGTTCGTGGCCCTGAACTGCGGGGCCATCCCGCGCGAGATCATCGAATCCGAGCTGTTCGGACACGAGCGCGGCGCCTTCACGGGCGCGCTCGTGAAGCGCGTCGGGCGCATCGAGCAGGCGCACGGAGGCACGCTCTTCCTCGACGAGGTCTCCGAGATGCCGCCCGACCTGCAGGTGAAGTTCTTGCGTGTCCTGGAAGAGAAGCGCGTGACGCCGGTCGGCGGGAACGAGAGCAAGGAGGTGGATTTCCGGCTCGTGGCCGCGACGAACCGCGACCTCATCGCCGAGATCGACGCCGGGCGCTTCCGTCAGGACCTCTACTACCGCCTGTCCGTCGTGACCGTCGAGATTCTGCCGCTTCGGGACCGGCGCGACGACATTCCCCTTCTCGTCGAGCGCTTTCGCGACGTCTTCGCGAAAGAGCACGGAAAGCCCGTGACGGGCGTGACGCCCGCGGCTCTCTCGGCGCTCGTCGCCTACGAATGGCCGGGCAATGTCCGCGAGCTCAAGAACGTCCTCGAGAGCGCCATCCTCTTCGCCGCAGGCGGGCGCATCGACGTTAACGACCTGCCGGCGGCGATGCGCGGCCGCGCGGCCGTGCCGGTCGCGGCGTCTCCCGCCCCTCAGAAGCCCCGCTCGGGGGAATGGCCGGCCGTCCGGTCCGCGACAGGAGCCGCGACACTAGCCGTGCCGGCGGCCGTGCCGGCTCCGGAAGAGCCCGTCTCTGTCGCGACGCTCGTGGGCAAGACGATGGCCGAAATCGAGCGCGAGGCGATCCTCACGGCGCTTCAGGTGTCGGGAGGAAACCGGCGCCGTGCCGCGGAGGCCCTGGGGATCGGCCTGCGAACGCTCCAGCGAAAGCTGAAGGAGTACCAGGGCGAGCCGCTGGGCGACGACGATGGCGACGAGGAAGGCGACGAAGCGGGCGACTGAGCACGACACGCCCTCGCATCCTGGCGGAGCCGCCTTCGAGGTTATCCTTCGCGGGACAGGAGGACCGATGGACATTCCGATGAAGGTCTACGTGACCTGTCCGATGGCGGAGCTCAAACAGGTGCCCGGGATGCTCATCTCCGTCTCGCCGCACGGCTTCTACGAGATCAACCTGAACTACGGCTCGAACACGCACCTCATCCTGGTGCCTGTCGAAGGGACCGCGCTGACTGCGCAGGAGCCCGTCCTCAGCCCGGCGCCGAGCTTCGAGGTCGAGCGCTAGGACGGCGCGCTACTCGGTTTCGGCCGGGACGGCTTCTTCGGACTTCTCGAACGTCTCGGCGCCGCGCCTCTCGAAAGTTTCGACCGCCTTGAGAACGCGGCGCCGCGCGTCCTCGACGAAAACGGCCTGCGAGTCGACCGGCGTCTCACCCGCGGCGGGCTTGAGGCGTTCGTAGGCTCCGTTCTCGTTCAGGCGCCGCGCGCGCACGTTGTCCTTCAGCATCGTGTCGAGCACGTCGACGACCTGCTGCGCGAGCGCGGGCTCCTCCACGGGGAAAGCCGTCTCGACCCGGCGGAAGAAGTTGCGCGGCATCCAGTCGGCCGAGGAGAGCCAGACCTTGCGGTCGCCGCCGTTCTCGAAGACGAAGGCGCGGCTGTGCTCGAGGAACCGGCCCACGATGGAGCGCACGCGAATCGTCTCCGAGACGCCCGGAACGCCGGGTTTCAGGCAGCAGATCCCGCGTACGATCAGATCGACGGGCACGCCCGCCTGCGAGGCCTCGTAAAGCGCCGCGATGACGGGCGGATCGACGAGCGCGTTCATCTTCGCCCTGAAGCCCGACGGGCGGCCGGCGCGGGCGTGCGCCGTCTCTCTCGCGATCCACTCGAGGACGGCCCGGTGCATGTCCTTCGGCGCCGTCACGAGGCGCGCGTAGCTCGTCTTGCCCGCGAAGCCCGTCAGCGCGTTGAAGAGGCGCGTCGCGTCCTCGCCAAACTCCGGGCGGCAGGTCATGAGCCCGAAATCCGTGTAGATACGCGCCGTCGATTCGTTGTAGTTGCCGGTGCCGAGGTGCACGTAACGCCGGATCTCGTCCTTCTCGCGCCGGACGACGAGCGCGATCTTGCAGTGCGTCTTCAGGCCGACGACGCCGTAGACCACGTGGACGCCCGCCTGCTCGAGCGACTTGGCCCACTCGATGTTCTTCTCCTCGTCGAAGCGCGCCTTCAGCTCCACGAGGACCGCGACCTGCTTGCCGTTCTCGGCCGCGCGGATGAGCGCGGGGAGGATCGCCGAGTCCGCGTTCGTGCGGTACAGGGTCATCTTGATCGCGAGGGTCTTCGAGTCGATGGAAGCGCGTTCGATCATCTCGGCGACGGGCGAGAACGAGTCGTACGGGTGGTGGAGAAGGATGTCACCCGCGCGGATCGCGGCGAAAACCGAGGTGTCGGGCTGGTTGAAGACGGCGGGCACGGAGGGCGAGAAGGGCGGATCCTTCAGCTCGCGCCGGTCGAGGCGCGTGAGAGACATGAGGTCGCCCGCGCCGAGCGGCCCGTCCACCTCGTAGACCTCGTTCTCGGTGAGCTCGAGCTGCTTCTGGAGGAGCTTTCGCACGCGCTTGGGCGTCTTCGGGGCGACCTGGAGGCGCACGACCGCGCCGAAGCGGCGGCGCCTCACCTCCTGCTCGATCGTGGCGAGGAGGTCGGAGGCTTCGTCCTCCTGGATCTCGATGTCGGCGTCGCGCGTCACGCGAAAGAGGTGCGAGGAGACGATTTCGAGGCCGGGAAAGAGCTCCGCGAGATTCGCCTGGATGAGCGACTCGAGAAGAAGGTACTCGGCCTTCTCGGGCCTGACCTTCTTCTTGCCCTCGATGAGCTCGCGAAGCGAAAGGAGGCGCGGCATGGCCTGCGGCACCTTGACGCGCGCGAACTTCGTCTCGCCCGTCTCGGTGTTCTTCACCTCGACCGCGAGGTTCAGGGAGAGATTCGAGAGGAACGGGAACGGATGCCCGGGATCCACGACGAGCGGCGTGAGAACCGGCAGGACGTTGCGCCGGAAGTGCGCGCTCGCTGCCTCATGCTGCGCGTCGGAAAGGTCCGCCCACGTGAGGATCGAGATGCCGGCCGCCGCGAGCTTCGGCAGGAGATCGTTCACGAGGCAGGAAATCTGCCTCTCTTCCATTCCCTGGACCGCGACCCGCACGCGCGCGAGGGCATCGGCGGGTAGCAGGCCGTCGTCCGTGGGCTCGACGATCTCCGACGAGAGCTGGTCGAGGAGGCCCGAGACGCGAATCATGAAGAATTCGTCGAGGTTCGTCTCGCTGATCGCGAGGAACTTCAGGCGTTCCAGGAGCGGCCAGCGCTCGTCGTAAGCCTCCTCGATCACGCGCTCGTTGAAGGCGAGCCAGGAGAGCTCCCGATTCAGCAGCGGGAGCGCGGGCGAGGGCACGGCGGCCGGCGCGGACCCCGGCGCGATCGGCTCGTCCTGCACGAGCCGCAGCGGGCGCCTTTTCCTGGGTCTCAGTTCGTCGCGGCGAAACATGGATGCTCCGGGGGGCGCAGAGAATACCGCGACCTGGAGTCGCGTGCGCCAATGCCCGGCCGGCTCTTGCTACGTCATCACATTGATATGAAGTGACTTATGCGATTTTATCGGCGCGGCTGGTGCTCGGGGCGCAGGAGGTCGAGGGCCGTCTTGACCGGCGCGAACGTCTCCTTCGGCACCTCGACGAAGACCGTCTCCCAGAGCGCCATCGCGCCGTTCCACAGGCCCGGCCGCTCGAGAGCGAACAGCGTCCGCCCCTCGTGCGTTTTCTTCGCGATGAAGACGGCACGCTCGTCCACGAAGCGCGGAAGGTCGAAAGGCCGGCCCGACGCATCGCGCAGGGAGCAGGCGAGGTCCACGGGGTTGAAGTGCGTCGCCGCGCTCCAGATCGCCGCCTGCGCGGGATTCGCGAGATCCACCTGCGCCGACTCCACGATCTGGCGCGTCTCTCCGCCGGGCCCCTGCACCCAGAACGGGCCGCCGCCGGGCTCGCCCTCGTTGCGCACGACGCCGCAGGCGCGGAGCGGCCTTACGCGCGTCGAAGCGCGCTCGAGGCGCACGAGGACTCCGGCGAGAAGGCGCTTCCAGAGGAGCGTCGGCGCGCGGAGGTCGTCGGGCACGACGTTGTCGATGTTCTTCACGAGGACGACGTCGCCTCCCGACTCCGCGAGATTCTTCAGGAGAGCGCCATGCCCTCCCGGCCGGAAGAGGAGCCGCCCCTCCGAATCCCGGAAGAGACGGCCTGTTTCGTCGATCGCGACGGTGTCGGTGGAGGGCGCCTGCTCGGAGAACCGGACCTCGAATCGCGCGCCCGTTTCCCGTTCGAGGCGGGGCCGCGCCTGCCGCAGGACCGCCTCGAATGCGGCGCGGTGCCCGGGCGAGACGGTGACGTGGACGCGGCAGACGCCCGCGGCGTCCCTCACCGTCGCCGCCCCTTCGACGAGGTGCTCCTCGAACGGCGTCCTTACGGCCTCGGCATACCGATGGAACGGGAGGAGGCCCTTCGGAAGGGCCTCGAGCACTTGGAGGTCGCTGGCGGAAAACGCGAAGGACGACGCGTTCTCGCGAAAGCGGCGCACGTCCGGATGATCGGAATCGCCGGACCTGAGGAACTCGAACATGCGGCTCGCGGCCCCGGAAGCGGGCACGAACTTCGAGAGCCGGCCCGCGCCCGCAGCCTCTCGGGTGAGAGCGAGCAGCTCCGCATGCTCCCCCTCGTCGATCCGCGCGACGCCGTCGCCGGCCGTGCAGGGGCGCAGCAGCTTCGCGGCGGGCGGCGGGTCCCGAAGAAGCGCCGCCTGCCGTTCCACCTCCTCCACGGTCAAGCCCTGCGCCTCGATCCGGGCGCGGTCCTCGGAGGAGAACGTGTCCTTTTCCATCTCGCGCGCGAGGACTATAACGTCTGGACGTGGACCGCCTGCGGCATTACTTCCTGACATACAAGCAGACGCCTGACCGGGCGAAGGACCCGCCGGTCGAGATCACGCACGTTTACGGAAGGGACGAGGCGCTCGCCGTCCTCTCAGCGAGTCGCGAGGACTACCGCGCGCGCTTCGGCACCTGATCGCGATCAGCCCGGGCAGACTATCCTTCAGGCCGGGAGACGACGTGGACGGCAGGAACGGGGACGAATCGACGGAAAAGCTCGCGGAGATCGCGAGAGGCTTCGGAGTTCCCGAGGCGCGGCGGCACATTTTTCTGTGCTGCGACCAGACGAAGCCGAGGTGCTCCGAGCGGGATCGCGCGAACGCCGCGTGGGCCTTCCTGAAGGCGCGCTTGAAAGAGCTCGGCCTCTCGACGAGCGGCCGCGTGCAGCGGAACAAGGCGAACTGCCTGCGGATCTGCGCCGGAGGCCCCATCGCCGTCGTCTATCCCGAGGGAGTGTGGTACCGCGCGTGCGACCCGCCCGTCCTCGAGCGGATCATCCAGGAGCATCTCGTCGGCGGGCGGCCCGTCGAGGAGTACGCGATCGTCACGCGAGCGCTCGCGGGTGGAGGGGAGCCGGAGGATACGGAAAACGCGTGACGCTACTTCGCGGCCACGAACTTCAACGCCGTGCCGTTCATGCAGTAGCGCAGACCCGTGGGCTTCGGGCCGTCGTCGAAGACGTGGCCGAGGTGGGCGTCGCAGCGCCGGCACATCACCTCCGTGCGCACGGAGAAGAAGCTCCGGTCTTCCGTCGTTTTCACGGAATTTGGCGTGAGGGGCTGCCAGAAGCTCGGCCAGCCGGTGCCCGAGTCGAACTTCGTCTCGGAGGGGAAGAGGGGCAGGTCGCAGCACACGCACAGGTACGTGCCCTTCGCGTGGTTGTCCCAGTTCGGGCCCGTGAAGGCGCGTTCGGTGCCCTTCTTTCGCGTGACGTGGAATTGCTCGGGAGTGAGGAGCTTTTTCCACTCGGCATCCGTTTTCACGATGTGGTCGGGGAGGCGATCGGTGACGGCATTGGCGTTGGGCATCGCGGATCCTTTCTGGGCGGGGTTCTTCTCGGGACCGAGAGAGCCGATCGCGGCGAGCACGCCGGCGCCCGCGAAGACGGGGAGGGTCAGGGCGAGGAATTCACGTCGTCTCATGGCCACCTGACACCCTACGAAATGCGCTCCGGGGCCGGATTATTCCCTCCGATCTCGCGCGCCGCCGCGCGGAGATCCTCGATGGCCATCCGGACGCGGTCCGCGTGCGTCCGGAAGTTGAGGATGCACATGCGGAGCGCGAAGACGTCGCCGAGGAGAGTGCCCGTCAGGAGCACCCTCTGCCGGGCGTTCACACGCGCCATCAGCTCGCGGTTCACGCGATTCGCGTCCTTCACGGACGCTCCGGGAGGCGCGAGGCGGAACGCGAAGAGCGAGAGCTGCGGCTCGGCGACGATCGTCATGTCCGGGATCGTGCGCACCGCGTCGACCGCCTCCCGGGCGAGGTCGAGCTTCTCGTCGAGTGACTTCCGGAATGCCGCGAGGCCGCAGAGCTCGACGGCGAGCCAGACCTCGAGCCCCCGAAAGTTGCGTGAAAGCTCGGGGGAAATCTCGCAGAAGTCCACGGAGTCCGGGTCGTCCTGCATGCCGGGCATGTAATGCGCCGAAACGCTGTGCGACCGGCGGAGCGCTGCGGGGTCTTTCACGAGGAGGCTGCCCGTACCGTACGGCATGAAGAGACCCTTGTGCGGGTCGAGGACGATCGAGTCGGCGCGCGCGAGGCCGTTGAGGGCCGCGCGGCCGCGAGAGGTCAGCGCGAAGAACCCGCCGTAGGCCGCGTCCGTGTGCAGCCAGAGATCTTCCCGCCCGGCGAAATCGGCGAGAGCGTCGAGGTCGTCGACGGCGCCGGTGTTCGTCGTGCCCGCGCTCGCGACGACGAGGAAGGGCGTGAAGCCGGCGGCGCGGTCCTCGGCGACCCGCACCGTGAGGGCGTCGAGCCGGACGCGGAACGCGCCGTCCGAGGGGATCTCGCGCACGTTCGCGGCGGGGAAGCCCGCGAGGAGCGCGGCCTTGCGGATGCAGTGGTGGCCCTGGTCGGACACGTAAAGCGTGCCCTTGAGGAAATCCTCGGGCAGCTTTTCGTGCCGGGCCGCGACGAGCGCGGAGAAGTTCGCGAGAGATCCGCCGGACGTCAGGAACCCGCCGGCGCTCTTGGGGTAGCCTACGGCTCGCGCGAACCAGCGGATCACGTTCGTCTCGAGCTGGACGAGCGCGGGCGCCGGGGCGAAGACGCCCACGTAGCGGTTCACGGCGGATGCGATCAGGTCCGCCACGGCCGCGTACGGCTGCCCGCCTCCGGGCACGTACGCGAGGAAGCCCGGCCCGGCGTTGTTGAAGCTCGCGGGGATCGCCTTCTCGAACAGGAGGTCGAGAAGCGGCCCCGAGGGTCTCCCTTTCTCCGGGGCCTCCCTTTCGATCAGCGCGCGCGCGAGCGCGGCGGCTCCGGCGGACCCGTCGGCGGGCTGGTCGGGGAGCGAGCCGACGTGCGCGACGACGCGCCGGACGGCGTCGTCGAGAAGGTGACGCAGCTCCACTTCCGAGGGCTCGAGAGGCAGGCCCGCGCTCACGATCCGAGGCTCTCGCGAAGGGCGTCCGCGAGGTCCCTCGCCACCGCGTCGACGAGGGCGGCGTCCGCGCCCTCCACCATGACGCGGGCGAGCGCCTCGGTGCCGGAGTACCGAAGGAGAAGCCGGCCGTTGCCGGCGAGGCGCTGCTCGGCGACACGGCGCCGCGCCGCGAATCCGGGGATCGCTTCGAACGGCGTCTTCTTGCGGACTCGCACGTTCCTGAGGACCTGCGGCGTGTGAACGAAGCGCGGCTGCGCCGAGAGCGGCCGGCCTGACGCCGCGACGAGCGCCGCGAGATGCAGTCCCGTCAGCGTGCCGTCGCCCGTCGTCGTGAGATCCGCGCGGATGAGGTGTCCGGACTGCTCGCCGCCGAGGAGCGTGCCCGTCTTTTCCATCTCCTCGACGACGTAGCGGTCGCCGACGGCCGCGCGGATGAGGCGGACGCCCCGGTCCTTCAGGGCCTTCTCGAGCCCCCAGTTCGACATGACCGTTCCCACGACGGCTTCGGGTTTCCTGCTTTCGCGCTCCAGCTCGAGCGTCCAGAGATAGAGAACGTCGTCGCCGTCGAGGAGCGTCCCCTTGTCGTCGGCGACGATGATCCGGTCCGCGTCGCCGTCGAGCGCGATGCCGAGCGACGCCCCGGTCTCGATCACGGCGCGCGTCATGCCCTCGGGATGCAGGGCGCCGCAACCCTCGTTGATGTTCCGGCCGTCCGGCGCGACGTTTCGCGCGAGAACCTCGGCGCCCGCGGCGCCGAACGCGGCGGGTGCGACCTCGAAGGCCGCGCCGTGCGCCGCGTCCACGACGATGCGCAGGCCATTGAGTCGGTGGGGAAGGCTGCCCGCGAGGTGCTTCACGTAGGCTCGAGCCAGGGCGGGCTCGGCGTCGTTCCCTGCTGGCGCCGCCGGCGACGCGGCGGCGATCCGCCGCTCGATGGCGGTCTCGACGGCGTCGGGAAGCTTCCGGCCTTCGGCCGAGAAGATCTTGATTCCGTTGTCCTTCCAGGGATTGTGCGAGGCCGAGATCGAGACGCCGGCGTCGGCCTTGAGCTCGCGGGTCAGCCACGCCACGGCGGGCGTCGGGACGACGCCGGCGAAACGCACGAACGCCCCGTTCGCGACGAGCCCGCCGGAAAGCGCGGCCACGATGGCTCCGGAGGAGACGCGCGTGTCGCAACCCACGACGACCGAGATCCGCGGCCGCCCGAGCGAGGTCGCGAGCGCCGCCCCCACCTTCGAGACCGTGGCCGTATCGAGCGGCGGCACACCGGCCTCGCCGCGGATGCCGTCCGTGCCGAAGAGAGCCCGCATGAGACTGCGATGTTACGTGACGCGCCGGGAAGCGTCGCCGCTCGCCCCCGCGAGCACCGCGAGGAACCGGACGGTCTCGGCGACGTCGTGGACGCGGACGAGGACGGGGCGGGCCGTGGCGGCGGCCGCCGTGAGCGCAACCGCGGCGAGGGACTCGGGCAGGCGGTCGTTCGCAGGCCTGCCTGCGAGCGTGCCGAGGAACGCTTTGCGCGACGCCCCGACGACGAGCGGGACGCCGGGCGGCGCGAGGCGATCCAGCGCGCCGAGGAGCGCGAAATTCTGGTCCGGGGTCTTTCCAAACCCGAAGCCGGGGTCGAGGAAGATTCTCTGCTCGGAAATACCGGCAGAGATCGCGCGGGCGCGAGCCGCTGCGAGATCCGCGGCCACTTCACGGACGACGTCCTGGAAAGAAGATTCTTCGAAGGTGGTCTGCGGGTTTCCGCGGCAGTGATTCAGGATGACGGCGGCGCGCGCCGTGGCGATCGCCGAAAGCAGCTCATCCGAAGCGTCGAGGCCCATGACGACGTTCACGACGTCGGCGCCCGCGTCCAACGCCGCGCGGGCGACGGAGAAGCGGCGCGTGTCGACGGAAATCGGGACGGACGGGCGCTTTCTTCGAAGGGAAGAGAGGACGGGCAGGACGCGCCCCTCTTCCTCTTCAGCAGAAATCTCCCTTGCGCCCTCTCCGTAAGCCTTGCCTCTGGGCCGCGTGCTCTCGCCGCCGATGTCGATGATGGATGCCCCGAGATCCGCGTAGCGCGCGCCCTCTTCCGCTGCGGCCTCCGCGCTCGCGAAGCGCCCGCCGTCGCTGAAGGAGTCAGGCGTGACGTTCAGGATCGCCATGACGCCCGGGACAGGGCCGAAGCTCAGGATCCGGTCCTTCGACAGGGGAAGCGCGCCGTGCACCGCGCGATTATGTCCGGCGCGCTGTGGAATACACTGCCTTCATGCGGATCGCCATCCTGGGAGCGGGCGGAGTCGGGGGCTACTACGGCGGCACTCTCGCCCGCGCCGGTCACGCCGTCGCGCTGCTGGCGCGGGGCGCCCACCTGGACGCGCTGAGGGCCAGCGGCCTCGAGGTCAGGACTCCGGAAGAGCGATTCACCGTCGCGGTTCAGGCCTCCGACGACCCGAAGACGTTCGGTGAATGCGACGTCGCGATCGTGGCCGTGAAGACCTATTCGCTCATGGAGATCGCGCCGGCGGCCCGCCTTCTCGCCACTTCGGGCGCCGCAGTCCTGCCGCTTCTCAACGGCGTGGAGGCGACCGACCGGCTCATCGAGAGCGGCGTGCCCGAGAGTCAGGTCCTCGGCGGCCTGACGCAGGTCAGCGTCCTCAAAGTCGGGCCCGGGGTCGTCGAGCGGAAGAGCTCCTTCCAGAAGGTGACCGTCGGAGAGCGAGCGGGCAAACGGTCCGAGCGGGTTCGACGGATCGTGGATGCATTTCAGCAGGCCGGCGCCGAGGCGCACGTCTCCGAGGACATCCTGGCCGACCTGTGGCGGAAGTTCGCGTTCATCGCCTCCATGGCGGCGGCCTGCGGGCTGGCGCGGGCACCCATCGGAGTCGTGCGCGACGCTCCTTTTGGCAAGCTCCTCCTCGAGCGGGCCGTGCGCGAGGTGCTGGCCGTGGCCCGTGCCCGCGGCCTGCGGCTGGCCGACGACGAGGAGTCGAAGATCCTCGCCTTCATCGACTCCCTCGGCGGCGGCATGAAGCCGAGCTTCCTCCTCGACTTCGAGGCCGGCGGCCCGAACGAGCTGGACGATCTCAGCGGCGCCGTCTCTCGGCTCGGGCGCGAGGCCGGCGTGGAAACGCCCGTGCATGACACCGCCACGGCGGCTCTTTCGGCTGCCGTGAAGGGCCGGTGAGGCACGCCTCTCGCTTCACGCCGCCTGAATCGGGTTTCTCAGGACGCCGATGCCTTCGATCTCCGACTCGAGCACGTCCCCGGGCCTGAGATATTCCGGCGGCTTGCGGGCGTGCCCGATGCCCGGCGGCGTGCCCGTCGCGAGGATGTCTCCGGGCTCGAGCGTCAGGCCGAGCGAAAGCTCGGCGAGGAGACGCGGAACCTTGAAGTACATCTGGCTCGTGTTCCCGTCCTGCTTCACGACGCCGTTGACGCGCGAGACGAGGCGGCGGGAAGACCAGTCGAAGCCGTTCGCCGCAACGATCCAGGGCCCCATCGGCGCGTGCCCGTCCAGGCTCTTGCCCTTCCACCACTGGCCGCCGTGCTTTTTCTGCTGGATGTCGCGGGCGGTCATGTCGTTGAGGACGCAGAATCCGAAGACGTGATCCATCGCCTCTTCCTCGGAGAGGTTCTTCCCGCGCCGGCCGACGATGACCGCGAGCTCGACTTCCCAGTCGATCGCCGTCGACACACGCGGGTCGTACGGAATCGGGTCGTACGGGCCGTTGACGGCGTTCGTCCCCTTCGTGAAGAAGACGGGATGCTCGGGAAGCGTCTGGCCCGAATCCCGGAGCGACTTCCCTTCTTCGAAGTGCTCGACGTAGTTCCAGCCGACGCAATGGACGTTCCGGCGTGGGACCGGGATCGGCGCGAAAAGCCGAACCTCTTCAACGCGCGGCCCGCCGGGTGAAGCCTTCTCGAGCAAAGTCCGCACCTCGTCCCGCGCTCTCTCGCCTGCGGTGATGAGGGAGATCATCTGCGCGGGATCGAAACAGAGCTTCATCCCGAGATGCCCGGCGACGACGCCGAGGTCGACGACCCGGCCACCCTTCAAAAGCACCCCGACCCGCACGTCGTCGCCCGCCTTCGGGGCGAAGCTGAGGAGTCGGAGGGGATCGGACGGCGAAAAAGGGGTCAAGCGAACATCGCGTCGCCGAGGCGCTTCAGCATCGGGATGCCGCGGATCTCCGTCTCGTAGAGGGGCACGATCGCACGAACGCTGCCGTCGAACTTCTGCCAGACGGTCTTCATGTGCTCGTCCTGCATTGCGACGCGGTTCTTCACGAAGTCGGCCGCCTCGGCGCCGACGGAGGCCTTGTCGATCAGCATGTTGACGAGGACGCCGCCCACGGGAATCCCGAAGTCGTGGAACCACTGGATGAAGCGGGTGATGACGGCGATCGGGAGCGCCTCGGGGAGCGTCACGAAGAAAAACGACGTCTTGGCCGGATCGGTGAGGAGCACGCGGCCATGCTCCATCCGGTCGCGGAAGGAGAGGAGGTACGTCATGAGCGGGTCGTCCTCCTTCTTCTTGGTGAAAGAGAGCAGCTCCCTGAGGGTCTTCGCCTCCTCGCGGCTCTTGAGCATCTTGTTGACCCAGAGCGAGTAGACCTTGGACATGCCGAGGAGGCGCCGCGCGTTCGCGGTGGGCGCGGTGTCGAAGACGTAGACCTCGTATTCGTCCTTGAACATGAGGTCGATCATGTTCTCGAACATGGCCGACTCCTCGAATGCCGGGTTCATCGTGGCCGACTCCACGAAGTCCTCGGCTTTCGTCGAGATGTCGGCGAACTTGAGGAACCACTTGATTTTCTCGCGGATCTCGACCTTCGACCGCTCGATCGTCTCTTTCGTCTCGATCTCGTACGCCCAGAGGTTCGGCGCGCCCTCGACCGGCGTGTGCTTTCCGAGGACGTTTTGACCGAGCAGCGTCGAAAGGCTGTGGACCGGGTTCGTGGACGCGAGCATGGTCCGGCGCCCCAGCTGGGCGTTGTGGAGCGCGGTGGCGGCCGCGAAGACGGTCTTTCCGACGCCCCCCTTGCCGCCGAAGAAGATGTACTTCAGGCCGGCGTGCTCCCGGATGTAGTCGCTCATGGAGGTCTGGATTTCAGACATGGCCGTTCTCTCCACGTCCCGGCCTCAGCCGAGCTTTCCGTCGCCGTACATGATCCCGGCGAGCTTCTCGATCATCGGAAGGCCCGTCACGTCGCGTTCCAGCTCCGGGACGTAGGCGAGGACGTCTTTTCCGAATGTCGTCCTGATGTTCCCGAGGTACTTGTCCTGCATCTGGATCCGGTTGCGCAGGAAGTCGGGGATGTTCTGGTCGATCAGCTCGTGGGGGATGACGCGGTTGACGACGTAACCGCCGATCGGGACGTCGAACTGGGCGAAGAGCTTCGCGGCCTTCTCCGTGTCGACGATGATCATGTCCTCGGGCGTCACCACAAAGAAGAAAGCCGTCTTGTCCTTGTCGGTGAGGATCGCCGAAGACGCGTTGATCCGCTTCTTGATGTAGATGAGCTCGTTCAGGATCGCGTCCTGCTCGGTCTCTTTCTCCCGCTTCAGCCGGCTGGCCATCTCCTCATACTCGCGCATGTCCTCGCGCAGCTTCGTCACCTTGTTGATCCACTCGTCGTAGACCTTGGCCATGCTGAGGTAGTAGAGCGCGTGGCCGAGCGGGACGAGGTCGTAGATGTAGTAGTCGTAGTCCCCCTGGACGACGACGTCCACCACGGCGTCGAAGATCGCACTCTCCTCCATGGCCGGCTCGGCGCTCGCGGCCTGGATGTAGCTCTCGATCTCCTCGGGCACCTTCTCGAGGCCGTACATGTCGCGGATTTTCTTGCGGATCTCGTCCTGGTACGCCTTGATGTGGCTGTCGGCGTCGATCTCCTGCGCCCAGAGGTTCTCCATGATCTTCACCGGCCCCTTGCCGAAGATGTCCTTCTGGAAGATGTCGGTGAGCGAGGCCTGGGGGTCGACGGAGAAGACGAGAACCTTCTTGCCCTGCTTTGCGAGCCAGTAGGCCGTCGCGGCCGAGAACGTTGTCTTTCCCAGACCGCCCTTGCCGCCGAACATGATGTACCGGCGGCCCGGGTTCTGCTGAAAGACCTCTTTCATCCCCATGGTGCCTCCTCCTCCTCAACGTCCCCGTTTCCCGGAGACTTCAGAACATGGCGTCGGAAATGTCCTTCTCCCGCAGCATCCGGCGCTTCCACGTCGCGATCTGGGGGACGACGTGCGGAAGGAGCCGGAGGCTGTAGTACGGCGGGAGGATGGGGATCCCGAGCAGGTCCCCCATCGTGATCAGGATGAACAGGTGCTCCATGGAGGCCCGCGTCCTGAGAGCCGCCCGGCTCATGTCATGCGCGGACATGCCGTAGATAGTTTCCTTGAAACCGTGCCAGAGTCCCTTAAGGCCGCCCGGCCTGACGTTTTTCTTGTCGGACACCGTCTCCTCCTCTCGCGCCCCGGGTACGATTCCCGGTCCATTCCAAGGTTAGAACTCCCGACGGTCCGGGACGCGATGCAGATGCATTAATCAGATCTCGAAGAGATTCGAGGCGAAAGCCCGGCTTTCAGACCCCGTGCAGATGCTGGTCGTGGCTGTCGCCGAACTGCCGCTCGCGCAGCGTGCGCCTCTTCCAGATCTGAAGGCTGCCGACAATGTGCGGGAGGAGGCGGAGACTGTAATAGGGCGGCATCACCGGCACGCCGAGCATGTCGCCGAACGTGATGAGCATGAAAAGCGATTCCATGGAGGCGCGGATCTCGAGCGCCTGCTGCGCGTGCTCGTAGCCGAACATCCCGTAGAGGAACTCCCGGAACGCCTTCGCCCGGCCGCCGCACGTTTCCACCACCAAAGCGACGCTAGCACGTTCGAGGCGCTCTGCTATCGTCTCCGCCCGGCGAGGCGATCGCCGGGAGGCCCGACCTGACCACCCCGCTCATGTTCCTGGTCGCGTTCGTCATGGTGTGGTTCGCGGCCGGCAGCATCTGGAACGTGCGGAAGGGAAAATCCACCCTCCGCTGGATGCAGGGAGGGCTTCACCTCCTCTGCGAACGGACGACGGTCCGCTGGCTCGGGACGACGGCGGTGGAGCTGGTTCTCTCGAAGCCGAAGCCTCCCTTCGAGGAGGCGACGCTCGTGATCTTCCTCGAGCCGCGAGACGTCCCGTGGCTCTGGGGGTTTTCGAGGAGCCGGGGGCGCAGGGACGCGCTCATCCTCCGCGCGAAGCTCCGCCGCGCGCCGCACGGCGATCTGGAGGCGCTGGACCGCTCGAGCTTCGCGGGGCGCGATGCCCTGCGCCGCATGGCCTCCGAGCGCTGGTCCGTCCGCGAGAGCGCGGCCGCAGGCGCGCGGCCGGTCTTCTACAAGGTGGAGGGCACGCTTCCCCTGGCCGACGATCTCCTCGAGCTCGCCCGCGCCGGGGGCATGTCGGTCCGGCGCCTCTCGGTACGCCGGACCGAGCCCCACCTGCAGCTGCACATCGACTTGCCCGCGGAGTCCGCATCCGCCGCGGAGTTTTTCGCGGCGGTGCGGACGATCGGCGAGCGCGCCCTTCGGACCTAGGCGCTCACCGTGGCCGGCTTCGGAGCTGCCGGCGTCGCGCTGTACTTCTGGTAGGCCTTCAGGCCGTCCCATCCGATGAAGAGCGCCGCGATGATCAGAAGGGCCGCCAGGACGATCATTGCCCATGCACCGGCCACCGGCAGCCCGTGCATTGCCGGATTCGACGCGATCGTCACGTAGAGGTTACGCGCCGTGACGGCCGTGGCGAAGAGCGTCGTGACGTACATGAAGAGCATCGGGTAGAGGGCGTAGCTCGGGTTCCGTTTCTCCGACTTGAGCCAGACCGTCACGACGAGAAGGCTCAGCGCGGCCATCAGCTGGTTCGACGCGCCGAACATCTGCCACAGGTAGACCCACGTGCCCGTCAGGACGAGCGCAAGGGTCAGCAGCATGGAGATGATGCTCGAGACGTGCATGTTGCGCACCGGCGGAATCGCCTCGCCCGCCCACTCGGTGAGCGTGACGCGCATGACGCGGAAGACGAGCTGCGTCACCGTCAGGACGATGACGACGAAGGCGCCGAACCCGAGCGCCGTGCCGAAGACCTCGGGGATTGCCGTGAAGGTGCCGGCATAAATGAGCTTGCCGACGCCCGCCGCGAACCTTCCGCCGCCGCCCCCGACGCCCGCGATGGAGACGGCTACGAGCGAGAGGAGGGCAAGCGTGTACTCGCCGAACATCGAGCCGCCGCCGACCGGGAGGCCGTCGGTCTCGTACTCGAGCTGCCGCGCCGTCCCGACCGAACCGACGAGTGCGTGCCAGCCGGAGATCGCGCCGCAGGCGATCGTCACGAAGAGCATCGGCCAGAGCGGCTGCCACGCGGTGAACGGCTTGGCCGGAGCCGCGAAGCCGAGATCCTTCACCGCCGTCAGCGCGAACGCCCCGATGGCCTTGCCAGCCGCGTCCGTCACGCCGGTGAGCGGGGCGACGACCGCGCCGATCGCCGAGAGGACGATCGTGATGAGCATGACCCAGAAGCCGATGTAGTTGACCGGCTGGGCGAACCGCCAGATGGGCATGTTCGCGCCGCAGTAGGAGAAGGCGAAGAGGAAGACCATCCAGAGGAGGTAGTTCGGAAGCGTCCGGATCTGCTGCGTGGCCGAGTCGTAGGCCGCGGTGGTCGGGCGCTTGCCGTCCGGTCCCGGAAGCGGGATGCGCGGGTCGGCGTACGTGGGGTCTTCGAGGGAGAGGATCGGCCGCTTGTCATTGAGGTTGTCGACGGCCGCGTTCAGCGAGATGACCGCCGCGCCGACCGGCCCCTGCACGAGCGCTCCCTTCTGGTTCTTCGTCTGGCCCCACGACCCGAGCGCCATGGCCCCGAGCGTCACGGCCACGACGATCGCCGTCACGAGGATCAGATTCATCTTCCAGCGGTACATCATCTGGCCCGCCAGAAGGCCCATGAGCGCCAGCATGATGATGCCGAACGGCACGTCGGGGCGGGCGGAGAGAATCGCCGCGAGGATTCCGACGAACGCTCCGGCGAGGAGCATCAGGTAGAAGAAGATGAAGATGAAGAGAATCGTCCGCGTCCGGGGCGCGATCAGCTTGTGCGAGATGGCGCTCAGGCTGTTCCCGTCGTTCCGGACCGACACCATGATCGCGGAGTAGTCGCTGACCCATCCGATGAAGCTGACCCCGATGACGAGCCACAGAAGACACGGGAACCAGCCCCAGATGTTCGCCGCCGTGATGGGGCCGACGATCGGTCCGGCCGCGGCGATCGACTTGAAGTGGTAGCCGTAGAGGACGTTTTTCGACGTGGGCATGAAGTCCACGCCATCCATGTACATCGTGGCCGGCGTCGCTTTCCTCGCGTCGGCCTTGATGATGTCCCGGTCGATCCGCCGCGCGTAAAAGTTGTAGGCCAGGTAGATGACGACCGTCGCGATCACGACGATCCACAGCGTGTTCATCAGGGAGCTCCTTTCACGGGCGACGGGTCCCGTTGGCGCCGCGGACCTGCCCACCTTCAGAATAGGGCGGCCCCCGGCCGTCGCCGCGATGCAAATGCATCATGGGCCGCTCGGGAGCTCAGGAGCGCGTCGCGCGCCGGGCTCAGACCGGGATGGGGACCAGGCCGCCGGGCGCCGGCGCCGCACCTTCGTCCTTCTGCGTGACGGTGGCGGGCGCGGTGGGCTTCGGAGGCTCGGGCTTGACGGGCGGGCGCTTGGCGACCTCGTGGCCGGTGACGCGCTTGATGATCGCGTAGATCTCCTCGCCGTCGAGGGACTCCCGTTCGAGGAGCTGCTTCGCGATCTCCTCGAGCGCGGCACGGTGCTCGACGATGATCTTCTTCCCGCGCGAGTACGAGCTCGTCACGATGCGGTTCACCTCCGCGTCGATCTTCCGCGCCGTGTCCTCGGAGTAGTCGGGCTGCCGTGCGAAATCGCGGCCGAGGAAGACTTCTCCCTCGGGGCGGCCGAACGAGAGAGGGCCGAGCTCGCTCATGCCCCACTCGCGGACCATGCGGCGCGCCATCTCCGTGGCCTTCTCGAAGTCGTTCGAGGCGCCGGTCGTGATGCGGCCGATGCAGACTTCCTCGGCGAGGCGGCCCCCCATCATGACGGTGAGCTCGGCCTCGATGTATTCCTTCGAGTACGTGTACTTGTCCTCGAGCGGGAGCTGCTGCGTGAGGCCCAGGGCGCGCCCGCGCGGGATGATCGTGACCTTGTGGATCGGGTCCGTTTGCTCCTCGAAGGAGGCGATGAGCGCGTGGCCTCCTTCGTGATACGCCGTGACGCGCTTCTCCTCGTCCGACATGACCATCGACTTCCGCTCCGCGCCCATGAGGACCTTGTCCTTGGCATAGTTGAAATCGACCATGTCGACTTTCTTTTTGTCGACGCGCGCGGCCGCGAGCGCCGCCTCGTTCACGAGGTTCGCGAGGTCGGCCCCGGCGAAACCGGGCGTGCCGCGCGCGACGACCGAAAGGTCGACGTCGTCGGACATCGGGATCGTGCGTGTGTGGACCTTGAGGATGCCTTCGCGGCCTTTCACGTCCGGACGGTCGACGACGACGCGGCGGTCGAAGCGGCCAGGCCGAAGCAGTGCGGGGTCGAGAACATCGGGACGATTCGTGGCAGCTACGAGGATGACGCCGTCGTTCCCCTCGAAGCCGTCCATCTCGACGAGGAGCGCGTTCAGCGTCTGCTCCCTTTCGTCGTGCCCGCCGCCCAGGCCCGCACCGCGGTGGCGTCCGACGGCGTCGATCTCGTCGATGAAGATGATGCACGGGGCGTTTTTCTTGCCCTGCTCGAAGAGGTCGCGCACGCGCGAAGCGCCGACGCCCACGAACATCTCGACGAAGTCGGAGCCGGAGATCGAGAAAAACGGCACGTTCGCCTCGCCCGCGACGGCCCGCGCGAGGAGCGTCTTGCCCGTGCCCGGAGGGCCCATCATGATGACGCCCTTCGGAATCTTGCCGCCCAGCTTCTGGAACTTCGCCGGCTCCTTGAGGAAGTCGATGATCTCGGAGAGCTCTTCCTTGGCCTCTTCGCAGCCCGCGACGTCCTTGAACGTGGCCTTCTTCTGATTGGGCGTCAGGAGCTTCGCGCGCGATTTGCCGAAGGCCATCGCGCGGTTCCCGCCTGTCTGCATCTGCCGCATGATGAAAATCCACAGGCCAATGAGGAACAGGATGGGCGCCCACTGCAGAAGGATGACGAGAAACGAGCCCTGGCCCGGCTCCTCGGCCGTGATCTTCACGTTCGCCTTCATGAGGTCGGAAGTCAGCTCGTTGTAGACGGGCGCGTACGTGCGGACGCCCGGCTCGCGGCCCTCGGGCGAGCCCTTCTTGAAGCCCCGGATTTCCTGGCCGCGGATCGTGACGCGGTCGAGGTCGCCCTTCTTCACCATTTCGAGGAACTCGGAGAAACCGACGGTGGAGGTTGAAGTGCGGCCCACGTCCACGACCCGGAAGAGCAGGAGGATCACCACGAGGATGACCATCCAGAGGAGGATGTTCTTGACGGTTGTGTTCACCTTATGCCCTCGACTCTCATACGCCGGTTCTCGGGATGCGGTTCATCGGGCACGGGCGCGACGGTCCGCGCAGCGCGCTCTTCCTGTCCTGGGGATGATCCACCACGCAGGCGAAACGGATGGAACGGGGCTTTTCTTCCCGCAACTGATTTTGCAGCCAGGTCTCGACGACTCCGCTCCGGATCACGTTCCGGCCGACGTCCGCGACGCGCCGGGCGATGTCCTGCGGGCCGTACAGCTCGTCGGTGACAAGAGCCACAGACGTGTAAGTCTAGCAGGGGACCCCGAAGTGAAAGGGGAGGCTCAGGGCCGGGAGTACTCGTCGATCACGCGCCCGATCGCCCGCCGGCAGACCGGACAGAAGCCCCCCGGATCGCGCGTGAACATGATGCAGTCGGCCGAGGGCCGGTAGAGGCCCTCCGCGGGGAGGGCCGCAGCGATGGTGAGGAGGCGGCGCAGCTTCATGTCTTCATCGTAAACCCGGCACGAGCCGCGCGAAGCGCGGGTCGGCTTCGATCCGGCCGCCGGCGAATTCTTCGCCGAATGTGGCGTCGCCCCTGAGGAGGCGCGTCAGAACCTTCTTCACCTGGGCCTTTCCGGGAACGCGGTCGCCGGCGCCGGCGGCCCTCACGAGCAGGCGGCCCGCTTCCTCGACGCTGATCGCGTGAAAGAGCCGCCTCGGCCAGGGCCCTTTCAAAGAAATCCTCTCGAGAGCGAGTTTTTGGTCGAGGCGTTCGTCCAGCGCGTCCAGCCTCCGTCCC
>CABEAM010000181.1_pt1 | contig 39819 bp, 38 predicted proteins | sample 3132391 | NCBI WGS metagenome assembly CABEAM01 (sample SAMEA5534343, study PRJEB31848) | metagenome | biome: tundra; feature: field; material: soil | place: USA | collected 2013-05 | depth 0.45 m
GATGACGCCGCTATCTACCAATTTCAGCATTTTCATCCAGCTGAGTATTGTACCGCCCGGCGCCAGCGTTGCAGTTCAGGACGTGACGTTTCAGGGCTACATCGCCCCGAACACGGTACAGTTCGAGCCACGCACCGGAGCTTTCTCCTTCACGGCCATCGGCTACGCTCGTTTGCTCCAGACGACGAGCGCGGCGGGCCTATTTCTGCGGCCGGGATACTTCGACGGGAAGTGGTGCCTCTACTCAGACGTTTCGCCACTTGACCTTGGGTGGACAAATATCAAGATTGCGCGAGTAGACGGGATCGGACAATCGGCCCCGGACTTCCTGCGCGGCGATACGATTCAGCTTCTCAACGACGAGCAGGGGATCATCGGCACCGTTATCGCCGACCCATCCACATCACCGCCCGCGTTCTGGTCGCTCGGCATCACTCCGTCACCGACAAAAGTCTACCCACCTGGCCCAACGGCACTCGTTCATCTGCTGACGCCCTATCGACGTGGAGTCGGTCTGTACGAGCTTGTCTCTGGCCTCTTCACGGCGGCGGGCTTTCCGACCGAGCAGTATTTTTTCTCCGCGCCGCTCCCGAACCTCGGGGCCGGGGTAGTGTTCGCGACACCGGTGAGCACGGTCGGGCTGGCCGACGGTTCGTTCTGTTCTGGCATCGCCGCCGTGGTCGAGTCGGGCGGCATTGGGATCGTTGTGTCGCAGCCGAGTGGGGCATACCAAATGGTCAGCCCGACATCCGGGTTCATGCTCGATTCGGCGGCGGCCGGCTACAGGCAGCCCCCCGTCGATGCGACGAACTATGGCACGGCCGTAACGATGTTCGGGCCGAAGCGGTCCTATACGCGCGTTGGTAATCAGCGTTTTGGGATGAATATCACAATGAAGTGTTACGGTTACGATCATCTCGCTGGGAACAAGCGGTATGTCTTGACCGTGACCTGCAACGCAGATGTTGCCCCCGGCACGGCTTACGCCATCACAACCGAACTTGGGGTCGAGACGTGCACCGCTGGCGCGTGGGTATGGGGCGGCTATTTGTCGCTTTTTGGTATCGGTATCGCAACGACGACATCTACAAACCTCGCGGCACTCTACTTCAAGGACGCCATTGGGATAGACGTAGATCCAGCGACGGGGACCGTCTTTTTTACGGACATCCAACTGGTGGGAGCAGCCGGAACGCCCGTCACGATGAATACCTCCTCCTATCAGCCGACCGGAGCGGGCTACGCCGCGTCCCGAGTAGCCGCGTTGAACGGTCCCATCGTCATCACCGCGCCCGGTCGCTGTGTTGTGTTTCAGGTGGACGGCATCCTCGGCAAGAACCCCACGTCGCAAACGTTCACACTGGTCGCGTCCGGAGCGATGACGTTGCTGTGGACACAGCCGGTAACGCCTAACGTGATCGGCCACTCGTTGAAGAAAAACGCCGGTGACGGGCGCTATTACATGCTGTTGTCGGATCCAACAGTCGGGACCGTTCTCTTATCATCGGCGGACGATTATCTCGTCCCAGATTCGGCTCATCTGCCTGTGCAAATCGATGCGAAGGGATACGAGGCTGACCTCGCTGTCCAGTATGGCGTCTCGAACGGTGCCGGCGTGGCGTGCCCGATGTTTGCACTGATTGGCGGTGCGCCTGTATTCATCTCGAACACGGGTTCAGGGTACTTCCCATACGCGGACCTGTCCGGGCTTTCCGTTGGCGATGTGCTGCAACAGCTCTCGGTCGTTGCTGCGGGGTTCTTCTACATCAGAGAAGTGGGCCAGATGTGGAATTTCCGGTCGCGCTCACACCCGATGCCAGGCGACACTATCGGCACGAGCGATCAGATCGACGGCGATCCGGGGTTTATCAGTCTCGTGGTACAGCCGGTCTACAACCGATGGGTAGGCTACGTCTCGGTTGAGAATGAGAACAACGCGGCAATCTTCGGCGACACGAGCAACGTCGCGGGCAGCATCGCATACGCAAGCGCAAACACACAATCGGGGCAGCAGACTTACAGCCTTGAGCTTAAGAGCCGTTTCGTCACGACTCCATCCTTCGCTGCCGCGCTTGCGAACAGTCTCTACAACTATCTCGGCGCACAGAAGCGGTGGATCGAGATCAATCGCTTTCGCGATGGCCGCGCCTACGAGGTCGGCCGGACCTTCCACTGCAACGTAGACGGGTCGAATCGGCAGTTCCAAATCATCGAAGTCGATCAGGCCGTGTGCGGCGTGACGGTAAAGGTCGTCGGATTGGAGGTCTAGATGGCGATAGTCCGTTTCCCCGATTACCAACCACAACTGCAACTCGTGAATTCCGGTGGTACGGTCATCGAAGGGCCGTACCAACTCGATGTGAAGAGCGGCGCACCCGCGAGTCTCGGCATCACGCTCGGTGGGGCCGAGCCCTGGTATGTGGAAGAGAACATCGGCCCGTTCCTAAACTACCAATGGAGCGAGGTCGCGTATAATCTCGGTTATCGCTACTTCGTGACGCTCAATTTCTCCTTCGTCGAATCGGGGCAAACGAGCACGGCACAGGGGTTAACACTTCTCGACAGGCTGCACCAGGCCTGCGTCAAGACGCAGGTCACGTATGCGGCACTTCAGTTCTCGCTGTTCGTTAGCTCGCCATTCTTCGGTGTCGTGCCGGCCGGATCGAACGGCTTCCACCCACAGAAAGTCGCGGGGAAGCAGGGGTTCTACGACCTGTCGCTTTCGTTTAAGTCGCGCGATCTTCAGGCGACGCCGGGCGCGTGGGCGTCGTCGCTGTGGTAGTCCAGGACTTTGACTCCGCTCTCGCGTTTGTTCTGCTCGCGGAGGGCGGCTTCTCAAACGTGCAGGGGGACCACGGCGGCCCGACCTCGCGCGGCATCACGCAGGCGACCTACTCCGCCTGGCTCTCCTCTCTCGGGATGCACGATGCGCCCGTGGCGGGGATCTCGGCCGAGTACGTAGAGGCGGTCTACCTCGAGAATTTCTGGAAGGCCGGGGGCTGCGACAGGTTGCCGAGCCCGTTGAACCTCGTACACTTCGACAGCGTTGTGCAGCACGTGCCGGCGGCGTGGAGCGGGATGCTCGCCTCCGCGACGGCGTTCCAGGGCGCCGCGCCCGAGACGGAGGCGTTCGCGCTCCTGACCCTGCGCGACAACCTCTACCGAAGAATCATTGCGAAGGACCCGATGCAAAGGAAATTTCTGAAGGGCTGGATGAACAGGCTGATCCATCTGCGGACGGCAGCGGGGCTATGACGGCTCGTCCGTGCTCTCGTCCTGGTCCACCGCACGAGGCCCTTGACCCGGTTCGGGACTGGTCTCATCCGTTCCTGCCGCGGGTTCACTGTCGAGGGGCGTGTCCAGCGCCGGAACCACCGCAGGTGGTTTCACGGGCAGCTCCCGCAGGGCAACCCCTTCCAGAAGAGAGAAGCGTGTCGCCTTCGCCTCCCTGTCCGGCAAAATTTGCACCTGATCTGCGTGGCGAAAGGCATCTGCCTGCTCGTCGTCTGAAATCTCGAAGGCACCACCGCACCTGAGAATTCGATCGCTGATCGCAATCCGGAAGTGATCCCTCGAGCGCGAAAGCTCCGTTTCGGCGAGGCCTCTTTCGTGGACAGCCTGGCGTTTCTCTGTCTGATCGAAGAGATGCTGTTGGAGCGATGCGCGCAGTAGCGCGCCGTCGGAGCGGGCCTCTTCGAGCTCCTCGTTGAGTTTCTTAATCCTGCCTTCGCGTGGGAATGCCATAGGAAGTCCTCCTGGGCCGTAAGGATAGGCCCGGGCAGGGGATCGCCGCAAGGGCTACACAACCGATTCTAGGCGCACGGGAGGCCCTTCTACCGTGGACGGCGCGGGACTTCCTATTCTTCGGGGGAAGCGGGAATCCGACGTGCCGGAGCGCCGAGCGAACGCGCTCGCGGCATTCCTTCACGGCCGCGTCCGGGAGGCCCACGATCGTGAGGGCGGGAAGGCCCGCCCCGATCGCGGCCTCCACGACGACCGTGCGGCCCTCGAGGCCGGCGACCGTCGCCGAGTACGCGCGGGCGACGGTCATCGTCTCCCTGGTCAGTTCAGCGTGGCGAGCGAGAGGACGAGGGTCTGCCCTGCCTTGAGCGATTTTGGAGAGCGGATGCGGTTCTGGCGCTGGATCTCGTCCACGCTCACGCCGTAGTGCGAGGCGATCGCGAAAAGCGTGTCGCCTTTCTTGACGGTGTGGCGGACGACGCGGGTCCCGCGCGTGTCTTGTGCCCGCGTGTCTTGTGCCAACGTCACTCGCGAGGGTGCGTCGACGAACCCTTCCGCGGGAATCGCGACGGCGGCGGGCGCCGCCTCTTTGGCCTGCGAGGTCGTCGTGGGGGGAACCGACGTGTAGGGCCCGATGCCCGATGCCGACGTGACCGCCGCCGCGGGCGTCGGAACCCCTCGGATCTCGCCCCGGGGTGCGGGGGATGTCGAGGCGAGCACCTCGCGCCGCGGGGCGGACCTGCGCTTGCCCGGCACGACGAGGACGGTGCCCTTCTTCGGGCGGGCCGTGCGGGGCAGGTCGTTCCAGTCGCACAGCTCGGCCACGGAGACGCCCGCGCGGGCCGCGATCTTGTGGAGCGTGTCGCGCTTCCTGACGACGATGCGTCTCTCGACGACATCGGGCGCCGTGGGAAGCGCGGCGATGCGAGGAGCCAGGAGAGCGACCGAGCCCGCCGGGACGCGCAATTCGTACGCGGAGACGCCGTGCGGGGTCGCGCGCGTGCTGAGCTCGCTGTTGAGAAGCTGGAGGTCGGGTAGCGTGCTGCCGGTGAGCTCGGCCACGCGCGCGAGATCGACCGGCTTACGGACCGTCACCGTGTCCCATGCGAGCGGCGGATTGGGCACGACGTCGAAACCGAAGCGTACCGGATCCTTCGCGATGAGCGCGGTCGCGAGAACGAACGGCACGTAGTCGCGCGTCTCGCGCTGGAGACTGTTGCCGGCCGCGAGCTCCCAGAAGTCGCGCGCGCCCGTGCGCTGAAGGCTCTTCAGGATCCTGCCCTCGCCCGCGTCGTACGCGGCCATCGCGAGGTGCCAGTCCCCGAACATCTCGTAGAGGTCGCGGAAATAGGCCGCGGCGGCGCGCGTGGACTTCACGGGATCGCTCCGCTCGTCGAGGGAGCGATTCCGCTTGAGCCCGTAACGCTTACCGGTGCCGGCGATGAACTGCCAGAAGCCGTGGGCGGCGGCGCGCGAGTGAGCCTGGTACTTGAAAGCCGACTCGACCATCGCGACATAGACGAGATCCTGCGGAACGCCCTCCTCCTTGAGGATGGCGCGCATGAGGTCGAGGTAGCGCCCGCTGCGCTTGAGAGCCGCCGCGAAGGCCATGGGGGTCCGGAACTGGTAGAAGGCGACGGCCCGGAGGACGGCGTCGTTCACGACGATCGGAATGTCGAAGCCGGTTCCCGAAGGCACCGAGCCGACCTCGGTCTTTGCCTTCTCGACCTCATCGGGAGACGGGAGCGGCGCCCTCGCGACGAGGCTGTCCCGCGGGTCCTCGGCGGGTGGCCGTTCGGCCTCGGCCGCGCGGGCGCCGGCTTTGATCGCGGGACGGTAGAGGGCGATGCTCTCGTAGAGCTCGGCCGCAAAGGCGAGGTCGGACGGGTTGCCCGGGCGCGCCGCGATCCGAAACGTCTCGAGGGCGTCGCGGAAGGTCTCGCGGGCGCAGTCGCTCTCGCCCGCGAGCGCGAGCGATTTGCCTTGGTAGAACTGCTCGGCGGCCTGCTTGCGCGCGGCGGAAATCGCCGGTGGGTCTTCGGGCGGCGGCATCCGCGAAATCGGGGCCTCGCGGGGCGCGGCCGAGCAGCCGGCAATCACGAGAGGCAGAAGTCCGGCCGCGACGCGCGCGGCCCGGGCGGAAAAGCGCGGGCGAATCCCCATCGTCAGGAAGTGGACCCGACGGAGGAGCAGGAGGTCAAGTGAAATCGCCCGCGGCCCTATTCGCCCTTGACATGGAACTTCAGCGAGAGCAGGAGCTTGTTGATGTCCTTCAGGCCCGCGAAATCCACGTCGAACCGTTTCTCGGAGCCGAGGGCCGCGCCGGCCCCGTCGCCGAACGAGAGCCCGACCGTCACATGGCGGGTCTTCGCGAGAGTGTCGCGAGGGACCTGGAGGTCGAACGACTGCGCCACGTCCTTCCGGTGGTTTCGCGCCGACTCGAGCAGGTCGTCGAGCGAGACATCCGCGGCGCTCTTGCTCTTGTGGGAGCCACCTGGCGCCGCCGGCCGCTGCGTCGCGATCTTTCGAAGCTTCTCGAGCTCGGAAAGGATGTCGACGTTCGAGCGCACGCGCACGTGCTTCATCGAAGTAGAAGAGTCGAGGGGCGCCTCGTTCGGCGGGGGCAGTATCTCGGCGAAGCTCACCTCGCTGCCCCCGTCGTCGCCCTGAGGAAAGGTGGCGGCGCCGATGCCCGAGGCTGTGTGCTTTGACGACATCATCGGCTGGGGGGCTGGCGTGGACGCGGATGCGACGACGGCAGGTCGCCTTTGCTCGGCGGCCATTCGCCCCTTCAGCGAACGAAGAGTGAGCTTCGAGATCGCCTTGAGCGTCTCGAAAACGCCGGTCCCGTTCGTGGCCGAGGCCTCGTACCACTCCGTCGAGCGATCCGGATTGAGGGCGTCGTTCAGCTCGTCGAGAGTCAGGATGTCCGCGAGATCGCGCTTGTTGTACTGGAAGACGCGGGGAGTCGCCTCCAGCGAGACGCCGATCTCTGCGAGGTTCTCGCGGAGGTTGCGAAGACTCTCGATGTTCGGATCCTTCATGGGCCGCTGCGAGTCGGCCACGAACACGATTCCGTCCACGCCCTTGAGGACGAGCTTCCGCGTCGTGTTGTAGAAGACCTGTCCGGGAACGGTGTACAGCTGAAGGCGGGTCTTGAATCCCCCGATGACGCCGACGTCCAGCGGAAGCAGGTCGAAGAACAGCGTCCGGTCGGTTTCCGTCTCGAGGCAGACCATCTCCCCGCGAGACGTGGGCGCCGTCCGCCGGTAAATTACGTGAAGATTCGTGGTTTTCCCGCAGAGACCCGGACCGTAATACACGATCTTGGCGGCCATCTGCATCGTCGCGTAATTGAAGAAAACCATAGGAATAGGGCTCCGCCGACCTCCCGAGGGGCATCTGATCTTACACCCGAGGGCGACTCCCTTTGATATCATGAGCCGCTCCCGGTGAGGTCATGGAGCCAAGCAGGGGCGGAGGGCCTTGCGCCGCGATGACCAACGATTTCAACGGTTTGGACGCGAGGTCCCGCGAGGTTCTCGCCGCGGTGATCGTCGCGTACATCGAAAGTGCCGTCCCCGTGTCGTCGCGTCAGCTGACGAAGGGGGGAAAGTTCGGCCTTTCGTCAGCGTCGCTGCGCAACGCGATGGCGGACCTCGAGGATCTCGGCTTTCTCACGCATCCCCACGTCTCGGCCGGCCGCGTGCCGACCGATCTGGGCTACCGGGCGTTCGTCCGCGACCTGATGCCGGCGCAAGCGCCCAGCGAAAGGGACCGCGCCCGGATCGCCGACGAGCTCTCGCCCGAGCCGTTCGAGACGGAGCGCTTCCTGAAGGCCACGTCGAGCGTTCTCTGCCGTCTGACGGGCGAGGTGGGCGTCGTGGCGGCTCCCGCCTCGATGAGCTTCGTCCTCGAGTCCGTGCATTTCACGCGCGTGGCCGACCGCAAGATCGTCGTGGCCGAGGTCTCCGACACGGGATTCGTGGAGAGCCGCCTCATCGAGACCCGCGAGGACTTCTCGCAGGCCGAGCTGGACGGCATCTCGAACCGGCTGACGATCGACTTCGCCGGAAAGAGCCTCGACGAAATCCGCGTCCTCCTCCTCGCCTCGTTGGGAGAAGAGAAGGTGCGCATGGACCGCGCGCTCGCACGCGCTCTCGAGCTCGGGCGCCGGGCCTTCGCCGAGACGCGCCCGCAGGAAGAAGCCGTTTACATGGAGGGCACCGAGTCGCTGCTCGAGAAGCCCGAGTTTCGGAACGACCTCGAGGCCCTGCGACGGATGTTTCACGCGTTCGAGGAGAAGGCCCGGCTCGTGAACCTCCTCACCGACTGCATCACGGCCGACGGGCTCGCGGTCGTCATCGGTTCCGAGAGCCCCTTCACGGACGAGACCGGCAGCGCCGTCGTTTCCGCGCCGTACCGCCGTGGCGACCGCGTGATCGGCGTGCTCGCGGTGATCGGGCCGCGCCGGATGAAGTACGCGCGCGTCGTGCCGCTCGTGAGCGAGCTTTCGCGTTACGTGAGCCGCCGGCTCACGGAAGGAGCGGCATGAGCGGCCCGAAGAAGCCGCGGCGCGAGGACGAAGACATCATCTTCCTCGAGACCGAGAGCCGCAGCGACGTCGCCCGCGCGCTCGCCGAGGCCGAGCGCGCCATCGAGGCCGTCGAGGAGAAGCACCGCAAGAGCGAAGGCGCGCGTCCGGTCGCCGTCGCGACCCCCGAGCCCGCACCGCTGGAGCCGCCCGTGCCGGACCCGCGCCTGGCCGTCCTCGAGGATCAGGTCGCGAAGGAGCGCGAACGCGCGCTTCGTGCCGAGGAGGACTCGGGCCGCGTTCGCGAGGCGCTGCTCCGGAAGTCGGCGGATTTCGACAACCTGAAGCGCCGGACCGAGAAAGACAAGGCCGAGTATTTCCGGTTCGCGCTCGCCGAGGCGTTCGCCGACATCCTGAGCGTCGTCGATAACTTCGAGCGCGCGCTCGCCCATCGCGCCGACGCCACGGGAGACGAATTCCACGCGGGCATCGACATGATCGCGAGGCAGCTGGCCGACACGCTCAAGAAGTACGGCGTCGTGGAGGTGCCGGCCTCGGACCTTCCGTTCGACCCGAACGTTCACGAGGCCGTCGTGCGCGAGGAGACGGAATCCGTCGCGCCGGGCACGGTGCTCGAGGTGCTCCAGAAAGGGTACCTTCTCAACGACCGGCTCCTGCGGCCTGCGCGCGTGAAGGTCGCGGCGCCCCGGGCTGCCGGGGACGCGAAGGGATGAGCCAGGAGGCGCCACGTGGGTAAGGTTCTCGGCATCGATCTTGGCACGACGAATTCGTGCGTTGCCGTCGTCGAAGTCGGCTCGCCCCAGGTCATCCCGAACCGCGAGGGCGCCCGGACGACGCCTTCGATCGTGGGCTTCACGGAAGACGGCGAGCGGCTCGTCGGCCAGATCGCCAAGCGCCAGGCGATCACGAATCCGACGCAGACGATCTACGCCGTGAAGCGACTCATCGGCCGCAAGATGTCGGATGCCAACGTCAAGCACGCGCGCGAGCACCTCTCCTATGCGCTCGTCGAAGCTCCGAACGGCGACGTGAAGATCCAGGTACGCGACCGGGACTATTCGCCCGAGGAGATTTCTTCGTTCACGTTGCGCGAGATCAAGGAATTCTGCGAAGAGGCGCTCGGCGAAGAGATCAAGGAAGCGATCATCACGGTCCCGGCTTATTTCGACGACTCCCAGCGCCAGGCCACCCGCGACGCGGGCCGCATCGCGGGCCTGGAGGTGCTCCGCATCATCAACGAGCCCACGGCGGCCGCGCTCGCGTACGGGCTCGAGAAGAACCGCAAGCAGGAGACGATCGCCGTCTACGACCTCGGCGGCGGCACGTTCGACATCTCGATCCTGCGGATCGACAACGGCATGTTCGAGGTGCTCGCGACCTCGGGCGACACGTTCCTGGGCGGCGAAGACTTCGACCGGGCCATCATGGACTGGCTCCTCGCCGAGTTCCTGACGCAGACGGGCATCGACCTGAGGCAGGACCGCCTCGCGCTCCAGAGGCTCAAGGAGGCCGCCGAGAAGGCGAAGTGCGAGCTGTCGACCGCGCTCGAAACGATGATCGCGCTCCCGTTCATCGCGTCGGACGCCTCGGGCCCCAAGCACATCAACAAGCTCCTGACGCGCGACACGTTCGAGGCGCTCGCGGCGGACCTCATCCGGCGCACCGAGGGCTCGTGCCGGAACGCCCTCGAAGCGGCTCACCTCAAGCCCGAGCAGGTCGATACGATCATCCTCGTCGGCGGTCAGACGCGCACGCCGAAGGTCCAGCAGATGGTCGAGACGATCTTCGGGAAGCCGCCGAACCGCTCGATCAACCCGGACGAGGTCGTCGCGGTCGGCGCCGCGATCCAGGCGGGCGTCCTGCGCGGCGACATCAAGGACCTCGTTCTTCTGGACGTCACCCCGCTGTCGCTCGGCCTCGAGACGCACGGGGGCATCTTCGTCAAGCTCATCGAACGCAACTCGACGATCCCGACGAAGAACACGCAGATTTTCACGACGGTCGCGGACAACCAGACGACCGTCGAGATCCACGTCCTGCAGGGCGAGCGCGACATCGCCAAGGAGAACAAGTCCCTCGGCAAGTTCCAGCTCGTCGGCATCCCGGCGGCGGCGAAAGGCGTTCCCCAGATCGAGGTCACGTTCGCGATCGACTCCTCGGGAATCGTGAACGTATCGGCGAAGGACCTCGCGACGGGGAAGGCGCAGGGCCTTCAGATCAATTCCGCGGGCGGCCTCTCGCAGGCGGAGATCGAGAAGATCATCGAGGAGGCGTCCGCGAACAAGGCGGCGGACGCGAAGCGCAAGGAGCGGCGCCAGCTGAAGAACAAGCTCGAAGGGATGATCGGGGGGAACGACCGCATCTTTCGCGAGTTCGGTAACCTCCTGCAGCCAGACGAGAAGGACCGCGTCCAGCGCACGCTCGAGAACGCGCGCGAGGTCCTGACGGGCGAGGAGCGGGGTCCCATCGACGACGCGATGATCGACATGAAAGGCGTTTCGCGCATTCTCACGCAGGCCATGCTCTACAAGCCCGAGTCCAAGGAGCGGCGGGGAGACGGCGCGGAGAAACCGGCCTGACTCCCGCGCCGTAGCAGCCTGCCGTGAGTACATCCGTTCGCGACTACTACGAGGTACTCGGTGTGGGGCGAACCGCCTCCACCGAAGAGATCAAGGCCGCCTATCGCAAGGCGGCGCTGAAGCACCATCCCGACAAGAACCCCGAGGACGAGAGCGCCGAAGAGAAGTTCAAGGCGGCGGCCGAGGCCTATTCCGTCCTTTCGGACGCCGAAAAGCGAGAACGCTACGACCGCTTCGGGCACGAGGGGGTGCGGGGCGCGGGCGGGCCGAGATTCGACCCGACGCAGTTCGTGGACTTCGCCGACATTCTCGGAGACCTGTTCGGCTTCGCGGCGGGGGGAGACGCGCGCGGAGCCCGCCGCAACGGCGAGGACCAGAAGGCCGAGGTCACCCTTTCTTTCGAGAACGCCGCCTTCGGCTCGGAGGTCTCGCTCCCGATCCAGCGCCACGAGCGCTGCGATGCGTGCCAGGGGTGCGGAGGCCGCGGCGGGGCCGCGCCCGTCACGTGCCCGACGTGCCGGGGCCAGGGCCGCGTCCAGTACCGGCAGGGTTTCTTCGCCCTCGCCCGCCCGTGTCCCGACTGCGAGGGCTCCGGCGAGCGCGTCAAGGACCCGTGTCCCGAGTGTCGCGGCGACGGCTGCACGCGCCGCGCGCGAACGCTCACGGTGGCGATCCCCGCCGGCGTGGACGACGGCGCGCGACTGCGTCTCACGGGGGAGGGAAACGCGGGCCGGCGGGGCGGACGTCCCGGCGATCTCTACGTGTTCGTGTCGGTCGCGCCGCACGAGCAGTTCCGGCGCGACGGCTTCGACGTGGTTCTCACCTGGGCCGTGCCGTTCCACCTCGCGACGCTCGGCGGCACGCTGCGCGTCCCGACGCTCCACGGAGACGCCAGCTTCGACGTGCCGCCCGGAACGGCCGCGGGCCGCGTTTTCACGCTCAAGGGGAAAGGCATTCCGCGCCTGGACGGCCGCGGCAAGGGCGACCAGCACGTCCTCCTCACCGTGCGCGTGCCGAAGAAGATGAACGCCGCGCAGCGTGACGCGGTGGAGAAGCTCGCGGACGCGTTCGGGTCGGAGTCGGGGACGCCGACGAAGGACGAGAAGGGCTTCTTCGAGCGGTTGAAAGACTTCGTTGGGCAATAGGCTGTCGGTTCGGCCTTCGTTTCGGCGCTTTGCCTAGAAGGTGAATACAGAAATGGCAGACGCAGGCGCCATGCGCATCGAGGTGCCGGCGGCGCTGGCCTCGAAGATCGAAGACGAAGATTTCTTCGAAAAAATGGGGGACGTGTCGTTCTCGTCCACCCGCCGCGCGAAGGGCGACCTGTGGATCTGGGTCGAGCGCGAAAACCTCGAGCCGGCGCTGGCGGTGCTCGCGCGCGCAGGCGCAACCGGCCTTTCCACCTTCGAAGAAAAAACCACCGATTGGGTCGCCGAGTCGGCCGGTCTCAGGAAAGCCGTTCTCGTGGAGCGATATCTCCTCGACCCGCATGACGACCAGCTCGCGACTCCTCAGCCACCGGGAATTCGGCGCCTCTTTCTTCCGGCCGTTCGCGCCTTCGGGACCGGGTCCCATGAATCCACGCGCCTCGCGCTCCGCGTGCTCCTCTCGGAGGACCTGCGCGGCGCGCGCGTCCTCGACATGGGCTGCGGAACCGGGACGCTCGCGTTCGTCGCCGCGCTCGAAGGCGCACGCCACGTCGTGGCCTTCGACGTCGACCCTCACGCCGCCTTCGCGACGCGCGAGCAGGCGCGCGCGAACGGGATTCCGCGCGTCTCCACGTTCGCCGGTCTCCTCGAGGCGCTCCGTGACGAGGCTCGGTTCGACGTCATCGTCGCGAACATGATCCACGAAGAGATCGCCCCCCTGCTGGCGAGCGTCCGCGGGCGGCTCGTGCCCGGGGGGCGGCTTCTCGCATCCGGCCAGCTCGTCGAGAGAAGAGGAGAGTGGGAAGACCTGCTCCTTAAGAGCGGCTTTAGGCTCGTGCGTTCTCTGACGGAAAACGAGTGGCTCGGGACGGCATGGGTTTCTTCGAATGGCTGAGAACCCCGTCACGCGCCCGCCACGGGTGCTCGTCCCGGATCTGTCGGCGTATGAATTGTCCGAAGAGAAAGAGATTCTGCTGAGAAGGGAAGAGAGGGATCACGTCCGATCCCGACGGCTGCGCGATGGAACGGAGGTCGTGGTCCTCGACGGCAAGGGGCACCATGCGCGCGGGGCGCTCGCCCGCAACGGCACGGCCGTGGCCCTCTTCACTTTCGAAGAAAAATTTTCCTCTTCCTCCTCTCTCCTGCCCGGAGAGCCCGCCATCCGCGTCACGGTTGCCCTCGCGTGCGCCGAGCCCGCCCGCGTCGAATGGGCGATCGAGAAAGGCACGGAATGCGGTGCGGCGGCTTTCGTCCTCCTCGATGCCGAGCGCTCGCAGCGCGCGCACGTGGCGGCGCTGTCGAAGCGGATTCCTCGGCTGATCCGGATCGCGGAAGAGGCGACGAAGCAGTGCGACCGGACGATAGTGCCCTTCGTGGAGGGTCCGAAGACCACCGAGGATTTTCTGAGAGGGTTGAAAGGCGAGATCCTGCTGATCGCAGATCCCGGGGGTGTGCCCATCGCCTCGTTCGCGCCCGGGACCCCCTCTCCTTCGCGCGTGAACTCGCTTCGCTCAGACAGCACGCGCGTGCGTCGAGAGGGCCCCGGGCCGCTCCTCGGCGTGGTGCTCGCCATCGGCCCCGAGGGTGGATTCGCTCCGGCCGAGATCTCCTCATTCGCAGAAAAATCCCCGGTCTTCCTCTCCCTGGGCCCTCGCATTCTCCGGCTCGAAACGGCCGTGGTCGTGGCGCTCGCGCGGTTGGTCGATCCCGCCTGAATCCGTTCCGGATCGCATCGCCCGTTTCGGTTAGGATTCCGACAGATCGGCGACGGAGGGCCTCATGAGCTTCGAGAACGTCAAGAAGGTCTGGATGAACGGGAAACTGGTGGACCTCGCCGACGCGAAGATCTCCATCTTCACGCACGCCCTTCACTACGGGTCCGGCGTCTTCGAGGGTGAGCGCTGCTACGACACGGCCCGCGGATCGGCGATCTTCCGGCTCGACGAGCATCTCGACCGGCTCTTCTGGTCCGCGAAGATCTACCGCATGGCGATCCCGTTCACGATCGAGGAGCTCCGCGAGGCGACGCTCGAAGTCGTGCGCGCGAATGGCTTCAAGGCCTGCTACATCCGGCCGCTCGTCTATCGCGGGTATGGCTCACTCGGTGTCAACCCGTTCCCGAACCCGGTGGACGTCGCGATCGGGTGCTACGAGTGGGGCAGGTACCTCGGCGCCGACTCGCTCGAGCAGGGGGTCGACGCCTGCTGCTCGTCCTGGATGCGCATCGCGCCGAACACGATGCCCGCGATGGCGAAGGCCACGGCGAACTACGCGAACAGCGCGCTCATCAAGATGGAGGCCATCACGAACGGCTACCACGAGGGGATCGCGCTGGACCACAACGGGCGCATCTCCGAAGGGTCTGGCGAGAATCTCTTCCTCGTATGGAAGGGCCGCCTCTACACGCCGCCGCTGTCGGCCTCGACGCTCCCGGGCATCACGCGCCTCTCCGTCATCCAGCTCGCCCGCGAGCTCGATTTCCAGATGGAAGAGAAGACGATACCGCGCGAGATGATCTACGCGGCCGACGAGATGTTTTTCACGGGCACGGCCGCCGAAATCACGCCGATCCGGTCCGTGGACCGGATCCCGGTCGGGAACGGCAAGCGCGGCCCCATGACGGAGGCCCTGCAGAAGGCCTTCTTCGACATCGTCGAGGGCAAGGTCGACGACCGCTATGGCTGGCTGATGCCGGTTTACGCGCCGGTGGCGGCAGGCGTGCGATAGCGAAAGCGAATCGTATCTCCGCTCGCGGCAACGTCAGAGCGCGCCCTGAGCCTTGCGCCGGGTCGCGATCAGCTCGGCGACGATGGCGATGGCGATTTCTTCCGGAGATTCAGCTCCGATTTCGAGGCCAATGGGAGTGTGCGCGCGATTCAGCTCGGCCTCGGTGAAGCCCTCGGCGCGCAGCTCGTCGAAGAGGGCCTTTCGCTTCGCCTTGCTGCCGATCATCCCGAGATACGCGAGCGGGACGCCGCGCAGGCGCCGGAACGCCCGTCCGTCCGTCACGTGGCCGCGCGAGACGAGGGCGACCGAGTCGCGCGGAGCGGGGACGGGCAGATCCGAGTAATCGTCCTTCACCTGCACCAGCCGCACTCCCTCGGGGAACGCCGCCGGATCGAGCTGCGCGGACCTTTCGTCGGCCACCGTCACGTCCCATCCCGTGAAGCGCGCGGCGCGCGCGAGCGCGCGGCCGCAGTGGCCCGCGCCGACGACGAGGAGATGCGGCGCGCGCTCGACGACTTCGAGAAGGACGGTCGCGGTTCCGCCGCAGACCGCGCCGAAAGAGTTCTCTCCCTTCGGCACGAAGTCGTAGTCGCGGGTGAAAGGAAGACCGTGGGAGTCGAGGAGCTTCCGTGCGTCCGCGATGACGAGCGATTCGAACTTCCCACCCCCGATCGTCCCCACGGTCGATCCGTCCGCCAGAACGAGCATGCGGGCGGTCGTCTCGCGCGGCGTCGAGCCCACGGCCGAAACGACGGTCGCCATCGCGAGCCGGCCATGCTGCTCCAGGACGCCGGGAAGTTCTGTGAGGAGTCGGCTGCTCATCGGGAGAGAGAAGAATAGGATTTCTCAGAAGGAAAAGGGGGATGGACGAGACGCGAGCAGATCGCTCGGCGTGTCGACGTCTCGAAGAATCGTTTCATCGAAACCTTCGAGGTAATGGACCGTGACGTCGGGCTCCTCGAAGAGCTGGTTGAGCCGCGCGGATTCGGGCCATGTGAGGAGCCGCGAGCGCAGCCCCGCGGGGATCAAGAGCGGGTGCCCGCGCCGGCCGGCGTGCGTGGGGACGACGAGGCTTGATCCGCCTGCGTCGAGCGACGCCACTGCCGAAAGCACCCTTCGAAGAGATTCCTTGCTGAGAAAGGGGAGATCGGCGGGGGAGAGGGCGATGTGCGTCGAGCGGGCGGCCGTTGCGGCGAGGCCCGCTTGCACAGAAGAGAACATCCCCGCCTCCCACTTCGGGTTTTCGACGAAACGAACAGCCGCTGCGGCTGATTCGTCCCCATTCACCTCTCTAAGCAGGTTCTCTTCGATCGTTCCTCGAATCGCGTCCGCATCATTCCCCAGAACGACGATGACCTCGTCGAACCCCGATCCGAGCCATGTCTCCAGCACCCTGCGAAGCAAAGGAATCCCCTCCGGCGGCACCGGAGCGAGCATCTTCGGCGAACCGAAGCGGCTCGAGGCGCCGGCGGCGAGGAGCACCCCGGAGACGCGCACCGCCGGTCCGCTCAGTCTTCGCCCTCGAAGCACCCGCGGCCGGCCCGGCAGTCGTCGAGGCAGGCGGGCTGGCCGTCCGGGCCGACGGGCCCCATGACCTGAAGGCACCAGTAGGCGGCGGAGGTCGAGGGATGCTCGCGCGCGTGCTCGTCCCAGTCACCCGTCGCGACGAACATCGTCTTCGTGCGGAGGTGGCGGCAGCGGAGCGCGGGGTCGAGAGCGACGGCGTCCGACCCGCCGAGGCCATTCGGCGCGCTCATCCGTGCTCCTCCGTCCCGTCGGGAAGCCCGGCCGACGCGAGGAGCGTCCGCCGGACGACTGCGGCGACCATCGGCAGCTTATAGGCGTTCTTGCCGAGAGGCGTCGCCCCCTCGAGTGCAGCCTGCGAAGCCCGAACCGCGAGCGCCGCATCGATCTTTTTCCCCTCGACGAGGGCCTCGGCGGCCTTCGCGCGCCAGGGCACGGGCGCCGCCGACCCGATCACGATCCGCACGTCCTTCGCGGCGCCGCCTTCCTCGCGCCACGAGACGGCCGCGTCGGCGAGCGGCCAGTCGAAGGCCTGCTTCTGCTTGATCTTCCGGTACGCCGAGCGCAGGCCCTGCGGGCTGTCGACGTGGATCTCGACGACGAGCTCGCCCGGCTTGAGCGCGTTCTCCGCGAAGATGTCGATCTCGGGGCGGACGAAAAAGTCCGCGGCCGCGAGCGTGCGGCCGCCGCCCGCGGCGAGCGTCTCGATCCGCGCGTTCAGGGCGACGAGCGCGACGCCGGCGGCCGAGGGGTGGACGATTGCGCAGGTGTTGTTGCCGAAGACCGCGTGGAACTCGTTCTCGCCGGACTTCGCGAGGCACTCGACGCCGCCCTTCTTGAGGCACTGGAACTCGGACGAGCGGAAGTACCAGCACCGCGGGCGCTGGCAAAGGTTGCCCGCAAGCGTCGCCGCGTTGCGGATCTGCGGCGTCGCAGCGCCCTCGCAGGCGTCCGCGAGAGCGGGGAAGTCCGTGCGGAGCCCCTCGGCCACCCCCGTCAGGGTCACGAGCGCGCCGATCGAGGCGCCGCCAGAGGGATTCCTGCGAATGGAGTTGTGCGACGTCAGCCGCCGGAGGTCGACGATCTGGTCGGGGGCGAGGTTGTATTCCTTGAGTCGGTCCAGCAACTCGGTGCCCGCGCCCTTGGCTTCGGCGCTCTTTCCGGACTTGCGGGCCGCCGCGAGAGAGGACGCCGCCTCGTCCCAGCTTCGGGGCTGGATCCTTTCGAAGCTCTTCACGCCCTCACCTCCCGCTTCGGGACCTTCCCGAGCGCGTCGAGGATCCTTGCCGGTGTGATCGGGAGCGCCGTCGGCCGGATGCCCGTCGCGTGCGCGATCGCGTTCGCGACGGCGGCGGCCGTCGGCACCGTCGCAGGCTCGCCGATGCCGCGCGCGTGCGCGTTGTTCTTGCCGGGGTAGTGGTCCACGAGGAGCGGGACGATCTCGGGCGTATCCTTGCTCCCGAGGATCTTGTAAAACTCGACGTTCGGGTTCAGGACGCGCCCGGAGCGCTCGTCCACGACGCGCTCCTCGAAGAGCGCGAAGCTGATGCCCTGCAGGATGCCGCCGCGGATCTGGCTCTCGACTCCGGTCTTCCAGACCGGCTGGCCGCAGTCGTGCACGGCGACGACCTTTTTCACGCCGACGACGCCGGTCTCGACGTCCACGACGACCTCGGCGAACTGCGCGCCGAAGATCCGCGTGTCTGCGCCGTCGTAGTCCTTCGCGCGGTCGCCCGTCGCGACGAGCGTCTCGCCGGGGAGGCGGGAGCAGACCTTCCGGAAGTCCGCCGACTTGCCCTTCGCCGAGAAGACACCGTTCGCGAGCGCGATCTCCGAGGCCGGCGCGCCGAGGAGCTTCGACGCGACGTCGAGGAGCTTCTCTCGCGCGTGGACGGCGGCGGCGCGAACGGCCGGGATCAGCGAGCCCGTCGTGACCGAGCCGCCCGAGGCGGGCCCGAACGGGTAGCGCGAGTCGCCTATCTTCACGTTGATCTTCGCGACCGGGAGGCCAAGCTCCTCGGCTACGACCATCGCGATCGGCGTCCGCACGCCGCCCCCGATGTCCTGCACGCCGTTTTCGGCCTCGACGCTTCCGTCGCGGTGAATCCGGACGATCACCTGCGAGCCCGGCGCGACGAACGTGTACCAGACCGAGGCCGCGCAGCCGAGGCCGCGCCGAAGGGGGCTGCCGGCCGCCGCGGCGGCGGCGTTCGCCTTCGAGATCCCGGCGCGGCGAGACCAGCCGAACTCCTTGGCGCCGATCTCCCATTCTACGCGGCGGACCTCGGAGGGGTCGTTCTTGAGGCGCAGGGCGAGCGGGTCCATCCCGAGCTTGTCGGCGAGCGTCTCGAGCGCGGTCTCGACGGCGAAGCAGCCCTGCGGGTGACCCGGCGCGCGCATCGCGCAGCCGGGGCCGAGGTGAGTGAAGACGTCGGATTCGGCGACGCGAACGGCGGGGAAGCCGTAGGCCGACTTTACGAAGCTGCCGGTGCCCGTGCCCGTCGCGACTCCCGCCGTGCCGAACGACTCGTAGTCCACGGCCGTGACCGTCCCGTCGTTCTTGTAGCCGACCTTCACGCGGTTCCACGAGTCGGGCCGGTTGCCCGCCGCGAGGTGCTCCTCCTTGCGGTCGAGCGCCATGAGGACGGGCTTGCCGGCCTTCTTAGCGAGCTTTGCGGCGAAGACGCCGTAGTCGCCCGCCCCGAACTTCGCGCCGAACCCGCCGCCCGTGAACTCGGCGCGGACGATCACCTTGTCCTTCGGGAGCTTGAGGACTCCGGCGAGCTCGTCCCGGACGCTGAACGTCCCCTGCGTCGAGGCCTGAACCTCGAGCGTGTCGTCGACCCACTCGGCGAAGAGGGCGTGCGTCTCGAGGGGAACGTGCGTCTGGACGGTCGTCGTCGTGACGACTTCGAGGGTCCCGTCGGCCTCGGCGAAGCCTTTGTCGACGTCGCCGCGGCCGGAGGCCTTCGGGCCGCGGACGTTTCCCTTCTGCTCGACGGGAGCGGAGCCGCCGGGCACGTCGCCCGCGCTGCGCTTCTCCTCGACGGGCTTCTGGAAGACCAGCGGCGCACCCTCCTTGCGGGCGGCCGCGAGGCTCACGGTGTGGGGGAGGACGTCGTAGACGACCTTCACCGCGCGGAGCGCGTCCTCGGCCGCCGCGCGCGTGGGCGCCGCGAGCGCGAGAACGGCTTCGCCGTGGTATCGGACCGTGTCTTTGCCGGGGTTCTCGAAGACGACGCCCGGCATTTTCTCGAGGGCCGACATATCGATCGAGACGATCTTCGCGTGCGCGTGCGGCGAGCGGAGGATGCGGGCGTGGAGCATGCCCGGCCGCCGCGCGTCGTGCGTGTAGACCGCGCGACCCGTGACCATCTGCGGCCCGTCGAGGCGCGGGAGGCGCTTCCCGGTGACGGGGCGCTCGCCGACCTTGTACGGCGGCGGATCGCCGGCCGGGATCTCGACCTCCATGACAGTGGTCTTCCCGGCGAGGCCGACCTCGATCTTCGTCTTGAGGGCGTCAGCCACGGGTCACCTCCGGCTTGCCCTGCGCGGCCGCCTCACAGGCGGCGAAGACGCCCGTGTAGGTCCCGCAGCGGCAGAGGTTGCCCGCGACGGCTTCCTTTACGTCGTGCGCCGAGGGCTGCCGATTCTTCGAGAGAAGGGCCGCGCAGGAGACGACCATGCCCGGCGTGCAGAAGCCGCACTGGAGCGCGTCCGCCTCGACGAACGCCTTCTGGATGGGAGCCATCGCCTCGGGCGTCCCGAGGCCCTCGATCGTCGTGACCTTCTTCCTGTCGGCGTCGTGGACGAGCGTGAGGCAGGAGTTCACGGCGAGGCCGTCGAGCAGGACCGTGCAGGCGCCGCAGGCGCCTCGGTCGCAGCCCACTTTCGTGCCCGTCAGGCCCCACGAATCGCGCAACGCCTCCGCGAGCGTCGTGCGCGGCTCGAACGAGCCCGCCTTCACGGCACCGTTCACTGTGACGCTCACGGCCATCGGGCCGGACAGGTTCGCGGCCTGCAGCTCGTGGCGCGTCTCGACGAGGAGCGCCGTGGCTCCGGTCGAGGCGGCGGTGACGGCGCTCGCGATTCCCTTGATCAGGCCGCGGCGGGTGACGCCGCTCGTTCCGTCGGGTGGGTGAGCCTTGTCGTCGGCCATCGTCGTCCTCCCTCGTCGCCCCCGAAATATACAGCGGGATCACGTCTCGATGTCACCCCCCGCGTTGACCCAAGTGCCTGAAAAGGCTTATCCTTGTGCGAATCCTGGAAGGGTCGGAGGTCGCTCATGCATATCAACGACCTGCTCAAGATCTCGGTCGAGCGGAAGGCGTCCGACCTCCACCTGAAGGTCGGCGCGCACCCGATCATCCGTGTCGACGGCGAGCTGACCCCGCTCGTGGACCTCAAGCGCCTCATGCAGGAAGACACGATCGCGATGGCGTTCTCGATCATGTCCTCTCGGCAGAAGGAAAAATTCAAGAACAACTTCGAGATCGACATCGCGTACTCGGTGCCGGGGCTCGGGCGGTTCCGCTGCAACATCTTCCAGCAGCGCGGGACGGTCGGAATGGTCTGCCGCGTCATCCCGGCCCGCATCCTCTCGATTCGCGATCTCCGCCTGCCACCCGTACTCGAGAGAATCTGCGAGGAGACGCGCGGCCTCATCCTCGTGACCGGGACGACGGGCTCGGGCAAGTCCACGTCGCTCGCCGCGATGATCGACTACATCAACTCGACCCGGGCCGAGCACATCATGACGATCGAGGACCCCATCGAGTTCCTCCATCGCGACAAGAAATCGATCATCAACCAGCGCGAGCTCGAGGTGGACACGCGCTCGTTCGCGTCCGCGATCCGCGCGGCCCTCCGGCAGGACCCGGACGTCATCCTCGTGGGCGAGATGCGCGACTTCGAGACCGTCGAGACGGCGCTCGTGGCCGCCGAGACGGGCCACCTCGTCATGTCGACCCTCCACACGATGGACGCGACCGAGACGGTCAACCGCATCATCTCGGTCTTCCCGCCGCACCAGCAGAAGCAGATCCGCCTGCAGCTCGCGGCCGTCATCAAGGCCGTGTGCTCGATGCGTCTTCTCCCGCGCGCGGACGGCCTCGGCCGCGTGCCGGCCGTCGAGGTGCTCGTGGCGACGAACTACATCCGCGACTGCATCGAGAACAAGGAGAAGACGAAGTACATCCACGACGCAATGAAGACCGGCACCTCGCAATACGGGATGCAGACGTTCGATCAGTCGCTCTATCAGCTCTACAAGACGGGCCTCATCACGCTGGAAGAGGCGATCCGCCGCTCGAGCAACCCGAACGAGTTCAAGCTCAAGCTGCAGGGCATCCAGTCCACGTCGGACGTCGCGACCGAGCTCATGGAGGGCACCCTGGAGTCGCCCGATGCGCTCAGCCCGCAGGACGCAGCCTCGCCCTTCGACTTCTCGAACCAGCCGGGATAGGGGGCGCGGGGGGACGGCAGAGCCGGTCCCGTATCCTGCAAACCATGGCGACTTCCGACGGCTGGACCTCCCGCAAGGTCCGCGAGACGTTCCTGTCCTTCTTCGAAGAGAAGGGCCACACGCGCGTGGCGTCCTCCTCGCTCGTGCCCGCCGAGGACCCGACGCTGCTCTTCACGAACGCGGGCATGAACCAGTTCAAGGATCTCTTCCTCGGGCGCGAGAAGCGGGCCTACACGCGCGCGACGACGTCACAGAAGTGCGTGCGGGCGGGCGGCAAGCACAACGACCTCGACAACGTGGGCTACACGGCGCGGCACCACACGTTCTTCGAGATGCTCGGCAACTTCTCCTTCGGCGATTACTTCAAGAAGGAGGCGATCGACTACGCGTGGGAGCTCGTCACCGGGCGTTACGGGCTCGACCCGTCGCGCCTCTGGGCGACGGTCTATACGGACGACGACGAGGCGGCCGCGCTGTGGGAGCGTTACCTCCCGAAGACGCGCGTCGCACGCTTCGGCGAGAAGGACAACTTCTGGTCGATGGGCGACACGGGGCCATGCGGCCCGTGCAGCGAGATCCACTATGACCAGGGCGAGGGAGTTCCCGGCGACGCGACGCCGAATGGCGCCGGCGACCGTGTCATGGAGATCTGGAACCTCGTCTTCATGCAGTTCGACCGCGGCGCCTCGGGAAAGATGACCCCGCTTCCGAAGCCGAGCGTCGACACGGGCGCCGGCCTCGAACGCATCACGGCGATCCTCGAGGGCAAGAACAACAACTACGACACGGACCTCTTCAAGCCGATCCTCGCGAAGATCGAGGAGATCTCGGGGAAGAAGTACGTAGGCGGAATGGCCGTGGAGGATGCGCCCTTCCGGGTGATCGCGGATCACGCACGTGCCGTGACGATGCTCATCGCGGATGGCGTCATTCCTTCGAATGAGGGACGGGGATACGTCCTGCGCAGGATCATCCGGCGCGCCGTTCGATATGGAAGAAGACTTGGCATCGTCGATCCGTTCCTCTTCAAGCTCGTGCCGGGGGTGACGGAGACCCTGAAGATTTTCTTTGAAGGTGAAAAGATTCCCGGCGCAAAGGCGACCTTTGGCCTGATCGATGAGGAGGAAGTGATCGCCGAAGAGGAAGCTCGCTTTGCAAAGACGATGTCTGTCGGAGCGGATCGCGTCGGGGAGGCTATTGAGAAGATCAGGCGCGACGCAGGGGAGAAGACGGTAATGGACGGCGCGACGATCGTCTTCCCGCTCTATGACACATACGGCGTTCCCCTAGAAGTCATCGAAGAGATTGCCCAGGACGAGGGTGTCCTGGTTGACAGAGCAGGATTCGAGAAAGCTCTTCAGACCGCGCGGGAACGCTCGAAGGCGGCCTCGAAGTTCGAAAACGCCGAACTCAATGTGTCCGGTTACCTGCTCGGCGCCAACTGGAACACCGAGTTTCTTGGATACCCAGAGCAGAACGGCTTCTCTCTAGATGGGGCCACTGCCAAAGCGATTTTCGACGACGATTCTGCTCTCTTGGACCTGGGTGCCGGAGCGGGCGAGCAGGCATGGGTGATCACGAACAAAACTGTCTTCTATCCGGAGGGCGGAGGGCAAGTCGCCGACATCGGCCATTTCTCCTGGAAAACAGGCGAAGCGAGCGTCCTCGATGTTAAGTGGGTGCTCGGCCACCAGTTCATCGCTCACAGAATCCGTGTGGAGCGAGGTCGGCTGGAGATGCAGGAAACTATTAACCTTCGAGTCGACGAGTGGACCCGCCGCAAGACCCAGGCGAACCACACGGGGACGCACCTGTTGCATGCGGCGCTCAGGAAGGTGCTCGGGGACTCCGTCAGGCAGATGGGCTCGCTCGTCTCGCCCGACCGACTGCGGTTCGACTACGCCGCCTCGCGCCCGACGACCGCCGAGGAGATCCGGGAAATCGAGCGCCTCGTGAACGAGGAAGTTCTCCGCGACGCGCCGGTGTCCAAGGCCGTCATGTCGATGGAGGACGCGAAGGCGAAGGGCGCGCTTATGTTCTTCGGTGAAAAGTACGGCGAGCGCGTGCGCGTCGTGGACGTGCCCGGCTTCTCGACGGAGCTCTGTGGCGGCTGCCACGTGGGCCGCACCGGCGAAATCGGCGCCTTCAAGGTCACCTCCGACAAGAGTCTCGCGTCCGGCGTCCGGCGCCTCGAAGCTGTCACGTCGCTGAACGCGGTCGAGAGGCTTCAGAAAGACGAAGAGATTCTGGCGAATATGGCGAAGACGGCGAACGTCGTGCCGGAAGAGCTGCCTACGAAGCTCCGCGAGACGCTGGACTTGCTTCGAAGGAAAGAGAAGGAGATCTCAGCCCTCAAACGCGACCTGGCGCTGGCGGGTGCAGGCGTAGGCGCATCGAGCGGGAAGCAGGGTACAGCCGCCTCTGGCCGTTCACCTTCTAAGAAATCGTCCTCTTCGGACGTTGCGGTTGAAGAAGGGCTGCACGAAATCGGCGGTATCAAGGTCCTCGCACGCCGCGTTCCGTCCCTTCCCACGAACGAGCTCCGCAATCTCGCCGACACGTTCCGAAGCAAGCTGAAATCCGGCGTCGTGCTGCTCGGAACTGAGCTGGAAGGCAAAGTAACGCTGCTCGCGGCGGTCACGTCGGACCTCGTGGCCCGGGTCTCCGCCCACGAGCTGGTGCAGGTCATGGCTCCCGCCGTCGGGGGCAAGGGCGGTGGAAAGCCGGACCTCGCGCAGGCCGGCGGCAAGGACGCGGCGCAGATCGAGCCGGCTCTCGCGCTGGGCGTCGCGAAGGTGCGGGAGAGGCTTTCCCCCTGAGGCTGTACCGCGCTGGGCTATAATCTTCGGGCAATGCCGTCTCGCGGGATTGGTCTGGTGTGGGTGTCGGTAGCCGCTCTGCTCGCGGCGACGGGCAGCCTGCGCGCCGACGTCCATCTCGTGCGCCAGTCGAACGGCTCGGCGCTGATCTTCAACGACAAGGTCGGCAGCGGCTGGCGCGTGAACGGCGGGGCGCCCTCGGACGCCTACCTCGTCGAGCGGCGTAACAGGCCGTCGCCGTACGACGCGGCGATCGAGAGCGAGGCGCGGGCGGCGGGCGTCGATGCGGCGCTCGTCAAGAGCGTCATGCTCGTGGAGTCCAACTTCAATCCGCGCGCCGTGTCGAGGAAGGACGCCCGCGGCCTCATGCAGCTCATGCCCGGCACGGCCCTCCGGTTCGGCGTGTTCGACCGGTATGACGCGGGCCAGAGCATCCGCGCGGGCGTGAAGTATCTCGCCGCCCTTCTCGAGCAGTTCAAGGGCGACGTGGCCCTGGCTCTCGCGGGGTACAACGCCGGCGAGAACGCCGTGACGCACCACTCCGGCGTGCCGCCGTACCGCGAGACGCGCGAGTACATCCGGCGCGTCCTCGTCGCGCGGCACGGAGAGGGCGGAATCGGGCCCGCTATCGGCGGCGGGTTCCGCGGCACGCCGACCGGGCCGCTCCCCCGGGCGGCCGCGATACGAGTCTCGAGCCTGAACGGGATGGCGGTCCTCTCGAACACGGCGGTCGATTTCACGGAACGCCAGGCTCCTGCGCTCGGGCGGGTGCGCTGAGGCGGACGGGGGCGGAATGGCGGCCACGCGGGGATCCGAGACGACGAGGGCCTTCAGACCCGCGCCATTCTTCGACCACGGGCTCTTTCTCCTTCACCTGAACCGCGGCAAGGAGGAGATGGCGCGCGAATACCACCAGACCGCGCGGCGCGAGTTCGAGGAAGCGCGGCGGCTGCGCCCGCGCGACCCCGAAGTCCTGCTCAATCTCTCGATCACGCTCTTCCATCTGGGCCAGTTCGACGAGGCCGAGGCGATGACGCGCAACCTTCTCACCGAGCATGCCGAGTCGGTTCCGCTGCTGTTCAACCTCGGGCTCATCCTGTTCAAGTCGGGCCGGGACCGCGACGCGCGAGAGCCGCTCGAAAAGGTTCTCGGGTTCGCTCCGGCGCACCGCAAGGCGCATCTGACGCTGGGGCTCGTCGCGCAGCGGTGCGGAGCCTGGGACGAGGCCCAACGGCATTTCAGGATGGCGGGCGCCGAGCTGAAGGACGGGGCCGAAGGGGACGACTCGGTCGCCCGCACGGCGCGCGCTGCGGCGGCCGAGGTACGGATCGCGACGGCCAACCGCCCGTCCCAGGTCGACACCCGGCCGAGCCCGATGGTGAAGCCAGAGCCGCTGGACTCCCTCACGGCGAGCGGCAAGAACAAAATCTCCTCGGGTGTGAGGCCGCGGCCTTCGGCGGCCGTTCTCGCGGGAATGGAGCCCGTGGCGCCGGCGGTGGCCCGGCCCCTCGGACCCTTCTCGCCGAAACCGGGCGGATTCCTTTCCGTCTCCTGCGGGAGCGGCGTGCGCGTGCGGCGCGGGATCGTCGTGGGCCGCTCGGGGTCGCCGGTGATCGACAGCTCTCCGGCCGCGACGCCCGATAGTCTCGATCGGATCCTCGTCGGGGCGTCGGGCGAGGGCATCCTGCTCGTGGCGGATCCAGGCCGCGTGCCGTGGCTCAAGGCGCTCGCGGGCGAGACGCTCTCGGTTCATCCCGAGAGGCTCCTCGCGTTCGAAAGCGCGCTCGCGTGCCGTGCCGACATGACGCCGGACGCGGGCGACCGCACGGCGCCTCCGTTCCTGAAGCTTTCGGGCAGCGGAGCCGTGGCCCTCGCCGTCTCGTCCGAGCCGGCCCGATTCGAGGTCGAGCAGGGTCAGCCGCTCGCCATCGCCGCACGCGCGGTCGTCGCGTACGGGGGCGAAGTCCTGCCCGAGCTCCTCGCGGAGTCCGATCCGCTCTCGGGCCTCGTTGCGGGCGCCTCGATGCGCTTCAGCGGAGCCGGATTCGTCCTGGCCGACGCGCGCTGAGCGACGGGGTCTCAACTGGCGAGCTTCGCGAGCGAGGCCTGCGTCTCGTCGAGGAGCTTTCCGATCAACGTCGGATCCTCGTGCTCGGCGTAAATCCGGATGATGGGCTCGGTGCCCGAGAGCCGGTGCAGAAGCCAGCCGCGAGACCCGAACAGCAGCTTCACGCCGTCCATGTCGTCTACGCCCGTCACGCGCTCGCCGCAACATGAGACGGGCGGGTCAGACCTCAGGTTCTCGACGAACGCGCGCAGCACCGGCATCGGCAGATGGAGATCGCGGCGGCCATACGCGAGCGCGCCATAGGCCGCGTCCTGCCCGGCCACGATGGTCTCGAGGGCTCCGCCCGAGTGCGCGATCGCTTCCAGGACGAGGAGCGCCGAGAGGACTCCGTCGCGCTCGGGCAAGTGGAACGCGACGCCCAGGCCGCCCGACTCCTCGCCGCCGATCGCGACCTCGCCGGAGAGCATCTTCGCGGCGATGTGCTTGAAGCCGACCGGCGTGACGTGGAGCGGCACGCCGAGGCGCGAGGCGACGCGGTCGAGGAGCAGCGACGTCGAGAACGTCTTCGCGATGCCGCCGCGGATGCGCCCGCGAACCGTGAGGCTCTCGGCGAGGAGTGCGAGGACGCGGTGCGGCGTGACGAACCGGCCGCCCGAGTCCAGCACGCCGAGCCGATCGCCGTCCCCGTCGCTCGCGAGGACGACGTCGAAGCGCTCCAAGGCGAGGGCCTGCTGCGCCGCGGCGAGATTCTCGGGAATCGGCTCGGGGTTGGCGCCGCCAAAGAGCGGATCGCGGTTCGCGCGGAGCGACACCACGGTTGTCGGGTGGCCGGTGCCGACGATCGTTTCGAGCAGCGTCCCGGCCGCTCCGTGGATCGCGTCGAAGAGAACCCTCATGCCGGCCCTGCGGATCGCGTCGAGATCGACGAGGCCCGCGAGCGCGTCGCGATACGGCGTCGCGAGGTCGAGCGTCTCGACGGAGCCCCCTGCCTTTTTGGGGACGGGCCGGTCCACGGCGCGGGCGATGGCGTCATACGTGGCGGGCGTCGCGCTGCCGCCAAACGAGGATTTCACCTTCACGCCGTTCCAGAGCGGCGGATTGTGCGACGCCGTGATCGCGAGGCCGGCCCTCAGGCCGCGCGAGGCGACGTGCCACGAGGCGCAGGGCGTGGGGACGGGCCGGTCCGACAGAAGGACGCGGAAGCCGTGCGAGGCGAGGAGTGTGGCGCTCTCGGCGGCGAGCTCCGGCGAGAGGAAGCGGTTATCGAAGACGACCGGGAGCGTCCACGGATCTCCGGACTCGACGTTCGTCTCGTCGATCGTCCACGCGGCGGCCGCGGTCACGACGCGGCGAACGCTGTCGAACGTGAGATCGCGGGCGATCCGGCCCCGCCAGCCGTCGGTGCCGAAGACGATGGGCGCGTGTTCCATAGGACAGCCGATTCTCGGGGAGCGCACCGGGTCTGTCCAGCGCGGGCCGCGTGTCGTGCGCGGGTCTAGAATCGGAGTCCGGTGTTCGTTAACGTTCCCAACGCGCTCACACTGTTTCGGATTTTCCTCGTTCCGCTCCTCGTCGTCATCCTCCTGACGAAGCTCCCGGCGCGCGAGTACCTCGCGCTCGCCGTCTTCCTTCTGGCCGCGATCACCGACTGGCTGGATGGCTACTGGGCCCGGCGTTTCAAGAAAGTGACGACGCTGGGGATGCTCCTGGACCCCATCGCGGACAAGATCCTGGTTTCGGCCGTGCTCATCTCGCTCGTGGACCTGCAGGAGGCCGATGCGTGGGCCGTGTGCATCATCATCGGACGCGAGTTCGCGGTGACGGGCCTGCGCTCGATCGCCGTGAGCCACGGCCTGGCGATCGCCGCCTCGAAGCTCGGCAAATGGAAGATGGGCAGCCAGATCGTCGGGATCTCGCTCATGATCATGGGCGGGAAGCTCGACGACATCGGCCTCTGGCGAAAGACGGGCCGGGCGGCTCTTTACGTGATGACCGCGATGGCGCTCATCTCGGGAATCGACTACTTCCGCAGATTCCTCAAGCCGCTGCTCGCGAAAGAGCGCGAGGAAGAGTCCGCGCTGGTAGCGGCGGCACCCGCGGGGCGTCAGCTCGCCGAGCCCGAAGCGCGCCTTCGAAAGACGGCCTTGTAGATCGGCCGGCCCGTCTTTTTGAACTTCAGCTCGTAGCTCGTTCCCGTCGACCAGTCGCCCGCCTCTTCGGGCGTGAGCTTCTCGAGGAGCGGCTCTGACGAGAGCACGTCGTCGATGACGCTGAAGTACTCCCCGTGGTCCGAAGCGACGCGGAGGAGAGCGGCGTGCGCGAGGGCGCGCGCCGCGGCCTCCGCCCAGGCGGCATCCACGAGACGGCGCTTGTGGTGCCGTTTCTTTGGCCACGGGTCCGGGAAGTAGACATGAAGGCCGGCGAGGCAGCCGGGGGAGAGGCGGCGCATGACGAACGCCTTGCCGTCGAGGCGTTCGACCCGGAGGTTCGAGAGGCCCGCGCGCGCGGCCCTGAGGCGCACGATCTCGGCGTACTCGGGCTCGATCTCGAGGCCGAACCAGTTCCGGTGGCCCTGAGCGGCCGCGGCTGCGAGGAGGAACGAGCCCTTGCCGACGCCGATCTCCATCTCGACGGGGGCGACGCGCCCGAAGACGGCGGAGAAGTCGACGACGCCCGCATCCTCCGGCTCGCCCGGCAGGAAGATCTTCGGCGGGGGAATCCGGCCCAGGTTCTGCGGGCCAGCGGAGCGCGGCGCGCGTGGCGGCGTCTCAACTCCCGCGCGGCGCAGCGCCCGCCGGATGGACGGCCTAGACAAGGATTGCCCTCGGGATCGGCACCACGCGCACGCCCACGTCGCCTCAGAGCTTCGCGGCGACCGCCCCGGTGAACTGGAGCGTTGTCGCGGTCCCGCCGATGTCACGGGTCCGGGCCGTGCCCTGCTCGAGAGCTGCGAAGAGGGCCTTCTCAACGCGCAGGGCGCAGGCCTCGTCGCCGAGGTGACGGAGCATCATCACGGCCGAGAGAAGGAGCGCGGTCGGGTTCGCGATGCCCTTGCCGGCGATGTCGGGAGCCGAGCCGTGCACCGATTCGAAGACGGCGCACGTCTCGCCGAGGTTCGCTCCGGGCGTCACGCCGAGCCCGCCCACGAGGCCGGAGGCGAGGTCGCTGATGATGTCCCCGTAGAGGTTGTCGAGGAGAAGCATGTCGAACTGCTTCGGGTTCATGACGAGCTTCATGCACGCGGCGTCGACGATGACGTCGTTCACCTCGATGTCGGGGTAGTTGGCCGCGACGTTTCGACAGCTCTCGAGGAAAAGGCCGTCCGAGAGCTTCATGATGTTCGCCTTGTGCACGATCGTGATCTTGCGGCGGCCGTGCGCGCGGGCGTACTCGAAGGCGAAGCGCGCGATGCGCGTGGAGGCTTTCTCGGTGATGACCTTGATGGACTCGACGACGCCCGGCACGACGACGTGCTCGATTCCGGAGTAGAGGCTTTCGGTGTTTTCGCGCACGATGACGAGGTCGAGGTCGCCATAGCGCGCGGCGACGCCGGGAACATTCTTCACGGGCCTCAGGTTCGCGTAGAGATCGAGTGTCTGGCGAAGAGTCACGTTCACGCTCTTGAAGCCCGTGCCGACGGGCGTCGTGATCGGGCCCTTGAGACAGACCTTCGTCCGCCGGATGGAGGCGAGCGTCGCCGGAGGGAGCGGCATTCCGGAGACCTTGATGCTCTCCTCTCCGGCGTCGTGACGCTCCCAGGCGAGGCCGGCTCCGGCGGCCTCGAGGATGGTCGTCACGGCGGCGGTGATCTCGGGTCCGATGCCGTCGCCGGGGAGAAGGGTCACGACGCGGGGAGATGCGGTCACGTTGGTCAGGCCTTTCGTGCGTCGGCCGGCACGGCCGGGTGAGCCGCCGGAACGCGAAGGATGCGGATGCGCTCGATGGCGCGGGGCGAGGCGCGCTCGACGAGAAACTCGAGATCGCCCTCTCGGGTGCGGGCTCCGGCCCGCGGAATGCGCCCGAACTTCCGGAGCAGGAAGCCGGCGACGGTCTCGTCGTCCGGGTCGTCGAACGAGGCCCCCAGGTCCCGCTCGAGCGACGCCAGAGGATACGCCCCTTCCACGAGGAGCGACGTGCCGTCGCGTTCGGGGTGGCTCGCGGGCTCGTCGTGCTCGTCGAAGATGTCGCCCACGATCTGCTCGATGAGGTCCTCCAGCGTGACGAGGCCGGCCACGGCGCCACTCTCGTCCACGACGACCGCCATGTGGAACCGGTGGCGCCGCATCTCGCGGAAAAGGTCTTCGGAACGCTTGAGCTCGGGCACGAAGATCGCCGGGCGCAGATAGCGGCTCATCTCGAAGGCCTTCTCCTCCGAGTCCGAGACGTCGAGGAGATCCTTCACGTGGAGGATCCCGACGATGTTGTCGGTGTTCTGCCGAAAGACCGGATAGCGGCTGTAGCGGTGGTCGCGGCACACGGCCTCGACCTGCTCGAAGCTCGCGGAGACCGGCAGGAGGACGATGCGCGCGCGAGGCACCATCGCCTCCCGCACTGGCGTCTGCCCGAACGCGAGGACCGCATGCAGAAGCTCGCTCTCCTCGCGCTTGATGCCTCCCTGCTCCCGGGAAAGGTTGATGATGCTCTTCACGTCCTCGTCGGTGACGTCCGCCGGCTCGTCGGCGCCGAACGGGCCGAGGATCCACCGCGCGACGGCCGAGAGAAGGTGCGTCACGGGCGCGAGCAGCCGCACGAAAAACTCGATTGGGCCGACGAAGAGGAGCGCGACGCGGTCGGGCCTTCGCGCGGCGAGCGTCTTCGGCGTGACCTCCGAGACGACGAGGAGCAGAAGGGTCGTCAGGACCGTCGCGATGAGGACGCCCCATTTCTCCCCGAACGCCGAGATCGCGAGGCCGGCGCCGAGCGAACCCGCGGCGGCGTTCGCGAGCGTGTTGCCGACGAGGAGGGTCCCGAGCGTACGCGGGAGATCGTTCCGCATCCGCTCGAGCCGCTCGGCGCTCTTCTCGCCCGCGCTCTTCATGCGGAAGATCGCCGCGTCGGTCAGGGACGTGATCGCCGTCTCGGCGGAGGAGAAGAACGCGGACGCGCCCGCGCAGAGCACGTAAAGCACCACGAGGATCGTGCCGTTCATCGAGGCGCCTCGCGGCGGAGAGCGGCGGCCGCGTTCCGTGCGAGGCCTTCATGCGTGGCCCGCCAGATCGACGAGCCGAAAAAGCGTGTGCGAAAGGCGTCCGCGCCGAGCGCGAGGATCTCCTCGGGGTCGAGGGACGCGGCGGGCCCTCCTGGCTCGGCGCCCCGGGCCGCGTTGAACGGACAGACGTCCTGACACTCGTCGCACCCGAAGAGGCGGCCTTCGAGCGCGGACTCCTCCGCCGGCGTGAAGCGCGTCCGTTTCTCGATCGTGAGATACGAGACGCATTTCCGGGCGTCGAGGACGCGCGGTGCGAGGAAAGCGGCCGTGGGGCATGCGTCGAGGCAGGCCGTGCACGTCCCGCAGCGGTACGCGCCCGGATCGGCGGGCGCGGCGGTCGGGGCGAGCGCGGCGTCGGTCAGGACCTCGCCGAGGACCACATGCGAGCCGAGGCCCGGCACGATCAGGAGCCCGCTCTTGCCGAGGAAGCCGAGGCCGGCGCGCGCCGCGATCTCGCGTTCGAGAAGAGGCGCCGTGTCGACGCACACGCGGAAATGCGTGCCCCGGGGCGCGAGCAGGCGGAGATCCTCGATGACGGCCTGGAGGTGTCGGCGCACGACGCGGTGGTAGTCCTCGCCTCGCGCGAACTGCGCCACGTTGCCGGGCCCGTGGCCGGGTACCGCGCGCGCCACCGCGAGGACCGATCGCGTGTAGGGCAGGATCGCGTCGAAGCGCGCGCGGGCCGCGGCGTCGCGCTCGAGGTACGCCATCTCTGCGTGAAGCCCCTTTTCGAGCCATGCGCGGTAGCGCTCGAACGAGAGCGGCTGCGAAGCCGCGAGCACGCCGGCCGCCGCGAAGCCGTGGGCGCGCGCCGAATCGACCGCGGCCCGCGAGAGGCCGGCGGGATCGTCGGGAAGAGGAGGCGGCGGCTGGCGCGGAGCGCGCGAAAAGGCGGGCCGCATGACACTTCAGTCTATCAAGCCATTTCGTATCATTCCTCTCATCCGATGACCGCACGCGCTCGGGGTCATGCGTACCCGCTCGTCTTCTTTCTCCTCCTCGTGGTCGGGACGGGGATTCTGTGCCTCGTCGTCCTGCGCCCTTTCCTGACCTCGATCACCTGGAGCGTCATCCTCGCGGTCGCGCTCTGGCCTCTCTGGCTTCGCCTGAGAGCGCGCCTTCCGCGGCGCACCGCGTTCGCGGCGGCCGTCTTCTCGATCTGCACGGGGCTCGTCGTCCTGCTTCCGGCCGTTCTCCTCGGCAAGGCGATCGTGAATCAGGCCGCAACAGCGGTGACGGCGATCGGGGAGAAGCTGCGCGCCCGCGAGCTGCGGTCGCTCGGCGACCTCCTGTCCGTGCCGGGCGTCGCGCCGGCGCTCACGTGGATCGAGGCGCGCACGGGTCTCTCGTCGGACGAAATGCAGTCGAGAGGAGCCGAGTTCGCGGCGAAGGCTTCGACGTTTCTCGCCGCCAAGAGCGGGGACGTCGCGCTGTCCTTTCTCGACGCGGTGGTCACGTTCGTTGTGACGCTCATCCTGCTTTTTTTCCTGCTGATCGACGGCGAGGGCCTGGCGGAGGCGGTCAGCGACCTTTTCCCGATCGAGGATGCCGAGCGCCACCGGATTGTCCAGTCCCTCGGCGGGATGCTCGGGGCGATCTTCAAAGGCTCGCTCGTGTGCGCCATGGTGCAGGGCGCTTCCGGCGGGATCTCATGGGCGATCGCCGGCCTTCCCTCCGCGATCCTCGCGGGGGTCGCGATGGGGATCCTTTCCCTTCTTCCCGTCGGAGGCACGGCCATCGTCTGGCTGCCCGGACTCATCGCGCTGTTCGTTCAGGGTCGCACGGAAATGGCGATCTTCTTCCTGCTCTGGAACGTGATCGTGACGTCCCTGCTCGCCGACAACGTCCTCAAGCCTCTCCTCATCGGCCGCAAGGACACGGACCTCTCGACGCTGATGGTGTTCCTCGGCGTCTTCGGAGGGATTCCGGCGTTCGGGCTCCTGGGCGTCTTCGTCGGTCCGATGGCGCTCGCCGCGGGCCTGATGCTCGTCCGCGTCCTGCGTTCGCTCGCCAAGGAAGCGCGCGTCAGCGCAGCAGCTTGACGATGAGAACCTGAAGGACGCCGGCCGTGGCACCCACGACGAGAATGAGCAAAAGCCACGGAATCAGGTAGTCGTAACGGGCCGCCGTGCTCCGGAGCTTCTGCATGAGACTCCTTCCGATCATTCGCGCTTAATATAAGCGAGGCATGAGCGGAAAGCCCGAGGACGCGGCGAAACGCGACATCGCGGCCCTGGCCGCCGAGCTTGCGGAGCAGATTGCGTCGCTCGCGGCTTTTTCCGGCTCGGGGCTCGCGCCCACGAACGCCCCCGCGGCCCGTTCCGGCCCCTCGCCCGGCGTCCCCTCGTATGCGGGGCCGCGGACCATGCTGGAAAACGCGGGGCGCTTCGTCGCGCCCGTTCTGCCGGCCGGCGCCCCCCTGCGGCCGCTCAAGGCCGCGCTGCTGCGCGTCCTCAGGATCGTCACGCGCGACCAGACGACGTTCAACTCCGCGCTCCTCGAATCGTTGCGCGGGGCGCTTCTCGAGACGGAGGCCGGGTTGCGCGATCTCGCGGCGGCCTCGCGGGAGGGCGCGCAACGCGCCGAGGACTTTGCCAAGGAGGCGACGGCGCGCCTCGACGGAGCCGTGCGGGAGGGCGCGCAACACGCCGAGGACTTTGCCAAGGAGGCGACGGCGCGCCTCGACGCAGCCGTCGCCGACCTTTCCGGGCTCTCGGCGCGCCTGGACGGAGCCGTCGCCGACCTTTCCGGGCTCTCGGCGCGCCTGGACGGAGCCGTCGCCGACCTTTCCGGGCTCTCGGCCCGTCTCGCCCGCGAGAGCAAAGCTCGCGAGAGCGCGGGCCGGGATCTCCTCGCAAGCCAGCGCCGGCTGGACGCGCTCGAAAAGGACCGTGACCAGCGCTTCGAGGCGCTCGCACGGCGGCAGGAACGCGAGGAGGCCGAGAAGCTGGCGCTGGCGGACAGGATCGAAAGCGCCACGGAGGGCCTGCGTGCCCTCAGGCTCGAGTGGTCTTCCCTTCGAAGCAGTCTGCGGGACCTTTCGGGCGCGCCCCCGAGCGTCTCGGGGGAAGGGGCGGACGGGGCGCGCTCCGCCGCGCTGCGGGCCGACGACCCTCTGCGCGCGGGTCTCTACGTCGACTTCGAAGAGCGCTTCCGGGGGAGCGAAAAGGAGATTCGCGCCCGCCAGGCGAACGACGCCGCCCGTTTCCGCGGCGCGCCCGGGCCCGTCGCCGACCTCGGATGCGGACGCGGCGAGTTCCTCGAGGCGCTGGCCGCCGAAGGAGTCGCCGCGATCGGCTGCGACGCGAACCCCGTCATGGCCGCGCGCGCGAAAGAGAAGAAGCTCGCGGTGGATCAAGCCGATCTCTTCGCGTGGCTCGCCGGCCGCGCGGACGGCTCGCTCGGGGGCGTAACGGCCTTCCAGGTCGTCGAGCATCTTCCGCCCGCGTCCCTTTTCGACCTCGTCGAGCTCGCGATCCGGAAGCTCGCGCCTTCAGGCCGCGTGCTTTTCGAGACGATCAACCCGGAGTCCGTCTACGCGATGCGCTGGTTCTGGATGGACCTCACGCACGTGCGGCCGGTGCCCGCGCCGTCGCTCGCGCAGCTCCTCAGTGCGTCCGGGTTTCGGGACGTGGCCGTGGACTTTCGCTCTCCCGTGCCGGAATCGGAAGGCCTACCTCGGGGTCTCGCCGACGACCCGCGCTTCGCGCCCCTCGAGCGCCTTCTTTTCGCCCCGCAGGACTACGCCGTCACGGGCGTGAAGTAGAGGAAAGATGGCGCGCGTCCTCGTCTGCACCGCGCAGGTGCCGTTCACGTCCGGCGGCGCGGAGCGCCACGCGGAAGGCCTCGTGCGCGAGCTCGCGGCCTTCGGGCACGAGGCCGAGCTCGTGCGTCTTCCGTTCAAGTGGTACCCGCGCGCGGAGATCCTGACGTCCGCGCTCGCCTGGCGGCTTCTCGACGTGTCGGAGGCGGACGGAAAGCGCGTCGATCTCGTGATCCCGATGAAGTTCCCGTCCTATCTCGTGAGGCACGAGAACAAGGTCGTCTGGCTGATCCACCAGTTCCGCCAGGCGTACGACCGCTTTGGCACCTCCCAGAGCGACTTCACCGCCTCGCCCGAGGACACGCGCTGGCGCGAGCTGATCGCCGAGGCGGACCGCACGGGACTCGGGGAGGCGCGGAAGATCTTCACGAACGCGAAGAACACCGCCGACCGGCTCGCGCGGTTCAACGGAATCGAGGCCGAGGCGCTCTACCATCCGCCGCCGCTCGCGGGCCGGTACCGGTGCGAGGTTTCGCGAGGTTTCGCGCTCGTGGCCGGCCGGCTCGACCCCTGGAAACGCGTGGACCTCGCGATCGCGGCGGCGGCGGCCGGGAAGTTTCCTCTCGTCGTCGCCGGAGAAGGGTCGGACCGCGCCCGCCTCGAGGGCCTCGCCGCGAAGAGCGGCGGCGCGGTGCGATTCGCCGGCCGCGTTGCGGACGAGGAGCTGCTGGCGCTGTATGCCACGGCCGGCGCCGTGATCTTTCCCCCGGCGGACGAGGACTACGGATACATCGCTCTCGAGGCGTTCCTGTCGAAAAAACCCGTGGTGACCTGCTCCGACTCGGGCGGCCCGCTCGAGTTCGTGGTCGACGGAGAGAACGGGCGCGTCGTCGCACCCGACGGGACGGCGCTCGGAGCCGCCGTGGCGGATCTTCTCGCAAATCACAAGAAGGCCGCGGAGCTCGGAGAACGAGGCTTTGAAAGGGTCAGAGAGATCCGCTGGGAAAATGCCATACGGGCCCTGCTCGAGGCGGGCGGAATCCGGTGACCAGAAAGCCCGCGAAGCGGCGGCTCTCCGTCGGTTTCATTGGCCCTCTTCCGCCCACGCGCTCCGGCATCGCGGACTACGACGCCGAAATTCTCTCCGCGCTCTCGAAGATCCTCGCCGTCGTCTCGTATGAGCCCGTGGATGCGCGAGGCGCGCTCGCGGCGAAGCACGACGTGCTCCTCGTCCAGATCGGCAACGACCCGCTGCATGCTCCGTCTGTCGAGGCGCTCTTCGATCCGGAACGCCGGACCCCCGCCGTGGTGGTTCTCCACGAGTTCGTCCTCCACCACCTCTTCGCGGCGGCTTACCTCACGCGCTCTCGCCCAGAGGACTACGCGCGCGAGCTGGAGCGGGCGCACGGCGCACGGGGAAGGGCGTTTGCCTCGACGCGGCAAGACGGCTCTTACGTCCCCGTCTGGGACCTCGACCCGTGGCTCTACCCGATGTCCGCCGGGGTGATCCGCGCCGCGGAGGCGGTCGTCGCGCACTCGGCGCTCGTGACCGGCGCGATTCTCGGCGAGTGCCCGGGCACCCGCGCCCTCACGATCCCGCAGCACGTCGCGCCCGCCCCGCGGACGCCACCTTTCGAAGCGCGCGAGGCGCTCGGCTTCCCCCGGGACCGGCCAGCGGGCATCACGCTCGGGATCGTGTCGCCCGCCAAACGCATCGTGAAGATCCTCGAAGCGCTCGCTTTGTTGCCGCCCGAGCGCCGGCCCTTCTTCTTCATCGGCGGAGCGGTGGCGGACGACGACGTCCTCCGTTCCACCGTGCGGGAGAACAGCCTCGATAAGGACGTGAAGTTCGGCGGCTATCTCTCCGAGGAGGACCTCTGGCGCGCGGCCTCGGCGGCGACGTTCGCCGTGAACCTCCGCCATCCCACGATGGGGGAGACGTCCCACGCCGTGTGCCGTCTCGCGGGCTTCGGACTGCCGCTCGTCGTCTCCGACACCGGCTGGTTTCGCGAGCTGCCCGACTCGTTCGCCGACAAGATCCCGATCGGGGGAGACGAGGTCGCGTATCTCGCGCGGGCCATGGAGCGCCTCGCATTCGAAACGGACCTCGCCCGCGAGCGGGGCAGCGCGGCGTCGGCCTGGGCGGTGCCTCGGCGGCCCGAGCGCATTGCGGAAGCCTACCGGGCGGTGCTCGAAGAGGCGGCCGCGGGCTGGTCACGGCCCCGCGGCACGTCCTCACGCGTGGCCGAAGCGCTTGCGCGCCTGGGCGCCGGGCGGTGGGGCATTCACGGCGCGACGAGCCGCATGCCCGACGCGACCCTCCTCGCGGAGGTCGCCTCGCGCGCCACGGGCATCCTCCCGAGGGTGCAGGAGAGAGAAAGAGATTTTTCTTAGAAAGGAAGAAGGGAGAGAAAGGCCGTTCAGACAGGAAAGAGGCTGCGCAGATTCGCCCGGAGCAAATCAGCCGTCGGCAGAGTGAGGGCAGCCCCAATCCCCTTTCTCAGAAAACGCACGTCGACCCCTACCTCGTCATCGCCGAATCGATCGAGCTTTATCTTCGCGAGGGCCAGGAGGTGCCTCCCCGGCGTGGCATTGCCGCGCCCGATGTGGACGCACGCCGCCGCGAGCTGGATGAGCCCCTGCAGGAAGAGCTTGTCGTCGCCTTTGCTGTTCTTCCAGAGCAGCTCCCATCCTTCGTGAGCCTCGAAGAAGCGTCCCGCGCGGAACTCCACGAGGCCCTGGACGAAGAGGGGTGACGCGGCGCCGCCGAACCGCGCGGGCAGGGAATGCAGCGGAACGGATGACGGCGCGAGGAAACCGCGGTCCCGAAGCTCGCTCGCGAGGAGGTTGGGGTCCGTCACGACGAAGCCGTCGATGCCGAGCGCCCGCGCGGCTTCGACGAGCTCCGGCCGGTCGTCGGCGTAAAGAGCGTCCTCGGATCGCGCTCCGGCGCGCGCGAGAGCGGCGTGGAAGTGCGCGGGATCGGGCTTGGCGGCGCCGACCTCGAAAGAGAGTGCCCTGAGAGGGACGAGACGCGGCAGCTCCGGCGCGACGCGGAGCACGCCTTCCCAGTGGAGGGTGTTCGTGTTCGAGACGAGCACGGGCACGACGTCGGGCTCGAGGCGGCCCAGAGCGGAGAGGGCGGCAGGGGCCGGCGTGAAGATGTCGCGCCATGCCGGGATCCAGATGTCGTCGCCGAGCCGGGGGATTCCGGCGGCGCGCTCGGCGGCGCGAAAGAAAGCCGTCGTCGTCATCCGTCCGAGATCGAATTCGTGCTCGAGTGGGCCGAAGAGGTGCGGGCGGAGGGCCCCGGAAGGCACACCCGTGGCCGTATGGATCTGGCGGAGCGTCACGTCGTGATCGAACCGGACGAGGACGTTGCCGAGGTCGACGAGGAGGGCTCGCAGCTGGATGCCTTCTCAGGGACGGGCAAGCTGGCCGGTCAGGAGGTAGGGATCTCCCGTGTTGAGATCGGTCACGGTCGCGTAACAGTGAGCCCGCGCGCCGTTCGAGAGATTGACGAAGACGGTGAGACGCCAGGGGCCGCCCTCCGGGGGCAAGGCCGAGGCGAAGTCGACATGGAAGATGTCATTGAGCTGGTGGAGCGAAAAAGGGGGGACGGTGACGAGAACGGTCTTATACAGGTTGCCATCGGAATCCACGAACTGGACGCCGGCCTCGAGGAAGAATCCGGTCGGGTTCATGACGACGGCGTTCGTCCGGTGGCTCGGGTCATTCGGGATTCCCGTGAGGTACAGGTCGCCGAGAATCGAGTTGTCGAATTCGACGGAGTTCCGCAGTGGCTGGCCGGGCGAGAACTGACCGTAGGTGCCGGGCACCGGATCCGGGATGAAGTTTTCATCGATTCCTCCGTTCCCCTCGATTGTCGCAAGGAGGAGGGCGGAAAAGAAAAACGCCCCGGCTCGCCGGGGCGTTTCGAGACGGTTCGAAGGAACCGCTTACTTCGTGGCGGGGACGGAGGTCGTCGTGGTTCCGGACGTCGTGGTGGTCGTGGAGGCCGTGGTCGCCGTGGCGGCGCCGGGGTAGGTGCTCGTTGTGCCCGTGGTCGTCGTCTTGGTGGTTTCCTCGACGACCTTAGGGGCTTCCACCTTGACTTCGGGCTTCTTCTCCTCGGGCTTGTTGCAGGCCACGAGGGAGGTGGCGATGGCGACGAGGGCGAGGGCGGACGTGAACTTCTTCATTTCGGGGTACTCCTTGCTGT
>CABEAM010000194.1_pt1 | contig 37080 bp, 35 predicted proteins | sample 3132391 | NCBI WGS metagenome assembly CABEAM01 (sample SAMEA5534343, study PRJEB31848) | metagenome | biome: tundra; feature: field; material: soil | place: USA | collected 2013-05 | depth 0.45 m
GCGCGGCGAGCCGAGGCGCCAAGGTGGTCGAGGATGCGGCGAATGAGGCGGCCCTCGGTAAGGAAGGAGACCACCGCATCACGCCTCGGCAGCGGGGACAGACGAGGGGATCGCGGTGGCCGAATCGTCCCGGCGAGCGCGTGCCGGCGTCCGGCCACGGACGACCACAGTTGACGGCGTGCGCGGACCGTACTCGCTCGTCACGAATCCGATGGTGCGCGGGCTCGACCTGCACATGGTCGTGCCGCTGAGCGACATCGAGTAGGCGTTCCGAGGGATCGGTCCCCGTCGAGGATCGGTCCCCGTCGAGGCGCCCGAACCGCCTTCGCGACGAGGGCCGCCTGTAGGCGGCGGGAGTCAGGGTTCCAAGAGGGAACTGTGACCCCGAGGGACGCTCCCCGGACCGACAGAAAGCCCGTTTCGGCGAAGGCTTTAGGCTGCCTGTAGGTTATCGAGGAAAACGGCCCATTCCGGCGCCAAGAGCTAAGCCCTTTTAAATCAGTGGTCGGGACGGTGGGATTCGAACCCACGACCCCTTGAACCCCATTCAAGTACGCTACCAGGCTGCGCCACGTCCCGACCGAGGAACGACATCGGAGAGTCGTCGAGGCGATCTCCGGGGGTGGCTGTTTATAGCATTTAGTCGCGGGAAAGGATCTCGAGGATCTCCTTGAGCTCCGCCACAACGCGCACCATCCGGGGGTCCGGTGTTTGTCCCACCTGGGCCTCGGCCGGGTCAACGCCGAAAGCTGCCGAAGGCGCTGTCGAGCTGGCGATGGGAGCGGTTTCGTTGAACAGCGGCATGTCCGGCTTCGAGGAGGGCCGCGTGCGCACGGGCATCTTCTCGGAGGGCCTTCCCGGCTTCGAAGTTTTCTCGGACTTCTCGTCCTTTACGCCCTCGAGCGGTGTGATCGCGGGATTCGTGTCGTGCGACTTCGCGCCCGAGGCCTCGCTCTCGAGGCGCTTCTTGGCGCCGGCGATCGTGTAGCCCTCGTCGTAGAGAAGCCTCTTGATCTGTCCGATGAGATCCAGCTCGCGCGCGCTGTACGTACGGGGGCCGGGAACCGAGCGGTCGGGCGCGAGGACGGGAAACTCCGACTCCCAGTACCGGAGGACGTACGGCTGCACGTCCGCGATGCGGCAGACATCCCCGATCTTGTAGCGGACCTCGGCGTTTTCGCTCGTCGTCTGGGCCATTTCGTCAGCGTTTCGTCTCGCTCTTTTTAGCACATCGACCGGCCGATCCGAAGGGTCAGTCGCCCTTCCGGACCACGAAGTTGACCGGCACGCCGTTCAGGTTCCACTTCTCGCGGATGCGATTCTGGAGGAATCGCTCGAAGGAGAAGTGCAGCGCCTCGGTCCGGTCGGCGAAGAGGCGGACGAGCGGCGGCTCGGCGGCGACCTGCACGGCATAGCGGATCTTCAGGTCGCGGCCCGAGCGCGAACGGGGCGCCTCGCGCTCGAAGGATTTCTGCAGCAGGCGATTCAGCTCGCCCGTGGACATGCGCGTCGCGAACCGTTTCGCGAGCGCGTCGGCTTCGGGAAGGAGGCGCTGGACGCCCTTCCCCGTCGTGGCCGACAGCGGCAGGAACGGGGCGCGGCGCAGGAAGATGAACCGGCGCTCGGCGTCGTGCTTGAGCTCCGCCGTCTTCTCGCGGTCCTTCTCGACGAGGTCCCACTTGTTCGCGACGAGGAGGACGCCGCGGCCGGCCTCTTCCGCGTAGCCCGCGATCGTGGCGTCCTGCGCCGTGATGCCGGCGGAGGCGTCGAAGACGATGACGACGAGGCGCGCCCGGTCGATGGACTTTCGGGCGGCGACGATCGAGAGCAGCTCGGCCGAGTCGGTCGTCTTCCCTTTGCGGCGGATGCCCGCCGTGTCCACGAAGACGTATTCGCGGCCGCCCCGCGAGAGGCGCACGTCGATGGAGTCGCGCGTCGTGCCGGGGATCTCCGACACCATGACACGGTCCTTGCCGACGAGCGCGTTCACGAGGGAGGACTTCCCGACGTTCGGCCGGCCCACGATCGCGATCGGGAGCGGCTCGGTGCGCGTCTCGGGGTCGAGGTCGGCCGGCAGGGCCTCTTCGATCGCCTCGAGTAGCTCGTCCGCACCCGTGCCGTGGAGCGCCGAGACCCCGATGACCTTCGGGAAGCCGAGCGCGAAGCCGTCGGCGAGCGCCTCGGCCGCGGTTTTGGTGTCGCACTTGTTCCACGCGACGACGACCCGCTTGCCGAGCGCGTGAAGCCGCCGGGCGAGGCGCTCGTCCTCGGGAAGGCGCCCGGCCACCCCGTCGAGGACGAAGAGAATGAGGTCGGCGTCCGCCACGGCGGCGAGCGCGCGGTCGCTCGTCCACGCGGCGAAGCCACCCGCGGCGTCCAGGTCCAGCCCTCCCGTGTCCACGAGCGTGTATGGGCGGCCCGACGGCGTTTTGGCCGTCATCTCGAGCGCGTCGCGCGTCATCCCGGGTCGATCGTGCACGAGCGCCCTCCGCTCGCGCGCGAGCCGGTTGAAGAGAGCCGATTTCCCGACGTTCGGGCGGCCGACGATGACGACTCGAAAGCTGGTCACGGTGTCAGCGGCGTCGCCGCGTCCGTCCGCGCGGAGGAGCCGGGGACGGGCGCCGGCCACGCCCCCGCTGCTGCCGCTGAATGGCTTCGACACGGCTTCTCTTCCGCGGCCCGGCGCTGTCGCCCACGGGCACGAAGTCCAAGCCGCGCTTCTCGGCGTCCGCCTTGACGAGCTTCACCCGCAGGCGGTCCCCGAGCCGGTAGACGCGCCCCGACGAGGAGCCCACGAGGCGGTGCTCGACGTCCTCGTAGCGGTAGAAATCGTCCTCGAGCGACGAGATCGGAACGAGGCCGTCCACGTAAATGTCCTCGAGCGTGACGAAGAGGCCGAAGCCCACGACCGCCGAGACGTACGCCCAGAACTCCTCGCCGACGCGCGACGACAGGAAGACAAACTTTTTCCACGCCACGGCCTCGCGCTCGGCCGACTCGGCACGCCTCTCGCGCGACGAGCAGTGCGCCGCCGCCTCGTGGAACCAGCGCGTGCGGCCGGCCGCGTCCTCGGCGGCGGGCGGGCGGCGGATGGCGAGCCACTCCACGAGCGCCCGGTGAACGAGGAGGTCCGGATAGCGCCGGATCGGCGACGTGAAATGGCAGTAGTGCTTCGCCGCGAGCGCGTAGTGTCCGCGGCACTCCTCGGAGTAGATGGCTTTCTTCTGGGCGCGCAGGACGAGATCCGAGATGAAGCGCTCCTCGGGCTTTCCCGCCGCCTGGTCGAGGATGGCCTGGAACGTGGCTGGCGTGACCTCCTCCTCGTCTTCGGGAAGGTCGTAGCCAAGCGGCCCGAGCACGACCCTCAGGTCCACGAGACGGCTTTCGTCCGGCCGGTCGTGCACGCGGTAGAGAGCCGGCGTCGGAACGAACTCCAGATGCTTCGCGACGGCTTCGTTCGCGGCCAGCATGAACTCCTCGATGAGCCGGTGCGCCTCGTTGCGCACGGCCCGGACGATCTCGACGACGTCTCCCTCTTCGCCGAGGATCACGTCCGCGTCCGGCAGGTCGAAGTCAAGGGAACCGCGACGGGATCTCTTTGCTCGGAGAAGACCCGCGGCCCGATGCGCGATGCGGAGCATTCGGGTCACGTCCGAAGAGAGAACCTGCTTAGAAGGTGACCCTTCTAAGAAATCCCCTACAGCCGTGTAGGTGAGTCGCGCGCGTGACCGTATCAGCGAGCGAAAAAATTCCGCCTTGACCGTCTCCCCATGCTTGTCGAGCGTGAGCACCGCCGAGACGGTGCGTCGCTCCTCGTTCGGCTGCAGCGAGCAGAGGTCGTTCGAGAGGCGTTCGGGGAGCATGGCGATCGCGCGGTCTGGGAAATAGACCGACGTGCCGCGCTCGAATGCCTCGGCGTCGAGCGCGCTGCCGATGGGTACGTAGTGCGACACGTCCGCGATGTGGATGCCGATCCGAAAGGCGCCGCTCGGCAGCTCCTCCGCCTCGATGGCGTCGTCGAAATCGCGCGCGGTCTCACCGTCGATCGTCACGATCGTGCGGCCCGTGAAGTCCGCGCGGAGCTTCCGCTCGTCGGTCCCCACGACGCCGCTCGCGGCCTCGGCCTCGGCGACGACCGTCTCGGGATACTTCCGCGGGATGCCCCACTTGCGGGCCACGACCTCGACATCGACGCCCGGGTCGCCCTCGAACCCGATCAGCTCGAGGACCTCGGCGAGGGCGAGCCGGCGGTCGTCCGGATACGCGATGATGCGCGCTTCGACGAAGATGCCGGCGGGCGCCGCGAGGTCCTTGCCGTCGGGCACCGCCAGGCGCGCGTCGATCTTGCGATCGAAAGGCACGACGAAGGTGCCCTCGGGAGAGCGGGCTATCTTTCCGACGACGGTCTCGCGGCGCCGCACGAGCACCTTCACGACGACGCCGGTCGGGCGCGGCGCGAAGCGCGAACGCGGCCCTCTGGGCGCGGCTTTCGGGGCGGCTTTTGGTTCTTCGACGCGCACGAGGACGATGTCGCCGTCGAGCGCGCTGCCGAGGGCGGTCACGGGCACATCGGAGACGCCCGGCTCGCCGGACAGCAGAAAGGCCCGGCCCTCGCCGCGGATCGCGAGCGCGCCGGCCTGGAAGTCCGTGAACTCGATGCGCGAGAGCTTCTCGCCCTTGACGCGCACGATCTCGCCCCGGCGCTCGAGGTCGGCCACCGCCGCGCGGAGCGCGTTCTGGCGGGCGGAATCGAGATCGACGCCGAGCACGCGGTTCGCGAGGTCCGAGAACGTGAGGATGCGCGAGCCGCGTGGATGAAGCGCGTCGAGAATCGCTTTGTTCAGCTCGAGGATGTTCATTTCTTCGAAGGGTAGGATAGCGAGGGCGGGCGGCTGTGAATTTGGTGCGAAAGGGGGGACTCGAACCCCCACAGCCGGTAAGGGCTACAAGGTCCTGAGCCTTGCGCGTCTACCAATTCCGCCACTTTCGCGCGGAGCGGCAGGATAAAGCCCGGGCGAACCCTCGTCAAATCAGCAGCAAAAGCCCGCGCGGGAACGTGCCGGAGTCTTCGATCACCTAGCTCCCCTGCTTCACGATCACCGCGCCGCGCGCGACCGCTCTCCCCTCGCCATCGGTCACGACGCCTTCGAGCTTGACGGTGTCTCCGAGCCGCCCTGCGATCGCCACGTCGACCGTCAGAACGTCGCCCGGCACCGGCAGGCGCTCGACCGAGAAGTCGGAAATGCCGGCGAGAAATCCCTTCCGCCCGAGAGCGGCGTCGCCGCCCTGGAGAAGCAGGGCCGACTGCGCCACGAGCTCGGCCAGCGCGGCCGCGGGGAACCCGGTTGCTCTCACGGCCGCAGCATTCGCCGTCACGGTCGCCCGCACGCGCCCCTCGGCAGGGCCGGTCCGCTCGACCACGCCGTCCGCGAAGCGGAACGGGAACGCATGCGGCAGGGGCTGGAAGTCCACGGGCGTCAGGCCGCCTTCTCGCGCACGAAATCGCACAGGGCGTTCACGGAAGCGAATGCTTTCACGCCCACTTCCTCGTCCTGCACCTTGATGCCGAACTCCTTCTCCACGCCGAGCACGAGCTCGAGCGCGTCGATCGAATCGAGACCCAGACCTCCGTCCGCGTCGCCGAAAAGCGGCGCCTCGTCGGCGATCGTCGCGGGGTCCATCTCGAGCTTGAGCTGGCGAACGATCAGCTCCTTGAGTCTCTTCTTCAGGTCGTCTGGCAAGAACGTACTCCCCTCCCGAGTTGGCCGGAGCCGGAGAGTATACGAGCGCGGCCCCCGGATAAGCTCCTCAGCCGACAAAGCCGCCGTCGATGCGGACCGTCTGCCCCGTGAGATAGCCCGCCCCTTCGGTGCACAGAAACGAGACGAAGGGCGCGATGTCCTCGGGACGGCCGAACCGTTGCACGGGGACGCGCTTCAGGAAGTCCTCGCGAACCTCCTTCGTGAGGAACGAGATCATCTCGGTCTCGACGAACCCGGGAGCCACCGCGTTCACCGTGACACCGAACGCGCCGACTTCGGCCGCGAGCGACTTCGTGAAGGCGACGAGCGCTCCCTTGGCGGCGGAGTAATTCGTCTGCCCGGCGCTGCCCGAGAAGGCCGCGAGCGACGAGATGTTCACGATGCGGCCCCAGCGGCGCCGCAGCATCCCCCGCATCACGGCCTTCGTCATGCGATACGTGCCGCCGAGAGCGGTGTCGATCACGAGATTCCAGCTCGCCTCGGGCATGAGGGCGAAGAGGCCGTTCTTCAGGACGGCGGCGTTGTTCACGAGCACATCCACGCCCTCGCGCTCCCTGTCGAGCCGGTCGGCGAGGGCCGCGATGTCCGCCGCGGACGTCACGTCGGCCTTCACGGCCTCGGCGCTGCCGCCGGCCGCCCGAACCGCTGCCGCGGCCGCCTCGGCGCCTGCCGCGTCGGCGCGGTACGTGAGGACCGCGTGATAGCCGTCGGCGGCGAGACGCTCGCCGATGGCGCGGCCGATGCCGCGCGACGCGCCGGTGACGAGCGCGACCCGCGTTCGAAGCACGGGGTTCGGAGGATTCATCTGGTTTCGGACCCTCGCGAATCCTGCTCTGCCTCGGCGAGGGCCAGGGCGGGTTTTTCCTTAAAGGGGAAGAGAGGAGGAGGCGCGAGGGAGCGGGCGAAGCTGGTGATCGATTCCGGATCTTCCAGAGCCGGCTTCGCGACCGTCGCGTCCCGAAGCGTCCAGCGCACGAGCTTCGTGAGGACATCGCCCGGGCCCACTTCGGCAAAGCGCGTGAGGCCGGATTCGCCCATGGCCCGTAACGTCGAGGCCCAGTGAGACGGTCTGCAAATTTGCCTGGAAAGGACAAGGGCGGCCTCCTCTGCATTCGCCACCCGGCGCCCCAGCATGGGCGCGAAGAGAGCGGCGCGCGGATGCGAGGTCCTGATACCCCTTTCCAGGAAACTTTGCAGGCCGTCGCACAAAGAAGAGAGCCTGCTCGTGTGCATCGGGATCTTGATCGAAAGCAGATCTGTCTTCAGCGCCTTCGGCCGAAGCGCCTCGACCGCCGCGGCGACGAGCGCCCGCTCGCCTGTCAGGACGAACTGCGCCGCGGCGTTCTCCGTCGCGATCGCGAGGCGCGCGCGGTCGGGCGTGAGCGCCGCGAGCGCTTCCTCGACGGCCGGGCGCGCGAGGCCGATGACGTACGCCATCGTGCCGTCCAGCTCGCCGCGCCGCGACGCCTCGGACATGAGCCGCTCGGCTTCGAGGAGGACGTCGAGCGCGGCCCACGTCTCGAGCGCGCCCGCCGCGACGAACGCGGCATAGGTGCCGAGGCTGTATCCCGCTACAGCCGCTGGCTCGAGGCGGTGGATACGGCGCAGTGTCTCGAGCGCCGCGAGCGAAACCGCGAACACGCCGACCTGCGCGGGCAGATCGGCATGGAGGTCCTTCGCTCCCTCGCCAAAAAAGGTGTCGGCGACTCGAACTCCCGAGCGGCGGGAAATTTCTTCAAAGAGAGAGGACGCGAAGTCGTACCGCCGCGCGAACGCCTCCCCCATCCCGGCCTTTTCGGAGAGCTGGCCGGGAAACAACGCGGCGAACGCGGACGACGAGGCCGAGGTGACGACGAGAGGCGCGCTCACGCGGCGACTCCTCTCCTCTTCCCATTCACAGAAATCTTCTCTTCTTTCTTTGCTTCCATCCGAACCGATGAGATCGGCCCGAAGCGGTAGCGCGATAGAAGGCGGCGCCAGCGCCCTTCCGTCCGCGCGCGGCCCGCAAAGTGCACGAGACGCTGAACGGGAGAGAGGCCCGGCATCGGCGGGTGGGCGTCGTCGAATTCCCAGGGATGCGCGTAGAGGACGGGCGGGACGCCGTCGGCGAGGGCCCGCTCAATCGCGGCGGAAACGCGGCTCTCGCGCGTGAGGCGCGCGCACACGCCGCCGCCCCACATCGCGCGGAAGCCGAAGAACGTGCCCATGAGCGGCGGGACTTCCAGAATCGGGCCCGAAGCGGTTTCGAGCGTCGCGGGTCGCTCCGGATTCGAAGGCTCGCCCACCGGCGGCGCGGTCGTGAGCGAGGAGTCCAGCGTGAAGCCCTCCTCGGCAAGGACCGCGAAGGCGGGGTTCACGGCGCTTTTCATCGACCACTCCGGCGCGCGGAAGGACGTCACGGGCCTTCCGACGATCTCCTGCAGCGAGTCGCGGCTCTTTTGGAGGTCCTCGCGGAACTCCTCGAGCGTCATCTCGAAGACGCGGCGGTGGCGGTCGCCGTGACAGGCGATCTCGTGCCCCGCGTCCGCGATCCGCCGCACGAGCGCCGGGCTCTGACGAGCGATCCAGCCGAGGACGAAGAACGTCGCGGTAGAGCCCGATCCGTCGAGGAGCGCGAGGATGCGCTCGACCCCGACGTGGACCCGCTTCTCGCGTCCCGCCCAGGTATCCGGATCCGAATACGCGCGATGCCCGCAGACGTGGAACCAGTCCTCCACGTCGACGGTCAGAATGGGGGCGACCACCGCAGGATTATGACGCGTCCGAATCCAGCGTCTTGTAATACACGCTCACCCACGACGTGACCCAGGTGTCGCGGAACGGCCGGTAGTGCGAGCGGGCGGGGCCGTAGATCGTCTTCACGGGCACGGTCGCGAAGCGCTCCACGTGCGGGGCGGCCTTGATGAGGATCTCGTTCTCGATGGAGTAACGGTTCGCGCGTAGGCGCAGACGTCGCAGCAGGCGGGTCGCGATCACGCGGTAGCCCGACTGGCCGTCCTCGATCGGCAGGCCCGTCATGCGCGACAGCACCTTGTCGCCGATCGTGTTCGCCCAGAAGTTCTTCGCCGGCATCGTCGCCGGGTCCTTCAGCCGCGAGCCCACGACGAAATCCGCACCCGAACGCGCGGCCGAAAGCAACGCCGGGAGGTCGTCGGGATCGTGCTGCCCATCGGCGTCCACGAACGCGACGTGTGTGAAAGCACGCGCGAGGAGGTCGGCGAGGCCGTCCCGAAGCGCGCAGCCTTTTCCCCCGTTTTCCGGGCGTTCCAGCACCCGCGCGCCCGCAGCCCGCGCCTCGTCCGCGGTGCCGTCCCGGCTGCCGTCGTCCACGACCAGGATTTCCCCGACATGCGCGCGAAGATTCCGTATAACGCCGCCGACCGTGCCGGAGCAGCGATAGGCAGGGACGAGGGCGGCGGGGCGGAACGGCTCCGGAGATTCGTGCGGGGATGTCAAGGAATCGCCTGCATGCGAATGAGGGGTTGACGAACGCGCCTACTTTGTGAAAAGTATCACGAGCGACGCATGGGCACTCCGCTGGCCTTCTTGCCGATTCTGCTCATGATGATGGGCGCCGTCGGCATTGGCATCCTGCTCCTTGGCCTGAACGTTCTCATCGGCCGCAAGGTGCGCACGGTGCGGAAGCTTTCGCCCTACGAGAGCGGCATGCCGCTGCTTGACGACAGCCACAAGCGCATCAGCGTCAAGTTCTTCATCGTCGCGATGGTCTTCATCCTGTTCGACGTGGAAGCCGCATTTCTCTACCCGTGGGCGGTCGTCTTCCGGCAAGGCGGATGGCCGGTCTTCGTCGAGATGCTGGTCTTCGTCTTCATCCTCTTCCTCGGGTTCGTCTACCTCTGGAAGAAAGGCGCGTTCGACTGGGATTGACGTGAGCGGCCCACAGAAGCTCCCCGTGGCCGAACAGGCCGAAAACCCGCGTGTGGGAGAGCACGGCGCCCTCTCGTGCGGCCGGGCGCTTTCCTTCTCGAGCGAGACGCGCTCCGAGTTTGAGCGCCTGCTGGCGCGCTACCCCACGAAACAGGCCGCGCTCTTACCGACGCTCTGGCTCGCGCAGCGCGAATGGGGCTGGATTTCGCGCGAGGCCGTGGATTACGTCGCCACGCTTCTCGACCTGTCGTCGGCTTTCGTGTGGGGCGTCGTGACCTTCTACACGATGTACAACCGGGCGCCGGTCGGCAAGCACCTGATTCAGGTCTGCACGTCGATCTCCTGCCACCTGAACGGCGCCGGAGAGGTCTATACCGAGTGCCGAAAGCGTCTCGGGAACCTTTCGCCCGGCGAGACGACGGCGGACGGGAAGTTCACCGTCGTCGAGGTGGAATGCCTGGCGCAATGCGACAAGGCACCCGCCGTGATGGTCGACGACGACGACCACTTCGTGATCACGAAAGACAAGCTCGACGCCTTCCTCGAGAGCCTGAAATGAGCGGCCTTTCCCCGATCGAGCCCGTCCTCCTCGCCCGGCGCGGCAAGCCCGACTCGGCCTCGATCCAGACGTACCTCGCCGACGACGGCTACACGTCGTGGAAGAAGGTCCTCGGCGGCGCGAAATCCGGCGAGTGGACGCCCGCGAAGGTCACCGACCTCGTCAAGGCGTCGGGCCTGCGCGGCCGGGGAGGCGCGGGCTTTCCCTGCGGCATGAAGTGGACGTTCGTGCCGTCGAAGGAAAAGCGTGGCGACAAGCCTGTCTACCTCCTCTGCAACGCGGACGAGTCCGAGCCCGGCACGTTCAAGGACCGGCTCCTGATGGAGACCGACCCGCACCAGGTGCTCGAAGGGATGATGCTCGCGAGCTTCGCCCTGGACGTAAAGCACGCCTATCTCTACATCCGCGGCGAGATGGTGCACGCGGCCGAGGTGCTGAACAAGGCCGTCGCCGAGGCATACGCGAAGGGCTTCCTCGGAAAGGACGTCCTCGGGTCCGGGCTGGACCTCGACATCACGATCCACCGCGGCGCGGGCGCTTACATCTGCGGCGAGGAGACGGCGCTCATCGAAAGCCTCGAGGGCAAGCGCGGTCATCCGCGCATCAAGCCGCCGTTTCCGGCCGTCTGGGGCGTCTGGGGCTGCCCCACGGTCGTGAACAACGTCGAGACGCTATGCTGCGTCAAGCACATCCTCGACCGCGGCGCGAACTGGTTCAAATCGATCGGCCGCAACGAGAAGAACACGGGCCCGAAGCTCTATTGCGTCTCGGGCCACGTGGAGAAGCCCGGCGTCTACGAGGCGCCCATCGGCGTCCCCTGGGAGACGCTCCTCGCGATGGCGGGCGGCGTGAAGGGCGGACGGAAGCTCAAGGCCGTCATCCCGGGCGGCGCGTCGGCTCCGATTCTCACGGCGAAGGAAATCGAGAACCTCCCGATGGACTTCGACGGCGTGGCCGCCGCGAAATCGATGCTCGGCTCGGCCGCGATCATCGTGATGGACGAAACGACCGACATCCCGAAGGCCGTCACGAACATCGCGAAGTTCTTCGCGCACGAGTCCTGCGGACAGTGCACGCCCTGCCGCGAGGGCACGCCCTGGCTCCACAAGATGCTCAAGCGCATCGTGAACGGCGAGGGGAAGAAGACCGACCTCGACCTCCTCCTCCAGATCGCCGGCCAGATGGGCAACGGCATGACGATCTGCGTCTTCGCCGACGCCGCAATCGCGCCCGTCCTCTCGGGGGTCACGAAGTTCCGCGAGGAGTTCGAGGCGTACATCGCGAAATCGAACCATCCCAATTTCGCGCTGGCCGCACCGGAAGACGTGACGAATAAAGTGGCCGAGAGAACGGCAGCGGGGATCCACTGACATGGCGCGCGTAACCGTCGACGGTAAGGTCGTCGAGGTCCCGAACGACGCGAACGCGCTCGAGGCGTGCCGCGCGGCGGGCGTCGACGTGCCGCATTTCTGCTACCACCCGCGCCTGTCCATCGTCGGCCAGTGCCGCATGTGCATGGTCGAGGTCGAGGGCGTGCCGAAGATCCAGGCCTCGTGCACGGTGCCCGTGCGCGATGGCATGGTCATCAAGGCCTCGACCGAGAAGGCCCTCGCCGCGCGCAACGCGACGATGGAGTTCCTCCTCATCAACCATCCGCTGGACTGCCCCATCTGCGACCAGGCCGGCGAGTGCAAGCTGCAGGACAACGCAGTGGGCGCGGGCCTGCCGGTCTCGCGCACGTCGGAGCCGCGGCGGCAGTTCCCCGGCTACGACCGCACGCCGATCGGCCCCCACGTCATCGCGGACATGACGCGCTGCATCCAGTGCACGCGCTGCATCCGCTTCTGCGCGGAGATCACGGAGACGGGCGAGCTGGCGTTCGTCGAGCGCGCCGGCCGCACGTTCGTCTGGACGCACGAGGGGCGGCCGCTCGACAACGACCTCTCGGCCTGCGCGGCCGACGTCTGCCCCGTCGGCGCGCTCACGACGAAAGAGTTCCGGTTCCGCAAGCGCGTGTGGTGGCTCGACAAGACGCGCTCGGTGTGCGATGGCTGCGAGATCGGCTGCAACATGTCCATCGAGCACCGCGACCGCGTCGTCTACCGCTTCCTTCCGCGCGTTCAGGCTGGCGTGAACGACTTCTGGATGTGCGATTACGGCCGCTTCCGCTCCGAGGACCTCAACCGGCAGGACTTCACGAAGCCCGAGATCCGTGTCGCCGGCAGCGACGCGCGCAAGCAGACGAACTGGGGCGAGGCGCTGGACGCCGTGAAGGTCGCGGTCGACCGGGCGCGGAATGAGGGCGAAAACATCGCTTCGAAAGGAAGAGTGCTGGTTCTCGGCTCGGCGCGGCTCACGACGGAGGAAAACTGGCTGTTGAAGGCCTTGTTTGAAGATTCTTTGAAAGTGGGAACTCCCGAATTCGTCGTGGATGAAGGGCCGAAGCGCCGCATCAGGAACAAGGTCGATGGCTGGATCTACGGCACAGAGGCCGCGGCCAACAGCCGCGGCGCGGAAGCCGCCGGCCTGAAGCACACCCGCGAAGGAGACGCGTCGGCCCTGTCTCTCTTACTTTCTAAGAAGTCTTCGTCTTCCTCTTCGTCGTCCTCTTCTTCTTCTATCCCCGCTGTCCTCTACATAGCCGACGCCGCGTTCACCGAGCGAGCCAACGACCCGAATTTCGTTTCGGCGCTGCGCCAGGCGTCCGTCCTCATCGTGCATGCGCGCGTGAAGAACGCACTCACCGACGCTGCCGACATCGTGCTCCCCGCCGCACCGCTCTCGGGCAAGGAAGGTACGTTCGTGAACGTGAAGGGCCGCGTGCAGCGCGTGGACATGGCGATCGTGTCGGCGCCCATCGTGCGTACGGACCTCGAGATCCTGCTGCACCTCGGCGGGCGATGGGGCGTGTTCGACACGCAGTGGACCGCCCGAGACGTCTTCGAGAAGATGCAGGCGTCCGTCGCCGGCTACGCCGACCTCGACTGGGACTCCGACGCGGTCGTCGGGAATCCGCCGTCCATTTCCCCCGCCGCCGCCTACGACGTCCTCGGGCTCGACCGCAACCCTGACGTCGAGGTCTTCCCGCGCCCGTCCGTCGCGGCACCGGATCGGCGCTCATGAGCCCGACGCTCGCGGCCGCTCTGGAAGGCGTCGCCAAGATCGCGTTCGTCTGGGCCGTCGTGCTCGGCGCCGTCCTGCCGAATCTGATCTGGGTGGAAAGGCGCATGGCGGGCCTCATCCAGGACCGCCCCGGCCCGAACCGCGTGGGGCCCTTCGGACTCTTTCAGGCCGTCGCGGACATCCTGAAGCTGCTCTTGAAGGAGGACGTGGTCCCGATGTACGCGGACCGGCTCCTCCACACGCTCGCGCCGCTCATCCTCCTCGTGCCGGCGATGACGACGTTCGCCGTGATCCCGTTCGGCTCGACGATTCACCTCTTCGGGCGCGATATCCCGCTCGTGATCGCGGACGTGAATATCGGCATCCTCTACGTCTTCGCTTTGACCTCCGTCGGCATCTATGGCCTCGTCCTCGCGGGCTGGGCATCGAACAACAAGTTCGCGCTTCTCGGCGGGCTTCGCTCCTCGGCGCAGATCATCAGCTACGAGCTCGCGATGGGCATCGCGGCGATCTCGGTGTTTCTCGCCGCCGGCTCGCTCCGGCTCCAGAGGGTCGTCGAGTACCAGGCTTCGGGTACGTTCCTCGGCTTTTTGCCGCTCTGGAACTGCTTCCCGCAGGCCATCGGGTGCCTGATCTTCATCGTGTCCGCGTTCGCCGAGACGAATCGCGTGCCGTTCGACCTGCCGGAGGCCGAGGCCGAGCTGGTCGCGGGCTACCACACGGAATACTCGGCCTTCCGCTTCGGCATGTTCTTCATGGCCGAATACCTGAACCTCATCGCGGCCTCGGCGATGATGGCCACGCTCTACTTCGGCGGATGGTCGCTGCCTTTCCTCCACCTCACCGGAATCCCCGGGAGCCTCGCCTCGATCGCGGTTTTCGCCGCGAAGACGGGCTTCTTCATCTTCCTCTTCGTCTGGGTGCGTTGGACGCTTCCCCGCTTCCGCTTCGACCAGCTGATGAACCTCGGCTGGAAGGTTTTCCTGCCGCTCTCGCTGCTCAACCTCCTCTTCACCGGCGCGCTCGTTCTCTGGAGGGTCATCTGATGCCGGCCCTCAGCGGGCAGCTCGTCGTCTTCGGCTTCGCGTCGTTTTTCGCGCTCGCCTTCGCCCTCCTGATGGTCGTTCAGCGGAGTCCCGTGAGAAGCGTCCTGTCGCTCGTGGTGACGTTCTTCGGGCTTTCGGTCCTCGCCGTCCTGCTCGCGGCGCCTTTCATCGCGGCGCTGCAGATCTTCGTCTACGCGGGCGCGATCCTCGTTCTGTTCCTGTTCGTCATCATGCTGCTCAACTTGAAGGAGGAGGCGGCTGACGAGGACGACCGGCCCGTGCAGCGCACGCTCGGCCTTCTCGTCGCGCTCGCGCTCGGCGGCCTCCTCGCGGGCGCCACGCTCCGGGCTCCGGCGCCGCCGCGCGGGATGCCGTCCACGAGCTCGATTCCCTCGCCCGACGAGATCCCGGCTCTCGGGCGGCTGCTCTTCTCCGACTACCTCCTCGCGTTCGAGGCGCTGTCGCTGCTTCTCCTCGTCGCGGCGGTCGGCGCGCTGCTCCTGTCCAAGAGGAAGTTCGAATGATGGGCGCGCTTCCCGGGGTCGCCCCGATGGCGGTGCCGCCCGGCGCGTTTCTCGTCGTCGGCACGCTCCTCTTCGCGATCGGGCTCGCGGGCGCGCTCCTCAAGCGGAACGCGCTTTCGATCTTCCTCTCGATCGAGCTGATGATAAATGCCGTCAACCTGCTCTTCCTGACGTACGCGCGGATGCGCGGCGACCTCGCGGGGCAGATGATCGTTTTCTTCGTGATCGCCGTGGCCGCCGCGGAGGCGGCCGTCGGCCTCGCAATCTTCGTCGCGCTCTTCCGCGTCCGCCGAACGGTGGACGTGGACAAGATCGCGCTTCTGAAGTGGTGAGCGGCGCATGAACCAGCTCTGGCTCATCCCCGTCCTTCCGCTCGCGGGCTTCCTCCTGAACGGCCTCGTCGCGCTCGTGGCGAGCTCGAGCCGCGCCGAGAAGGAATCGGGCGCGGACCATCCTCTTGCGCCCCTGCCCTATGCCCAGCGGCTCTTCCACGGCGTCGTGGGAGTGGGCTCGGTGGGTCTCGCCGCCGTGTTGTCCTTCGCGGCGCTCGTCCCGTATGTGCTCGGCTCCATGCACGCTCCGGAAGGTCTCGCGCCGGTCGTGCAGAAGGTCTACACGTGGATGGTCGCGGGCGACTACTCGGTGGACGTCGCGTTCCGCCTCGACGCTCTCTCGGCCCTCATGCTGTCGTTCGTCACGTTCGTGGGAACGCTCATCCACGTCTACAGCGTCGGCTACATGCAGAAAGATGAAGGGTACGGGCGGTACTTCTCGTACCTGAACCTCTTCATGTTCGCGATGCTCATGCTCGTCCTCGCGGACAACCTGCCGCTGATGTTCGTGGGCTGGGAGGGCGTGGGCCTGTGCTCGTACCTCCTCATCGGCTATTCCTACGACAAGGACTTCGCGGTCGCGGCCGGCAAGAAGGCGTTCATCGCGAACCGGGTCGGCGATTTCGGAATGGTCCTCGGCATCTTCGGCGTGTTCGCGCTCTTCGGCACGGCCGACTTCTCGTTCGTGGACCTCGCGAGGCGCCAGGTGCTCGCGGGCGGCGCGCCGGTCAGCGTCTACGCCGTCTGCGTCCTCCTCTTCCTCGGAGCCTGCGGCAAGAGCGCGCAGGGGCCGCTTTACGTGTGGCTGCCGGACGCCATGGCAGGTCCGACGCCCGTGTCGGCTCTCATCCACGCCGCCACGATGGTGACGGCGGGCGTCTACCTCGTGGCGCGGTGCAGCGCGCTCTTCGTCCTCGCGCCCGACGCGCTGACGCTCGTGGCGTGGATCGGGGCGGGCACGGCGATCTTCGCGGCGACGATCGGCCTCGCGCAGAACGACATCAAGAAGGTGCTCGCGTACTCGACGGTCTCGCAGCTCGGTTACATGTTCCTCGCATGCGGCGTGGGCGCCTTTTCGGCCGGCATCTTCCACGTCTTCACGCACTCGTTTTTCAAGGCCTGTCTCTTCCTCGGCTCCGGCTCCGTCATCATGTCCATGCACCACGAGCAGGACATGCGGCAGATGGGCGGCCTCTCCGCCCGAATCCCGCGCACGTTCCGGACGATGCTCGTCGCGACCCTCGCGATCGCCGGCATCTTCCCGCTCGCCGGCTTCTTCTCGAAGGACGCCATTCTCGGGGCAACGGCGGCCTCGAATCACTGGGCCCTCTACGCAGTCGGCCTGTTCACGGCGGGCCTGACGGCTTTCTACATGTTCCGTCTCGTCTCGATGACGTTCTTCGGAAAGGCGCGCGGCCACGCGGAGCACGCCCACGAAAGCCCCGCGACGATGATGGTCCCGCTCTGGATCCTCGCGGCCCTCTCCGTCGTCGCCGGCCTCGTCGGCGTCCCCGCGGCCCTCGGCGGCTCGGACCGGATCGGGCGTTTCCTCGGGGCTTCCATCGCGCACCCGGAGATCCACGAGATGTCGCACGGGCTCGAGATCGGCCTCATGCTCCTCTCCCTCGGCGTCGCCGTGACGGGCCTCGCCTGGGCGTGGCGCTGGTACGGCAAAGCCGACGGGCCGGCGGAGGCCGTCTCGCCGCAGGCGCACGCCTTCTACGAGAAGGCCGGCGCCCTCGGACGCCTCGTGGCGAACAAGTGGAACGTGGACGAGGGCATCGAGGCGTTCGTCCTCTCGCCGTTCCGGAAGATCGGGACGTTCCTCTGGCGAGGATTCGATGCGCTCTTCATCGACGGCATCGCGAACGCCTCGGCGTTCCTCGTGGAGCTGGCGGGCGATCTCCTTCGTTTCTTCACGACGGGGCACGTCCGCAACTACGCGCTCGCGTTCACGCTGGGGGTCGTTGTGTTCCTCGTCTACGTGTGGGTGAGATAGGCCGATGAGCTTTGCGACCTTCCACCCCCTCGGCGCGGACCTCCTCACGACGCTCGTCTTCCTCCCCACGCTGGGCGCCCTCGTGCTCGCGTTCTTCCCCGCCTCCTCGAAGGCCGGGGCCAAGGCGGTCGGCCTCCTGACGTCGTTCCTCACGTTCGTCGTGAGCGTGATGATCACTCTCCGCTTCGACCCGGAAACCGCGACACCGAGCGCGTTCGCGATCGACCGCGCGTGGATCCCGCGCTTTGGGATCCGTTACCAGCTCGGCGTCGACGGCCTTTCCCTCGCGCTCGTGCTCCTCACGACGGTGCTCACGGTCTCGGTCCTGCTCGTCTCGTGCGGGCAGGAGATCGAGAAACTCAGGGGGTATGTCGCCGCGTTCCTCCTCCTCGAGACGGGGATGCTGGGAAGCCTCGTCGCCCTCGACACGCTCCTCTTCTACGTCTTCTGGGAAGTGATGCTCGTGCCGATGTACTTCATCATCGGCATCTGGGGCGGCAAGCGCCGCATCTACGCCACGATGAAGTTCTTCCTCTTCACGATGGCGGGCTCGCTCCTCATGTTCGTCGCGATCCTCTACGCGGCGAACGTCCACCTCAGGGCGACCGGCTTCCAGTCGTTCTCGCTCGTCGAGTGGACGCGGGCGGCGTCCTCCGGCGCCTGGAACCTGACGCCGGGCACCGAGGCGCTTCTCTTCGGCGCGTTCGCGCTCGCTTTCCTCGTGAAGGTGCCGCTCTGGCCGCTCCACACGTGGCTTCCGGATGCCCACGTCGAGGCCCCGACGGGCGGCTCGATCATCCTCGCGGGCGTCCTCCTGAAGCTCGGGACGTATGGCCTCCTGCGCTTCGCGTACCCGTTGTTTCCGCATGCCGCGGCCCGGTATGGCCCGCTCCTCGCCGTCCTCGCGCTCGTGGGCATCGTTTACGGGGCCTGGGTCGCCGCCGCGCAGAAGGACATGAAGAAGCTCGTCGCGTACTCGTCCGTGAGTCACCTCGCGCTCGTCGTGCTCGGCATCGTCGCGGGCACGGGCGCCGCGCTCTCGGGCGCGATCTTTCAGATGGTGGGCCACGGGCTCACGACCGGCCTTCTGTTCCTCCTCGTGGGCGTCCTGTACTCCCGCCGGCACACGCGCGAGATGGCCGACTTCGGCGGCATCGCGGCACGCGTCCCCGTGACGACCGCGCTCTTCCTCATCGCCACGCTCGGCTCGATCGGGCTGCCCGGCCTGAACGGATTCATCGGCGAGTTCCTGATCCTCGGAGGCGTGTTCCAGGTGAACGTCGCCTGGGCGGCGATCGCCGCCACCGGCATGATTCTCGGCGCGATCTACCTCCTGACGCTCATCCAGAAGGTGTTCTGGGGTCCCGAGACCGTTCCCGCGAACCGCTCCCTCACGGACATCAACGGCTGGGAGCTGGCGGGCGCGTTTCCGCTCGTCGTCCTCATCGTCCTCCTCGGCGTCTTTCCGAGGCCGCTCCTCACCCTCGTGGACGGCAGCGTGAAGACCCTTCAGCGCGTGAGCGCGCCGAGAGCCGCGGCGGTCATCGCCCGTCCCGCCGGCAAGGAGGCCTTCGAGCGCCTCGAGGTGCACGAGCTGCCGGCGCCGCGAGAGGGAACCGCCCGATGACCGGCTTCCTTCAGGTCACCGGCGCGGACCTCGCCTGCGTGGCGCCGGAACTCGTCCTCGCTCTTTTCGCGTCGCTGATCCTTCTCCTCGACGCGTTCGCGCGGCCGCTCCGGACCTTCTTCCCCTACGTGACGCTTCTTTCGCTCGCGCTCGCGAACCTCGCGGGGCGGGACTCGACGGGGACGTTCTTCGGCGGAGCGGTGGAATCCTCCGGCCTCTCGCGCTACATCGAGCTCGTCGCCCTCGGGGCCGTGGCGCTCGCGGTGCTCGGCGGAGCGGCCGCGCTCGAGCGCGACCGGCGCAACCAGGGAGAGTTCTACGCCCTCCTCCTCTTCTCGGCGGCCGGCCTGATCCTGATGGTGCGCGGCGTGGACCTCCTCGTCGTCTTTCTCGGCCTCGAGCTGATGTCGCTCGCGCTTTACGTTCTCGCCGCGTGGTACCGGGACGTGCCGGCCGCGACGGAGGCAGCGCTGAAGTACTTCCTCATGGGCGCGCTCGCCTCCGCGTTCCTGCTCTACGGCGTTGCCACGGTCTATGGCCGCCTGGGCACGACGCGTCTCACGAGGCTGCAGGGGCTCGCCTCGGGCAATTCGCTCGTGCCCTTCGACGTGCTTCTCGCGGCGGGTCTCCTTGCGATCGTCGCGGCGCTCTCATTCAAGATCGCCCTCGTGCCTTTTCACGGGTGGGCGCCCGACGTCTATCAGGGCATGACGACGCCCGCCGTGACGTTCCTCTCGACGGCCCCGAAGGTGGGTGCGTTGCTCGTCCTCTTTCGCGTCCTGCACGCCCTTTTCCCGTCCTCTCTGCCCGAGCCGTGGCGCCCGCTCTTCGCGATCATCGCGGTGCTCTCGATCCTGTTCGGCAACGTGGTGGCGCTTTCCCAGCGAGACCTCAAGCGGATGCTCGCCTACTCCGGCATCGCGCAGATGGGCTACGCAGCGATCGCCGTCGCCACGCTGACGCCGGAGGCGTTCGAAGGCGTGCTCGTTTTCCTCGTGGGCTACGTCGTCACGAACGCCGCCGCCTTCCTCGCCGTCGCCGCGCTCTCGGCCGGCGAGAAGGAGCCCCACCCCCTCGGCGATCTCGCGGGCCTCGGCCGGCGGCATCCCGTCGCGGCCTCCGCCCTGACCCTTTCGATGCTCTCGCTCGCGGGCCTTCCGCCCACGGTGGGATTCATCGGCAAGTTCCTCGTCTTCCGCGCGGCCGTCGACGCCGGCCTCGTGGGGCTGGCGCTGATCGGCGTGCTCGGCAGCCTGATCTCCGTCGGGTACTACCTCCGCGTCGTCTACGTGCTCTGGATGAAGGAGCCGGTCCGCGAGGTCTCCGTCGTGCCCGAGGATCTCCTGTCCGGCGCCGCCTTCCTCCTGACGGCCGCGCTCATGCTGGTGTGGGGCGTCTTCCCACGCGCCCTCCTCGAACTCGCCCGCGGGGCCGCGGTCGCGTTCACGGGGCGATGAGACGTGAAGAGTCCTGAGCCGCGGACCGAGCCTGTTCCCGAAGCGACGAGCCACCGCCTGTCGCTTCTCCTGCGCTCGCTGCGCAGCCTCGAGGCGGCCGGCGTCCTCACGGCCTCGTCCTACGAGATCGCCGCACGTTTCTCTCTCAACTCCGCCCAGATCCGAAAGGACCTCGCCCAGTTCGGCGAGTTCGGCGTGCGTGGCGTCGGGTACCGCGTCGCCGATCTCAAGGCCCACCTCAAAGCCCTCATGGGCCTCGACGTCACGCACGCCCTCGGCATCGCGGGAGCGGGCAAGCTCGGCCAGGCCCTCGCCAACTCGCCGAACTTCAACGCGGAGGGCTTCCGGGTGGCCGCGCTCTTCGACGTGGACGGCCGGAAGGTCGGCGGGCGCTCGAGCACGGGCGTGCCCATTCACGACGTTCAGGCGCTCGAGGGCTTCGTGAAGGAGCTAGGGATCGAGATCGGAATCCTCGCGATTCCGGCCGAGGGCGCGATTCCGCTCGCGCAGCGGATGGCTGCGGCCGGCGTTCGCGCGGTCCTGAATTTCGCGCCCGTGACGGTGCCCGCGCTTCCCGGCGTCCTCGTGAAGAACCTCGACCTGACGTTCTTCCTCGAGAACCTGTCGTTCCAGCTCGCGATCGCGAAGGGCTGACGCGCTACTCCGCCCAGAGAACGAGGCCGGTCTCGTTCGGATGCGACAGAAGAGGGTGCCGGGGGCGCACGCGCACCGAGTAGCCCCGGCGGTCGTCCGCGGGGCGCTGGACCGTACCGGCCCACGTCGCCGTGCCATCGCGGCGCTCGACGAAGGCGAGCGGCGTCGAGTAGCCCGCGTCAACGCCTCCGCTGCGGTCCATCTCACCTTCGAACCAGTCGACCGCGAGGTCCTCGGGCCCGAGCTCCCCGAGACGGAGCTGGACCTCGACGCGAAACGTGTGGCCCGGCGCGACGCGAGCCGGATCCGCCGGGTCGAGCGTGACCGACGCGAACTCCACGGCATCCCAGGCGACGCGCGTCTTCGCTTTCCAGGCGGCCAGCTCGCGCGCGCCTTTCTCACCGTCTTCGGAGAGGCGGCGCACGCGCGCCGCCGCAGGCGCGTACGAAGTCTCGAGGTAATCGCCGAGCATGCGGTCCGACGAAAAGATCCGTCCGAGCCGGGAGGCGGCGGCGGCCATGCGCTCGACCCAGGCCGCCGGCATCTGCGAGCGGTCGCCGCCGGGCCGGTCGTAGAAAAGCGGGATGACCTCGCTTTCGAGCCGGTCGTATAGCGCGCTCGCGACGTCGTCGTCCGTCCGCCCGTCCGTGTCGTCACCCATCGTGAAACCCGTCCCGTCGCGCGGAGCCTCGTCCCACCAGCCGTCCAGGACAGACAAATTGAGGACTCCGTTCATCGCGGCCTTCATGCCAGACGTGCCCGAGGCCTCGTTTGGCCGGATCGGATTGTTCAGCCAGACGTCCGAGCCCGAGACGAGAAGACGGGCGAGCCGCATGTCGTAGTCGTCGAGAAGGACGACGCGGCCCCGGAACTCCGGGAGCGCCGCGAACTCCCCGACCCGCCTCAGGAACTCCTTGCCGGGCTCGTCCTTCGGGTGCGCTTTCCCCGCGAAGAGGAGCTGAACCGGCCGGTGCGCGTCCCCCAGGAGCCGCGCGATGCGATCCGGATCGTGAAAGATCAGCGTGGCGCGCTTGTAGGTCGCGAAGCGGCGGGCGAATCCGATCGTGAGGGCCGACGGGTCGAAAAGCTGCCACGCGGCCTCGATCTCGACGTCCGGAGCGCCACGGCGCTGGCGCGCGACGGCGGTTCGCGAGCGCACGGCGTGGACGAGCGCCGCCCGGAGCCCCTCATGCCGGCGCCAGAGCTCCCCGCGATCCGCGCCCTCCTCGCGCCGCGGGCCGAGGGCGGCGATCTCCGGTGCGGTCCACGTGTCCGGATGGACTCCGTTCGTCACGGCGGCGATCGGGATCTCCGAGAGCGGCGCCTCCGGAAAAACGCCGCGCCACAGGCGGCGCGACACGTGTGCATGCAGCTTCGAGACGCCGTTGACGTGCGCCGAGAGGCGCAGCCCGAGCACGGCCATCGAGAAGAACTCGTGCGGGTCCTCGGGAACCTGCCGTCCGAGCCCGAGGAGCTCGTCGAACGAGATGCCGTATGCGTCGACCTTGCCGGCGAAGTACTTCTTCATGAGCTCGAACGGGAAGAGGTCGATCCCCGCCGCGACGGGCGTGTGCGTCGTGAAGACGTTTCCCGCCATCGCGATCTCGCGCGCCTCGGAGAACGACAGGCCTCTTTCGGCGCGGAGCTGGCGGATCCGCTCGAGCCCGAGAAACGCGGCGTGTCCCTCGTTCGCGTGGCGCACCGTGGGCCTGAGGCCGGCGAGATCGAGCGCGCGCATGCCGCCGATGCCGAGCGCCAGCTCCTGGCGAATCCGCATCTCCTTGTCGCCCCCGTAGAGGCGGTTCGTGATCTCGCGGTCGCTCGGCCGATTCACTGGGAGGTGCGAATCGAGAAGGAGAAGCGTCGTGCGCCCGACCCGCACGCGGCGGACGAGGAGATGAACGTCCCGCTCGCCGACGCGCACGCTCACGATCGGCGCGACGCCCGCGGGCGTCGGAAGGACGTCGGCCGGGAGGTCGTGCGGATCGGCGATCGGATAGAACTCCTTCTGCCGCGCGTCCGCCGTCAGCGTCTGGCGGAAGAAGCCCTCGCGGTAGAAGAGGCCGACCCCCACGAGCGGTACCCCGAGATCGCTCGCGGACTTGAGCTGGTCGCCCGCGAGGACGCCGAGCCCGCCCGAATAGATCGGCAGGATCTCCGTGAGGCCGAACTCCGCACAGAAATACGCGATGCGATCGCCGGAAGCCGCGAGGGCGGCGGCGGCCGCGTGCCGCGGAGGTGCCGCGTCCTCGGCGTCGAGCGCCCGCGCGACCGCGAGGACGCGCCCCACGTATTGCTCGTCGGAGGCCAGAGCGAGGAGACGCGCCGGGTCGGTGGTCCTGAGGAGGACGACGGGGTTCCCGTTTCGCTCCCACTCCTCCGGGTCGAGATCCCGGAAGAGCGAGCGCACGTCCTCCCGCCACGTGAACCGCAGGTCGCGCGCGAGCGCCGAAAGCGGGGCGAGCCGGTCGGGAAGCGCCGGAGAGAGGCGATAGGTGCCAAGTGGTCGCATGGGAAGGGGCGAGGATAGCCGATCTCGTCAGGGGTTCATGCGCCTCACGGTCTTCACTTCGGCGAACCGCTCCGCGACGTGCGGGTCGTAGGAGCGCGTCGCGGAAGCATCGGCGACCCCGCGGTACTCCGTGTTGCATTGATAGCAGATGACGACACTCGCGACGCGACGCGCGAGAACGAGATCCGCCGCCGCGACGGCCAGGAGCACCGGCACGAACCAGATCCCGCCGAAACGCCATGACACTCCGAGGGCGACCGCCGCGCCCGCGGCGAGGATCGCGCAGCCGAGGCGCTGGTCGAAATCCTTCTGGGTGAAGAGCGCGGTGGAGGAACAACGCGAGCAGACATCGACCCTCTCTCCGCCTCGAACGGCTTCCGAGTGGGAGAAGGCGATCGAAGAATGCCTGGAAGGGCAAGAGACTGAACCGCTGAGCGTCTCCTGCGGCGGCGGCAGCTCGATGCGGGCGAGGCATTCAGAGCAGTAGACCGAAACGCGCATTCAACGAGCATACGTGCGCCGGAGCTTCGGTGCCTTTCTCTCTTCACTTCTAAGAAAATCTTCTTCTCTTTCTTTCCGTCTCTTACCATTGCGAAACTCATGGCGAACCGCCCGACAGACCGCCGCGCCCTCGGCTGGCTCGCCGCCGGCCACGTCGTCAGCGACATGAACCAGGGCGCCGTACCGGCGCTCCTGCCGTTTCTCATCGCCGAGCGTGGCCTCACGTACGCGGCGGCGGGGGGCGTCGTCCTCGCCGCGACGCTGCTCTCGTCGCTCATCCAGCCAGCCCTCGGGCACCTCTCCGACCGCCGGCCCCTCCCCTTCCTCATCCCCCTCGCGGTCCTCGCCGCGGGCTGCGGCCTCGCGCTCGCGGGCGTCGTGACGGGCTATGACGCGACGATCGCCGCGATGCTTCTTTCGGGCGCGGGCGTCGCCGCCTTCCACCCCGAGAGCGCGCGCTACGCGAACTACGCGTCCGGCGAGCGCCGCGCGACCGGAATGAGCGTGTTTTCCGTGGGCGGCAATCTCGGGATCGCGCTCGGGCCGGTCGCGATCGCGTTCCTCGCGGGGTCTGGAGGCGTCGCGCGCATCGTCTGGATGGCCCTGCCGGCGTGCCTCATGGCGGCCCTCCTCGCGCGCGAGCTGCCGCGCCTGCGCGTCCTTCGGCCCGAAGCCTCGCGCTCGCGCGCCCACAGAGACGCCATCCCGCCGCGATGGGGAGCGTTCGCGCGGCTTTCCGTCGTCATCGTGGTTCGCTCGCTCTTCGCCTTCGGGCTCGTCTCTTTCGTCCCTCTCTATCTCGTGAAGGTTCGCGGGATTCCGAAGCGAGAGGCCGCTCTCGCCGTGACCGCGATGCTTCTCGCCGGTGCGGTCGCCACGCTGGCCGGAGGCCGGCTCGCGGACCGCTTCGGCCGCCGCGCGGTCCTCGTGGGCTCGCTCCTCCCGTTGGCTCCGCTTCTCGCCTTCTTTCTCCACGCGCCGGGGATCGCCGGCCTCGTGAGCCTCGTCCTCATCGGCGGGGGCACCGTGGCGACGTACAGCGTGGCGGTCGTGATGGGCCAGGAGTACCTGCCGGGACGCGAGGGCATCGCCGGGGGCGTCACGATGGGGCTCGCAATCGGCGTCGGAGGCGCGGGAGTTCCTCTTCTCGGCGCCCTCGCCGATCGCCAGGGCGTCGCGGCGGTCTTTCCCGTCCTCGCGGCGCTGCCTCTGCTCGCCGCGGCGCTCTCGCTCACGCTGCCGGGGCCGCGGCCCACGCTCAGACGGGAAGTCCCGAACGCCGCGTGAGGTAGGCGGCGAGGAGCTCGCCGACGAGCACGAACACCAGTCCCACGTAGAGAAGTCCCGTCGCCGCCTGATTCGACCTCATCCGCGCGGTCTTCACGACGAACGGCGCGAGGACGAGCGGCGCGAGGAGGCCCCACGTCACGCGCGACCAGAAGAAGAAGCCGTCGCGCATCGGATCGAGGAGCCCTGCCAGCGCCTCTCCCCCTTCGCCCGCCGAGCCTCGTGCCACGAGGCCCAGCGCGACGACGGCGAAAACCGCGCGCAGAACCACGAGAAGCGCGAAGGCCTCCGTCGCGCGCACGAGGAGGCCCCACGGCAGCGACGTCGAGACGAGATACCAGTGTCCGAGGTTCATCGCCAAGACGACCGCGCCGAAGAGCAGCGCGCCGAGGAGAAGCCCGGCGGCGAGCCAGATCGGTCCGATGCCAGGGAGGGAGATGAACGGTTCCACGCGCACGCGCGACAGAAGGAGGGCGACGCCGCAGGAGGCCGAGACGAAGAGAAGATTCTTGGAAAGGGTCAGAGAGGCGGCGGAGCCTGTGCGCGCCAGAAGCGTATGGGCGACCAGTGTCACGAGTGCGAAGGCGAAGAGCGCCCCCGCAAACCCCGGCCGAGCCGCGAGCGCGGTCGACACGGCTTGCGCGGCCGCCGTCCTCTCTTCCTTTCTAAGCAGAAACCCCCCGTTCCCCGAAACGAGCCATGCCACGCAGAGCGCAAACGAAGCAATGATTCCGTGCAGCGCGAAGAAACCGCCCGACAGGTCCTTCGAGGGCGCGAAGAGGTTGCAGATCGCGAGGCCGACGGCGAGCTGAAGGAGAACGAGCGCGAGGACGTCGGCGACCACGCGCGCAGTGTAGCGGCTGCGTGAATCGTCAGGCGGGGCTGGCGGCGGGCGGCGGACTCTGAAGGGCGCCTTCGAGCGCTTGCCTCTTCGCTCTCGCCACGAGCTCGGCGCGGCTCGAGTCGTTCGGACGGTCGTCCGAAATCCGGCCGTCGCGGATGCGGATAATGCGCCGCGCGTGAGCCGCGATGTCCTCCTCGTGCGTCACGACGATGATCGCGTTTCCCTGCTCGTTCAGCTCCCGGAAGAGCCGCATGATCTCCTCTCCCGTCTCCGAGTCGAGGTTGCCGGTCGGCTCGTCACCGAGAAGAAGCGACGGGCCCGTCACGAGGGCGCGCGCGATCGCGACCCGCTGTCGCTGGCCGCCCGAGAGCTCGTTCGGGTTGTGGTGCGCGCGGTCGGAAAGGCCCACGTGGGCAAGCGCCTTCTCCGCGCGCTCGCGACGCTCTTTCCTCGAGATCCCGGCGTAGACGAGCGGCAGCTCCACCTGGGCGAGCGCGCTCGTGCGGGCCAGGAGGTTGAACGTCTGGAAGACGAAACCGATCTCCCGGTTGCGGATCCGCGCGAGCCCGTCGTCGGTCATCTCATGCACCGGCGCTCCGTTCAGCTTGTAGACGCCGCCCGTGGGCGTGTCGAGGCACCCGATCAAGTTCATGAGCGTGGACTTGCCCGACCCCGACGGGCCCATGATTGCGACGTACTCGCCGCGGTCGATCGAGAACGTGACGCCTCGGAGCGCGCGGACCTTCTCCTCGCCCACCGTGTACGTCTTCTCGATGTCGACCATCTCGATCAGCATGCCGGCCTCAGCCCATCACCACGCGCCACACGACCTTGCCGATCACGTAGACGAGCCAGAGGACGATCGGCGTCGCCGTCGCGGCGCCCTTCGAGAGGCCCGGCAGCCGGCGGAAGCCGAGCACGAGAAGAAAGAGCGCGGAGAGCGAAAAGACGTCGAGCGAGCCGGCGAGCGCGCGGAGCGGAGCGGGCGCGGAGGGGTCCAGGAAGGCTCCCACGTTCGACTTGACGACCTCCCCGACACCCTCCTGAGTCAACGAACCGTCTGGGAGCTGGAGAAAGACCGGAATCGCGAGAAGCGTCCCGAGGACGTTCGGGAGGCCGGCGTGACCCCAGATCGAAAGGAGCTGCTTGTAGCGAGCGTCGGCTCCCATTGCCTTCGCCGAGCCCCAGAAAACGAGCGCGGGGAAGAAGAAGAGGACCGCGCTTCCGGCCAGGGCGACGCCGAAGAACAGCGGTATCAGCTTCCTGGACATCTCCACCTGCCGGTTGATGGCCTCCGGCGGAATCGTGCGGCCGCTCTTCTCGGCTCGCTTCTCGATGGACTCGCGAATCGTGCGGTCCATGTCCATCTTCGGGGACACGACGAACCACGCAGCCGCGGTCGAGGCGATGATCAGCACGAGAGGCAGCCACCACGTGGGCCGGGCGACGAGACGCCGGAAGGTCTCTGAAGGGCGCGAAAAGGTCCCGACGACCGCGGACACGGGCGAGATAGGGGCCTCGGCCGCGGGAACGGCCGGGGAAGCGTCGCTCACTTGTTCGCTCCTTCCTCGGCCGGGGACGCGGCCGTGGATACGGCCAAGCCCTCGAGGACGACGTGGTTGACCTCGAGGATGTCTCCCACCGACTTGTGCCATGCCGAGATGTTCTTCAGGTACGTCGCGATCGCCTGGAGCTCGCCCGTGATCGCCGTCGTGAGGTCGTTGGCGATCTGGGCGACCTGGAACGTCGTCGACATGCCGTTCTCGAACTTCTTTTTCTCGGCGTCGAGGTTCCGTTCGGCCAGGTCGCGCGCCTTCGTGGCGGCCGCGACGCTGCGGTACCCGATGTCGATCGCGCGCGCCGCAGCACGGACCTCAACCTGCAGATTGGCCTTCGTGATCGCGAAGTTCGTACGCGCGAGCTCGAGGTCGGCGTTCGCGATGGCGTCGTTTCCGCGCGCGACGTTGTTGCCGATCGGCACGATGAACGTGACGCCGAGCGTCCAGGCCGGATAGGTCCGGTGCACGATGTCCTGGAGGGCGTCGCCGTAGTTCAGCTGTGTCAGGGTGCCGTCGGGATTCTGGACGAGCGCCTGCGCGCCGAGGCCGTTGAAGCCGTAGCTGCCCGACAAATCGAGGCGCGGCTTAAGCTGATTCTTCGTGTACGCGCGCGTGACCTTCTTCGACTCGATCGTGAGGAGCGCCTGCTTCACCTCGGGCCGCGTCTCGAGCGCACGCTTGAAGCCGACTTCCACGTCCGCCTGAAAGCCCTCGCGGAGGGACTCGCGCGTCGGCCGGTCCGTGGGCACAATGGGACGGCTCCAGTCGGGCTGCGACTGCACGTTCAGGAGGCGGCGCAGCCGGTCCTGGGCGTCTCCGATCAGGCCTTCGGCCGTGATGATGTCCTGCTCCCGCTGCGCGACCGTGACCTCGGTCTGCACGATGTCGATCGGGGCGAGAGCGCCGACGTCGATCTTGATCTTCGTGATGCGGTTGAGATCCTTCGCGCGGTCGAGAGCCTCCTGCTTGGCGCGCAGGTTCTCGACGGCATAGACGAGATCCCAGTAGGCGTTCTCGGAGAGCTGGATCGCCGACTGGACGGCGCGCACGAAGTCGAAGGCCGAGGAATCGCGTGAGAGCCTCGCCTGAACCACGAACCGCTCGTTGACGGCCAGGCCGAAGTTGCGCAGGAGAGGCTGCGTGAAGCTGGCCGAGAGCCCGCTCGAATATGTGGGGTTGATGGTCGTGAATTGGGTTCTGGTCTGGTCGAGCCGCCTGTTCGTCCAGCCGAGCGCGTAGGTCGTTCCGAGCGGGAGGAGACCCGCGAACGTGAAGTTCCCGGTCCCCGTTTTCGTCTCGCTGGACTGGAACGTCGAGGTCGTGGGGGTCTGCGCATTCGTCAGCCCGAGATCGAGCTGGACGTACGGGTCGAAGGCGCCCCTGGCCGACTGGATGCCGAACTTCGATTCCTCGAGGTTGTAGGAAGCGACGTCGAGATCCAGAACGTTCTGGAGCGTGAGCGCGATCGTCTGCTTGAGCGACAGCTCGATCTTCTCGCCGGAAGGCAGGGGCACCGGCCGGCGGGCCTTCGCGCTGACGGGCAGCGAGAGGGTGTCGTCCGCACGCGCGGCGGGAGCGGCAAGAGCCGCGACGAGGCCCGCCACGAGGCGGAGGCGCACCCTGGGAGGACGCGCAGGGTTCGACGAACGGTCACGAGTCACGAAAGCCTCCTGAAGCGAGAAGAAGATGATAGGCGAAGAGCATCGCTCAACAGTACGGGCGCGGGGCGAAAAAGTTTCCTGCAAACGCCTCTTCAATCGTCCCCGAGAGGCGCATGGCAGGCGACGCTTCTCCCGCTTTCCGCCGGATCGGAAACGAGGGCGGGCATCTCCTGCGCGCAAACCGGCCGGGCAAAGGCGCAGCGTGGATGAAACGGGCAGCCGGTGGACGGATCGACGGGCGACGGCGGCTCCGTGTGAGCGGTTCGGGGTAAAGACCGCGGCCCGGGCGTTTCCCGGGGCCGGGAGGCGAGCAGAAGGGCCGTATACGGGTGGCGGGGCGAGGCAAACAGGACGGACGTCGGCGCCTCTTCGACGATGCGCCCCATGTACATCACCGCCGTGCGATCGGCGATCCACCGGACGACCGAAAGATCGTGACCGATGAAGAGGTACGCCGGGCGCGAAGGCGCGCCTCGCTGGAGGTCCCGGAGCAGGTTGAGTATTTGCGACCGCACCGAGACGTCGAGCGCCGAAACGGGTTCGTCGAGCACCACGAGCCGGGGCTCCGTCGCGAGGGCGCGCGCGATCGCGACGCGCTGCCTTTGCCCACCGGAAAGCTCGCGCGGCAGCCGCGCGAGGGCCGAGGCGGGAAGCTCCACCGAGGCGACGAGGGCGGCCACGCGAGAGAGCCGCTCGGCCCGGGCCCCGATTCCATGAATCGCGAGCGGCTCGGCGACGATCTCCCCGATGGTCAGCCGCGGATCGAGCGACGTCGCGGGATCCTGGAAGACGACGCCGACGTCCCGGCGCCGGCGGTTCAGCTCCCGGGCCGGAAGGGCGAGCCAGTCGGCCCCGTCGAAAAACACCGAGCCCCGGTCGGGCGCCGCGAGGCGCAGGACGACGCGCGCCGTGGTCGTCTTGCCGGAGCCCGACTCCCCCACGAGGGCGAGCGTGGAACCGGCGGCGAGATCGAAGCCGACGCCGTGGAGGGCGGTCACCGGGCCGGCCCTCGATGCGAACGTCTTGTGGAGGTCGCGGACCGAAAGGAGCGGAGCGGGCGGACTCGCGCTCATGGGACTCGCGCTTCCGGCGCCCCGTCGAGGAGGAAACACGCGGCTTCGGTGCCCGCGCCGGCAGGCACGAGGATCGGCCGCGCCGCCACGCACCGTCCGAACGCTTCGCCGCAGCGCGGCTCGAACGCGCAGCCCGGCGGCCTCCTGCCGGGCTCGGGGACCGCGCCGCGAAGGGCGGAGAGACGTGCGGAATCCGGCGGCGCGGACCCCGGACGCGCGCCGAGGAGAGCGCGCGTGTAGGGATGCCGGGGGCGCGCGAAAAGCTCACGCACCGGCGCGCTTTCCACGATCTCGCCCGCGTACATGACGAGAACGCGGTCCGCGGCCTCCGCCACGACGCCGAGGTCGTGGGTGACGAGAAGAACGGCGAGAGAGAGCTCGTCCCGGAGCTCGAGAAGAAGTTCGAGCACTTGCGCCTGCACGGTGACGTCGAGCGCCGCCGTCGGCTCGTCGGCGACGAGAAGGCGCGGGCCGCCGGCGAGGGCGAGGGCGAGGAGCGCGCGCTGGCGCATCCCGCCGGAGAGCTGGTGGGGAAACGCGTTCCTCTGTCGTCCGGGATCGGGAAGCGACACGCGCTTAAGCCAGCGCTCGGCCTCGACGGCTGCCGCTTTTCGAGAAAGGCCGCGATGCCGTTCGATCACGTCCGTCAGCTCCCGGCCGATCGTCCGCACCGGGTCGAGCGCGGCGGCCGGCTCCTGGAAGACGAGCCCGATCCCGCCTCCGCGCAGATGCTCTTTTTCGCGCGCGGGGAGCGCCCGCACGTCGCGGCCCGCGAAAAACACGTCTCCGGAGACCAGGCGCACCGGAGGAGGCACGAGGTCCACGAGCGCGAGCGACGTCAGCGTCTTGCCGCATCCCGACTCGCCGACGAGGGCGACGATCTCACCGGCTTCGATGTCGAAGGAAACCCCATCCACCGCCGGGACCTCCCCTCCGGACGGGCCCGGTACCGCGATCGTGAGGGCATGGACCGAAAGGAGCGGAGCGGCGGCGCCGGACACGGCGGCTCTCAGGAGAGCCGGCCGCGTCTCAAGCGGGCGCAAGTTCCTTGAGCCGCTCGCCGACATCGCGGAACGAGGCGTTCGAGCCGTAGATCTCCAGGAACGTCCGGTACGCGTTCTCGCGATCACCGAGGTCGGCATAGAGGTTCGCGAGGTCGTACTGCAGGCCCAGGCGGTCCTCCTCGCGGATACCGGGGGTGTCGAGACCCTTGCGGTACCACTTGATCGCGAGCTGAGGGAGGCCCTTCTCCAGGAAGCACAGTCCGAGCATCGAGCAGCACTCCACCGCGTACTGCGGGCTCTTCGCGGCTCTCTGGAACTCGCTGATGGCTTCGTCCGTGAGGGACATCTCCTTGTAGGCGATGCCGAGGTTGTAGTGCGTCTCGTAGTCCTCGGGCGACAGTTGCTGCTCGACGCCCTTCTTGAACTCGCGGAAGATCTCCTCCAACGGGACGTCGCCCCCGCTCACCTCGGGGACGGCCGGCGCGCCGGTCTCCTGCTTCATCTCCGTCTGAAGCTCGCCCGCGAAATTGAAGAACTCCTGCTCGTCGGAGAAGAGCGACGACTCGTCCAGAGGCGGTGCCGGCGGCCCCTGCACGGGCGTCGCGGGAGGAGCGCTCTCGGCGCCACGCGCCATCTCGTCGGTAAGAGCCCGGCCCAGCTCCGGGTCGAGAACGGACTCGAAGTCCTCCGAAAGGATGTCCCTGAGAGCCGGCCGCGCGTCTTCGGCCGCGCCTCCTTCAAGACGCATCCGCCGCCGCGCGAGCTGAGCGTGCCCCGGGAAACGGCGCTCGAGAGCCTGAAGCCTCTCCGACGCGTCCACCACCATGCCCTGCTCGAGGCAGAAATCGATCTCAAGGAGCTCGTCCGCCGGAGGCTCCGCTGGTCCGGACGGCTCGGACGGCTCGGCCAGCGGGACCGGCGCCGCCGGGGCCGGAGGAGCGCCGAGGGACACGTGCGGGCTTGCCGGCCGCGCGCGCGGAAGAGTTTCCCTGAGGAGCGCCGGAAGGCCCGGGTGGGACTCGCTCGCCTCCCCCATCTCGGCGCTCGTGCGCTCGACGAGCAGCGCGTCGATCGCCAAGACGCGATCGTCGCGGCCTTCGGTCCGGTAGAGACTCTTGAGCCGCTCGGCCTCGGCGATGGCGACGTTCTTTCGTCCGCCCTCGAGGGCGAGCTCGAAGAGCTTCTCGCGCAGGGGAAGCGTGTCCGGCGCGCGCTTCAGGATTCCCCTGAGATGGTCGACGGCTTTGTCGTAGAGGCTGTACTTCCGGAAGACGTCCGCCTCGGCGAGCGCGGATTCGATCGCATCCGGAGCCAGCACCTCCGCCGCCGGCGCCTCCGGCTCCGGAACGGGCGCAGGCTGCTCGACGGTCGAAAGCGGCTCGCCCGAGAGCTCGATCGACTCTGCCTCCGAGGGGAACGCCGCTGGCTCGACCGGAACCTGGAACTGATCGGTGGGCAACGCGGTCTCGACCTCGAGATCGGTCTCGCGTGGCTGCGAGAGGCGGCGGACGGCATTCGGCACCGGCCCTGTCGAGCCGGGTTCGTGGACGAGCTGATCGTCCTCGAGCTCGAGGATGAACTCCCCTTCGGAGGCTCCGGCGACCGGAGGCGCTGGAGCGAAGGAGGGTGGAGGAGGAATCGGCGCGGGCGGCTCGACGGGAACGCGCCGCTGTGCGCTCGTTTCCATGGAGGGGCGCGAGGCCTGCTGGACCTTGAGCGCGAGCGCGAGCACCTCGGCGCCCGAAGACTCGATCGACTGCGCCTTCGAGAGCCATTCCTGGGCATCGCGCATGTCGTTCTCGGCGAGCGCGGCTTCGGCCGAAAGCAGGAACAGCGGGACTGACCGCGGCGTCGTCTCCAGCGCCCGGCGCAAGGCGACGCGCGCCTCGCGCGCACGACCCGACTCCAGGAGAATCGGCACGAACGCGCGCAGGATCTCGGCGTTGTCCGGCGCCATCTGCAGCGCCTTCTCGTAAACCTGGATCGACTCGTCGAGGGCGCCGCGCTCGCGCAGGAGGCCCGCGACGACCGCGTACTCCTTGAGTGCGTCGATCTTGCGGCGCACCTGCGAGTAGAGGTCCGCCAGCTTGACGTGCGGCTGGATGTTCGACGGGTCCGTCTGCGCCATTTTCTGGTAGATCCCGATGGCGCCCACGGCGTTGTCGTTCTTCGCGTGGTAGTCCGCGAGGACCTGGTACTGGCTCTTCGCCTCCGTCGTGAGGCCCTGCTTCGCGTACAGCTCGGCGAGCCGCTCGTAGACGTCGAGGCGGGACGGATCCAGCCGGTTGATCTTCTTGTAGATCGCGATGCCGCGCAGGAAAAAGCCGTCGCGGGCGAAGTGCTCGGCGAGCTTCGTGAAATACGGGATGGCCTCCTCGTTGCGGTTCAGGCGCGTGAGGAGATCACCCGCCTTGTTCAGGATATTGATGTCGCCCGGAATCTCCTCGAGGACCTTCTGGTAGTCCTTCAGCGCGGAGTCGACCTTCCCCTTCGCCAGGGATTTCTCGGCCGAAGCCACGAGCGCGTCGCGCCTCCTTGCCATGATCGAGGTTACGCCGCTCTCGACGCGCCGCGGCGGACGAGAACGCGGTCGAACGTCAGCCGGTGCTCCGGCGAGGGACCATGACGGCGGAGCGCGGAAATATGCTCGGGTGTCGCGTATCCACGATGTGATCCGAAACCATAGAAAGGAAAACGCTTCCCGAGCTCGTCCATGCGGGCGTCGCGCGCCACCTTCGCCACGATCGAGGCGGCAGCGATCGCCGCCACGCGCCCGTCGCCGTGGATGTAGGCCTGCTGCGCAGCCTCGAGTCCCGGCACGCGCATCGCGTCGACGAGGACGAGCGAAGGGACGAAACCGGCGCCGCGCAAGAGCTCGAGAGCGCGGCGCATGGCGAGAAGCGTGGCCGCCACGATGCCGATCGCGTCGATCTCGGCCGCCGTCGCGGCACCGACCGCCGCACCCAGCGCGGCTGCGCGGATCCGGGACGCGAGGGCTTCACGGACCTCCGGGAGAAGCACCTTGGAATCGTCGAGGCCGGGCAGCGTCACGCGGCGGTCGAATACGACGGCGCCCGCGTACACAGGCCCGGCGAGACAGCCGCGCCCGACCTCGTCCACGCCCGCGATCAGGACATGGCCTCGGGCGCGCGCTTCCTCCTCGATGGCGAAGAGCCCTTCCACCCGCTCCCGCTCCCTCGCGAGGTCGCATGCGTTCCGACTCCCGCCAGATCCCATCGTGCCTCGCTTCCTTCGGCCGGAGCTTCGCACCGGCACGGCGATTCCGGGGTCAGTTGTCGCGCTTTTCCGCGATGCGGGCGGCCTTGCCGCGGCGATCCCGAAGGTAGTACAGCTTCGCGCGCCGCACCTGGCCGTGGCGCTCGACCTCGATCTTCTCGAGCACGGGCGAGTGCACCGGGAAGGTGCGCTCCACGCCGACACCCTGCGAGATCTTGCGTACCGTGAACGTTTCGCGCACGCCGCCGCCCTTGCGGGCGATCACGAGGCCCTGGAACACCTGGATGCGTTCCTTCTCGCCTTCCTTGACTTTCACGTGGACCTTGACCGTATCGCCGGGAGAGAACGGGGGAATATCCGGGCGAAGGGCGGCCTTTTCGGCCATCAGCAGCTTGTCCGTCATCGCGGAACCTCCAAAATCGTGGTGACGGGACGAAACAGGCGGGGACACTTCGACCGGCACCCCAAGAAAACCGTTCACCCGTGACGCGCGATTCTAAGGCGAGCGCCGCTCTCTCGCAAGTCTTTCCAGGAGTGCTCTTTCCTCGTCGTCGAGCACCGCCTTGCGGAGGAGGTCCGGGCGCCTTTCGAGCGTGGCCAAAAGCTGCTGCTCGCGCCGCCACCGCCGGATTTCCTCGTGGTGGCCGGAGAAGAGCACCTCCGGCACGTCGAGTCCGCGGAACGAGCGCGGGCGGCTGTAGTGCGGATGGTCGAGCAGCCCGTCCTCGAAGCTGTCCGCCGACACGCTCGCGGCGTCCTGGACCACGCCCGGGAGATAGCGAGACACGGCCTCGAGGATCGCGAGCGCCGCGGCTTCGCCTCCGGAAAGGACGAAGTCCCCGAGAGAGATCTCCGCGTCGAAAAGGCCCGCGGCACGCGTCCGCTCGTCGATCCCCTCGTAACGGCCGCAGACGAGCGCTACGCGCGGCCGCGCCGCGAGCTCCCGGGCGCAACCCGTGTCGAAGCGACGGCCCTGGGGCGACAGGAAGACGACGTGCGGCGGCGCGCCCGCCTCGCTCCGGAGAGCCTCCACCGCCGCGAAGATGGGGGGCGCCGTGAGGACCATCCCCGGTCCGCCCCCATAGGGCTCGTCGTCCACCTTGCGATGCGGGTCGTCCGAGAAATCGCGAAGGTCGACGAGATGGACATCCAGGATTCCCGTTTCCACCGCGCGCCCCACGAGAGACTCTCCGAGCGGTGAGGCGAAGTAGCCGGGGAAGAGAGTGACGATGTCGAACCGCACGCGCCGAGCCTAGTCCAGCAGGCCCGGCGGCGGGTCGAGGACGATGCGCCGTCTGGCGACGTCGACCGAGACCACGATCGGACGGGCGAACGGCACGTCGCGCGCACCGCGCGCCGTTTCGAGGACGAGAAGAGGGCGCCCGCCGACGTCCGCGAGCTCCTTCACGACGCCGAGCGGCCGGCCCGCGCGGTCCAGCGCTTCGCACCCCTCGACTTCCCAATGGAAGACGAAGCCGTCGGGCCTAGAGGCAACCTCGTCCTTCGCGACGGACAGATCGAAGCTCCGAAGCGACTCGGCGGCCTCGGGACTCGCGATCCCCTCGAATCGGATGAGGGCCCGGCCGCCGTGCGGGCGGACGGTCGCGATCCGGGTGTCGCGCGCGGCTCCGTCGGGGCCCTCCAGCCGGACGGCGAGCCCCTCGCGGAAGCGTTCGGGGAAGTCCGTGAGGATCTCGACGGAAACCTCTCCCACGAGCCCATGCGGCCGTATGACGCGGCCGATCACGATGCGGTCGTCGGGCGCGGGCGCCATCGAAGTCGTCCCGCCTCTGTCGAAGGCGCTCAGGCCTTCTGGGCGATCAGCCGCTTGACCGTATCGGAGGCGCTCGCGCCTTTCGCGATCCAGGCCTTCGCCTTGTCGCGGTCGAATTCGAGACGCGGCGGGTTCTTAGTCGGGTCGTAGTGGCCGAGCTCCTCGACGATCTTCGCGGTGGGCGTGCGGCGCCCGTCCGAGACGACGATGCGGTAGGCCGGGGCGTTCGTGCCGCCGACGCGGCGCAGGCGGATCTTGAGCATGACGATTCCTTCCGTTCTTCGAAAGACGAAGGTCAGCCGCGCATCCGCGCGGCACCCTTCATCATTTTCTTCATCGACAGATACTGCTTCAGGAGCTGGTTCACCTCGGGCACCGACGTGCCGGAGCCCTTTGCGATGCGCTTTTTGCGGCTGCCGTCGAGGAGCTTCGGGTCCTCGCGCTCGGCCGGGGTCATCGAGTCGATCATGGCCTCGAGGCTCTTCGTCGCGTTCTCCGGGATCTCGAGGTTCGCGAGCCCCTTGAGGGGCCCGACCTTCGGCAGGTGTCCGAGAAGCCCGCCCAGAGGACCCATCTTCTTGAGCTGCGCCATCTGCTCGCGGAGGTCGGTCAGCGTGAACGTGTTCTTGCGCAGCTTCTCGGCGGCGCGGAGGGCGG
>CABEAM010000222.1_pt1 | contig 33485 bp, 28 predicted proteins | sample 3132391 | NCBI WGS metagenome assembly CABEAM01 (sample SAMEA5534343, study PRJEB31848) | metagenome | biome: tundra; feature: field; material: soil | place: USA | collected 2013-05 | depth 0.45 m
GTGTAGCCGACCCCGCCGACGACGACGAGGGCGATGATGAGGACCGACGCGAAGACGGGCCGGCGGACACAGAGACGGGCGAGGGCCTGCACGGTGTGGTTTCCTTTCGCCGATCAGTTGGGGCGGACGACTTCGAGGCCGTCCGTGAGGCGGCGATCGGGGCTGACGACCACGCGATCACCCTCCCCGAGGCCCGAGCGCACTTCGATCGCGTCGCCATAGTGGTCGCCCAGCGCCACGATGCGCTCGGCGACCCGCTGGGAGGAGAGCACGAAGACGTGCGAGACGCCCGAGTCCGTGAGGACCGCGGCGGACGGCACGAGGAGCGTCTTTTCGGACTTCGGAAGCGCGAGACGCGCGGTCACGAACAGGCCGGGCTTCAGGAGGTGCTGCGGATTCGGCACGACCGCCTCGACGACGAGCGTCCGCGACTCGGAACGCAGCGAGGGGCCGATGTAGCGCACCGTGGCGTCGAATGCCCGATCCGGGAACGACTGCACGCTGAGCTTGCCTTTCTGTCCGATCTGGATGGCGGACACGGCCGACTCGGGGATCGCGAGCTCGGCGCGGAGAGGGTCGATCTTCACGAGGCCGCAGATCGCCTGGCCGCGCTTCACGAAGGCGCCCGCGGAGACCTTCTTCTCCGTGACGACGCCCGCGAACGGCGCGCGAATCACGCAGTCGGTGAACGCCTTCTCGGCGAGAACGAGCGCGGAGCGGTTGAGGTCGCGATCGGTCTCCTTCCGCTGGTTCTCGGACTTCGCGACAACCTGCTTCAGCCGGAGCTCGGCGTACCTTACGTATTCGGATTCGGCCCACGCGAGGTTCGCGCGCGCCTGGTCGAGCTGCGCCTTCGCCTCGCGGTCGTCGAGGGTCGCGAGGACGGCGCCCTTCTCGACGTAGGTCCCGCGTTCCACGCGGACGCTCGCGACGTTTCCGTCGCGCTCGGAGGCCACGTCCGCCGATTCGTCCGCGGTGAGGGCGCCCGTGACCTCGAGGACGCGCGGGAGAACACGGCTCTCCACGGCGGCGGCCCGGACGGAGATCGGCGCGGGCGCCGGCACGGCCGCGGTCGCGCGCCCGTTCGTGTTCCGCGAGCAACCGGCGGCGGCGAGCGCACCGAGGGCGGCGAGAGAGGCCGTGAGAATCGGAGAAATGTTCGATCGGGCCATGTTCACTTTTTCCCATCGGCCTTGAAGGCCGGAGCGTCGTTCCGGATCTCGATGCGCCGCTCGTCGAGGAGCGTTCCGGTGGCTCGCGCTAAGTCGGTCAGGGCTTTGCGGTAATCGGTGAGCGCGGCGGTCTCGGTGAGAGCGGCCTGCGCGAGCTCGTTCTGGCGGGTGAGGACGAAGAAGTTCGTCGACAAGCCGACGCCGTAACGCTCCTGCTCGGCGCGGAGCTGCGTTTGGGCCGCCTCGCGGCCCGCGCGGGCGGCGTCGATGCGCTGGGCGGCGGTGTCGAGCGTCACGGCGGCGTTGCGCACCTCGACGGCCACGCGCTGGCGCTGCTGGGAGAGCGTCGCCAGAGCCTGGCTCTTCTGCGCGTTCGCGACCGCGACGTCGCCCCGCGCGACGCGGTTCAGGATCGGCACGGTGACCGCAACGCCGATCGACGCGTCCGGAAAGCGCCCTTCTCCGATCGTGCCGAGGGAGCGGCCGAGGCCGCCGTTCAGCGCGTCGGGCACGACGACGGGCCCGCCGGTGAATCCGAGCGCGGGCGCGTTCGGATTCAGGTCGCCGGCGAGGCCGCGCCTCCCGTACGAGGCGACGAGGTCGACCTGGGGCAGGATGCGGCTCCGGGCGAAGTCCGCATCCACCTCGCGCTCGGCGAGCCGGCTCTTCGCCTCGGCGATCTCCGGGCGCTTCGCGTCTGCCTCGGCGAGAGCAGCCGCAAGGTCGACGTGGCGGGCCTCCGATTCCGGCGCGTCCGCTGGCAAGAGCGGCTGGTTCCAGAGCGGGTCGGCGGCGTCGTCGAGGAGAAGGAGCTTGAGGGCGAGCTCGGCGCGCTTGGCGGACTCCTGCGAGGCGTAGAGGTCCCCCTTGCGCCGTTCGAGCTCGGCGAGAGGCTGCGCGACGTCGGACTCGGGAAGCGTGCCGACGTCGATCTTCGTCTTCGTGTCGTCCCGCTGTTCGGCCGCGAGTGTGACGCTCGCTTCGCGCACGGTGACGTCACGCCGCGCCGCCACGAGCGACCAGTAGGCGCGCTCGACGGAGGCCACGGTGTCCGCGACTGTCCGGCGCAGACTGGCCGCGCCGCGCTCGCGGTCGAGCCGCGCGACGCGCAGCGCGCGCCGCGCGGGATCGAGGGAGAGGCCCTGCAGGAGCGGCTGGCGAAGGTCGATGCCGAGGGACGTACTCCACGCGGGAGACATGATCGTGAAGAGCGAGTTTGTGAGGTCGCGCGACCCGCCCGCCGACAGATTCACCATCCCGCCCGTTGGCAGAAGCTGGCCCACGCTAGCGTAAGTCGAGAAGCCCTCGGACGACGGAGCGATCTCGCCCGCCGGCGCCCCGGAAAGAAGCGAGTTCACGGGATCCGTGCGGTTGCGGTACCGCGCGTCGAGGTGGAACGACGGGTCGTACGAGCCCTCGGCCCGAAGCACCATGGCGTCCGTGATGCGGAACGAATCGCGCTCGAGAGCGATGTCGTGGTTGCGGGCGAGCGCGCGAGCCGTCGCGTCGGCGAGCGAGAGCGGCACGCCGGCCGGAGCCGCGGGCGCGGCGGGAGCGGCGGGAGCGGCGGGAGCGGGAGGCTCATCGGCCGGCAGCGGGAACGCGAGGAGAAGCAGAGCGAGGGCGAGAGCCTTGCCGATCACGAAGGTCTCCTTTCGTCGTCGGGGCGTGGTCCTGCGCTCGGGCGCAGGCTCGCCTTCTGGAGGCGGGGATCGATGGTCTCGGCGAGGCGCTCGAAGAGCGCGCCATTCGTCGCGAGGAGCGCGTCACGCTCAGCCTTCGTCAGCTCGATACCGCATGCGGCCAGCTTGCCGAGCGTCCCCAGGGGGTCCCTGCGAAATTCCCGGCGAAGCTCCTCGTCCGTCGCGAGTCTCCCGAATATCAATTCCACGCATTTCTGGGACATGGCGATCAGATCTCCCACCCGCGCTCTTCACATGCCGTGCCAGCGGATGTGGACTTTCGTTCACTGCGGAAGGAAGTATTTCCTAGAAGGTGATTTAGGCTCGGGAGTTGGTGAAGCTCGAGGGGCGCGGTGGCCATCCGCCTGGTGCTGATTAATCGACACGTTGAACTCTTGCGGCCCTTCTTCCTACTCCTCGGCGAGGCGATTCATTTCCGCCGCGAGGCGGAAGTCGAGCTCCGTGAGGCCGCCGGCGTCGTGCGTGCTGAGATTCACCGTGACGCGGTTCCATGCGTTCGCCCAGTCCGGATGGTGGTCCAGTTTCTCGGCGGCGAGCGCGACGCGCGCCATGAAGCCGAAGGCCTCGGAGAAGTCGGCGAACGTGAAGATGCGGTGGAGCTTTCCGTTCTTCCGCGTCCAGCCGGGAATTGCGGACAGCCTGGCGTCGGCGGCGGCGGCGGAAAGTTTCTTGGGGCGTGTCATGGGACCCATTCTGCCTCGTATCATCGAGCGCCGCGAATCGCGGAGGGAGTTTCATGCGCATCGGTAGAACAATCGGGTTTTTCGTTCTCGCCCTCGCAGGGGCGGCGCTCGTATGGCTGGGGGCCGGATCGCTGAGAGCCGCGCGCCGCGAGCGAGCCGTGGAGACCGCGTGGGCCGAGTCGTTCGGACCGCTCGGGGAGATCACGGCGAAGTTCCCGGCGCACCCCACGAACGCCGCGGCGCATGCCCTCGAGGAATCCGGCCGGAGCCTCGGCATCGAACTTCGCCCACGCGGAGAGCAGCCGCTGGAGGACGAACCGGGCCGGCCGAAGAAGACGGAATTGGATGACGTCCGCGCGCCGCTCGAAAAATGGGTGGGCCAGCAGTCCGCGAAGGCCGAGGGCCTGCCGGACGCTCCGCCCGCCGCGGTCGCGGCGTATTTCACTTCGCATGCGGCCACCCTCGACGTGATCGAGAAGAGCCTTCTCGCCGGCCCCGCCCCGGACTGGGCCGTGGATCTCGCGAAGCTCCACGCGGCGCCAGTGCCGAACGTCCTCGGACAGATGCAGCTCACGCGGACCCTCGTCGGACGAGCCGAGGCGAGGGCGGCGGCGAAGGACGTACGCGCGGAAGAGTCTCTTCGTGCCGCGTTCGCGCTCACGGGCGCCCTGCGCGGCCGGCCCGAGGTCGTGAGCCAGGTCGTCTCGATCGCCGCGACGCGCCTCGAGCTCGGGGCCGTTCGACGGATTCCGGTCGATGCCGCCGCCTGGCGCGAACGCCTGAAGACGCTCGACCCGCGCGCGGGCCTGCTCACGGCCCTGCGCCATGAGGCGTGGGTCAATTACGAGGCAGCGAAAGGGCTTCTCAGGGTGAAGCTCCGCGCCGGCCCGCTCTCCGGGCGTCTCGCCGCGCTCATCGGCGCCTGGCGCGAGCGGGTCGAGGCCGCCGGGGTCCTCGACGCGTGGCGGGCCACGATCGACGCCGCCGCGAAGAGCCCGGTCGCGGACGCCGAGCCGCGCTTTCTCGGCGAGACCTTCAGGCAGACCCTCGCGCGAGGCGGCGTGCGAAGGGCTCTCGCGGTCCCGAATCTCATCGAGTCCTGGCGCCGCGCGAACATCGCGGCCCTCGAGATCCGGAAGACGGACGAGATCCTGGCCGCGCGGGCGACGGTGCCCTGAATCGCGCGCGGCACGCCGGAGCCGCGCATTAGAATCCGCCCGATGCGTGTCGCGGTCGCGATGTCAGGGGGCGTGGACTCATCGGTCGCAGCCCTCCTCCTCCGCCGCGAAGGCGCGGACGTGGTGGGTCTGTCGATGCACCTCTGGAACCACGACCGTGACGGGTCCGGGGCGAACGCGGGCCGCTGCTGCACGCTCGACGACCTTTCCGTGGCGCGCCGCGCGGCCGCCACGATCGGCGTGCCGCACTTCGTCCTGAACCTCGAGCAGCGTTTCACCGAGGCGGTCGTGAAGCCGTTCGTGGCGAGCTATCTCGAGGGGAAGACGCCGAGCCCGTGCACGGTCTGCAACACCGAGGTGAAGTTCAAGACGCTGCTCCAGAAGGCCGCGGCCCTCGGCTGCGAGGCCGTCGCCACGGGGCACTACGCGCGCATCGGAGCGGACGAGGTCACGGGCGTGCCACGCCTCCTCAGGGCCCGCGACCGCTCGCGCGACCAGTCGTACTTCCTCTACGACCTCACGGAGGAGCAGCTCGAACGCGCGCGCTTCCCGCTCGGCGAGCTGACGAAGCCCGAGGTGCGCGAAATCGCGCGCGAGGCGGGGCTGCCGAACTGGGACAAGCCCGACTCGCAGGAAGTCTGCTTCGTGCCGAACGGGTCGACCCCGGCCGACTTCATAAGGAGGGAGGCAGAGGGGCTGGGACTCTCGCTCCCGGCGGCGCCCGGAGCGCGGCCGGGACCGATTTCCAACGAGAGGGGAGAGGTGCTCGGAACCCACGGCGGAACGCTGGGCTTCACGGTCGGCCAGCGCCGCGGGCTTGCTTTGTCCTCGCCCGAACCGCTTTACGTAATCGGGGTTTTTCCCGAGGCGTCGCGTGTCGTCGTCGGCCCGTCCGAGTCGCTGGCGTCGACGGCTGTTCCGCTCGAGCGCGTCCATTTCGTCGGGCGCGCGGAGGGCGGCGGAGCGGCTCGTGTCCTGGCGCGCATTCGCTCGAGGCATCCGGAGCAGCCGGCCCTCCTCGCGCTGGGCGGGGAGCGGAGCGCCATCCTCACGTTCGAGGCGCCGGTGCGCGCCGCCGCGCCCGGCCAGTCCGCGGTGTTCTTCGACCCCGACCGCCCGGACATGATCCTCGGCGGCGGCGTCATCGCGCGGCCTGCGGCCTGAGGCGGGCCAGAAGCTCTTTTTCCGGCAATGGGGTTTGACTTTCGCATTACTTACGCCTAACTTGCGCTAAGTGGGGTGATGCGATGGTTGCCATCAGGAGGGGCGTGGAAATCCCGATCAACATCAGGGACCTCATCGTGCCCGGCGTCGGGAATCGCCGCATCTTCCGCATCCTCCTCACGAATGCGTGCCGCTTCTCGTGCGACTACTGCCCCATGCGTGCCGAGCGCGACCTGCCCCGGCACGCGCTCGAGCCCGCCAGTCTCGCGCGCCTCTTCATGACCGCCTTTCGCCGCGGCTGGTGCGATGGCCTCTTCGTGACGAGCGGCATCCCGAGGGACCCGGTCTTCGCGATGGAGAGGATGCTCCAGCTCGTCGAAACGCTCCGCTTCGCGCATGGGTACCGCGGGTATCTCCACGCGAAGGCTCTCGCGGGCGCAGAGCCGGGGCAGATCGAACGCCTCGTGCGCCTCGTGGACCGCGTCTCCTACAACCTCGAAGCGCCGTGCCAGCGCGCGCTCGACGAGCACGCTCCCGGCAAGAGCATGGAGAGCGGCCTTGAACTGCTCGAGACGGCGCGGGACGCGGCGCTCGCGGTGCGCGAGGCCCGGCGTGCGTCCGCGCGCCAGGCCCCCGCGCCTCTGTCGTTCGCGGAGGGACTCGAGAAGAAGCGTCTCATCCAGGCGGATCACCTGATGCGCGAATACGGCTTCTCCGCGGAGGAGCTCGTGTACGGCAAGGACGGCCACCTCCCGCTCGACCACGATCCGAAGCTCACGTGGGCGCTCGCGAATCCGGGCCGGTTTCCCGTCGAGCTCACGACGGCCAGTCGCGCGGAGCTCCGGAGGGTTCCCGGCTTCGGTCCCCGTGCCGTCGAACGCATCCTCGAAACGAGGGCGAGGGAGTCGCTGAGGGATCCCGCTGATTTCAAACGGCTCGGCGTTCAGATCGGCCGGGCCGGGGGTTTCGTCACCTTGCGCGGACGCCTGATCGGCACTCGCTCCATCCAGACGCCTCTCTTCGCAAGTGTCTCCTCTGGAGATGTTTACGAGTTCAGCCCGGGCACATTTCGATGAAACGACCGGTGTGTCACGAGCCAAAAGTGGTCAGCGCGTATGCTAGAATTCCAGATTGCGTATGGTCAAGGCCACACCGTCTGCCGCGCTGATTCTCAGGGACATTCGGGCCGCTCTGGATTCCCGCCTGGACGGGAGAGGGGACAAAGCGAAGGGCATCGTCCTGAAGAGTCCGCTCAAGGCTCTCGGCGTGCGCCCGTCCTTCTTGCGGTCGATCGCGCGCGAGATCGAGGGGAAGACACGGCCCTCGATGGAGTATCCGGTGGCCCTCGCGCTCGTCGACGCGGCCGTGGCTCGCAAGGTGCGCGAGGAGATTCTCGTGGCGCTCGAGGTCCTCGAGCATCACCAGAAGGAGTTCGCTCCCGGGCTTTTCGCGAAGGTCGAGAAATGGAGCGCGGTGGCCGACGACCTCGAGGTCGCCGAGGTCCTCGGAACGCACGTCGCGGCTCCGGCTCTCAGGCTCGAGCCCGCGAAGCTGAACGTCGTGAAAAAGTGGGCGAAGCTCAAGAGCCTGGGCAAGCGGCATCTCGCCGTGCTCGCCGCGACCGGTCTCGTGATGGACGGTCACCGCGAAGCCACGGCCGTGCTGAACCTGGCGGAGACGCTCCTCGACGAGCAGAATCCGCTGATGGTCGGGGCGGTGGCGCGGCTGCTGCGCGAGACGACGCGCGTGGACGCGAAGGCCGTGCAGGACTTCCTGTTCCGCCGCTCGATCGACGGCAACCCGGACATCCTCCGCGCGGGCTCCGAAAACCTCGATGCCGCGCGCCGCGCGGCGCTCATCGCGAAGCTCGAGGCGCAGGCCGCGCTCACGGCTCCTCTCGCCGCGGCAGAGAGATAGCCTTTTTCGCTTTCGCTCCCCGAAACAGCAGATATCCCAGCCCCGCGAAGGCGGCGATCGGGAGGATGTCCGATCCGAAGAGCCCCGGCCAGAACCGAGGGCCGAGCGCGATCTTCGTCGGCAGGTCGAGGTCCTCGTCGAACCCGAGCCCGAACACGGGAAAGTGCAGGAACGCGACGAGGACGCCCACGAGCGTGCCGCCCGCGATAAGGCCGGACGAGAGGAGCGTCCCTTCGCTCTCGCTCGCGTCGTCGGGCACGCGGCCGTACCTTTTGTCGGCGAATTTCCGCACGAGGCCGCCGATGAAGATGGGCATCGTCGTGGAGAGAGGCAGGTAGACGCCGACCGCGAACGTGAGCGAGTGCCCGGTCAGGAGCTCGATGAAGACGGCGATCGCGGCGCCGATGAGAACGAGGCCCCAGGGCAGCTTCTGGTCGAGAAGCCCCGAGATGAGCACGGCCATGAGGTTCGCCTGCGGAGCCGGAAAGTTCCGGCTTCCGATGCCGTCCACGCGGCGGAACACGGCGGTGCCGGCCGCACGGTCCACGAGATAGTTGCCGGCCTCGAGCGAGGCGACGTCTCCCGCGCCGACTTTGACAAAGGCGAACGTCTTCCCGTCGGGGCCCTTCTCGTCCTCGGCGGTCGTGATCGAGGCGGCGGGGACCGGCACCGGAGCGGCGAGCCGCGTGAGCTTCGTCTCCGAGGCGTTCAGCGCCCAGGTCGTCCAGCCGATCGCCAGAACGGACGTCAGGACGCCGGCGAGGATGGCGGCCTGCTGGGCGCGCGGCGTCGAGCCGACGAGGTATCCCGTCTTGAGGTCCTGAGCCGTGGTGCCCGCGTTCGAAATCGCGATGCAGACCACCGCGGCCACGACGAGCGCGAGATAGGAATAGCTCGCTCCGGTCCAGCCCACGGCGAGGAAGATGAGGCAGCTCCCGATCACGACCGCGATCGTCATTCCGGAGAGCGGGCACGACGACGAGCCGACGAGACCCGTGATCCGCGCCGACACGACGGAGAACAGGAAGCCGAAGACGACGATGAGCGCCGCGCCGAGCACGTTCATCCGGAAGACGGGCACGACCGTGATGAAGACGACGATGGCGAGCGAGCCGCCGACAACCCACGTAAGCGGAGTGTCCCGTTCGGTCCGGGCGACGGAAACGCCGCCGGCGGATCCACCCCGAAGCTGCTTCACGGAGGCGGTGAGCGAGTCCCAGATCGACGGAGCCGCGCGCACGAGCCCGAGGACCCCGCCCATCGCGACCGCCCCCGCCCCGATGTACCGCAGGTACTTGTCCTTGAGGCCGGCATAGTCCATGTCGCGAATGAGCGTCGTCGCGGGAGCGAGCGGTTCGGTGAGTTGGCTGCCGAAGAAAACGACCATCGGCCCGAGGATGAGCGCCGCGAGCAGTCCGCCCGCCACCATGACGACGCTCGTCTCGTAGCCGATGATGTAACCCACGGCGAGGAGCTCGGGCGACGTCTCGCATTCGAGGCGCGAGCCCGGGTAAAAGGAGAACGCGCGCCCTACATTGTCCTTGAAGAAGCCGAAGAGTTTCGTTCCGAGCTTGAAGGCCGCGCCAAGCCCGATCCCGAAGAAGATCTTCCGCGCGGAGGTCCCACCCTGCTCGCCGGCGATGAGGATCTCCGCGCACGCCGTGCCTTCGGGAAAGCGCAGCGCGCCGTGCTCTTTCACGATCAGGTAGCGCCGGAGCGGGATCATAAGGAGGACGCCGAGGACGCCGCCGGTGAGGGCGATCAGGAACGTCACGGAAATCTTCATCGGAAAGCCGAGGAAGATGAGCGCCGGGATCGTGAAGACGACGGCGGCCGCCACGGACTCGCCGGCCGATCCCGTCGTCTGGACGATGTTGTTCTCGAGGATCGTCGAATTCCCCAGCTTCTTGAGAATCGTGATCGCCATGACGGCGATCGGAATCGACGCTGACGTGGTCAGGCCGACCTTCAGTCCGAGGTAGACCGATGCCGCGCCGAAGATGATCCCGAGAATCGATCCGAGCGCGACGGCCCGGAACGTGAGCTCGGCCGGCGCTTCCGAGGCCGGCACCCAGGGCTGAAACACGGCAGAGGATGTCGCGGCGGGTTCGGCCATCGCTCCCGAGTCTACGGGACCGTCAACGCGAGAGAAGAAGCCGCGGGACGTTACTTGTCGGTCTTGAGGAACCGGGCCAGGAAGAATTCCTGCACCGCGGCGTCTCCTTTTCGGGTCAGAGCGGCCATCTCGCCGTGCGCGAGGACCTCGATGATGCGCGCGTCCGGCATGAGGATCACGATGCCGGGCTGTTCGGCGCGCGTGTCGATGTTGTAGCGGACGAGAAGCTGGGCGTTCGTGCCGCTCGAGACGTCGACGAAGACGGGGACTAACTGGTTGATGAACGGCTCGAAGAACTTGTCCTTGTGGAGCGCGCGGTTGAACGCGCGGCAGGGAGCGCAGTCGTTCGTGCCGAAGACGAGGAGGAGCCGGCGGCCGGAGTCGAGGCACACCTTCTGGTAGTCGGCGATCTGCTTCTCTCCGACCGCCTCCGGATCGAAGATGGGGGCCTCGGAAACGGCGGGCGTCGGTGCGGGGGACTCGGGCTTCTTTTGCGCGGGCGGAGCCGCCGCCGCGGGGCCGGCGAGAGAAAGGCAGAGGGACAGGCCGAGAAAAAGGGCGAAGAGGGTTTGCGGATTCATCGCTCGTGATTTCCTTGTCTGACTTGAGTCAATTCGGCCGAAAGGATTCCGTGCCGCTTGGCCGCGGCGCCTCGAAATCGGTGCGGATGGCGCCGAAGGTCTTCTCGTAGAGAGCCACGTTCTGTGCGAGGGCGTTGAGGAGCTGCTTGGCGTGGACCGGAGTCGTGAGGACGCGCGACAGGACGCGGACGTCGCTGCGGCCCGGCACGATTCGCCCGAAGTCGAGGACGAACTCCGCGGGGTTGTGGATGATGTTCGCGAAATTCACGTAAAGGCCGTTCGCGACCGAGTCGTCGATCGAAAACCGGAGGGACGGAGGCTGGGATTCGGGCTTGGGAGGCTGGTCAGCCACGGCGGCACCTCGCGATTCGTGCGTGTGCCTCCTCACAAGAGGCGCACCAGTATAGTGGAGGTCATGCGCCGCCTTGCCAGCCTCTTCATCCTCCCGGCCCTCCTCGCCGCTTCCGAGCCGACTCCGAAGCCCGCCGACATCGACCGGCTCTGGGCGATTCGCGCGGAGGGCTCGACGGGCGGGCGCGCTCTTCCCGGCCCGATCGATCTCGTGATCGACGCCTGTCGCGCCGCTCTCGCGGCGGAACCGGATTCGCTCGAGGTGCGCTGGCGCCTCATGCGCGCGCTATATTTCAAGGGCGAGCACACGACGGGCGACCCCGCCGCGAAGCGGACGGTCTTCGACGAAGGGCGGACGGTCGCCGAGCAGGCCCTCGCCATTCTGAGGCGCGAGGCCGGCCGCGAGGCGCGCCAGGATCTCACCAGGACAACGCCCGTGGAGCTCGTCCCGTACGTCAAGGGAAACGCGGCCGCCGTCCCGACGTTTCTCTGGGCCGCCGTCGACTGGGGCAAATGGGCTCTCGCCTTCGGGAAGACCGCGGCGGTGAAACAGGGGGCCGCCTCGAAGATCCGCGACTACGCTCAAGCCGTCATCCTGCTCGACCCCGCGTACGACGGCGGCGGCGGATACCGCGTTCTGGGCCGGCTTCACCACCAGACACCGGCAATCCCGTTCTTCACGGGCTGGGCGTCGCGCTCTTTGGCGCTGAAGAATCTCCGGCTCGCCGTGGAGACCGGGCCGCGAAACCTCGTGGGCCGCCAGTTTCTCGCCGAAGCGATGTGGGACTACGAGCCGGCACGCCGGGCCGATGCGCGCGCGATTCTGGAGAAGATCCTCGCCGAGATGGCGGACCCCGACTATCTCGTGGAGAACCGGAAAACCCAGGAGGAGGCGGCGCAGCTCCTGAAGGACTGGGCCGGCCGGTGAGAGAATGAGTCGCGTGGGCGACAACCGGCTGCGCGCCGCGATCGACCGGATCGTCACGGAGGCCGAGAACCGCCCCCTTTTGTCCGCCATCGACGCGGCGCCAAGGCCCCGGAAGAAGGAGATCATCGAGATCCTGCGACTGTTGCAGGAAGTCGTGTACCCGGGATTTTACGGGGACGCGGTGCTCTATCGCGCGAACCTGCACGATCACCTCGGAGACGTCCTCTTCCATATCCACCTGAGGCTCGCGAAGGAGATCGAAAAGGCGCTACCCGGAGAAGGAAGCCGGGACTCGAGCGCGATCGATCTCACGACGCGCTTCTTCGAGGCCCTGCCCGGAATCGCCGACCTCCTCGCCGAGGACGTGCGGGCCGCGTTCGACGGCGACCCCGCGGCGACCGGCTTCGACGAAATCGTCCTCGCGTATCCGGGGGTGAAGGCCGTCTTCACCTACCGTGTCGCCCACGCGCTCCACGACCTCGGCGTGCCGCTGATCCCGCGCATCATGACCGAGTTCGCGCACCTCGAGACCGGCGTCGACATCCACCCCGGCGCGCGCATCGGCCGCTCGTTCTTCATCGATCACGGGACCGGGACCGTCATCGGCGAGACCACGGACATCGGCGACCGTGTGAAGCTCTACCAGGGCGTGACGCTCGGCGCGCTCTCATTTCCGAAGAACGAGCGGGGTGAGCTCATCCGCGGCACGAAGCGCCATCCGACCGTGATGGACGACGTCGTCGTCTACGCAGGGGCAACGATCCTCGGCGGCAAGACCGTGATCGGGAAAGGCTGCGTCATCGGCGGCAGCGTGTGGCTGACGGCGTCCGTGGCGCCGGGCACCCGCGTGACGCTTCCGAACGACCAGCTCCGGATCGAGACGCGCGCCGTTGTTCCGGCCCCGCCGCCCGTTTCTTCAACCGGATGACGCTTCTCCTGTTCGCGGCCGTGCGGCTCTTCGAGCGCCCGCCCGGGCCACGCCCGCTTTCCGCGCCCGCCTGACGCTCTCCGTCGAGCGCCGCCGGGCCTCGGCGAGGAATCGCGCGACCGTCTTTCCGGTCCCGGGCACCACGCGCCGCGGCGCGACGTCCGCGAGCGGGACGAGGACGAAGAGGCGACTCGTCATGCGCGGATGCGGAACCTGAAGCCGGGGCGTCGCGATGCGCCGGCTGCCGTAGAGGAGAAGGTCGAGATCCAGCGGGCGAGGCGCGTTTCGCGTTCCACCCGGCACTCGTCCGGCGGCGGTCTCCAGTTTTCTCAAAAGGGTGAGAAGGGCTTTCGCAGAGAGAGTGGTCTTCCCCACGAGGGCCGCGTTGAGGAAGTCCGGTTGCGCGGGACCTCCGACGGGAGAGGTCCGATAGAGATGCGAGAGCCGGGGGGCGCGGAGAACTCGCGAGAGCGTGCGGGCGGCCGTCAGGATCGCATGACGCACATTTCCGAGGTTTGCCCCGAGACCGATGGCGACCCAGACGGGCCGGCGCGGACTCGGCGTGCGAGAGACCGAGTCAATTGTCGTCTTCGGAATCCCCGGTGCCCTGGAGGGTCTTGGTCTCGCCGAGGGGAAGCTCTTCGTCGTCGTCGACGCGTTTGGCGGCGGGGTCCTCGGGCTCCCCGGTCGCGACGTCTTCGTCCTCGCGGTTGCGGTCGAAGACGTCCGGGTCGGCGAACTCGTCACGCTTGGCGCGGCGCGCGGCGTGGAGGACGACCGGAGACGTCGGCTGAGGGGGCGCGTCCTTCTGGTCCGCGCCGCACTTCGGGCAGTAGACGGGCGCCTTCCTGAGGTCGTAGAACTTTGATCCACACCTGAAGCACGTATGTTTGAATCCGAGGTCCGGCAATGCGCCTCCTGCAAAACGGGGCCGGAACATAACATCCTTGGTTTTTCAGGGTCAACGCGCCGGGGGACCGTACACTGGGGCGCAGATGCCGGCGACTCCCGAGCTTCCCCGGAATTCCGCCTTCGCCGTCTGCGCGGCGGCTCTTCTTTTTTCCGGCGCCGCACGCGCGCAGATGCCGTTCGCCCCTTTCGGCGGCCGCTCCGTCGCGCTCGGGGGCGCCTCGATGGGCCTCGGCCCCGACGTCGCGGCCGCGGTCGACAACCCCGCGGCCGTCCCGGACCGGAACTTCGCGTTCACGATATCCGCCGGTCTCCTCACGCGGGAGAGCGGCGACTTTCTGGCCCCGGTCCGCCTCATCTCGGGCAATAACCCGGTCGCTCTCGCCTCGGGCTTGCAGCCCCAGAGCTACGCGGACGTCGTTCAGGCACTCCGCACGCTCGCGGATCCGGGAAACGGGTTTGGCGGCGACGGGGGCGTCGGCCTCGCGATCGCGCACGGCGGCTGGGAGCTCTCGTTCACGGACCGGGGCTACAGCGGGCTTTCGGCTCGCGCGGACCTCGTGCACACGGCGCTCGGCGCGAACCCCGCCACGTCCATCTCGTTCAACGATTCGGCGGCGGCGTTCCGCGGCCTCGAGCTGAAGGACCTCGCACTCTCGAAGTCGATGTCGTTCTTCCTCGGCCGGCTCACGGTGGGCGCCGCGGTTCATGCCCTGTGGGGCTCGACGTACACGAAGGAAGAGTCGGTTTTCACGGTGGACGTCAGCGATCCCTTCAGCCTCGCCCAGCGTGCGCTGACGGGAACGGCGCGCTCCCATACGGACTGGTCGTTCGACCTCGGCGGGCTCGTGTCGCTCGGAATCGTGAAGGTGGGCGGGGCCTGGAGAGGAATCAACAGGCCTTCCTTTCCATTCGCCGACGACGGCCCGGCCGCGGACCGCGGCCGCTCCGTCACGTACGGCCAGCAGGCCCGGGTTGGCGCGTCCGCCAGGATCCCCGTCGTCGGCCTCCTCGTCGCCGTAGATTACGACCTCACCGCCAACGACACGCTCGTGCCGGGCCTGCGCGTGCGGCAGCTCGGCGGCGGCGTCGAGTGGGAGATTCTCCTCGTCGCGGTGCGCGCGGGCGCCTCGGTGAACCTCGAGTCCGAGGACCGCTCGCCGGCCTTCACGGGCGGCGCGGGCGTGGTCATCGGCCCCGCGAAGGTGGATCTCGGGGGCTGGTACCGGACGGACAAGAGCGCGCTCGGCGTCTCGCTCACGGCTCGCGTCGGCCTCTAGAGGCGATGCTGCGCTTCGAGCTTCTCGGCGGTGACGCGGGCGGCCCTCGGCGCGCGCGCCTGACGCTCGATCACGGGGTCGTCGAGACGCCCGCGTTCATGCCCGTCGGCACGGCGGGAACCGTCAAGGCCGCGCGCTGGAGCGACCTCGAGGCCGCGCGCGCCGAAATCGTCCTGGCAAACACGTACCACCTCCTGCTCCGCCCCGGAGGCGACGTGATCCGGCGCCTCGGCGGCCTCCACCGCTTCATCGCGTGGGACCGGCCGATCCTCACGGACTCCGGCGGGTATCAGGTGATGTCCCTCGCGGGAAGCCGAAAGCTCTCCGAGGAGGGCGTTCTTTTCCGGAGCCACGTCGACGGGTCGGCGCACTTCCTCTCGCCGGAACGGGCGGTGGATCTTCAGCTCGGCGACTTCGGCGTCGACGTCGCGATGGTCCTCGACGAGTGCACCCCGTATCCCGCGACCGAGGAGGCCGCGCGCGCATCCATGGAGCTCACGCACCGCTGGGCGCGGCGCTCTTTCGAACGGCGTCTCGCGCTCGGGGGAGACCGCGGCGCGCTTTTCGGGATCGTGCAGGGTGGGATTTTCGCGCGCCTTCGCGAGGAGAGCGCGGCGGCGGTCGCGTCGCTGCCCTTCGACGGCGTCGCGTGCGGGGGCCTCTCGGTGGGCGAGCCCAAGGCCGAGATGCGCGCGATGGTCGCGCACACGGCCCCGCTTCTTCCGCCGGAGAAGCCGCGGTACCTCATGGGCGTCGGACGCCCGGACGACCTCCTCCACGCGGTCGCGCAGGGCTTCGACCTCTTCGACTGCGTGCTCCCGACGCGCGCCGCGCGCCACGGCCTCCTCTACACGGCACAGGGCACGCTTGCGATCAAGCACGCGCGCTATCGCGAGGACGACGCGCCGCCGGACCCGGCCTGCTCTTGCCCCACGTGCCGGCGCCACTCCCGCGCGTACCTCAGGCATCTCTTCGTCGCGGGCGAGCCCACGGCCGCGACGCTCCTGACCGTCCACAACCTGACGGCGATCCTTGACTTGATGCGGGGAATCCGTGAGGCTCTCGACGCGAAACGGTACGCGGCGTGGGCGGCGGAAACGCTCCCGAGGTGGTCGCGATCGATGGGAAAGGACTCGACATGAACCCGATCTTCCTTCAGGCGGCGCCGGCGGCGGCGACCTCGCCGCTCGTGCAGATGGTTCCGTACATCCTCATGTTCGTGATCTTCTACTTCGTGCTGCTCGCGCCCATGCGCAAGCAGAAGAAGAAGCAGAAGGAGCTTCTCGCCGCCCTGAAGAAGGGCGATCGGGTCGTGACGTCGGGCGGTATCCACGGCACGATCGCGCAGGTCGAGGACCAGATCGTGTGGCTGAAGATCGCCGATACGGTGAAGATCAAGATCAACCGCAGCGCGATCGCGGGCACGAGCGGGGAGCCCGACTCGAAGGAATCGGCCGCGTAATGCGAAACTAGGGGGTGTCCTCCGGGCGCTCCCTGACGTTTCTGCAGTCCTCCGACTGGCATCTGGGCTCTGCCCTCACGAGCGGCGGCCTGTGGCTGACGCCTGAAGCGCGCGCCGCGCGGCGCGACGAGGTGGACGAGGCCGCGGAGCGGGCCGTGGCCGCGGCGACGTCCTGCGGCGCCGAGGCGCTGCTCGTCCCCGGCGACCTGTGGGACGCCGAGAACGTCCCGGCCGCGACGATCCACCGCCTCCTCGAGGCCTTCGCGTCCTTCGCGCCGCGCCCCGTGTACGTGGCGCCGGGGAATCACGATTTCGCGGGGCCGGGCGGCTATTACGACCCGGCGCTTCTCGCCGCTCTCGGCATGAGGCCGTGGCCGAAGAACGTGGTCGTCTTTCGCGCGCCGGAATGGACAGCCGTGCCGTTTCCGGAGCGCGACGATGTCACGGTGGTCGGGCGCGCGTTCCTGTCTCCGGCCATGGTCGTCGAGCGCCCGCTTGCGCCGGCGCCGCCGCGCCCTTCGACGCCCCATGCGCTCCTGCTTCTCCACGGCTCTCTCGAGTCCTACACGGGAGCCGACTCCCCGCGGGGTACGAAGCGCACCGCGCCGTTCTCGGCGCGCGAGATCGCCGACGCGGGCTTCTCGTGGGCCGCGCTCGGGCACCATCATCATGCCCACGTCGTGTCCGCCGAGCAGGGCCGCCCGCTCGGGGCTTACGCGGGCTGCCCGACCGGACGGGGCCTTGACGAGGCGGGCCCGCGGGTCTTCCTCAAGGTGACGCTGCCGGCCGAAGGGCCGGCTCGAATCGAGACGATCCCGGCCGACACGCGCGCCGTACGCGATGTCGTCGTGGACGTGAGCGAGCTCGAGGCGGGCCCTCTCGTCGAGCGGGTCGAGGCTGCGCTCGCCGAGGCCGGTGTCCAGGCGCCGGACCTCGTGCGCGTGACGTTGACGGGAACGCAGGCGTTCGGCGCGCGCCCGGCGGATGTCGTGAGGCCGCTCGCCGCGCGCGTGAAGCACCTCGCGGTGAGGGACCAGACCGAGCCGCCCGCGCCCGAGCCGGGGCCGCGCTCGGCCGAGGGCCGCTTCGCGTCGGACCTTCTCGCATACCGCGCGGCGGCCGCGGACGACGTGAGGCGCCGCGTCGCCGACCTGGCGCTTCGGCTCGGGCGCGACGCGCTCGCGGGCAGGCCCGTCAGGCCGCCGGAAGCCGAGGACAGATGAAGATCGAGCGCATCCGCATCGAAGGATTCGGTGCGCTTCGCGATCTCGACCTCGCATGGCCCGAGGGACGCGTGCTGCTCGCGGTCGACCCGAACGAGACGGGCAAGACGACGCTCTGCGAAGCCATCGTCGCGGCTCTGTACGGGCTGCCGAAGACGCGCGGCGCGGCGGGGCGGGTCCGCGAGGTGAGGAGGCCGCGGAGCGGCGCCCCGCTGCGCGTGGGGCTCGACGTCCTGGCGGGCGGAATCCGCTGGTCCGTGGACCGCGATCTCGAGGTCGGCACGATCCGCGTGGTGGACCGGGACCGCGGGCTCGACCGGACGCAGGAGTTCCTGCGCCCGGGGAGCCGGGACGCGTTCGGCGAGACCGTGACGGGGGGCCTCACGGAGGAGCTGTTCCGCGCGACGGCCTACGTGTCGCAGAACGTCCTCGACCGCGATTCGCTCGACACCGGCCTGACCGTCGAGCTCGCGCGCATCGCCGACTCGGGCGGTGGCGAGGCGTCGGTCCTGCGTGCGCTGAAGACTCTCGACGCGGTTCTCCTGGACATGCCCGAGCCCGCCGCGGGCGCGAAGATTTCCGTGGACACGGAGATTGCGCGGCTCGGCAGGCGCGTCGAAGGTCTGAAGCAGCGGCGAGCGGACCTGGCGGCCCGCCGCGCGGTCGCGGCGCAGGCGTCGGCGCGCCTTTCCGGATGCGTGAAGGCGCACGACGAAGCCCGGCGGACCGCGGAGATCGCCGCTCTCGCCGAGGTCCTCGCGCACCGCCGTGCGCTCGCGAGGCGGCGCGAGACGCTCGCGTCGGCGCTCGCCAAGCAGCGCGAGGCCGAGAGCGAGGCGCGGGCGCTGGCGCCGGAGGCCGAGCTCTTTTCCGATGGCGCCCTGGCCGCCGTGGACCGGCTGCGCGAAGAGCGCGGGAACCGTCCGCAGGTCCTCGAGGCGGCGCGGGCCGCTTACGCCGAAAGCCTTCGGCTCGCGGCGCGGGAGGCGGAGGAAACGGGACGCCGCTTCGGGCCCGCCGCCCGCCTCGGGGACGCCGAGCGCGCGGGCCTCGAGGAGATGCTTCGCGCCGAGCTTGCGACGTCGCGCGATCTCGCGGACGCCGAGCGCTTCCTCGAGGAGCGGTGGAACAGCCTCCGCCGGGACGGTCTCGCGGAGGACTTCGTGCGTCTCGAGGCTCTTCCTTCCGAGGACCGCGGCTTTCTCGCCGGCGCCGAGGAGGAACGTGCGGCCCTCGAGCTCGAAGGCGTCAAGCTGGACCGGCGCGTCGCCGACGCGGGGGCCACCGCCGCGATCGCCGCCGGCGAGCGAGCGCAGCGGGTGAAGCTCGCGCGGTCGCTCGTGGGCGGCGCCGCGCTCCTCGTGCCCTTCGTCGCGTGGCTCGCCTGGCGTTCCGCGGGCGTGCCCGTCTATATGACGGCTTCCGTCGCGGTCTTCGTCCTGTCGCTCGGGCTTTTCGGAGGCATCGCCTGGGCGCGCGCGATCCGCTACCGGGTCGGTGACGAGGCCCGGGCGCGCGAGGAGGAGGCCGTGAGCCGGCGCAAGGCCGTCGAGTTGCGCAAGCGGCTTTCCAACATGCGCCTGAGGCTCGACCGCCTCGCGCGCGGAGCGGGCTATCGCGACACGTCGTCGTTGCTCAAGGCGCACCGCCGCGCGCGCGCCGCCGAGGAGCCGCGGCGGCAGCTCGTCGCCGTGACGGCGCGCCGCGACGACGCGAAAGAGCGCCTGCAGTCGCTCGGAGAGGCCCTCCGTCCGCATCGCGCGAGCCTCTCGCTTCCCGAAGGGCTTCCCGCCCCGGAAGAGGCCGAGCACTCGCTCGCTCTCATCGCCGATCTCACCCGCGCGAAACAGGAGGCCAGAACGCGCGAGGAAGTTCTCGCGCGCGAGAAGGAGCGTCTCGACCGCGAGGAAGCCGATCTGAGCGAAATCGAAGGGCGGCTCCGGGACGCGGTGGGCCGGACGGGCGCTCCTCTCTCGCTCCCTTTGGCCGAGAGTCTCCTCGCCGTGGAAGCCGGGCGTCGCAAGGCGGCGCGCCTTCGAAGACTTCTCGAGAACGAGCTTCCGGCACGGCGCGAGAGCGCGGGCGAAGGGGAAGAGGCGGACCTCGCGTCGCGACTCGCCGGTCTCGACGAAGAAGCCGCGCGACTCTCCGCGGTTCTCGAGGTCGACCCGCAGGCGCTCACCCTCCACGACACTCCCGAGGCGGCGCGGCGCGAGGCCGATGGCGCCCGCGCGGCGATGGCGGCCACCGAGCGTGCGCGCGCCTCGGCGGAGCGCGAGCTCGCGGATGCCGCCCGCGAGGGGGGTGAGACGGCGTGCGCCGTCGAGGAGGACCTCGCGACCGCCGAGGCGTTCCTCGCCCGCGCGGTCCTCTTTCGCGACGCGCTCGACCTCGCCCGTGGCACGCTGGCGGCGGCCGCATCCTCCGTGTACGGCGACTTTCGCCGCGGCTTGCAAAGCGCCTCGCGCGAGATCCTCGCGACCTGGCAGACGCCGTACGAAGCGCTCGAGTTCGGCGACGATCTCTCCCTCTCCGCGCTCGTGCGCGGGGGACGTGTCGCGACGAAGGCGGAGATCCAGTCGGGCCTCTCCACCGGCGCGCGCGAGCAGCTCCACCTCACGGCGCGCCTCGCGGCGCTGCGCTATCTCGGCACGGGTGCGTCGGGGGTGCCGCTCCTCCTCGACGACCCGCTCGCGGGCGCCGACGACGAGCGATTCCTCGCCGTGATGCGCTTCCTCGCCACGGACGTCCTGGGCGAGCGCCCCGTCCTCGTCGTGTCGTGCCACGGCTGGCGGCACGAGCGGCTGCTCGGGGCGCTTCCGCCCGAGGTCGTCCGGAAGCTGACCCGCGTCTCGCTGGCTCCGTATTCCACGCGCCCGGGAGCTCCCGGGCCCGACGGGACCTGACGCGCGGGGGTTCTGCTAGACTCCGCCGGTTCGCCCGGAGAAGCCGGGCGCATCCCGCGGTTTTCCCGTCGCCCCGGTGGCTCCGCGCCGCCTCCGGACGGGCCCGCGCCCGGAGGTTGCGTTCGTGAACAAGCCCACCGGATGGCGCGTCGGCGTGGTGTTGGCCGTCCTTCTCGGTTCGGCCGGCGCCTACTGGTGGCGCGGCCACGAGGCGCTGAAGAAGTCGCCGACGGCCCCGCCCAACCCGACGATCTCGGATGTTCTGAGGAACGGGCTCAAGCTGGGCCTCGACCTGCGCGGCGGCATCCACCTCGTCATGCAGGTCAAGACCGCCGACGCGTTGCGCGTCGAGGCCCAGGACACGCTCGAGCGCTTGAAGGACGAGGGCGGCAAGCGCGGCGTGGCGATCGTGGCGACGGGCCCGGCCGACGGCACGGGCTTCGGGCTCCGGCTCGACGAAAAGACGGACGCCGCGAAGCTCAAGGATCTCGTGACGAGCATCCTCCCGCCGAACGCGTGGTCCGTCGACCAGCGCGGCCGCGAGTGGAGGATTTCGTACAAGGACTCCGAGCGGATCACGATCGAGGACCAGGCGACGCGCCAGGCCGTCGAGACGATCCGCAACCGCGTCGACGCCCTCGGTGTCGCCGAGCCCGTCATCCAGCGGCAGGGCACCGACCGCATCGTCGTCGAGATCCCCGGCGTGGACGACCCGAGCCGCGTCAAGGAGATCATCGGCACGACGGGCCTCCTCGAGCTGAAGCTCGTGGACGACCGCGGCGGTCCGTACCCGTCCATGGACGTCGCCCGCGGGGCGTACGGCGGTACGGTGCCCGAGGATCTCGAGGTCGTCGAGGGCTTCAACGAGGACGCCGACGCCCGCACGCGCACTCCCGTCTGGTACGTCCTGAAGCGCGCCGCCGCCGTCACGGGGCGCGACCTGAAGAACGCGCGAGTCGACCGCGACAAGTTCAACCAGCCGGCCGTCATGTTCTTCCTGAACGCGGCGGGCGCCGTGAAGTTCGCGAAGGTTACGGGCGAGAACATCAACAAGCACCTCGCGATCGTGCTCGACAAGCGCGTTCAGTCCGCGCCGGTGATCAACAGCCAGATCAAGGAGAGCGGCATCATCGAGGGAAACTTCACGCCTGAGAAAGCCGACGCGCTCACACTCGTTCTCCGCTCGGGCGCGCTTCCGGCCGAGATGATCATCCTCGAGGAGCGCACGGTCGGGCCGTCGCTGGGACTCGACTCGATCAAGAAAGGCGTCCTCGCCTCGGTCGTCGGCATGATCTGCGTATTCCTCGCGATGGTTCTCTATTACCGCCTCTCCGGCGTGAATGCGGTCCTCGCCCTCGTTCTGAACGCGCTCATCCTGCTCGGGGCGATGGCCTACATCAACGCGACGCTCACGCTGCCGGGCATCGCGGGTTTCATCCTCACGATCGGCATGGCGGTCGACTCGAACGTCCTCATCTTCGAACGCATCCGCGAGGAGATCGACAACGGCAAGGCTCCGAAGGCGGCCATCGACCTCGGCTTCAAACGCGCATGGGGGACGATCGTCGACACCCACGTCACGACGATCTCCGCCGCCCTCTTCCTGTTCCAGTTCGGAACCGGGCCCGTCAAGGGCTTCGCCGTCACCCTCGTCATCGGCCTCCTCGCCTCCGTCTTCACCGCGGTCTTCGTTTCGCACCTCCTCTTCGACCTGATCTACGGGCCGAAGGAGCGCGTCGAGACCCTTTCCATCTGACCAAACCGAGCGGAGAGAACGTGCGCCTCTTCCATAAGACGAACATCGACTTCCTGAAGATCAAGTGGATCTGCATCTCGCTGTCGGTCCTTTCGATCGTCATCGGCACCATCTCGCTTCTCGTCAAGGGCGGCCCGAACCTCGGGATCGACTTCACGGGCGGCGCGCAGATCGTCTATGCGTTCTCGAAGAATCCCGACGAAGACCAGATCCGCAGGATCGTCGAGGCCGCGAACGTCAAGGTCGTCTCCGTCCAGCGCTTCGACAAAGCCGAGAAGAACGAGATCCTCCTGCGCGTCCCGCTCGAGAAGAAGGAAGGGCGCGACCTCTCGAAGGAAGTCACGACGGCGCTCACGAAGGCTCTCTTTCCGAAGGGGGCGGATGCCACGGCGTTCGACCTGAACCTGAACGGGGGCGACACGCTTCTCGGGAAGCTGATCGCGGACGACCCCGAGAAGCTCACCACGCGGCCCAACGCCGACCCCAAGGTGGAGTACGGCCGCGAGGTGCAGGCGATCATCTCCGCGCGCTCGGAGAAAGGCCTCTTCGCGTCCGCGGACGAGGCCGCAAAGACGCCGGGCGTGTCACCCGCCGTCGCCGACTGGCTGAGGTCGAAGACGCTCGCCGGCCCCTTCACTCTTCTCTCGGCCGAGAACGTCGGTCCCCAGGTCGGAAAGGACCTCCGGGAGAAGGGCATGTGGGCGATCCTCTTTTCCTGGGCGGCGATGCTCGCGTACATCGCCTTCCGCTTCCGCTCGGCCTCGTTCGGGACGGCCGCGGTCGTGGCGCTCATCCACGACACGTGGGCGACGCTCGGCCTCTGCTCGATCCTGAACCTCGAGATCTCGCTCACGGTCGTCGCCGCGTTCCTCACGCTGATCGGCTACTCCGTGAACGACACCGTCGTCGTGTTCGACCGGATTCGCGAGAACCGCGAAAAGTCGAAGCGTACGCCGCTCGTCGAGCTCGTGAACCACTCCATCAACCAGACGCTCTCGCGGACGGTCCTCACGTCGGTCCTCACGTTCATGGTCGTCGTCGTCCTCTTCTTCCTCGGTGGCGAGGTTCTGCGCGGGTTCTCGTTCGTCATGATCGTCGGCATCATTGTCGGGACGTACTCTTCGATCTTCATCGCCGCCCCGCTCGTGGTCGTCTGGGAGGACTGGAAGCAGAAGCGTGCGACGCAGAAGCCGGCTTCCGCTCCGGTCCCCACGAAGCCCGGCAAGGCCGCGGCTGCGAAGGCGCGCTAAGGGCTAGCCCGCTTCGTTCGCCTCGGGGCCGAGCACGCCCTCCCACCTCGCGACGACGACCGCAGCGACGCAGTTGCCGGCGAGGTTGATGGACGTGCGGCCCATGTCCATGAGCTCGTCCACGGCGAGGATCATCGCGACGCCCGCCTCGCCCGGCAGGTTGAACGACGCACAGCCCGCCGCGATGATGACGAGCGAGGCGCGCGGCACGGCGGCGACGCCCTTCGTCGTGAGCATGAAGACGAGGCACATCGTGATCTGCTCGGCCAGCGTGAGGTGCCGCCCGGCCGCTTGCGCGATCGTCATCGTCGCGAGGACGATGTACAGCGTCGAGCCGTCCAGGTTGAAGCTGTATCCCGCGGGGAGGACGAAGCCGGCCACGCTCTTCGGGACGCCGAACTCCACGATGCGTTCGAGGGCGCGGGGAAGCGCGGCCTCGGACGAGGCCGTCGAGAACGCGATGAGGAACGGCTCGCGGATCTTCTCGACGAACCGCTTCACGGACACGCGCGCGAGCTTCAGCGCCGGGACGAGGACGATCAGCGCGAAGACGACGAGCGCCGCGTAGAGCGAGCCGACGAGCTTCGCGTAGCTGCCGAGAACCGTGATGCCGTGATGCGAGACGGCGCCCGCCATGGCGCCGAACACGCCGAGGGGCGTGAGCGCCATGACGTAGTCCGTGAGCTTGAAGAGCACGGCCACCGCGGACTCGAAGAACTCCACGAACGGCTTCGCGCGGTTGCCGACGTGCGCGGCCGCGATGCCAAGGAGCGTCGCGAAGATGACGATCTGGAGGATGTCCTGCTTGCCCATCGCCTCGATCACGTTCGACGGGAAGAGGTGGAGCAGCGTCTCGACGAGCGTCTTCGGCTTTGCGAGGCCCGTCTCGCCCGTGGACGGGAGCGTGAGGTCGAGGCCCGGCTTCACGAGGTTCGCGAACACGAGGCCGATGACGAGCGCGATCGTGGTCGCGACCTCGAAATAGATGAGCGCCTTCACCCCCATGCGCCCAACGGCCTTCACGTCGCCCGTCTTGCCGATGCCGAGGACGATCGTCGCGAAGATGAGCGGTACCACGAGCATCTTGATGAGGCTGATGAAGGCTTTCGACAGGAATCGGAACGTTTCGTAGGCCCACGGGTACGTCTCGGCCGGAAGGAAATGCCCGAGGACGACGCCGAGGATCAGCGCGTAGAAAATGAGCGCCGTCGAGGAGCGCCACGCGGACCGCCGGGCGCTCATGCCTTCCGCGCCCCCGCCCGGCGTCGGCGCGCTTTCCAGGCTTCCCAGAGGATCGGGAGCGTCGAGACGAAGATGATCGCAAGGATGACGAGCGAGAAGTTCTTCTTCACGGCGGCGATGTTGCCGAAGAAGTAGCCCGAGAACACGCAGATCGCGACCCACAGCGCGCCGCCGATCACGTTGTAGGCGAGGAAGACGCCGTAGTTCATCGAGCCGACTCCCGCGACGAACGGCGCGAACGTGCGGATGATCGGGACGAAGCGGGCGAGGATGATCGTCTTCTTGCCGTGCTTCTCGTAGAACGCCTCAGTCTTGCGGAGATGGTCCTGCTTGAAAAAGCGGATCGACCCGTCGAAGGCGCGGGGGCCGATCTTCTTCCCGATCCAGTAGTTCGCGGTGTCTCCGAGGATGGCGGCGAGCGCGAGCGTCAGGAACAGCACCCACACGTCGAGCGAGCCGAGCGCGGCGAGCGCTCCGGCCGTGAAGAGGAGCGAGTCCCCGGGCAGGAACGGCGTCACGACGAGGCCGGTCTCGCAGAAGACGATGCCGAAGAGGATGACGTTCGTGAACGTTCCGTAGTCGCGGACGACCTCGGCAAGGTGCCTGTCGAGGTGCAGGAAGACGTCCACCAGCTGCTTGACGAGGTCCATCGGGGCTCCTTCGATGGCGCGGAGATTAACCGGAAAGGTCCCTCAGCCCCGATAATGGGACCGTGCTGCGCTTCGAGGACATCCTCGAGAAAGTCGAGTCCTACCACCCGGGCCTCGACGAGGACCTGCTGCGCCGCGCGTACGTGGTCTCGGCGCACGAGCACCGCAACCAGCTTCGCTCCTCTGGCGAGCCCTACCTCGTCCATCCGCTCGCCGTCGCCATGACACTCGCCGAGATGAAGCTCGACGACGCGTCGATCGCCGCCGGGCTTCTCCACGACGTCCTCGAGGACACGAGATTCTCGAAGGAGCACCTCTCGGAGCTCTTCGGAACCGACGTGGCCCACCTCGTCGACGGCGTCACGAAGATCGGCAAATACGCCTACACCTCGAAGGAGGCCCAGCAGGCCGAGACGTTCCGCAAGATGCTCCTCGCGATGACGGACGACCTCAGGGTCATCCTCGTCAAGCTTGCGGACCGCCTCCACAACATGCGAACGCTCGAGCACTTGCCGGAGCCGAAGCAGCGGGCGACGGCCTCCGAGACGATGGAGATCTACGCCCCGCTCGCGAACCGGCTCGGCATGGGCAAGATGAAGGGCGAGCTCGAGGATCTCTCGTTCCGTTTTCTTCACCCAGAGGAGTTCGCCGCTCTCCGCACAGCCGTGGACGAGCGGATGGCGGTCTCGGCGGCGAACGTCGAGAAGATCCGCCAGGAGCTCGTCGCCAAGACGAAAGCCATGGGCATCGAAGCCGAGATCACGGGGCGCGTGAAGCGCTACTGGTCGATCCGCCAGAAGCTCATCCGGCAGGCCATTCCGCTTGAGCAGCTTTACGACGTCCTCGCCTTCCGCGTCCTCGTGGACTCGATTCCCGACTGCTACACGGTCCTCGGGATCGTCCACCAGGCCTGGCGCCCCGTGCCCGGCCGCATCAAGGATTACATCGCGATGCCGAAGCGGAACTTTTACCAGTCGCTCCACACGACGCTCGTCCCCGAGGGAGCGCCGCCGTTCGAGGTGCAGATCCGCACGCGCGAGATGGACCTCATCGCGGAGAACGGCATCGCGGCGCACTGGAAATACAAGGAAGGAAAGCCCGTGCGATCGGACGCGCGGCACGAGGAGCACGTCGGCGTCCTCCGGCAGATCCTCGAGACGACGAAGGACGTCTCCGACCCGCGCGAATTCCTGTCTTCGCTGAGGATCGACCTCTACCCGGACGACGTCTACACGTTCAGCCCGAAGGGGGCCGTCTACGCGTTCCCCCGCGGCGCGACGCCGGTGGACTTCGCGTACCGCATCCATACGGACGTCGGGCACCACTGCGTCGGTGCGCGCGTGAACGGGCGCCTCGTCCCGCTCAAGACGCCGCTCGCGAACGGCGATATCGTGGAGATTCTCACGGCGCCCTCTTCGCATCCGTCGCGGGACTGGCTGTCGTTCGCGCTCACGTCGCGCGCGCGCAACAAGATCCGCGCCTTCATTCACATCGCCGAGAAGGAGCAATCGGTCGAGATCGGCCGCCGCCTTCTCGAGCGGGAGCTCAAGAAGTGGAAGAAAAGCCTCTCGAAACTCCTCGAGGCGAAGGCTTTCGACCCGCTGCTCGCCGACTTCGGTGCCGGGAAGGTCGACGACCTCATCGCGGACGTCGGGTCCGGAAAGGTCGCGTCGCGCGCCCTCGTCGCGAAGCTGCTGCCCGAGACGGCGGTCGCGGGAGCCGTTCCGTCCCCTCCGTCGAAAGTCTCGGCGATCTCGAGCGCCGTTCGGCGGGTCCTGCCCTTCGGGCCGGCGGCGGGGATTCGCGTGAAGGGCGAGAACGACCTTCTCGCGACGCTCGCCAGGTGCTGCCAGCCGGTGCCGGGCGACGACATCGTGGGCTACGTGACGCGCGGGCGGGGAGTGTCCGTGCACGCCACGACCTGCCCGAACGTCCGCTCGCTCCTGTTCGACCTGAGCCGCGAGATCCCCGTGGAGTGGGCGACGGCAAAGGACGCCTCGGTGACGGTGGACCTCGAGATTCGCACGGAGGACCGCCAGGGGATGCTCGCGCGCATCACGCAGGTTCTTTCGGCCGCGAACTCCAACATCCGGTCGATCGAGGCCCGCACGAGCCGCGACGGCAACGCGACGATCGAGGCGAGCGTCACCACCCGGGATCGCCGACATCTCGAGCGGCTGCTCGTCTCCCTTCGCGCCCTGCCCGGCGTGACGGACGTGCGGCGCAAGCTCCGCGACTCGGATGCCGAAGCCGGCTGACGTTCAGGAGGCGGCCCGGGTTGACAATTTTCCGTGCTGTTTTTTGGAGCGGGGCCCGAAACGCCGTTCCGCGGGAGGCGCGCGCAGCTTCGCCCGTACGCTCGCGTCCGCTTCGGCGGGATGGGCGGACTTATACCAAAAGCGTTGCACAAGAGCAAGGGAAATTGTGCGGGCCCAACGACTTGACACCCCTCCGGGGGGACGAGAAAATAAGCGATTCCTTTTCGCGTCTTGCTCCCGGAGGGCCGGGTCGAGGGAGGGCAACTCTATCGTGCTGTTCCGAAAGGCGAAAAACCTGGTCGGCCTCGACATCGGCTCGTCTGCCGTCAAGCTCGTCGAGCTGAAGGAAACCAAGGAGGGGACGTTCCAGCTCGTCAAGGCGGGCCTCGAGATTCTCGCTCCCGAGGCGATCGTCGACGGCGCGATCATGGACTCCTCCCTCGTCGTCGAGACGATCTCGCGGCTCCTCGCGTCGACCGGCGTGAAGAACCCGAACGTGGCCGTGTCGGTGTCCGGCCACTCGGTCATCGTCAAGAAGATCATGCTGTTCACGATGCCGGAGGAGGAGCTCTCCGAATCCATCCGGTGGGAAGCCGAACAGTACGTCCCGTTCGACATCAACGACGTCTATCTCGACTACGTCGTCCTCGACCCCGGCGCCGTGGGCGAGACCATGGGCGTCCTCCTCGTGGCCGCCAAGAAAGAGAAGGTGGACGACTTCAAGAACGTCGTCACGCAGGCCGGGCGCACGCCCTCCCTCGTCGACGTGGACGCCTTCGCGCTCCAGAACTGCTACGAGGTGAACTACGGAGCCGACCCGGGCCGCGTGGTGGCGCTCGTGAACGTCGGGGCCTCCGTCATGAACGTGAACATCCTCGCGCAGGGACAGCCGGTCTTCTGGCGCGACATCACGTTCGGCGGAAACCAGTTCACGGACGCGCTTCAGAAGGCCTACTCCCTCAACTTCGAGCAGGCCGAGTCCCTGAAGCGGGGCGAGCCGGTCGCCGGCCAGACCGCCCAGACGATCCAGCCTGTCCTCACGGGCGTCGCCGAGGACGCCGCCGCCGAGCTCCAGAAGACGCTGGATTTCTTCCAGGCCACCTCGGGCGCGGATCGCGTGGACTCGATCATGATTTCCGGCGGTGGCGCGAAGGCCGCGCACCTTGAAGACGTCCTGAAGGACAAGTTCGGCCTCCCCGTCGAGGTCCTCAACCCCTTCCGGTCGATCTTCACGGACGATTGCGCGGTCGACGCCGCGTGGCTCTCCGAGGCGTCGCCGGCGCTCGCGATCGCCGTCGGCCTCGGCCTGAGGAAGATCGGGGAGTAGCGGCATGATTCGCATCAACCTCCTCTCCGAAGCCCGGCCGCAGCGCAAGAAGAAGGGCGTCTCGGCCCTGGGGGGCGCCGGGCGGCTCAACACGCTCCTCATGGGGGGCGCGATCGGGCTCGCGGTTCTCATCGGCATCGTGCATTACTGGGTTCTCCATTCCCAGATCAAGGACCAGGAAGAGAAGATCCGGATCGCCCAGGTCGAAGTCGCGCGCCTCGAGGCCGTCCTCAAGGAAGTGAAGGATTACCAGGCGAAGAAAGCCCGCGTCCAGCGCAAGGTCGACCTCATCAACCAGCTCAAGCAGAACCAGCGCGGCCCGGTGCGCCTCATGGACGAGGTCTCGAAGGCGCTGCCCGACCTCGTCTGGCTCGAGCGCATGGAGTACCACGGGAACGCGATCTCCGTCGACGGCAAGGCCTTCAACCCGCCCGCGGTCGCGAACTTTGTCGCGAATCTCAAGCTCGTTCCCTCTTTCCAGGAGCCGAAGGTGGAATTCACGGCGTGCAGCGGGCCCACCGGCTCGTCGCTCTACTGCTTCAAGACGAACTTTGGGTTCTCGAACATCGATCGCACGCAGCCCGACGGCGGCGCCGCCGCGAAGCCGGCCGAGCCGCCGCAACCGGCTGAGCCGTCGAAGCCGGCCGGACAGCCGAAGAAGGCCTAGGGGAGAGCCATGGCGACGCTCGACCTCAAGCAGCTTGAAGGCAAGCCCTGGTACTACGGACTCGGCATCGGTGTGGCCGTCGCCCTCGCGCTCTACGCGGCCGCCTACTACCAGCTGCCCAACTTCAGCGAGATGAAGCAGACGCTGGAGAACAAGAAGAACGAGCGCGACCAGCTCAACCAGAAGATCACGCAGGGCCTGGCCGCCGAGCGCCGCCTGCCCCAGCTGCGCGAGGAAGTCCGCCGGACCGAGCTCGACCTGCAGCGGCTCCTTCAGGTCCTGCCGACGGCCCGTAACGCCGAGGAGCTCATCAAGAAGATCCAGGCGCTCGCCGGGCAGGGTGAGTTCTTCCTCAAGAAGTGGACGCCGAAGGAATACATCAACAAGGACTTCTACGCGGAGTGGCCGATCGACCTGCAGATCGACGGGACGTACCACAACCTCGCGCTTTTCTTCGAGAAGATGGCGCGGTTCTCCCGGATCATCAACATCGAGGATCTCGTCATGACCGGCTATCCCGACGCGGCCGGAGGCCGCACGCTCGGGGCGACCTTCTCGATGAAGACGTTCATCTACCTCGGCGACATGGAAGCGGCCGCGCCCGCCGCGCCCGCGCCGAAGAAATCCGGCCCATCCCCCGCTGGCGCGGAGAAGAAAGGGCTCGAGGAATGAGCGCGCGCCGCCGCTTCGCCGCCACGGCCCTGCCGGTCGTCCTCCTGGTCTTGAGCGCGCCCGCGCCCTCGCTCGCTCAGGCTCCGCCCGCCACGTCGGCCGCTCCGGCCGAGACGCCCGCTCCGGGGGCCCCCGGCAAGGTCACCGAGCAGGACTTCACCCCGTCCGTCTACACCTACGAGGTCGGAGGCCGGCGCGACCCCTTCCGCTCTCTGCTCGTGCGCAACCCGTCCGAGAAGGATCGCGTGCGCCCGCCGGGCCTCGCGGGGGTCATGGTGGACGAGCTCGAGCTGCAGGGCACGATCAAGGTCAAGCAGGGCTGGGTCGCGATGATGCGCAGTTCGGACAACAAGTCGCACCTCGTCCGCAAGGGGACGACGCTCTTCGACGGCGAGGTCATCGAAGTGTCGGCGACGGAAGTGACGTTCCGGCAGAACGTGAACGATCCGATGAACCCGAAGCCGTTCCGGGAAGTGGTCAAGGCGCTCGCACTTCAGAAGAAGTCGTGACCGAAGGGATGTCCATGACGACGAAGGCGATGGGCTCTAGGAACTCGAAGGGCACGGGAGATCTCGTGCCGTCCGGGGGAGGAAGCATGCGGCGGAACCGAAGGGGATTCATGTCCCGTTTCGCGGCGCTCGCGCTGATCGGCCCCGTGCTCGGCGGCTGCGCCTCGCGCAACGACCGGGTCGCCGCGGGAAACCCGTCTTCAACCGGCGCGGCGCCTGCCACGCTCACGGGAGCCACCCTCCTGACCGACGGAGAGACGTCGCGGCTTCTTCTCAGCGGCAACGGTCCTCTCTCCCCAACGCTTTACAACCGCGAAGGCTCGACGAAGGTCGTCGTCGACATCGCGAACGCGGTTGTGTCCCCGGGCCTCGAGCCCCCGCGCGCGGACGGCGTGATTCTGTCGCGCCTCGACATGAAGTCGTTCACGGAGATGGGTAAGCCCCACATCCAGTTCGAGCTCACGGGGCGGTCGCCGCTCGAGCCCGCCATCACCTCGGAATCCGGCTCGCCGGCCATGGCGATTGCGCTCGGGAAAGCCGCTCCGGCCACGACGATGGCCTCCGCGACTCTGCCGGCGTCGGCCCTGCCCGCCGCGGCGCCGCCCGCCCCGGTGGCCGCCGGAGCGGACGCCCCGCCGGTGCCCGTCCGTCACGCCGCCGCCGGCCGCGCCGCGACGCGCCTGTCGGGCGTGAGCGTCCGGGTTTCGGACGGAAAGCTCGTCGCGACGCTCGCCGGCAACGGAAGCTTCACGTACGAGACGTTCGCTCTCGAGAACCCGGCGCGCTATGTCGTGGACCTTCCGGGCGTCCTGCTCGCGATGCCGAAACGGGCGCAGGACGTCAAGCACGCGGCCGTGAGCCGCGTGCGCGTCTCGCAGTTCAAGGCTGGGACCGAGCCCGTGACGCGCGTCGTGTTCGACCTCGCGTCTCCCTCCGAGCCTGCCGCGAAAGCCTTGCCCTCGGCGCTGGCTCTCGTGTTCGGGAGCGCCTCCGCGGCGGCTTCCATGAACGCCTCCGCCGGCGCTCCGCCGGTGCCGGCCGCCGCGTCGTACGAGAAGCACGAGATCGACGACCCGAAAGAGCCGGTCGTGAGCGAGGGCCGTGCGCTCGACGTGACGACGTCTTCGGCAGGGTCTTCGGCCCCGGCCAGCGCGGGGGTCCGAACGGCGGCTCCCGCCTGGGAATCGAAGGCAGCGGCGCCGCCGCCGGCTTCGGCCGCTCCGGCCCCTCCGGCGGCCCCGGTCGCCGTGGCGACGGTTCCGGCCCCGAAGTCCGAGGCGACGCATCTCGTGCAAGCGTCGCCCGAGGTCCATGAGGTCAAGGCTCCGCCCGCGGCACCCGCCGCTCCCGCCAGGTCGGTCTCCGCCGAGCCTCGCCGGAAGAAAGTCGTGACGGCCGAGGACAAGGCCCTGATCGAGGCGGCCGAGGCGCTTCTTGTCCAGCAGGACGGCTCCTCGCACCCGCGCGAGATCGCGAATCCCTACGAGACCCGCACGCTCGGCTCCGGCGACAAGCAGTACACGGGCGAGCCGATCACGCTGAACCTCAAGGACGCGGACATCAAGGACACGCTCCAACGGTTCAGCGAGCTGACGCAGCTGAACATCGTCCTCGACCCGGACGTGCGCGGAACGGTCACCGTGAGCCTGCAGGACATCCCGTGGGACCAGGCGCTCGAGCTGATCCTCAAGATCAACCAGCTCGGGTACGTGCTCGAGGGGAACATCATGCGCATCGCGTCCACGACCAAGCTCACGCAGGAGGAGAACGCGCGGCTCCAGTTCATCCAGGCGCAGGACAAGAACCGCCCGATGCGCACGGTGCTCCAGAAGGTCTCCTACGCGAACGCCACAGAGATGGCGGCCACGGCACGCAAGGTCATGTCATCGCGCGGTGACATCTTCATCGACACGCGTTCGAACACACTCGTCATCAAAGAGCTGCCCGACTACCTCCCGACCGTCCTCGATCTCATCAAGAACCTGGACATCGCGAGCCCGCAGGTCATGATCGAGGCCCGGATCATCGAGGCGCAACGCACGTTCGCGAACGAGATCGGAATCGTGTGGGGGGCCAACGGGGTCGCCGACGCCTCTCACGGCAACACGACCGGCCTCGTGTTTCCGAATTCGGGCACGATCGACGGTAACGTCACGTTGCCCAGCGGTGCCGGGCAGGTTCTTCATCTGAGCCTCGCGAACGTGCTCAACACGTTTTCGCTCGACGCCGCGATTCACGCGGCCGAATCCCGTGGCCTCGTCAAGATCATTTCCACGCCGAAGATCCAGACGCAGACCGGCGAGCTGGCGTCGATCCAGTCGGGTGTCCAGCTCCCGGTCCAGACCACCGTGAACAACACGACGTCGGTCCTCTATATCAACGCGACGCTCCGGCTGGACGTCACGCCGCAGATCACGAACGAAGGCACCGTCATCATGGACATCACGATCCAGAAGCGTGAGCCGGTGCCCGGCATCAACATCGCGTCAGGCCAGAACATCCCGATGACGACACGCGACGCCAAGACGCGACTCATGGTGCGCGACGGCGGCACGGCCGTGATCGGCGGCATCTTCAAGGTCACCACGAACGACGCACAGTCGATGATCCCGGGCCTCTGGAAGATTCCGATCCTGGGCAACCTGTTCCGGAG
>CABEAM010000257.1_pt1 | contig 30646 bp, 21 predicted proteins | sample 3132391 | NCBI WGS metagenome assembly CABEAM01 (sample SAMEA5534343, study PRJEB31848) | metagenome | biome: tundra; feature: field; material: soil | place: USA | collected 2013-05 | depth 0.45 m
CGTGCTGGGTCACCGTCAGCGATCCAGTGACGTTCGTCCCGTAGGCCGAGAGAGCGATCGTGTAGTTACCGGCGCTGCCGATCTTAAATCCCCAGCCTTGGCCCGAGCCCGAGGCGACAACGCTTCCGCTGTTCCTCACGGTCCAGGCGAGTGGGGGCGGGCTTGGATCGGCTGCGCCGTTCACATAGGCCCAAGCGCTCAACGAATCCCCGACAAACGCGGGGAATGTGTTCGAGCAACCGCCGCCACCAGCACCCGGAACGCTTGCGCAGGGGTCGGACCCGTTCACGAAGAGGTAGATCGTCGGGACCACGTTCACGACGTTGACGATGAGGCCGGTTAGACCGGCCGGGTCTGGCCAGTACGCGGGAAGCGGGGCACCCGTGTAGTCCACGCTGATCTTGAGGGCGTAGCTCCCTGCCGCGGGCGGCACCGGGATCGTCGCCGTCGAGGTCGACGAATTCGACGGAGGGTGGGTCATCGACCAGGAGACGTAGTTATCGTTATCCGCGCACGGAATCAGGCACAGGCTGTAGTGGTAGACGCCGGTACCGATCACGGTCGCGCCGCGCTGCGAGCTGTTCGTGACGTTGAGGCTTTGGTTCACGAGCGCCGTGACCGGGCCGGTCGCGCTGCCGTTGACGGTGAACACAGGCACGAAGTCGGTGACGGTGTACGTCTCTGCGGTGGTCGTCGTGAAAGCCTGATCGACGAAGTACTTTGCCGTCAATGAATAGGCGTAAGTGCCCTTCGTGTTGTAGGTAGCGGGCGGGGGGCACGAGATCGTGGTGCAGGATGCCGTGAGGTGCTGAGCGTCCGGCCCGAAGAACCACTGGTAGGCGGTGGGGTGTCCATCTGACGCGCTGACGAGCGTGCCGCCCGAGAGGATCTGATTCGTCTGGAGCTTCGCCGCCGGGATCTTCCAGTTGACGGTGAAGGTCGCCAAGTTGCCGCTGCCGTACTGGTTTTTCGCCTCGAAAGCGATCATGAGCGGCTTGACGGTTCCAGCGACCTCGTTGCCCGTGAAGTCGGGTCCGCCCGAGGCGCTATTCGACTTCACGGAGCTCCAGCAGCCGGCGCCGCTGCCGGGGGACACGCCCCCGAGAACGGACGGATCGCACGGGCCGATGAGTGTGATTGTCGTGACGGGCGGGGCCGGCGGGCTGCCAAACGCTGCGTTGTCGGGGATCTTGATGCGCGGGGAGGTTACGTTGTCTTCCACCGTGTTGCCCAGGTGGAAATCGAAGTCGAAGTTGTAGCCCCAGCCCGTTAGAGGCTCGATTACCGGGGACGGGTTCACGGTGGCCGTGATGTCGACCTCGTCGCCCACGAAGACTGGCGCCCCCCCGCTCGTGAGGGTCTGCCCGTATGAGGAGGCGGCGAGGCTCGGAGTGGTGGGCGCGTTTTGAGAGACGCAGTTCATCGGAACGATCCACCCCGAATCGATACCCGGAACGTACGCGTAAATCTGTCCGGCCACGGTCCCCGCCACGTACGCCGGCCGGCCGAGGTTGAATCCGAGTGTCGTTACGTCGAAGGAGCCGGACGCCGCGCCGAACGCCGGAACCGGTGACGTGTACTGACGGTAGGCTATCACAGGCGTCGTAGGAGGCGTCCTCACCCACATGAAAGCGAAGAGATTGCCCGCGTTGTCGGCCCCGAGGCTGTTGATGCCCGTGGCGGTTTCCCCGGCGGCCGGCCGGAACGACCCGACGACGGTCGGCGCCCCCCCCTGCACTCGAATGAGGGTATAGCCGGCGTGCTGCGACTGCGAGTCCGCGAACTCGCCCAGCAGGTACACCGCGGCGGGGTTGGCCGGATCCTGCGCGGCACTGAAGGACGTGAGGCTGTCGGACGAGCGGCCGAAATCCGTCTTGGTGAACCGCTGGGCCGTGAGGGCGGTCGCCGGGAACGGGCTCGACGCATTGACGAGGTAGATGTTCGAGCCGTTCGCGTACGTGATCCAGTATCCGGAGAGGGTGGCCAAGTACCCGCCCGGGAGTGATGGCGCCAGCGAAGGCCCTAGGCCGTTGGGCGCGGCGGGGTTGAGTCCCGGCAGCGTCGTCGCGTCCGCCACCCGGACGCCGGTATTCGTGAACGTATAGGCGACGTAGCCGGATCCGACCCGCTGGACGAGCACGTCCCAGGGACTCGCCGCAGCCATGTCGCCGCGCAGCGTGAAGCCCCAGCCGTTCGCGCTGAGCTGGCCGACCCTCGTCTGCAAGGGCGAGGAACTCACGGCGAGGGCCGAAAGGCCGAAGATCGCACGCTTACCGTCCGCCGAAACGGCCGACACCCCAATCGAACCGTGGCAGTCTCCGCCGCACACAATCCCCGGAGAGTCTATCCGTAAGTCATCGAGACCGAGGGGTCGCGGGTGAAGCCGGTCGGCCAGGTCGAGGACCTGATACCCGAAGGGTAGCGCCGAGAAAAGCCGCAGCCCAGAGGGTGGCTGATATGCATAAAATGTCGAAATTCTACTGTTGTCCCAAAAGGGCTGCGTGGCGTCGGGCGGATACGGATCGAACTTCGAGACGCCCCCCGCAAGCATGCACTGACCCGCGGCCGGCGAAGGCCGGAGCGCCCCAAGACAGAGCACGGCGAGGGCAATGGCGAAGATCGGCCTCGGCCGCGGCCTCGCATTCTGAGCCGTCAGGTGTCTCATGTGTTTCGTACTCCGATTCGATTCTACGCCCCGAATCAGGGCTCGCGAAAAATACCTGGCACCGGTACACGCCAAGACCTGCTGTGGAGTGACCGGCGGCCGGAGGACCTTTCCGGAAAAAAGAATAAGGCGGGTGGCCGAAGCCACCCGCCTTTCCGAAGACTTACCGGAAGTTGCGCTACGGCTGGTTGCCCACTTCCGCGAACGGAACGGTCGTCGGGATGCAGTTGAACTGGTTGTTCAGGTTCGCCGCGGCGTAGCCGACGCTGACGAACAGACCGGGGGACGTGTGCTCAACGCCGACCCACGCCTGGTTGTTGAAGAGAGCTGGCGAGGTGGGATCAGTGCCCGGGCCACGGAACTGGAGGTCCGCCCAGCCACCGACGTAACCCACGGGGTTGAACGCTGCGGCGCCGGCCGAAAGGTTGATGCGCTGCGTCTCGAGGTAGACGTACATCACCGACGGGGGACCGGGCTGGCAGCCCGAGGGGCCGCCGCAGCCCGTCGTCTGGTTCGTTCTCTCGTCGTCGTCGTACACGGACGCCGAGATCTGGTGGGCGACGTCGTTGAAGCCGGTCCAGTTCTTATCGCTCGCAGACGCGTTCAGCCACCCGCAGAGGTCGGTGTCGGTGGAGAGGCTCGTGACGAGGTTGTTGTAAGCGTCGGACCGCCAAACGGTGATCCAGGTCTGGAGCTGGCTGGCCGGGTTCGCGAAGTAGCGGAAGCCGTAGCGGTCGCCGAGCGGCTCGCGGCCATCGCCCGCGAACTGGAAGGCCGCCGGTGTAGTGAATTGGTTGCATTTCACCCCGTTCCACTCGGTTGCGAAACCATTGCACGCCGAACTCGGCACCGTGTTCACGTACTTGCCGTAGAACGTCTTCACGCTGTTCGGGCCCGCTTGGGTGGTGTGGAGGCGCGAGTCGAACTCGAGCGGAACGGCCTGGTCACCCGAGATGTTGCCGGCGGTCGTCGCGGTGTCGATGAAAAACACGTCGCCGATGAGAACGTTCGGCGTGTACGTGAGCGGGGCAGTGCCACCGCTCCAGCCCGCCGTCGCGATCGCGTCGTGGGTGTAGTACTCCGGGTCGGACGGGAAGTAGTTCGTGCAGAAGTTGACGACGTCGATCGTCAGGTAGCCCGAGAAGTTGCCCGAATATATGCCGTCGCCGGCCCCCTTGTTGCAGGCCGGGTTGTCGGTGTCGATGATGTTCAACGATGAGTTATCGAACGTGATGTCGCCAGACTCGTCGAGCGAGTCCCACACTCTCGGCTGGAAGCCCGGGTACGCCGGAGTCGCGTACTGCGAGATGGACGCCCAGGCGTCACCCGTGCGGGTGGGCACCAGGGCCGCCTCGGGGTTCGCGAAGCGGATGAACTGGGTCGCGCCCCAGCCGATAGACGGCGCGTAGACGGGAACGGTGGGCGTGAGGTTGATGCCGCAGGGATCGGGCGGGAAGAGCGGCTTGGTCTGCGTATTTCCGTTCACGTTCAGCTTGCCGTTGAGGATGTCGCTCATCCTGAAGTACGCGACGTCCTTGCCCGTGAGCGGAACGTTGAAGTCGAGGACGGCCTTCGAGTACTTGTTCCACACCGTGATGTGGGCGATGACACCCGGCGCCGAGACGTTGACGATCCCCACGAGCGTGTCCTTGAAAGGCGACGCCGGAAGCGTGGGGTTCACCTGGTTCATCGAGACCGTCCAGTACGGGATGAGCAGCGTCGCCGCCGGCACGTTGTCATACGCGCAGGTGACTGCGTAGCCCGTGCCCGACACCACGAGGAGCGCCAGGGCCAAGAATACGAGGAATTTCTTCATTATTACTCCATTACTCCTAACCGAATTTTCCGAATGGATCGAACGAAAACGTTGGAAACTGAGATCTTGAGAAGAGATCGGCTCTGACCGCCTCCGATAACGAATCACCTCCCGATAATTTTTCAAAACGGCTCGTTCCGGCCCCGTTGCAAAGGGCGGAAAAGGAATAGACGGGTACAAATATCCGGGACATGGAGGGAACGATAGGAACAAAATTCCTCGATGTCAAGGGCTTTCCCGAAAATTATGAGGTGGCGTCATATCGGTATACGGAGGTGTCGGGTCCCACGTCCACCTCACAGGCTCATTTCGCGAGCCCCCGGAACACCCGGAAGCCCCCCAGCTTGGTCTCGTCGGGCGTGAAATAGGTGTACATCATGACGACGTCGGGCTTGCCGTCGCCATCGACGTCCGCAATGCGGATGGACGCCGGGTGATTCTCGAACGACGGCTCGCGGCTGGCCGCGAGCTCTTCGAACTCGCCCGCCGGCGTCTGGAAGAAGACGCGCAGGCGTTTGGCGGATTCGTCGCCCCAGACCACATCGTCGAGGCCGTCTCCATTGAGGTCGGCCACCGCGATCGCCTGGGATTCCGCGTCGTACCGGAGCGTCTTCACGATGCGCTTCGCCTTCCAGGTGCCGTCCGCTTCGCGGTAGTAGATCGTAACCCCCTGCCCGTCGATCTTTTTCGAGCTGCCCCCGGGCGTTCGCTTGAAGTAGGAGGAAAACGCGGCCGGCCTCCCGTGGTAGGTTCCGACCGCGGCACCCGCCTGATAGGCGAAGAGCTCGAGAACTTTCCCTCCCACATAGGAGAATTCTTCTTTCGCGGGATCGTACTCGTAGAGGTTCGACCGGCTTCCGTAATAGCGGCAGCCCGACGTGTAGAAGGGACGCCCCTCTTTCGGCACGGCCAAGGCCATCGTGTAGGCGAAGCACGCGCCTGCAAGGCCCGCGTGCACCTCGCGGAAGTACCCCTTCTCGTTGAGGAAGAGCCGGGCGTCGAATCCGCGCAGGTAATCGCCTTCCTGGCGCGGCTTGCTGTCGGTCGCATGGTCCTCACCGTCGTCGGAGATCGCGAGGATGTCCGGCCGGCCGTCCCCGTTCACATCGCCGACGTCGAGGGCCCTTGAAGACATCTGGCGGGGCAGGCCCAGCGGACGATCGACCACGAATTTCCCGTCCCCTTTGTTGAAGGCGATCGCGGGCCCGACGCCGTGGCCGGCGAACGCGATGTCGAGGCGGCCGTCGCCGTCGAAATCGGCGACCGATACCGCGCCGTAGGCGGCCGCGATCTGGTCGGGGTTCTCCCACTCGACCTTCGCCGCCTTCCAGCGCCAGCCCCCGGCTTCGGTGCGGTCCATCTGGTAGACGCGGAGGAACGACCCGGTGAGACGAGGCGGCGGGGCGACGATCTGCGGCCGTCCCTGCCCGAGCACGTCCGCAAGGGTGAAGTTGTCGCGCCACATCCCGGAGCGAGGCAGCCCGGCCGAGATCTCCTCGAACCGGAACGTATCCGCGGAGACCGCGGGCGTCACCGTCTCGGCTTCCCCGGCGGGCATTTCATAGATGGGGGCGAGGTCTTCGGGCGCCGACGAGGCGGCCGGCCTGAACTTCATCGGAGGCGGCACCGCGATGTACCACGCCTCCGCGTCCTCGCGGAGGATCAGCCCCGCGTCGAACCGAACGATCGAGCTGTAGAGTCGGCCGTTCTTCGCGTAGTGCGGCGGACGCTTCGGGATGCGCATGAGCTGCGCTCCGGACTCGGGGTCCGTCACAATGGTCGCCCCCGCCTCGTCCACCGTGTCGTCATCCGCCACCTCCGCCGGCTGGTGCTTCCCCACGATCTTCTCGAGGGCCGCCGCGGTCCTCGCGGCCGCGGACGCGTCATCCTTGCGGGCGGAACCGGCAGGCGGCGTCGCGGAAGAGGCCGGGCCGGCGGACTGGGACGAGGAGCAGCCGGTCGCGATGAAGAGAGCGGCGGCCGCGAGACTGGAAACGAGTGGTTTCACCTGAATCTCCTGATTGACGCATGGAACCCGGCGGCCTTCGGCCGGCGGGCGAGCTGGCATTCGGGTCAGAGAAGGTCGGCGAACGCCGGCCGCAACCGGCGGTACAGCTGACGTCCCGCGAAGGCTAGCACGATGAATGCCGCGGATTCGGCGCCGAGACGGCGCCAGGGAGGCACCGGCATCCCGAAGAGGGCCGCGCGGAAGAGCGCGACGGCGTCGCGCAGCGGGTTCACGGCGAGGACGGGCGCCGCCCACTCCGGAATGAGCGACTCGGGGTAGAGGATCGGCGTGACGTAGAACGCGATCATGAGGAAGGGCGGGAGGAGCTGCGCGAGGTCGCGGAAGAACGGGTTGAGCGACGCGAGGATGAGCGCCGGGCCCGCGAGGAGCAGGAGCTCGAACGCGAACGCCGCGACGAGGAGCAGGGGATGGATCGCGCCGCGGCCCGTCACGAGGAGGAACCCCGTCAGGAGCCCGATCCCGATCGTCTGGATCACGAGGGCGGCCCCCACCGAGGAGAGCGTCAGGAGGGCGACCGGAAACCTCAGCTTCTTGACGAGGTGGGCCTGGTCGGTGACCGAGGTGGTCCCCCGGACGAGGGCCTCCTGGAAGCCGAGCCACGGCAGGATTCCCGCGAGCAGGAATTCGACGTATGTCCCGCCGAAACCCTCCGGGGGCCTCAGCCGGATGACGTATGCGAAGACGAAGGCATTCAGGGCGCAGATGATGGCCGGGTTCAAGACCGCCCAGAAGGGGCCCGCGAAGCTCCCGGCGTACCGGGCCGCGAGGTCCCGGCGGAGCAGTTCGGAGAGCAGGAAGATCTTGTTCTTCAACGAACTAATGTTCCTCGGAGGTCCCGGAATCCGCTTGAAAAGGTCGCGAGGAGGGTCTATCTTAACCGGTCAGTGCTCATAAGTGCCGAGCCGCGTGCGTCCCAGATCCTCCTCGTCGGGCAGAAGATCCGGCAGATTCGGAAAAGCCGGCATCTGACCCAGGCCGATCTCGCCACGCGCATCGGGGTCACGCAGTCCGACCTCTCCCGGATGGAAAACGGTGAGTACAAGGTCGGCCTCGACACTCTCTTCCGGATCCTTCAGGTGTTCGAGCTGTCCATGAGTCACTTCTTCGAGGAATCCGCCGCCGAGACTCCGGCCGCCTCCCGCGAGGCCGCGCCGTTCGAGGACTGGGTCGCGCTCCCCGACGAGACCCGGCGCGAAGTCCGCGAGTTCATCGCGTTCAAGAGGATGCAGGCCGACAAGACGCGGCCCGACGGCGATGACGGTGACGGAGATGACTGAAGTTCTCCGCGCCACCGCCGAAGCCGCCCGCCAGGAAGCGCTCGCCCTGCTCGAGAAGGGCGAGTTTCCCGCCGCGCTTTCGGCCTACGACCGGGCCCTCGAGGCCGCGCGCGCGACCGACGACCCTGCCTTCGGGGACTGGATGTACGTGTGCCGCGCCACCGCCGCGATCGAGGCGGGCCCGGCCGACGACGTCCTCGTCGAGCTCAAGCGCGTCCTGCTCCGGTCGGCGAGTCCCGCGACGGCCGTGCGCGCCGCGCACACGGCTGCTCGCGTCTACGAGCTGAAGCGCGACTTCGGGAAGGCTCTCTTCTACAACCGAATCGCTCGCCGCAACGCCGAGACGCTCGGCGACGAGGCGATCCTCGCGCACTGCGACAACCAGTCGGGCATGCTGCTGACGGTCGACAGCCACTTCGAGGAAGCAGCCACGGTCTACCGCCGCGCGCTCGAGAGGACCGAGGGACGAGAGGGCGTGTCCTCCATCTTTCGTTCCGTCTGGCGCGACAACCTCGGCTATTGCCTCATCGCCCTCGACCGCGTTCCCGAGGGTCTCGCCCTCGTGCACGAGGCGTTCGAGGCGCTCGAGAGGGAAGAGGCCCGAAGCTACACGGTCTATCCGCTCCTCGACCTGTGCTTCGGGTACCTGAAAAGCGACCGCCACGCCGAAGCCCGCTTTTTCGGCGAGTCGGGCCTCGAGCGCGTGCCCCTGAGCGGGGAGCCCGCCGTCGAGAAGAGCTTCCTTTACCTCCTCGGTGAGACGTGCCACCTCGCGGGCGACGACGACGCCGCGCGCGGCTACTTCGACCGACTCGCGAACCTCTACCCGGAATTCAAGAACCTCCGCGCGTACCTCGAGGTCTTCGACTTCCGCAACGTCATCAATCTCCGGAGCTGACCGTGATCCAACCAACGAGACGCCCGTCTGCCGCCGCCCGCGCCGCCCTTCTCGGCTTGGTGCTCGCCGTGGGCGCGCTCGCGGCCGCGCGACCCGCGGACGCCGCAACGGCCGTCCTCGCGAAGACCGGGACCCTTTACGAAGTTTATCGGACCACGTACGGCAGCATCGCCGAAACGACCGATGCCGCCTTGGCATCGCAGCCCGTCCTCGCGCTGCGCGTCACCCCGTCGGGGGGGAAGGCCGAGACCGAGATCGTCAGCGGAACGGCCGACAGGTACGACAAGTTCGGAGAGTCCGTCGAATTCGAAGACATCACGCAGACCGTGTTCGTCGTCTACACCCGGCTGCAGGGCTTCTTCAGCGACGTGCGCGTGGCGATTCGCCGCGACGGCGCCTGGGTCGAAGGCAACTTCCTGCCGAATCCCGGTTACTACATTTCGCTGAGCCCGCAGCTTCTCGTGACGCGGCAGACGTACACGGACGTCGACGCCAAAGGCCAACCGGTCACGAAGAGCCGCTCGATCTTCTCGATCGCGTGGTGGGAACAGAGCCTCGCTTCGCAGGCCCGTTACGCCGCGGTCTTCATCGAGGACGGCAGCCTCAGGCTCGACGACGTCACGGCGTGGAACCTCAACGAGCTGAACGGCGCCGCCGGCCCGACCGACAACTCGGGCCTCCCCTTGTCGTCGTACGTGTACCCCGGCCTGCAGCGCGATGCCGGCACGAACGGCGGCATGCTCGTGTCCTTCGCGAACCTCGCCAAGCGCAAGCAGCAGGTCATCCGCCTCGCGTTTCCCGACAACCTCCCGAAGCTCGTGCCACCCGACGGCCTCACGCCCGCGCAACGGACGTCGTTCGCGCGCGGCCACACGCCCATCGGCCGGTCGTTCACCGAGACTCAGCTCCCGACCCAGATCGACCTGTGGTTCCAGACGCAGGTGGGCACGACCATCTCGCCGGAGGGCGTCCCGACGTTCTACTGGAGCTCGGGCGCGGGCCTCTCTTACCTCCGCGGCGGATCGAGCACGGTCCTCACGATCCCGTTCCGCCCGGACTTCCCCGTCGACCGCGCGCTCGCGGTCGTGAGGGACATGTCCGAGAAGCAGTAGTAACCGGGAAACCCGTCAGGCGGGTTTCCCACGCTCGCTACGCTCGCTCCCTTCCGCTCGGCCCTGCGGGCCTGCGCCTCGGTTCCCCGCGCTTCGTGTTCGCCGTCAGAGGCCTGACGGAAGGTCCGCGCGCGGGTCCCTCTCGTAGAGCGCGGCGAACTTCGCGGCGAGCGCGCGGCCCTCTTCCGTGGGCCGCCCCGGCATCGCGATCGAGACGCGGTAGGTGTGGTCCCCGTCCACCCCGCGCCCGCTCCTCACCCCGTAGCCCTTGAGCCGGAAACGCTGGCCTCCCGCGGTACCGGGCGGGATGCGCGCCCGCACGGGCCCGTGAATCGTCGGGACGTCGATCTCCGCGCCGAGATACGCCTCGGATACGGTCACCGGCACCTCGGCGAGGATGTCGTCGCCCTCGCGCGAGAAGTACGGGTGCAAAACGACGGTGAGGGCGACGTAAAGATCGCCCTTCTCGCTGCGGCCCTTGCCCGGCACGCGCACTTTCGAGCCGGTCGCGACGCCCGCGGGAATGCGCACGGAGAGGCGCTCATTCGACACCACCTCTCTCGCACCGTGACACGTGGGACACGCCGAGGCGCCCACCCGGCCCAACCCGCCGCATCGCGCGCAGCGGCGCGGGTATCGCACCTGCAACGCGATCGTCCCGCCGAGGACGGCATCGCGGAACGAGATCGTGAGCTCGGCTGCGGCGTCGTCGTCCTCTTCGGCGAAGCCGCGGGTGCCTCCCGCGCGGGCGCCCGAGAAGAGATCGGAGAAGAGGTCGCCGAAATCGCCCGACCAGCGGAAGCTCGAGGGCCCGCGGGCCGTCCCGCCGAACGGGCTGCCTCCGCCGAAGGGTCCGGCGCCGGAGGGACGCGGAGCGCCGGCCTCGGACGGGCTTCCGGTGTCACCGGTCATGTCGAAATGCTTCCGGCGCTTCGGGTCCTTGAGGACCTCATAGGCCGCGGCGATGTCCTGGAACTTTCTCTTCGCGGCCGCGTCGGACGCGTTCACATCCGGATGGAACTTGCGCGCAAGGCGGCGGTACGCCTTCTTGATCTCGGCCTCGCTCGCCTTGCGATCGACACCGAGAACCTCGTAGGGATCCTTCATGGCCATCCGCGCCGCTACGATACCCGACGCGCGCCGCGGCCCGAAAGGGACTGGAACCAGGGTACGATCGCCGGGCACCTCATGTCGGGAGCCGTGTGAAGATCCTGCAGCATCGCGACGTCCTCTCGATCATCCTCGCCGGTGGGATGGGCGAGCGCCTGTTTCCGCTCACGCGGGATCGCGCGAAACCCGCCGTCCCGTTTGGCGGCCGCTACCGCATCATCGATTTCGCGCTCAACAACTGCGTCAACTCCGGCCTCACGAAGATCAAGGTCCTGACGCAGTTCAAGTCGAACTCGCTCATCGAGCACATCATCCGCACCTGGCGCCTCAGCTTCGACATCGGCCAGTTCGTGGACCCCGTGCCGGCCCAGATGCGCCGCGGACCTCACTGGTTTCGAGGGACGGCGGATGCGGTCTACCAGAATCTCAACCTGATCTTCGACGAGGAGCCCGCGCACGTCTGCGTGTTCGGCGGCGACCACATCTACATGATGGACGTGAACCCGATGCTCCTCGCCCACGAGGAGGGCGGGCACGATCTCACGATTGCGGCGATTCCCGTGCCGATCGCCGAGGCCTCGCGGTTCGGCATTCTCGAGGTCGCCGAGGACGGACGGATCGTCAACTTCCACGAGAAACCCGCCGTGCCCCGCCCCATGCTCGGGCAGCCCGGGCTCGCGCTCGCGTCGATGGGCAATTACATCTTCCGCGCGGGCGTACTGATCGACGCCCTCGAGCACGATGCGCTTCAGGACACCTCCCATGACTTTGGCAAGACGATCATCCCGGCGCTCCTGGCGGGAGGCGGGCGCCTCTATGCGTACGACTTCTCGACGAACCGCGTCCCGGGAGCCGAGGATCTCGCACCTTACTGGCGGGACGTAGGCACGATCGATTCCTACTGGGATGCTTCGATGGACCTGATCTCCGTCACACCGCCGCTCAACCTCTACAACCACAAGTGGCCGCTGAAGAGCCACGCCTCGCAGCAGCCGCCCGCGAAGTTCGTCTTCGCGGACGCGGTTTCCCGGCGCATCGGCATCGCGACCGACTCGACCGTCGCGTCGGGCTGCATCATCTCGGGCGGCACGATTCACCGCTCGATCCTGTTCCCGCGCGTGAGGATCAACTCGTTCTCCCACGTCGAGGAATGCGTACTCATGGACGGCGTCGACGTGGGGCGCTACGCGCGCCTGCGCCGGGTCATCGTCGACCGCGGGGTGCAGATCCCACCCCGCACCGAGATCGGCTTCGACCCGGAGGAAGACCGCAAGCGCTTCCACGTCTCGGAGGGAGGCGTCGTCGTGATCCCGAAAGGAGCCGAGGTTTCCGGTCCGCCGACCGACCTCAAGCGGGACGGGCCGGTTGCTTCGCCCCCCGCAACCATATAAAGTTCGGGTTTCGAGCCTTCAGGCCGAATTTTATATGGACGACATCGATCGCCGGATCCTCGATATTCTCCAGCGGGACGCGAAGATCTCGCAGGCGAGAATCGCGGAAACGGTCGGGCTCACGACGCCTTCGGTCAACGAGCGGATCAAGAAGCTGGAGACGCGCGGATTCATCCGGCGCTTCACGGCTCTCCTCGATCCGCGCCTCGTCGGAATGCCCCTCGTGGCGCACGTGGACGTGCTGCTCGAGCACCCGCGTTTCGAGCGTCCGTTTCTCGAACAGATCGAGGCCCTGCTCGACGTCCAGGAGTGCTATGCCATCTCGGGCGATTTCGGCTACCGACTGAAAATCCGCGCCCGCGACGTGGAGCACCTGGAGGCGATCCTGAGGGAGAAGGTTCAGACGCTTCGAGGCGTCGTGAGAACCCGCGTCGAGCTCTCGCTTTCCGTCAAGAAAGACTCCACGCTGCTGGCCCTCGTGGAAGGAGCCTGAGACGGGCGAAAGTGTCGTTTTCGCATCGCAAGTGTCCGTTTTCGATCTCTCGCGCACTTGTTTCCCGCTTTGCCCCAGGAGCCAGCATCCCGTGTAAACGGTTTGTTTCAACGAGTTTGCAGGTTTTTGCACGGGTGGAGAAACCGGAGGCATCGGGCTTGCGTATAACTGGGCAGGAGATCGAAACGGACATTTCGACAAAACTTCAAATGGATACGACGATCTTCATTTCCATCCCCCAGTCCCGCCGGCCTTCCGGCCGTCGGGCCCTCCAGCTTCTTCCCTCCATCCAAACCCTCAGTTAGTCAATCCCACCGCCGCAATCCCCGCCCGACCGAAAGGTCGGGTGGGAGCCCACCGTTTCGGGCGTGCAAACGTGATCGGGATTACTAAAAGTGGTAGGCCACGGAGCCGCCGAGCGTGATGAGCTTGTGGTTGGCGTCCTTGCCCAAGAGGTAGGCCGCGGCTTCGACACGCAGGTCCCAGTGCGCGGCGACATGGAAGGCGGTCACGAGGCCGGCGTGCCAGCCGATCACCGTCTCCTTCACGTCGGTCGAGGTCTGGTCGCCCGAGCGCGTCTTCGGGTTCAGGCCGTAGACGCCGACGCCGCCGAAGAGGCCCGCGTCCCACCACGGCTCGCGGAAGAGGTAGCCCATCGACGCGAGGCCCGCGTTCACCCGGACGTCCGGCGCCGACGTCGCCGCGCCAACGCCGAACGGCGGGAAGACGGGCGTGCCCGGGAGCGAGAAGTTCATATAGCGAAACTGGAGGATGACGCCCGGCTCGAGGACAACCTCGCCGAAGGCGTGCCAGCCTCCGGTCGAAAAAGCCTTGACGTCGGCCGGCCTCCCCGTGTCGTTCACGGCGGACCCGCCGACGCCGACGGCGAACGGGAACTCCTGAAGTCGCGTCGTCTGCGCCGAGGCAGAAGAGCACAGAAAAACGAGAAGGGCGGCGAGGGCGAAGGCGCGCGTGATTCGACGTGTCATCGCCGGCGAGGATACGTCAGGGCGGGCCCGACGGAAGATATACATGCTGCGAATACGGAGGCCGGCATCCCCTCGTCTAGAATCCAGTGCCGTGCCGGGCGCCGAGACAGCGGAACCCAGGGCAGGGCGCCCCGCGTTTTTCGCGCCCCTTCTCGAGCTCCTGGCTCCGTCGCGCTGCGGCGTCTGTGACGCCCCGCGCGTCGATGTCGGCGGCGGCGGCGTGTGCCGCGCCTGCTGGGCGTCGCTCCCCGTCCTCGACGCGGCCGCCGCGTGCCCGCGCTGCGCGCTGCCGGGCAACGGCTCTCCCTGCGCGAGCTGCCGTCTCACGCCCCCGGCGGTGACGCGCACCGCGGCATTCGGGCTCTACGCCGGCGGCCTGCGCACGCTCCATCACGCGTTCAAGTTCGCCGGCTGGGACCTCCTTGCGACGCCTCTCGGCGGGCGCCTTGCCGCTCTCGCGCTCGCCACCGGAATCACGGACGGAGCCCACGCGCTCGTGAGTGTGCCGTCCACCGGGCGGCGCAACCGCGAACGCGGGTACGATCCGGCCATGCTCCTCGCCGACGAGACGAGCCGCCACCTCGAAACGCCGCACCGGGCCCTTCTCTCTCGCACACGCGACACGCCTCCGCAGTCTTCGCTGCCCGCGCCTGGCCGGCGCGCGAATGTCAAAGGCGCGTTTGCCGCGTCTCCCCGGGCGCGCGGGCGCGTTCTCGTTCTGGTCGACGATGTCGTCACGACGGGCGCGACGCTTTTCGCGGCGGCGGACGCGCTGTGCGCGGCGGGAGCGGTGGAGGTGCGGGCCCTCGTTCTCGCCCGAACGCCGGAACCCGCATGACGCCGCTCTTCGACCGCCTCGTCGTCGGCACGCTGCCGCTCGTTCCGCGCGCGCTCGTGAAGCGCGTGGCCTCGCGGTACGTGGCGGGCGAGACGCTCGACGACGCTCTCGCCACCGTGCGCGCGCTCGCCGCGGAAGGCGCGATGGCGACGCTCGACATCCTCGGAGAGAGCGTGACCCGTAAGGAACAGACGGAGGCCACGCAGGACCAGTACCTGCGCGTCATCGACGCGATCGCCTCGAGCGGCCTCAACGCGAATGTCTCCGTGAAGCCGACCGCCGTGGGCCTCGCGATCGACCCGGCCCTCGCCCTGCGCAACTGCACGGACATCTGCGCGCGCGCCGCCACGCACGGCATGTTCGTCCGCCTCGACATGGAGGACAGCCCCTACACCGAGTCGACGCTCCGGCTCGCGCTCGAGCTCAAGGCGAAGTTCCCCGCCGTGGGCGTCGCGATCCAGGCCTACCTCAAACGCAGCCTGCGCGATCTCGACCGCCTCATCGCGGCCCGCATGAACGTGAGGTTCTGCAAGGGCATTTACGTGGAGCCCCGCACGATCGCCTGGAAGGAGCGCGCGACGGTCATCGCCAGCTTCGGCGCGCTCGTCGAGAAGCACCTGTCCGCGGGCTGCTACGCGAGCATCGCGACGCACGACGAGGCCTGCGTGCAGCGCGCGCTGGCCACGATCGACCGGCTCTCTCTCGGACCCGACCGCTACGAGTTCCAGATGCTTCTCGGCGTCGACCCTGTTCTCAGGCGAAGCCTCCTCGACGCCGGCCACCGGCTGCGCGTGTACGTTCCGTTCGGAGGAGACTGGTACGCCTACTCGACGCGGCGGCTCAAGGAGAACCCCTCGATCGCCCGGCACGTGATCCGCGCCACCCTCGGTCTGGAACCGGCCGCCTGAATCCGCGACTCTCTTCAAACCCCGGTGTCAAACCCCGGTTGACGCGGCGCCGAAAGCGGGCGGATGATAGGTCGAACGGGGGTTCCGTGACCCTTTCGAGCCGCTCGACACGACGCCTGCTCGCCGGAGTGGCCGCCGCAGCGCTTCTGGCGCACCCCGCGGCCGCGGGCGAAGCCGAGGTGCGCCGGGCCCCTCTGTCGGGAATCGTGCGCGCCGGCGGCGTGCCCATCCCGGGCGCGGCCCTCGTCGTGCGCGGCGTGACGGCCGGCGGGGCGAACGTCGTGAAGCTCCTGAAGAGCGACTTGGACGGCACGTTCGTCCTCAGCGACGCGGCCGAAGGCCTCTACACGGTCCTTTCCGTCGTGCCGGGCTTCCGCCCCGCGCTCGCTCGCCTGCTGCACCGGGCGGTTTCCGACGGCGCTCTCTCCTTCGTGCGGCTCGATCTCGAGGCGCCGGCGGGCATCCTCCCCGAGGCGACGGGCGGGCCCCTCGACGTGTGGATCGCACGGGCCGTGGCGCCCGGCGACGTGCTGCGCGACGTGCCCGCGGTGCTGGCCGCTCTCGAGGAAGGGCCTGGGCAAGCCGCGCTCCCCGTTTCGATCGCGGGCCGTGACGGGCGCACCTCTACACTTCCCTCCACACTTCCCGTCCGCGCGTCGGTGGCGTCCACCGCGGGATTCGGCGCCGCGGGCGCGTCCTCGCTGTCGCGGGCCTCGCTCGACGTGAGCGGGGCAGCCGGAGACAGGCTGCGCTGGGGAGCTTCGGGGGCCTACGCGCGGCTCGCGGCGATGTCGGGCGAGAAGACGGGCGACGCGTCGCGCGTGGCGCTCGATTTGGCTTCGGGCTCGATGGGCTCGAGCCAGACGATTCACCTCTCGACCCGCCAGCAGATCGTGGCCGACGACGCGGACGGCGCGCGCTTCGCCGCGCATTCCCTCGATTGGAACGGCGCCGTCTCGGAGCGCTCGCAGGCGTCGGTCTCCGCCCGTCTCGTCTCGCAGTCCCGGCTCCTTTCGGCCGGGCCTGCGGCGGACCTGTTCGCGCGCGATTCGAATGCCGTCGATGTCGCCGCCCGCTATCAGACCGAACTCTCCTCCTCGACGTTCGCGCGCGTCTCCGTCTCCTACCGGAGCGCCATGAACGAGTTCGCCGGCCAGACGTCGCCCTTCGACCGGGAGACGCGGGCGGGCGCCGTCGCGGGCGTCCGCTTGCTCGATGTCTTCGTGCTCGAGGCGGGCGGGACGGGCGACGTGTCGGAGCGCTCGCGCGGCGTCACGCCCGAGCTCACGCTCGCGATCGCGACGCGCGACGGCTGGAAGATCTACGGGTTCGCCGCGCGCCGCTTCGAGCGGCTTCTCGACGGCGACGTGCCCCTGCCAGGCGAGGCGGGCACGGACGAGGCCGATCTCACACGCCGTTCGCGCGCGCTGTACAAGGCCGGCCTGAGGTGGCAGAGCAGCGAGGGCGAGAACGTCTCCATCGAGGCATCGCGTCGCGAGCTGACGGGCACGTACCGTCTGCTTTTCGATCCGGACTTTCTCGACCGCCTCGACTCGCTCTATTTCTTCGCGAACGACGTCGCGACGGACGTCTCGTTCAGCGCTGCCGCGCGGCTCGGCAAGGCGCTCGACGGGCGCGTCGCGATGCGCGTGGGAAAGCTCTCGGGACAACGCGAGGGCGTGATCCAGTCCGACGACGCCGCGTGGGGCGTCGCGCAGGCCGCGATCCGCGTCCGCGCCACGGATACGTCCCTCGGGATCGGTTACCGCGCGGTGACGCAGTCGCTCACGCGCGGCACAGCCGTCCTGCACAACGACGTGGAGGCGGTGGATCTCACGCTCGGGCAGTCCATCCCGCTCGTGGCGCTGCGCTCGATCGGTTCGGACCTGCGCGCTTTGTTCTCCCTGGAGTTCGGCAAGCGGCGCGAGGGCGAGGACGAAGAGAAGCTGAATCGCAGGCTCGCGGGTGGCTTCGCGGTCTCATTCTAGGCTTCCCCGTTTCAAGGACCGCACTCCAAATAGCCGGGTTCATCTTCAAAATTTCGTGAGGCGCGGCTGATTCGCTTGCCTTTATGGCAAGCAAGACTCATTTCATCAATGAGTTAAGCCGATTCAAGGAATCGGATTACTGGCATCTTCCTTGCTGCAAAATTTGGCATGGAGTCTCGTTCGCCCTGGTTGCGCGCCCTAGCGCGGTGGTTCCTGCTATGCGCTTTCGCGCTCGCGCTCGTGCCGTCCGCGCTTTGCCTCGCGCGTAAGGTTTCGGCATTCGGCCGGGCCGACGTGCTGGTCTCGCCCGAGCCGGAGGGCCTTCGCGTGCGCCGCGTCGGCGAATCCGCCGCCGCTTCGGGTCTGAAGGCCGGCGACCTGCTGCTCCTCGTCGATGGCGACGAGGCGCGGCATTCGGGCGATCCTTCGCGCTGGCTCGCCGAGCGTTCCGCCGAGCTGACCGTCCTCAGAGGCGACGCGCTCCGGACATTCCGAAACGTCCCGGTGTCCTCCTGGGACTGGCGCACCCTCTTCCTCTTCGCCGTGGGCCTCGCGTTCCTGGCCGCGGGCTTCGCGGCGGCCCGGCCCTCCCCGCCGTCGCGGGAGTCGCTCGTCTTCGCAGGCTTCGCGCTTTCGGTCGCGCTCGTCCTCACGCTCACGCCGGTGCCGCCGGTCGACGGGCTGTTCCGCGCGGCCGTCTTGCTCGAGGATGCCGCGCGCGCCCTCTTCCCGGCTCTCCTGCTCTCCCTCGTCTTCACGTTCCCGAGGCGGATGCGAAGGACGCCGGCGTGGCTCCCCTTCGTTCCGGCCACCCTGCTGTTGGCCGCGACGGCGACCGTGTACTTCGGCGGAACGGGCCGCGACGCGTCCGCGGCGGTGAACGCACTCGACCGAGTGCAGATCATCTGGATGGCGTCGGGCGCCGCGCTGGCGGCCGCGCGACTCGTCGTCCTCGCGCGGCGCCCCACGGACCTCCTGACCGAGAAGCAGGTCCGGTTCCTCCTGCTGGGCGTCACGGTGGGGCTCCTCCCCCTCGTCCTCCTGAATCTCGTGCCCCGGCTTCTCGGCGGCTCGATCCCGATCGTCTCGTCGCTCTCGGTGCTTCCGCTCGCGCTCGTTCCAGCCGCGTTCCTCGCGTCGCTCACGCGGTATCGGCTCTGGGACGTGGAGGTTCTCGGCCGGCAGACCGCGTCCCTGCTCGGCGCTCTTCTCGTCGGAGCCGGCTTCTTCACGCTTGCCCAGCTCCTCCTCGCGCAGCCCGTCGCCGTGGGCATTCCGCACGCGAGGGCCGCGCTGCAGGTCTCCGCCGGACTTCTCATGGCGCTCAGTTTCGGGCCCGTGCGTCGGGGCCTGTCCACCGCTTTCGCGCGCTTTCAGTATCGCGAGGCCTGGCGGGATCGCGAGGGCCTGCTCGCGCTCGTCCGCGAGCTGCCGGCGTCGCGTACTCTCAAGGACCTGCAGGACCTTCTCGCGGACCGGGTTTCGCGGGGTCTCGGCGTCTCGCACGCGGCCCTCCTGCCCGTGGCGGCGGACGCGCTCGTCGCCCGGGACGTCGACGGAGGCCCGCCGCTCCCGCTTTCGGAGCTTCCCGCGGGGGCCCGCGTGCGCACGACACGCCTGTCGCGGCAGGATTTCGCGGCACGCCCGACGACCGCCGTCTCGCGCCTCCGGCGGGCCGGATTCCGCACGCTCGCGCCCCTGACCGTTTCCGGGCGGCTCCTCGCGCTTTTCGCGGTCGGCGACCGCGCCGGGCGCGTGCCCCTGTCGGTCGAGGACACCGAGCTTCTCGAAACCGTCCTCGCGCCGGCGGCCCTCGCGCTCGACCACGCGCGCCTCTTCGACGAGCTACGCGTAGAGGCCGACCGCTACCGGACGCTCCAGCGCTTTCACGAGAACGTCGTCGCGGGCTCCGCCGCGGCGATCGCGGCCACGGACGATTCGGGCCGCTTCACGTCGGTCAACCCGGCGTTCGAAGCTCTCCTCGGGCGCGGCGCCGCGTCCCTCGTGGGCAGGCCGGCCGCGGAGGTGCTGCCCGCCGCGCTCGTTTCGAGCACGCCGCCCGTGCGGCTCGAGACAGACCTCGGCTCGGGGCCGCGCGTCCTCAACGTCGCCGTCTCGCCCTTCCCCGGCGCGGGTCCGAGATCCCGCGCCCGCGTCCTCGTCCTCTACGACGCCACCGAGACCGCGCGCCTCGAACGCGCGCTCGCCGATCGGGAACGCCTCGCCGCTCTCGGCACGCTATCGGCCGGCGTCGCGCACGAAGTGAATACGCCGCTTGCGGGCGTCGCGGGGTTCGCGCGACTCCTCCTCGACGAGACGCCGACAGACGACCCCCGCCGGACGCTCGTCGAGAAGATCGAACGCCAGGCCTTCCGGGCCTCGCGCCTCGTCAGCAGCCTGCTCGACCTCGCGCGCGGGAAGCCGCGTGAGTTCGCGCGGCTCGAACCGGCCGAGCTCGCTAAAGAAGTCGCCTGGGCGCTCGCGGACGAGAGCGCGGCGCGGCGCGCATCCCTCGACGTCGAAGCGGCGCCCGGCCTCCCGGCAGTCTCCGGTCATCGCGACGCCCTCGTCCAGGCGCTCCTGAATCTCGCCAAGAACGGGCTCGAGGCGGTCACGTCGCCGCGCGCGGCCGGCGATCCGCCGCCCGCGGTCACGCTGCGCGTCGCCGCAGACGACGGCCACGTCCTCTTCTCCGTCGAGGACAACGGACCCGGCCTGACGGACGCCGAGGCGGCCCGCGTGTTCGAGCCGTTCTATTCCACGAAGACTGCGAAGGGAGGGACGGGGCTCGGGCTCGCCATCGCGAGGGATATCATCCAGGCGCATGGCGGGACGCTGACGGTGACGTCCGCGGGAGAGCGTGGCGCCCGATTCACCGTATCCCTGCCCGCCGCGACCTGAAAAATGTCCACCGTTCTCATTCTCGACGACGAGCCCGTCATCCGCGACGTCCTCGGGTCCGTGCTCGCGAAGGCCGGGTTCGTGACGCGCGAAGCCGCAACAGCGGCCGAGGGGCTCGAACGCCTCGCGAAGGAGCCCATCGATCTCCTGCTCCTCGACCTCATGCTCCCCGACCGCCCGGGCCTCGAAGTCCTTTCGGAGGTGAAGGCGCGGCATCCCGAGGTGCCGGTCGTCGTCGTGACCGCGTACTCGTCCGTGGAGAGCGCGATCTCCGCAATGCGCGAAGGCGCGTTTCACTACCTCCCCAAGCCGTTCCGGAACGAGGAGGTCGTCCACGTCGTCAAGCAGGCGCTCGAGAAACGCCGGCTCGTGGCCGAGAACCGCGCCCTCAAGGCGCGCCTCGACACTCCGCCCGGCCTCAAGGAGATCATCGGGCGCTCGGCCTCGATGGAGCGCGTCTTCGAGACGATCCGCCAGGCGGCCGCCTCGCGCTCGACGATCCTCATCACCGGAGAAAGCGGAACCGGCAAGGAGCTCGTCGCGAAGGCGCTCCACCGGCTCTCGCCGCGCGCCTCCGGCCCGTTCGTGACCGTTCACTCCGGCGCGCTCCCGCCCGACCTTCTCGAGTCGAACCTTTTCGGACACGTACGGGGCTCGTTCACCGGCGCGGTCGCCGACAAGAAGGGCCTGTTCAAGGCGGCCGACCAGGGCACGATCTTCTTCGACGAGATCGGCACGATCCCGATCGAGACGCAGGCGAAGCTCCTGCGCGTCCTGCAGGAGCGCGAGTTCCTGCCCGTGGGCGCGATCGAGCCGCAGCACGCCGACGTGCGCATCATCGCGGCCACGAACGCCGATCTCGTTCGGCTCGTGGCCGAGGGGCGCTTCCGCGAGGACCTCTTCTACCGCCTCTGCGTCATCACGATTCCTCTTCCCCCGCTTCGCGAGCGCCGCGACGACGTGCCGCTTCTCGTGGAGACGCTCCTCGCGCGAGCCGCGGCCGAGAACGGCAAGGCCGTCCCCTCCGTCACGCCCGCCACGATGAAGGCGCTCCTCGACCATGACTGGCCCGGCAACGTGCGCGAGCTCGAGAACGTCCTCGAGCGCGCTCTCGTCCTCGGCCATGGCGTCATCGACCTCGACCAGCTCCCGGACACCGTGCGGCGCTCGGTGCCGCGCGCGGCGGCGCTGCCCGCCGAGGGGCTCTCCTTCAAGGACGCCGTCGCGGCCTACGAGCGCGCGCTCCTTTCGGCGGCCTTGCGACGTGCGTCGGGCGTTCAGAAGCGCGCGGCCGAGCTTCTCGGCCTCAAGCCGACGACGCTGAACGAGATGCTGAAGCGTCACGGCATGGCGCCGCGCGACGCCAAGGACGCCAAGGACGCCAGGGAGGTGGTCGAGCCGGAGCCCGCGGCACCGTCGCGCGCCTAGAGGTTCCGGCGGCGAGAGAGCTCAGGTTCTCTTCAGGAGGACGAACGTCCAGTCGTCGCCGAAGGGCGTGCCCGCGGTAAACGAGACGAGAGCCTCGCCGAGCTCGGCCTCGATCTGAGCGACGGAGCCTCCGCGCGCCCTCACGAGCGTCTCGACGAGGCGCGGCGTCCCGAATTCCTCGTCATCGGGATTCGCGGCTTCGGTCACTCCATCGGTGTAGAGGGCGAGGAGGTCGCCTGTCTCAAGGGTGAAGGTTCCCGAGCCATACGTTTTTCCCGGAAAGAGCCCGAGCGGAGGCCCGTGAGCGCCGAGCAGCTCCGTCGTGCCGCCGGCCCGCACGAGGATGCCCGGGTTGTGACCCGCGTTCGTGAACACGACGGAGCCCGACTCGGGGTCGTAGAGCGCGAGGAAGAACGTGATGAACTTCTCCGGGCTCGTGCGCCGGAACACCATCTCGTTGAGCCGCGAGCAGAGCCGATCCGGCGGGAAGTGCTCTCCGGCCCACGCCTGGAACGCGGCCTGCACCGAGGCCGCGAGAATCGAGGCGCCCAGGCCCTTTCCGCTCACGTCCGCGACGACGACGTCGAGCGACTTGTCCCCCCGCTCGAAGAAGTCGTAATAGTCGCCGGAGACCGTGCGCGACGGAACCGTCCGGCCGAGGAGCTCTGTGTGCGGCAGCGTGGGCTCAACTTCCGGCAGCAGGCGCCGCTGGATGTCCCACGCGAGAGTCATCTCGCGCTCGATGCGCTGGCGGGCTGCGGCGCCTTCCTGCAGGCGCAGATTCTGGATCTTGATGGCGGACGTGTTCGCGAGGGACGTCAGGAGGCGCAGATCCTCCTCACTGAAGCTTTTCCGCCTGAGCCGCACCTCGAGGTAGATGAGGCCGATGACCCTGTCCTCGACGAAGAGAGGGGCCGCCATACAGGACGTGATGCCCTGGATCCGGATGGACTCGGCGGCGCCGAGGCCGGCGTCCGTCGCCGCGTCGATGAGGAGAACGCCGTTCTTTTTTTCCACGACCGACTGAATGAGCGTCTTGCTGAGCCGGATGTCGGACGGGTCGACGCCCGCCGCGTACTTCACCTTCTCCGGTTTCAGCTCCCCGTGGTCGTCCGCGAGCATGAGGAGGCCGCGGTCGGGCTGCAGAAACGTGAAGGTCTTCTCGAGGATGAGCTCGAGGAGGCGGTTCAGCGGGATGTCGCCGAGAAGGTCGACGGAGATCTCGTTGAGCATTCTCAGCGACGCGTTCAGGCGCGCGAGCTCCTCGGCCCCGAGCTTCGCGTCCCACGCCTGCTTGTGCGGGCGCAGGAGATCCTTGGAGGACTGCAGGAACGTCGTTCTCTTCGAGCTCTCTTCCCCGAGGCCGTCAATGACGACGCGGGTCGTGGATTCCTCGATGATCTCCACCAGCGTCTCGCCGAGCTGGATGCGGTCTCCGGCCGAAAGCGGCACCGGCTCCGTGAGGCGCGACCCGTTCAGGGACGTGCCGTTGCGCGAGCCGAGGTCCACGAGACGGATCGGCCCGCCGTCGAGGACGCCTTCGATGCGCGCGTGGACACGCGAGAGCGTGCGGTCCCCGAGGGGCACGTCATTCGTGGAGGAACGGCCCAGCGTCAGGACCGGGCGGTCGAGCCGGATGCGGCGCGCCGGCTCTCCCGGCACCCGCACGTTGAGGACGAGCACGCGGGAAGTCTAGCAACAACAATTGGTTCAGGGGGTTCCACGAGCGGTGGGCTCATGTTATTCTTCGCGGCTCCGGCGCCGCTCACAACGCGGCGGAGCCGTGAAGGGAGCCCCGAGATGAAGGAAAAGATTCACCCCGAGTACCACGACGTGACCGTGCATTGCGCGTGCGGGAACACGTGGAAGACCAAGAGCACGAAGACCGAGCTCCGCCTCGAGATCTGCTCGAACTGCCACCCGTTCTTCACGGGTAAATCCAAGCTCGTCGACACGGCCGGCCGCGTCGAGCGCTTCCAGAAGCGCTACGCGAACACGCCCAAGACCGCGGCCGCTCCGGCCAAAGAAAAGCCCGCCAAGCCCGCCGTCTCTACGACTGCCTGATCGCGGCGGTCCTGCCGGGCCGCCCGCGTCCGCCTCCCATGTTTCAGAAACTCGACGAGATCGAACGCCGCTACGCCGATCTCGAAGCTCGCGCGGCCTCGCCCGAGGTGCTCGCCGACCATGCCCTCGCGACGAAGACGATGCGGGCGATGCGCGAAATCCTGCCGATCGTCGAAAAGAATCGCGAGCGGAAGAGGATCGACACCCAGCTCGCCGGAGCCCAGGAGCTTCTCGACACGCTTCCGCCCGCGGACGAGCTCCGGCCCATCGCGCAGCAGGAGCTTGAGGGCCTCCGGGCCCGGCGCGACGCGATCGAGGAGGAGATTCGCCTTCTCCTTCTGCCCAGGGACCCGAACGACGGCAAGAACGTCGTCCTCGAGATCCGGGCGGGGACCGGTGGCGACGAGGCCGCCCTTTTCGCGGAGGAGCTCCTGAGGATGTACGTGCGCTACGCGGAAAACCGTGGCTGGAAGATCGAGATCATCGACCGGAGCGACTCCGGCGGCGCCGGAGGCCTCAAGGAGGTCCAGGCGATCGTCGAGGGCGAGGGCGCCTACTCGCGCCTCAAGTACGAGGGCGGCGTCCACCGCGTGCAGCGCGTCCCGGCCACCGAGGCCGCCGGGCGCATCCACACCTCCGCGGCCACGGTCGCCGTCCTGCCCGAGGCCCAGGACGTGGACGTGGAGGTCCTGGACAAGGACGTCCGCGTGGATCTCTTCTGCGCGTCCGGGCCGGGTGGGCAGGGCGTCAACACGACGTACTCGGCGGTGCGCCTCACCCACCTCCCCACCGGTGTCGTCGTGCAGTGTCAGGACGAGCGCTCGCAGATCAAGAACAAGGCGAAGGCGATGCGCGTCCTCAAGGCGCGCATCTACGAGGCCGAGCGCGCGAAGAAGGAAGCCGCCTACGCCGCCGACCGCAAGAAGATGGTGGGCTCGGGCGACCGCTCCGAGAAAATCCGGACGTACAACTTTCCCCAGAGCCGGGTGACGGATCACCGCATCGGGTTCACGTCACACCGGCTCAATGACGTTCTCGACGGACGCCTCGACGAGCTGATCGACCCGCTCGTCGCGCACTTCCAGGCGGAGAAGCTGAAAGAAGAGCTCGCGAAGGCCTGAAGGCTATTTTTCGAGGACATACGCGGGCTCGCCGTCCCGGATCGTCACGCCCGTGACCTCGTAGCCCTTCGCGAACAGGGCCATGGCCAGCCTTCGGAACCGGGTACGCGCGGCGAAGCTCCGCTTCGGATCGGTGCGATAGACGCGGGGCGCGTCCGCGAGGAACGGAAGGAGGACTCGCGGCGCGATGGGAATCGCCCCCGGCCGCGTCACCGCCGGCACACCGGCCGTGCTGTCCGGAGGCCGCCCCTCGCCCCGCGCCGCGCGCTCGACGAGCGGATCGTCGAGGCGCCAGTTCACCTCGAACCGGTCCGTCGGCAGGCCGGCGTAGATGCCGCCCATGTGGCCGTAGAAGTCCGGCAGGAGGCTCCGCACCGTCGCGCGCAGCCGCCCGATGTTCAGCTTCGCGTTCTTCAGCAGGAACGGGTCGTACGTCCAGGTCACGAGCCGAATCCCACGCTCGAGGCACCACGCCCGCTGGAAGAGCTTGAGCTTCACCGCGAGCCCGCGCCCCTGCGCCTCGGGCCGGACGGCGAGGAGATGCGAGTGGTGGCAGGGCTCGCCCCGGTTCGTGCGCGGGATGCCGTGCACGAAGCCGAGCATCTTCTTTCCCTCGAAAGCCGCGGCCGTGAGACCGCCTGCGTGCGTGGCCGCGATGAGGTCGCTCGCGGGCGAGACGGAACGTTCGGCGAAGCCCCACGCGGCTTTCGAGACGTGCGTCGTCTCGATGAATTCCTCCGGGGTCCGGAGTTCGCGGACTACGAGGCGTCCGCTCACGCCGCCTCCTCGAGGAGACCCGCAAGAAGAGCCGCGCGCCGAGGGAGATCCTCCACGAGGAGGTGCTCCGTGCGCGCGTGCGCGCCGGCGCCCGAAGGCCCAAGGCCGTCCAGCGTCGGGACGCCGGCCGAGGCCGTGAGATTTCCGTCGGAACCTCCGCCCACGCGCACCGCCGCGAGGTCGAAACCGAGCGTCTTCGCGAGCGCCGCCGCGCGCCTGTAAAGCGCGAGGGACGCTTCGGTCGCTTCCATGGGCGGACGGTTGACGCCTCCGTCCAGCACGACCTCTACGCGCGGATCCGCCGGACGGTACGCGCGAAGCCCCGCGAGGACGCGCTCGCCCTCGGCCTGAGTCCAGAGCCGGAAATCCACGGAGAGCGCGGCGCTCTCCGGCACGACGTTCGTCGTCGTGCCGGACGCCGCGACCGTGGGCACGACCGAAGTGCCCGAGGGGACGTCGGCGAGCGCGTCAGCGAACAGCGCGAAGCGCGACATCTCGAGGAGGGCCGAAGCCCCCTTCTCCGGCTCGAGCCCCGCGTGCGCGGCCACGCCGGAAAAGCGCGCCGTCACGAGACCGGTCCCCTTCCGCGCGATTTTCGCGGCGCCGCCCTCACCGGACGGCTCGAGGACGAACACCCGGTCGCGCTTCAGGGCCTCGGCGACGAGGAGGTCGCGCGAGGCGTGGGTCCCGACCTCCTCGTCCGGCGTCAGGAGGAGCGCGAGGCCCTCGGCGGGGATCACGTCGCCGCGCGCCACGGCCTCGAGGACGGCGAGGGCAACCGCGACGCCCCCCTTCATGTCGAAGACGCCGGGCCCCCGTGCGACACCGGCCTCGATGCGAAATGGAATCCCGTCCAGCGTGCCGGCGGGCCAGACCGTGTCGAGGTGGCCGAGAAGAAGAGTGCCCCCGTGCTCGGGGCCGACCCGCGCGAGGAGGGCGTCGCCACGGCCCGCGCAGGGCACGCGCGAGGCCGCGATTCCGGCGGCCGTAAGTCGCGCCGCGATCCAGCGCGCGAGGTCGCAAACGAGGGCGGGCTCACCGGACGGGCTCTCGCGCACGACGAGGGCCTCGAGGTCGGAGAGCATCGAATTCTGGCGCGCGAAAAACAGCGCGGCCAGGTCGCGGACGCGCGCGCTCACGCGCGAAGCTCCTGGATTCCCGTCGTGACGCGTGAGAGGACGTCCGGCCGGATCGCGACCCCGATGCCCGGTCCTTTCGGCACGGGCATGAGCCCGTCCACGGCTTCGAGCGCTGGCGCCACGATGTCCTCCTCGAAGTAGCGGGACGAGGACGACGTGTCGCCCGGCTTCGAAAAGCCCGGCAGGCTCGCGATGGCGACGTTGTGGGCGCGCCCGATTCCGGCCTCGAGCATGCCCCCGCACCACACCGGCATACCCGCGGCGCGCGCGGCGTCGTGAATCCGCACGGCCTCGCCGTGCCCGCCGACGCGGCCGACCTTGACGTTGATGACCTGGCAGGCGCCGAGGTGGATCGCGGCTCTCGCGTCGGCGGCCGAGCGAATCGACTCGTCGAGGCAGATCGGCGTCTTCAGCGTCCTCGCGAGCTCCGCATGCGCGACCAGGTCCTCGTGGTGCAGCGGCTGCTCCATGTAGTCGAGCCGAAACGCGTCGAGAGCGCGCAGCATGTCCGCCTGCGCGAGCGTATAGGCCGCGTTCGCATCGACCGTGAGCGTGATGTCCGGGAACGCGTCGCGCACGGCGGTGAGCCGATCCGCATCCGAGCCCGGCTCGATCTTCAGCTTGATGCGGCGGTAGCCCTGCGCCACGTGCACCCTCACGTTCTCGACGGTTTCCTTCGGCGTGGGCGAGATGCCGAGCGAGACGCCAACCTCGATCTTCTCGCGTGAGCCTCCGAGCGATCTTGCCAGGGGGACGCCCGCCGCCTTCGCGAAGAGGTCGCGGAGCGCGCACTCGACGGCGGCTTTCGCCATCCGGTTCCCGCGGATGCGCGCCGCGAGGCGCTCGAACTCCTCGGGAGACGAGACGGACTTGCCGAGAACGAGCGGCAGCAGGAACGACGTGAGGATCGGAGACGCCGTGGAGATCGTCTCGGGCGAGTAGAACGGCCCTTCCTCGGCCACGCACTCACCCCATCCGGAAAGGCCCTCGGCGCGAAGCTCGAGGAGGAGAAACTTCTTCACGCCCGTCTCCCCGAAGGACGTGCGAAACCGGAACTTGAGCGGCATCTCCACCTGGCGGAGTACAGCGCATTCGACGCGCATGGGACGGTTGTCTGTCACGGGGAGTCTCCTTACGGGACCGAAATCCTAACCGACTCCGGGTCCCGGGCCTTCTACCTCAACCCCTCGACGAGATAGAGGTCCGAAAGGGTCCTGAAGTAGCTGTAGGCGTAGGAGCGCCCGTCCGGAGTGAAGCGCGCCCCGGCAACCACGCCCATACCCGCGAGGTCCTGAGGCGCGAGCTCACGGAAGAGCGTTCGCGCCCGGGTCGCGAGATCGAGCCGATAGACCGCCAGGGAAAGCGCTCCCGGCCGTTTCACGAGGAGCGTCTTCCCGCCGTCCATCCATTGCATCGGTTCGTCGCCGGGAAGGACTCCGGGAATCTCCCGCGCCGGGCCCCCGCCGGCGGGAATGAGAACGGGCCGGCCTTTCTCATCCATCGCGAAGAAGGTCTTTCCGTCCGGCGAGACGGGCAGGCTCCCCCACCACAGCGAGAAGCCCTCGGGGGTGATCGCGCGGGGCTCCGCCGGGTTCACGGCGTCACACGTGTAGACGCGCGTCCCTTCCTCCGTCTCACGGCCCGTGAAAATCAACGAGTGCCCGTCGGGAAACCACTCGTTCCAGCCCATCGAGACCACGCGCCCGAGCGGCAGCTCGCGCTTCGCCCCCGGCCCGGTCGGCGCGATGAACGCCTTCACCGGCTGCGCGCGTTGGACTCCGAACACGAACCTGCCGTCGGGCGACAGCGGACCTGCCCCTTCCGCGATCTTCACGGCCGGCGAGCCGTCGGTCTTCCTCAGGTACGTCGAGTTCGTCGAGCCACCGCCTTCCCCGAACTCCACGATCGCGACCTGGCGGCCATCGGCCGTGAGTCCGGCCATTCCCGAATAGTCGAGCCAGGAGAGATCCCGTTCGTTCGTCTCGCCGGGTGGAAGAACGACGAGCGAATGCCGCCGCACCTCGCGCGCGAGGAGGACCCGGCCGTCCCGGAACACGTCGTGAAGATAAACGTCGTCCGGGAGGCGCGTGACGACCCGTTCGCGTCCGGCGAGCGACACCGCGTTGAGCCACCGCGTGCCGCCTTCGCGGTCGCCGGCGAACCAGACCTCGTCGCCCTTCGGAGACCACGCGAGCCCGGCCGGAAAGACAAAGTTCCAGTTCTTCGAGAGAGTCCGCCGCTTTCCGGCGGTATCGACGACGTCGACGTTGGATCCCGACGAGATGTCCGCGCGGGAGAGGAACGCGACGTGCCGGCCGTCGGGCGACACTGCCGGGACACTCAGGTTGTCCTTCGTCGTGACGAGAACGCGCCCCGAAGGAAACTCGAGACGCATGCCGAGTCCCCACTGCCCGAGGAGGACCGCGAACGTCTTGCCGTCCGGCGCCCAGGACGCGCCCGCCGCATCCTCCACGAGGTCCCGCGGCGCCCCGCCCGAGAGGGGAACCTGCGCGAGCGCGTCCTTTCCTTCGGCGGTTCGGTGCCGCACGAGAAGTTCCGCGGAAGGCGACACGGAGAACAGGTCGCTCACGTCGGGAAGGCCGAGCGGGCGGGATTCGATGGAGCCGACGCGCGTCGAGTAGACCTCGGGTTTCCGGCCCTCCCAGGAAGCCGCGTAGAGGATCGTCTGGCCGTCCGGAGCGAAGCGCGCCGACAGGATCCGCCCCCGCTGGAACGTCAGGCGTTTGTACGTGACGACGGGGGCCACGTTTGCGCGCTTTCCCGCGGCGAAGGCGGCCACGACGAGAGCCAGGGCGGCCAGCGCGCCGCCCAGGGCGAAGGCGAGCGGCACGCGGCGCGGCCGCACACTTCCGCCGGCCGGCGTCGCGAAACCCGAAGGGTTCGACAGCGTCTCGAGCGCGAAAACCAGATCGCTCGCGGACTGGAAGCGGTCCTCGGGCATCTTCTCGAGCAGGCGCGAGACGACGCGTGCGAGGGAGGCAGGCACGTGGACCGGCAACTCGGACGGATCCTCTTTCAGGATCGCGCTCATCGTGTCGGCCGCCGTGCCGCGCCGGAAGACGTGCTGGCCCGTCAGCATCTCGCACAGGATCGTCCCGAGCGCGAAGAGGTCGGAGCGCGCGTCCACTCTCTCTCCTCTCACCTGCTCCGGCGACATGTACCCAACGGTCCCGAACACCGCGCCGGCCTCCGTCAGGAGCGACCGCGTCCCTGCCGACGTGAGGTCTTCCCCGCCGTCCTTCGGCGGAGAAAGCTTCGCGAGACCGAAGTCGAGAATCTTGACGCGCCGGTCCTTCGTCACGAAGACGTTCTCGGGCTTGAGGTCGCGGTGCACGATTCCCTTCGCGTGCGCCGCGGCCAGACCGCGCGCGATCTGCGCGCCGATCTCGACGGCCCTTCCCGGCGGCAGCGCTCCCCCGCGGAGCGTTTCCCGCAGCGTCTCGCCCTCGAGAAGCTCCATCGCGATCCCGTGTCGCCCTTCGGTCTCTTCGAACGAGTAGAGCGCGGCGATGTTGGGATGACTGAGGGACGCCAGGAGCTTCGCCTCGCGCTCGAATCGCGCCACCCTCTCCTTGTCTTCGAAGAAGCTCTCCGGCAGGACCTTCAGGGCGACCGTCCGCCCGAGGCGGGTGTCCTTCGCTCGGTACACCTCCCCCATCCCGCCCGCGCCGAGGGGCGTAA
>CABEAM010000265.1_pt1 | contig 30125 bp, 30 predicted proteins | sample 3132391 | NCBI WGS metagenome assembly CABEAM01 (sample SAMEA5534343, study PRJEB31848) | metagenome | biome: tundra; feature: field; material: soil | place: USA | collected 2013-05 | depth 0.45 m
CGATCCGGGCCTCGTCGTCCTGCGGGCGCGTGCGCGGCGCTGAGGACGGAAGCCTCAGCGCTTTCCGAAGAGCTGGTCGAAAGCCGAGCGGGCATGATCCGGGGAGTTGGCGGCCTTCGTCCCGGTGAGGTCGAGCGACACCGTCGGCGCGAAGAACGTGCAGGTGTTCGCCTTCGATTTCGCCGGCACCGGTGCGGGAATATCCTGCCGACACTGCCACTGGGCGGCGCCGTCGAAGAAGCGGCATTGCGCGCACGCGTGGAGCGCCGCGCCGCACTTCCTGCAGACGGACTCGGGCACAACCTCGGGGTCGTTCTTTTCGCTGCAGGTCTTGCAGCGGAACACCTCGTCCCGGTTGCGCTCGGCGCCGCGCCCCTTCGGCGCCCCTTCGAGCCGCGCGGGCCGGTCCGATGGGCCGGAGAAGCCTCCCTTCCCCGACCGTTCGCTCTCCCGGTAGCCGCGCTGGCGGTATTTCTGCTCGGTCATGAGATGCGATTGTAGGGCCCGGCGGGGGCCGCCGCGCTCGAACTAGAATCGTAGGTCGAGGTTCGTGACATGAAAACCGTCCTTCGCGTCCTCATCAATGCCGCCGCTCTCTGGGCCGCGGCGTCGTTCGTGCCGGGGATCCATGCGGGCGGAATCGGCTCGGTTCTGGCGCTTGCGCTCGTATTCGGCGTGGCGAACGCTCTCGTGAGGCCTTTTCTGAAGCTCGTGAGCTGTCCGATCATACTGCTCACGCTAGGGTTGTTCACGCTCGTCGTGAACGCCCTCATGCTCATGTTCGCAGCCTGGGTGGGGCGCGGCCTGGGCATCGACTTCAGGGTGGACGGCTTCGTGCCGGCGTTTCTCGGAGCGCTCCTCGTGTCGATCGTGTCGATCCTGCTCTCGTGGGTCCTGATTTCCCGAAACGAGGGCTGAAACCGCCCCGCGAGCGCCCCCACTAGTTCAAATGGGGGATTTACGGGCCGCCGGGTTGCCGGATGCTCAGGCTGGAGGAAGCCGTGTTCGGCATCTTGTTCCACCGGCATCTCGGATTCAAGCTGACGGCGGCCGCAGCGGCAGTCTCGCTCGCGACGATCTCGCTGTTCGCGTTCCTGTCGATCCGCGCGCAGCGGGCGCATCTTATCAGCGAGGTCGTCCGGGGCGCCGCGCTGTTTTCGAGCACGATCGCGAGCAGCACGCGGGATCTCATGCTCGAGGACCAGCGGCACGACGCTTACCGGATCATGGAAAGCATCGGGCGCCTCGAGGGCATCGAGAAGGTGCGCGTCCTCAACAAGGAAGGCCGCGTCATGTTCTCGACGGACCCGCGCGACATCGGAGCTTCCGTCGACAAGGACGCCGAGGCCTGCACGGCGTGCCATGCCGCGGGTCAGCCGCTCGTGGCGCCCACGACGTCCGCGCGCAGCCGGCTCTTCACGACGAACGGCCACCGCGTGCTCGGCATGGTGACGCCGATCTACAACGAACCGGCCTGCGCGACGGCCGCCTGCCACGCCCATCCTCCCGAGAAGCACGTCCTCGGCGTGGTGGACATCGGCATCTCGCTCAAGGACATCGACGCGAGCCTGCACACCCAATCCCTGCGGATGGCGGGCGGTGCCCTTCTCGCCGTGATCGCCCTCGCCGCGCTCGTCAACGGCGTCGCGCGGCGCATCGTCTTCCGCCCCGTGGCCGAGCTCGTGGAGGCCACCCAGCGGGTCGGCCACGGCGACTTGTCGGCGACGCTCGCGGTCCACTCGTCGGACGAGCTCGGGATCCTCGCGAACTCGTTCAACGAGATGAACGTGTCGCTCGCGAAGACGCGCCGCGAGCTCGAGACCCTCACGAACGACCTCGAGCACCAGGTCGAGGACCGCACGGCCGCGCTCAAGAGCGCGCAGGAGGTTCTCGCGCGCAGCGAGAAGCTCGCCTCGCTAGGCCAGCTCTCGGCCTCCATCGCGCACGAGATCAACAACCCCCTCTCGGGCATCCTCACGTTCGCGCGCCTCATGACGCGCATGCTCGAGGCCGGGCCGCCGGACGAGGCCACCCGCGCCGCTTGCCTGAAGAACCTGTCCCTCGTCCAGCGCGAGACCGAGCGCTGCACCGTGATCGTGCGCAACCTCCTCGACTTCGCCCGCGCGAGGCCCCTCGACCTCAGAATCGTCGACCCGGTGCGCGCGCTGGACGAGGCCCTCTCGCTCGCGCAGCACAAGATGCAGCTTCAGAACATCACCGTCGTGAAGAAGCTCGAGGGAACGGGCGCCGTGAACGCCGACTTCGGTCAGCTCCGGCAGGCGTTCATGAACATCCTGCTCAACGCGTGCGATGCGACGCCCGCCGGCGGCACGCTCACGCTCGCGTCCCGTCTCCTCCCGCAGGAGCGCGCCCTCGAGATCTCCGTCGCGGACACGGGCGCCGGGATCGCTCCCGAGCTTCTCTCGCGTATCTTCGACCCCTTCTTCACGACGAAGGAGAAGGGAACGGGCCTCGGCCTGTCCGTCGTCTACGGCATCGTCGAGAAGCACGGCGGCTCGATGCAGGTGGAGAGCCGCGTCGGACAGGGAACGACGATGACGATTCGCCTCCCGCTCGCCGAGGACGGTGCGGCGCGCGCCGCGGCGACGTGAGCGAGGTCGCCCTATGGTGGATCGGAACTCTCGACGCCGACAACGGGCTGCTGGAAAGCGTGCGCACGCACGTGGAACAGGTGTTTCGCGCTCCGGCCCGGCTCGAGCTCGCGGGCTCGAGGCCCGACGATGCGTTCGACGTACGTCGCAACCAGCACTCCTCGCATCGCACTCTCCTGTGGCTCGCGTCGCGGCGGCCGCGGCGGGCCGCGCGCATCCTCGGCCTGACGGACGCGGATCTCTTCATCCCGGTCCTGACGTTCGTCTTCGGCGAGGCGCAGCTCAAGGGCCGTGCGGCCGTCGTGTCGACGGCCCGCCTGACCGGCGCGGGTCTCCCGGGCGAGTCCGCCCGGCTCGGGAGGCGCCTCAGGACCGAAGCGGTCCACGAGCTCGGGCATACATTCGGGCTCCTGCACTGCCGGGACTCCCGCTGCGCGATGGCGCGCTCCTCGACCCTGAAAGACGTGGACGCCAAGCTGCCGGACCTCTGCGAGACGTGTCGGGCCCTCTTCCTCGAGAACGCCGACGAGATCGGAGACTTTCATGAGCAAGAAAAACACGCGGATCCTGCTGATCGATGACGAGGAGATTGTGCGCGAGTCCCTCTCGGGCTGGCTCGAGAAGGACGGCTACACGATCGGGACAGCCCCGGACGGGCTCGCGGGCCTCAAGGCCGTGGACGAGGGGCCCTGGTCGATCCTCCTCGTCGACCTGAAGATGCCGGGGATCGACGGCCTCGAGGTTCTCCGGCGCGTGAAGGCGAAGAGCCCCGAGATCGCCGTCGTGATCATGACGGCGTACGCCACCGTGGACACGGCCGTGAACGCGATGAAACTCGGGGCGTTCGACTACATCGTGAAGCCGTTCGATCCCGAGGAAGTCAGCCTCATGGTCGAGAAGATCGTCGCGCAACAGGCGCTCGTGAGGGAGAACGTCATCCTGCGCAAGGCGCTCAAGCGCGAGTACCAGTTCCACGACCTCGTCACGAAATCGGCCGCCATGCAGGGCACGCTCGAGCTCGCGCGCACCGCGGCGCGCAGCCCCTCGACGATCCTCATCCTCGGCGAAAGCGGCACGGGGAAGGAGCTCCTCGCCCGCGCCGTCCACGCCGAGAGCCCGCGCCATGACAAGCCGTTCATCGCGATGTCGTGCGCCGCGCTCACGGAGACGCTCCTCGAATCCGAGCTGTTTGGCTATGAGAAGGGATCCTTCACGGGCGCCGCCGCGCGCCGCGAAGGCCGGTTCGTGGCCGCGCACGGCGGCACGCTTTTCCTCGATGAGATCGGCGACATCAGCCCGAAGCTGCAGCTCGACCTCCTGCGCGTCCTCGAAGTGCGCCACGTCACGCGCGTGGGCGGGACGGAATCCGTGGCCGTGGACGTCCGCATCATCGCGGCCACGAACCGGGACCTCCTGAAGGCCGTCGCCGACGGACACTTCCGCCAGGATCTCTTCTACCGGCTGAACGTCATCACGCTCACGCTCGCGCCGCTGCGCGAGAGGAAGGAAGACATTCCGCCCCTCGTGGACCGCCTCCTCGAGCAGCTCGCCGTCGAGCTGAAAAAGCCGGTTGAGGGCGTGTCGCCGGAGGCCATGGCGCTCCTCCTCGCGCACTCGTGGCCGGGCAACGTGCGCGAGCTGCGCAACGTCCTCGAGCGCGGCATCGTCGTCTCGCGCGGGCCGCTCCTCCTGCCCGCCGACCTCGGCCTCACGCTGCGCGGCGAGGAGATTCCGGCGCACCCCGCCTCGCTTGCGGAGGTCGAGCGGCAGCACATCGCCGCTGTCCTCAAGAACACGGCCGGGAACGTGACGCAGGCCGCGCGCATCCTCGACATCGACCGCGTCACGCTCTACAGCAAGATTCACAAGCTCGGCTTGAAGCGCGCCGACGACGGCGTCTTCGAGCCCGCAACGGAGAGTTGAGAAAGACAACGTCCCGTTGAGGAACTGAACACCTCTCGGCGCGCGGGCGATGGCTCGTCGAGCGGCACAAGCCTTTTCCTGACAAGCACCTGACACCTCATGCGGCCACCCGCCCGGAGGTGGCTCGCCCCTTGCGCTCTGGCTGATGTCGCCATGAGAGAAGCCCAGAACACCTGCCCGCTCCTCAAGGAAGTAGTGATGCTTTATTGCGACGCCTGCCCGACGAAAAAAATGCTGCCCCTCGACCACCTCGTGTCGGCCCGGCCCTGCCAGGCGATGCGATACGTGGACTGCCCCCTGTATCAGGAGGCCGTGAGGCGGCTCGGGACGGACGTCGCGTACACGGAGTCGCCCGCCGTGGCGGCGGAAGGCTCCGGGAGGGAGGTCCCATGATCGCCACGGTTCCCCTTGCGCTCCTGTTCGTTCTCCTCCTGCTCCTCAACGACCGCGCCACTGCCCGCGCGGCCCGGGTCTGAGGGAGGCCGCGATGAACCTGAATCGCCGCACTCTCTTCAAGCTCGCGGCCGCGGCCGGCACCGCAGGGGTCGCAGGGGCGGCCGCGACGTCACGTGCTTCGGTCGTGCCGGCGGCGCTCAACGCCCGCGGCGTGCTCGTGGACACGACGCGCTGCGTCGGCTGCCGCGCCTGCGAGGCGGCCTGCGCGGAGGCAAACATGCTCGCCGGCCCCGAAAAGCCCGGCGACGACACCGTGTTCGCGTCGGAGCGCGCGACGAGCCCCACGGCCTACACCGTCGTCCAGAAAGGCTCCTTGAAGAGCCCCGCCGGCGAGGACCGCTTCGCCAAGACGCAGTGCATGCACTGCGTTCAGCCGGCCTGCGCCTCCGGCTGCGTCGTCAAGGCGCTCGAGAAGACCGCGTCCGGGCCGGTCGTCTACCACGCGGACCGCTGCCTCGGCTGCCGCTACTGCATGATCGCGTGCCCCTTCGGCGTCCCGAAGTACGAGTTCTCGAGCGCGACGCCGCTCGTCAGGAAGTGCACGTTCTGCGCGGAGCGCCAGGCGAAGGGCCTCGTGCCCGCGTGCACGGAGGTCTGCCCGTCGGGCGCGCTCCAGTTCGGCATGCGTGCCGACCTCCTCGAAGAGGCCAAGGCGCGCATCTACACGAACCCGGAAAAGTACGTCCACAAGGTCTACGGCGAGGACGAAGCGGGCGGCACGAGCTGGCTCTACATCTCCGACGTGCCGTTCGAGTCCCTGAAGCTTCCCGCCGGCATCGAGAAGAAGTCCTACCCGGAGCTCGCCGAAGGCGCGCTCTCGGCCGTGCCCTTCGTCATCACGCTCTGGCCGCCGCTCCTCATGGGCATGTACACCTTCAGCAAGCGTCGCGACGAGGTCGCGGCGAAAGAGGGCGATGGAAGGCAGGAGGAACGCCATGTCTGAGCACGCCCTGAAACCCGCGCTCTTCGGCGGCCCCTCGATGCGGGAAAACCTCTTCCTCGGGATGACCTTCCGCGCGTATCTCAAGAGCCTCCTGACGCCGGCCAACGCGATCGCGGCGGCGATCCTCCTCGCGGGGCTCCCCACGATCGCGTACCGGTTCTGGAAGGGGCTCGGCGCCGTGACGAACCTGTCGCAGACGAACGCGTGGGGCCTCTGGGTCGCCTTCGACGTCGTGTGCGGCGTCGCGCTCGCGGCGGGCGGCTACACGGTCGCCTGCGCGGTCTACATCTTCGGCCAGAAAGCGCTGCGGCCGATCCTCCGCCCCGCGATCCTGACCGGGTTCCTCGGCTACGCGCTCGTCCTCTTCGGGCTCGTCGTGGACCTCGGCCAGCCGTGGCGGCTGCCTTACCAGTTCTTCCTGACGCCCGGCACGACATCCGTCATGTACGAGGTCGGCTGGTGCGTCTTTCTGTACCTGATGGTGCTCGGGCTCGAGTTCGCGCCCGCAGCGCTCGAGTGGCTCGGCCTCGTCAAGCTGCGCCGGCTTCTCGGGTCGCTCACGATCGGCATCATCGTCATCGGCGTCACGCTCTCGACGCTCCACCAGTCCTCGCTCGGCGCCTTCTTCCTCATGACGCCGGGCAAGCTGCACCCGCTCTGGTACTCGCCGTTCCTGCCGGTCTTCTTCTTCGTGTCGAGTCTCGCGGCGGGCATCGGCATGGTGGTCGTGGAGAGCGCGCTTTCCCACCGCGCGTTCCGCGACCGGCTCGACCCGGCCGCTTCCGTGGATCTCGACCGCATCACGCTTTCTCTCGCCAAGGGCGGCGCGATCGTCCTCTTCGCGTACTTCTTCATCCGGCTGCAGGGCCTCGTGGCGAGCGGCCGCTTCGACCTCCTCGCGACCGGCTGGGGCGCCTGGTATCTCTTCGAGATGCTCGGCTTCATCCTCCTGCCGTCGTTCGTGTTCGCCTTCGCGGCGCGGCGCTCGAGCGCGAGGCTGGCCCGGATCGCCGGCGTCCTCACGGTCCTCGGCGTGATCCTCAACCGCTTCAACGTCTCGCTCATCGCGTTCAACTGGAACGTCCCGGACCGCTACGTCCCGAGCGCCGGCGAGGTCATCACGTCGCTCACGATCGTGACGATCGGCGTCCTGATCTTCCGCTGGATCGTGAATCGCATGCCGGTGGTGAACGAGCATCCCGACTGGCGCGGCGCCCACTGAGAGAGGGGAGAAAGAGCCATGAATGAATACGAACTCCTCAGCCCGTACACGGCGAAGGCCCTGGAATACGTCCTCGCGCTCTCGTACCTCCTCCTCTTCATCCCCTTCTGGCGCTTCGTCCAGGGGGAGGCGGTTCCGGTGCACGCCCTCGGCTTCGGCTGGTTCCAGGTCCCGAACGGCGTCCATCTCCACGTGGGCCACGCCTGGGCGCGCCCGGAGGGCGGCGCCGTGGAGGTCGGCCTCGACGACTTCGCCCACAAGCTCGTGGGCCCGCTCGAGACGGTGCGCCTTCCCGAGATCGGCGCGCCGGTGCGGCAGGGCCAGAAGGCCTTCACGATCGTGGCCGGCGGCCAGCCGCTCGACGTGCTCTCGCCGGTCGACGGCCACGTCGTCGCGGTGAACGAAGCCGTTCGCGCGCATCCGGCCGACGCGCTGCGCGACCCGTACGGCGCCGGCTGGCTCATGAAAGTCGAGCCGCGCTGGCTGACCGGCAACCTCAAGAACCTCTTCTCGGGCGACGCAGCCCGCCGGTTCCTCGACGCCGCGGCGGGGAAGCTCGCCCAACGCCTCACGCCGCAGCTCGGCGTCGTACTGCAGGACGGCGGAACGCCGGTGCACGGCATCGCGCGAGCTCTCGACGAGGACCACTGGGACGAGCTGGCCCGGCAGTTCCTCGAGGGAAAGTGAGGCGGCCGTCATGAGACATCTCCGACTCTTCGCCATCCTTCTGACGCTCGGGTTGACCGGGGCGGTTCTCGCGGGCAGCCTCCCCCGCCTTCCGAACGACCGCGCTCTCCCGCAGGGAACGGACAGCCCGGGCGTCGTGACGTTCCGCCACTCGACGCACATCAACCAGGCAAAGCCCGACTGCACGACCTGCCACCCGGCGCTGTTCCCGATCCTCCACCGTTCCGAGGCCCCGGCGGCCCCCCGACTCATGCACAAGGACATGGAGAAGGGCGTCGCCTGCGGCAAGTGCCACGACGGCAAGAGCGCGCATGGATTCGACGATTGCGCCACCTGCCACGCCGTTCCGAAAGAGAGGTGAGCATCATGGAAGCTCTCCTGATGTTTTTGCAGGGAGCCGTCATCTTCGTGGCGGGCCTCCTCATCCGCCTTCTGCTTCTCATCGCCTTCGTCGCCGTCGCCCTCGTGCCCATCCTCGCGGGGTGGGGTCTCTATCGCGTGGCCGAGTCGGCGATCCGACGGCTCAGGGCGCGCCGGCTCGGCCTCGTGGAGGTCGACGGCCTCGTTCTTGCCGAGCGCCGCCGTTACACGCCCGCCCACGCGTGGCTGGAAGAGACCCACGGCCGCCTGCGCGTGGGTCTCGACGGTCTCGCCGGACACCTCCTTCACGGCGTCACCGCCATCCAGCTTCCGCAGCCGGGCAGCATGCTGGCCGCCGGGCGCGCGGCCGTGACGGTCGCGTGCGGCGCGCGGACGGCCGTCATCCCCTCGCCCGTGACGGGCACGGTGGTGGCCGTGAACAGCGCCGTCTCGCGCCACCCGTCCCTCGTGCTGTCCTCGCCTTACGGGAGAGGCTGGCTCTTCTCGGTGCGGCCGGCCTCGGACACGTACCGCAGCTTCCCGACGGGCGCGGTGGCGCGCGCATGGTTCCACGCCGATGAGACGCGGCTCGCGCATTTCCTCGAAGGCGAGCTCGGCCTCGCGGCGGCGGACGGCGGCGAGCTCGTCCTGCCTCCCCCGGCCCTGCTGTCCGAAGATCAGTGGCACCGCGCCGTGTCCTCCTTCCTCGAGTCCTGAGCGTCACCCGCCGCGCGGTTCCCCCCGCCAAGGCCGCCCCTGCCGGGGCGGCCTTCTTCTGTCAAGATCAAGAGGCTGGAAAAAGGAGACCGTTCCCATGCGCCGATCCGTCCTCGTCCTCGCGCTCGTCCTCGCCCTCGCGGCGGGCTGCGCGAAAAAGGAATCCCCCGTCCCGGCAGCCGCCGCCGGAGAGAAGAAGGCCGCTTCCGCCGCGACGGTCGCCGGGGTGCCGGCCCCGGAGACTCCCGCCCACGGCGCCCGACTCGTGGCTTCGGCCCCGGCGGCCGGCGTCGTCCCCGAAGCGCCCCAGCCCGCCCTCACGAGCGTCGCGGGCACGGTCAAGGAGACGCTTGACGCCTCCGACTACACGTACATACGGCTGAAGACCGACGGCGGCGAGATCTGGGCCGCCGTCACGAAGACGTCCGTGAAGAAGGGCGACCGGGTCACCGTCGTGAACGCGATGTCGATGGACGGCTTCGAAAGCAAGACGCTGAACCGGAAATTCGAGCGCATCGTCTTCGGCAACCTCGGCGGCGGAAAGGCCGCCGCTCTGTCGCCGGGCGCGCCCCCCGCGCCGATCTCGGCGCACGGCTCCGCGTCCGAAGCCCCGCAGCGCTCCCAGATCGCTGCGCAGCACGCGGCGGTGGCGGGCGGCCCGGCGGATGCCGGTGACGTCGTGGTCGCGAAGGCCGAAGGCAAGGACGCGCGCACGGTGGCGCAGGTCTTCGCGGAGCGCCTTTCGCTGAAGGACAAGACCGTGTCCGTGCGCGGCAAGGTCGTGAAGGCGAACACCTCAATCATGGGCCGGAACTGGATTCACATTCGCGACGGCTCCGGTTCACGTGAAAAGAAGGACGACGACCTGACGGTGACGACCAAAGACGGCGCGGCCGTCGGCGACATCGTGGTCGTGAAGGGCGTCGTTCATGTCGACCGCGACTTCGGCGCCGGCTACTCGTACCCGGTCGTCTTGGAGGACGCGAAGGTCACGCGCGAGCCGGCCTCGGCGCGGGCGGACGCGACGCGCCGGTGATGCCGCGCGGGGCGGAGCTCGCGGGCTATCAGGGGCAGCCCGGCTCCTTCGGAGCCCGCGCGGCGGCGCGCTGGGGGAAGCCGGTGGCCTTCCCCACCTTCGAACGCACGCTGCGCGCGCTCCTCGCCGGAGAGATCGCCTGCGCGGTGCTGCCCGCGGTCAACCGCGTGGACGGGCCGATCCTCGAGTCCCTGGACGCGCTCGCCCGCTCACTCACGGAGCTGGAATCCGCGATCGCCGTCGAGGCCGAGATCGAAGTGCCCGTGAGGCTCGTCCTCGCCGCGCCCCCGGGTCTCGCGCTCGAGAGCGTGCGCGAGATCCACTCCCAGGCCGCGGCGCTCAGGCAGTGCCGCCATCTCCTCGCACGCCTCGACGCGATTCCGATCGAGACGCACGACACGGCGTACGCGGCGTTTCGCGTGAAGGAAACGGGAGGGCCTCGCGCAGCCGTCTGCTCGGAGGAGGCGGCGCTCGAGGCCGGCCTTCTCATCCTCGAGGAAGACGTGTCGGACGTGCGCCCGAACACGACGCGCTTCTGGCGACTGGCCCGCGCCGGGGCGACCGCGGATGCGGTGCCGGGGAATGACGCCGCGCCCGACGGGCCGGCGCCGCGCGCCGTTTTCTACGCGGGCGTGCGGGCGTCGTCGGCCCTCGCGGAAGCCGGCGCCGAGCTGCTCTCGCTGCCGGGCACTCCGGGCGATCCGGTCCGCGGCTTCGCGGTCGTGCCCGAGAAGAACGTCGCGCGCGCCGCGGCGGGCACGGGCCGGCCCGCGGCCGGCGAGCGCGTGATCTGGCTCGGGCCCGCTCCGGAATTCGTGCGTCCACCCCGGATGCGCGACATCCCGAAAGTGACGGAGGTACGCGAGCCGAGCGTCGTCGCCGTGGGGCCCTTCGTCGTCGGCGGAGGCCGCCGCGCGGTGATCGCGGGGCCGTGCGCGGTCGAATCGCCCGAGCAGATCGCGCGTCTCGCGCGCGCCGTGGCGCGCGCCGGCGCGACGGCGCTCCGCGGCGGCATCTTCAAACCGCGCACGTCCCCCTATTCGTTCCAGGGACACGGCCTCGAAGCTCTCGGCTGGCTGAAGGACGCGGGAGACGCGGCCGGACTCCCGATCGTGACGGAGGTGATGGCGCCCGCGCAGGTCGTCCCGGTGGCCGAGCGGGCCGACGTGCTGCAGATCGGCGCACGGAACTGCCAGAACTACGACCTTCTCAAGGAAGCGGGCAGAAGCTCCCGCCCCGTCTTTCTGAAACGCGGGTTCGGAACGACCGTCGAGGAGTGGCTTTCCTCGGCCGAGTACCTCCTCGATGCGGGCTGCAAGAACGTGATCCTCTGCGAGCGTGGCATCCGCACGTTCGAGAAGGCGACGCGCGGGACGCTCGATCTCGGCGGCCTCCTCGTGGCGCGCAGCCTCACGCATCTCCCGCTCTTCGCGGACCCCTCGCATGCCGCGGGCCGGCGCGACCTCGTGCCGGGCCTCGCGCGCGCGGCGTGGGGCGCGGGCGTGGACGGACTCATGATCGAGGTCCACGATGCCCCCGAGTCCGCGCTCTCCGACGGGCCGCAGGCCCTTCTTCCCGAGGATCTCGAGGAGCTGCTCGACGAATTCGGCATCCTGCCCGGCACGAGCGGCTCGGTGGAAAGGATCCGGCGCGCGATCGACGTCGTGGATGGCGGCATCGCGCGGCTCGCCGCGCAGAGACTCGAGCTGGCGCGGCGCGTGGGCGCCATCAAGAAGGCCTCCGGCCGCCCGATTCGCGACGAGGCGCGCGAGGCGAGCGTGCGTGCGCGTTTCGCCGAGGTGCTCGGAGGGGACACCCCGGGCGCGACGCGGCTCGCGGACACGCTCATCGACCTCGCGCTGGAGGCGGAGGGCGGGAAGGAGCCGGCTATTCCCCGAGGATCTTGATGAGGACGCGCTTGTCGCGGCGGCCGTCCCACTCGCCATAGAAGATCCGCTCCCACGTGCCGAAGTCGAGCCGCCCCTTCGTGATGGCGGCGACGACTTCGCGGCCCATGAGCTGCCGCTTGATGTGCGCGTCGGCATTGTCCTCGCCGGTGTCGTTGTGACGCCACTGCCCGACGGGCTCATGGGGGACGAGCGTCTCGAAGAAGCGCTCGTAATCGCGGTGAAGGCCGGGCTCGTCGTCGTTGATGAAGACCGAGGCCGTGATGTGCATCGGGTTGACGAGACAGAGCCCTTCCTGAACGCCGCTCTCGGTGATTGCGGCCTGGACTTCGCCGGTGATGTTCACGAATCCGATTCTGCCGGGGAGATGAAGCGTCAGGACCTTGCGATGCGATTTCATCCGCGGTTCTCCATCTTACGCGCCGGCCGGAATCAAGTTCTTCGAGTACGACAAAGGCGTGAACAGGCAATGAAGGGGGCGGCGCGAGATAGGGATTCCCGTCCGGGGGGCCGGACTGGTATCTTTGACGGGTGAACCAATACGCGGACGAACGCCGGGTCTTCGACGACTTCCTGAGAAGAAAGGGTCTGAAGGTCACGCGCGAGAGGACCGCCCTCTTCGACGAGATCTTCTCGGCCCACCGGCATTTCGACGCGGAGGATCTCGTGATCCGCATGCGCGACCGCGGAACGAAGGTCAGCCGCGCGACGATCTACCGGACGCTCGAGCTTCTTCATGGGTGCGGCCTCGTGGGGCGCGTGCGGCTGAACGAGGAGAAGTACCGCTACGAAAGGCTCCGCAAGGGCGAGCACCACGACCACCTCGTGTGCTCGAGCTGCGGCAAGGTCATCGAGTTCATCGACGCGGCCATCGAGAAACGCCAGGAGGCCGTCTGCAGGGAGCACGACTTCGTCGCGACGTCGCACTCCCATCAGATCCGCGGCCTCTGCGCCGCCTGCCGCAAGGCGGCCACGAAACCCGCCGGGAGGGCTCCCGGCGCAGCCTGAGGGCCGGTCAGGGTCTCGGCTCGGCCGCCGGAAGCGACGCGACGGGCGGCACGTTGTCGAGCGGGAGGCCGTAAAGAGCGGCGTAGCTGCCTTGGTAGAACAGGACGCGCTTGACGTAGAGGCGCGTCTCTCCGAACGGGATCGACTCGAGGAACTCGTCTTCCGGCGCGAGGCCCGAGGCCTTCTTCCACGCGCGGACGTGCCCCGGCCCCGCGTTGTACGCCGCGAGCGCCGCGGCGGTGTCGCCCGGGAAAGCGTCGAGGAGCTGCCTGAGGTAGCGCGCGCCCAGGCGCAGGTTGGCGTCGGGGTCGTTGAGGTCCGGGCGTCCCTTGCCGTTCTCCTTCCGGTAGAGCAGGCGGCCGGTCGACGGCATGACCTGCATGAGACCGAGGGCGCCCGAGCGCGACTTCGCGTTCTTGGTGAAGACGCTCTCCTGCCGGATGAGGCCGAAGAGGAGCGAGGCGGGCACGCCCGCGGCGCGCGCGGCCTCCGCGATCCGGTCCGCCTCCGCGAGCGGGTAATACGCGCTCCGCGCTTCCGGAGGCACGGCGCCCTCCTCCGGGGTCCCCAGCTCCGGATAACGCCTTTTCAGGAGGGCGGCAGCGCGCCGGTAATCGCCGCTGGCCGAGGCGGTACGGCCCGCGAAGAGCGGGTCGAGCGAGCCCTCGCTCTCGGCGGCGTCCTCGGCCAGGCCGGGAAAGCCGCACCGGAGAAGCTCCCGCGAAGGCGCTCCCGGCGCGCCGGCGGGGTCCTCCGTGTTCACGGAGGCGACGGCGGGCGGCGCGGCCGGCAGCGTGACGCCGAGCGCGGCGGCGGCCCACCGCGCGTAGAGGTCAGGGACGGTGCCCGGTACGAGCCCCGCGTAGAGCGCCTTCGCGGTGTTCGCGTCGCCGCCGCGCTCGTGGGCGCGCGCGGACCAGTACGTCGCCCGGCGCTTCAGGAACACCGCGCGGTAGGCCGTGATCTGCTCGTCGAGGAGGCGCGCGGCGCCCGCGAAATCGCGGGCCATGTAATGCGTCCAGGCCTCGGCGAACCACTCTGACGCGCCGGCTTCGGTTGCGGGGTCGAGGTTCACGAGGGGCGTGAGGAGGCGGCGGGCATCGTCGGCGTGAGAGGTTCTGAAGGCGAGACGGATTCCGCTGTCGAGAAGCCGCCGGCGGTCCCCTCCGGACAGCGGCCGCACGAGGAGCGCATCGAGACGTGCGAGGCGTTCTGACGCGGCGGCCTTTTCCTTCTCGGAGACCGGGGCGGGAGACTTCGCGGGCCGGACAGCTCGCACGCGGCGGGCGCGGCGCGCGCGCGAGGGCTCAGGCGTGCCCAGGAGGTTCGTCTCGACGAGCCACGAGAGCGCGGAGAGGTGGAGCGCGGCCGCCTCGTCGAGCGGACCGTCCGGCAGGTTGGCGAGGAGGCGCTTGGCATCGCGCGGACTTCCGGCGACGAGCCAGGCGTCGGCCGCCGCAGGGATCGAAGTGGCGGGCGGATTGGCGCCGAGCGAGCGCAGGAGCGCGGACGCCGCCTTCGGATCGCGGCTCACGAGCGCACGCGCCCTCTTCACGAGAACGTCGGCGGGCGCCGTGCGCACAGCCGCGTCGAAGGCGTCGCGGTCGGCGTCGTCGAAGATGTCGGCAGCGCGCGCGGGTGCGTCGGGAAAGACGGCCGCGAGGGCGACGAGGCGCTGGCGGCCGGCCTCGCCGCCGAAAACGCGCGCATCGGCCAGCGCGCGCGCGATGAAGGCTCGCGGTTGCGAGGGGGGCGGCTTGGGCCTCTCGAGGAGAGCGGCGCGCACCCACGCGCGCTCTTCGGGGCTCGCGGCGAGACGCGCGGCCACCCCGAGCGCGATGCGCACGAAGGGCTCACCGGGCTCTTTCGCCGCGAACGCGAGGAGCGCGCTCACGCGCGTCGTCTTCGGGGCGAGAGAGGCCGCGAGGATGATCCACGAGGGCAGGCCGGAGAGCCCGAGAGACGACGCGTCGAGGCCCGCGACGAGAGACGCGGCGGAGCCGTCCTCCCGCGCGAGAGCGGCCGACGCGGCGCGCAGCTGCTCGCGCACGGCCTCCGGTTCCCGTGCGGCCTCCGGCATGTCGGGAGAGGCCGCCCGGGCGGCGCTCCCTAGGGCGAGCGCGCTCGCGAGGAGGAGAACCCGGAGAGTCAGCGGCTCAGCTCACCGAGCCGAGCGCTTCGGCCCGCCCGTCGGCGAGGATGCGCACGAGCTCGTCGTGGAAGAATTCGGTGTCCTGCGATTCGATCAAGCGGCGTGTCGCGGCGGGATCGACCGACATACGTCTCCTGACGGCGCCATCGCGGGGGCCTTCGGCGTCGTGTTCGCGGCATTATATTCGGACAGCGCCACGGAACGGGACCCCAAAGAGGCACGTTGACCTTGGGCGCCGCCGCCTCTAACATGTAGAATTTGCCCACGCCCTCGGGAACGGCGGGTTCCACGGGCATTCTGGGCCGGAGAGGAGGGAGATCCGAAGTGCCGCTGATCCACGTCAAGGAAGACGAATCGTTCGAAAACGCCCTGCGCCGATTCAAGCGCAAGTGCGAGAAATCCGGAATCCTCTCCGAGCTCAAGAAGCGTCAGCACTACGAGAAGCCCTCGGCCAAGCGCAAGCGCAAAGCCATCGCCGCTCGCAAGAAGATGCTCCGCAAGCTGGCTGAAGAGCGACGCACGGGGATGTAGATTCCCATTCCGTGAGTTATTCCGAGCTCGACTGGCCCGGCGCGCTTCGGCTCGCCGGGCGTTTTTGTGCCACGGAGCGCGGGCGCGACCGGCTCTTAGGCGCTGCGCCGTCACCGGACGCGTTCGAGGTCGTGCGCCGGCTCGGGGTGACGCGGGACCTGCTCTTACGGCGTGCGCTCCGGCCCCCGGTGCCGCTCGGCGGGCTCGACGAAGGCGCGCCCCTCGTTTCGCGACTGGGCCCGCAGGGCCGCGCGCTCGCGCCGGAGGACCTCCTCGACCTCTTCCTTCTCGTCGAGCGGGCGGAAGGCGCGCGGGCCGCCGTTCCCGTGCCCGACCTCGAGCTCCCCCACCTCGCCGACCTCCTTTTTCCTCTCGCGTCCTTCGAGGACCTTCTCGGCGAGCGCGAGCCCACGTTCGAGCCCGACGGGCGCGTCAAGGACACAGCGTCCGCGCGCCTTTACGCGATCCGCTCGTCGATCCAACGCCTGCGCAAGGAAGTCGTCCGAAAGCTCGAGGAGGTTGCACGGACGCATCCGGACGCGCTCACGGGCGGCTACGTCACCGAGAAGGGCGGGCGCTACTGCCTGCCCGTGCGCGCGGACCGCCGCGAGCTGGTGGGAGGGCTCCTGCACGAGCGGTCGGGCTCGGGCCAGACGATCTTCGTCGAGCCGCTCGCCGTCGTCGAGGACAACAACGCCCTCGCGGAGGCCGTCGAGGAGGAGCGCGAGGAGGTGCACCGCATCCTGGTGGCGCTCACGGCGCGGTTCTCTTCGCGGCGCGAGGACCTCGTGGCCGCCGTCGAGGTGCTCACCGAGCTGGACGCGTATCAGGCGCGCGCGGAATTCTCGTCGCACGTCGCGGGCGTGTTCCCCGACTTTTCGGACCGGCTCGTCCTTCGGGGGGCGCGCCATCCCCTTCTCGACCGGCGCCTCGCGGATCTCCGTGCGGACGTCTTCGGAGAGCTCGAGGAACGCCACGCCGACGCGGTGCCGCTGGACCTCGAGCTGCCCGAGGGATCGCGCCTTCTCCTCCTGTCCGGCCCGAACGCGGGCGGCAAGAGCGTCGCGATGAAGACCGTCGGCCTCTTCGCGCTCCTCGCGCAGTCGGGCTTCGCGATCCCGGCCGCGGCGGGCTCCACGCTCCCCGTGTTCGACCAGGTGCTCGTCGTCGCGGGCGACGCGCAGGATCTCCTCGGCGACCTCTCGTCGTTCGCCTCGGCGATGACGCGCACGGCACGCGTCCTCGCCGAGGCGACGCCGAGGAGCCTTGTGCTCGTCGACGAGCTCGGCAGCGGCACGGACCCCGACGAAGGCGCGGCGCTCGCGATCGCCGTGCTGGAGGAGGATCTCGCGCGCGGGGGCGTCACGGTGGCCACGACGCACCTTGCGGTCGTGAAGGAGTGGGCGCAGGACCGGCCCGGGGTTCTCTCGGCGGCGATGGAGTTCGACGAGAAGGCCGGCCGGCCCACGTTCCGCGTGCGCCCGGGCGTGAGCGGGCGCTCGCGCGCGCTCGCCGTGGCCGAGAAGGCGGGCCTGCCGGCGCGCGTCCTTTCGGCTGCAAAAAAGCGCCTCGGCGCGAAATGGGAGGCGGCCGACGCGGCGCTCACGCGCTTCGAGACCGAGACGCGCCGCGCCCGCGAAGAGGCGGACAAGGCGAAGCTGGCCGCCCAGCAGGCCGGCGCGCGTCTCGCCGACCTCGAGAAGGAGCGCGCCCAACTCGCCGCCGAACGGGCGCGCGTGAAGGAAAAAGCGAAGGAGCAGATCGACCGGGCGCTCGCGATGCTGCGCGAGAGGACCCGGCAGGAGCTCGAGCGCATGCGCGAAGACCTGAAGGCGGGCCGTTCGATCTCGAGGGGCGCGCTCATGACCGTCACGCAGTCGGCGCGCGAGGCCGCGCTCTCTCTCTTCGGCGGGGACGAGGAGCCTCCCCTTGAGGCCGGGCCCGTGGCCGTCGGTATGGAGGTCCGCGTCGCGAGCCTCGGCCTGTCCGGCCGGCTCCTCGCGCTCGACGCGGGCCGGGGCGAGGCCGAAGTCGAGGTGAAGGGCAAGCGCCTGAAGGTGGCAGCTGCTGCCCTGTCCCCGGCCCCGGCAGGCCATGCGGTTCCGGTCCGGACCGCCGCCCTCGCGTCGAACCGGGCGGCGACTCCCCCGGCGCCTTCTTCCGGAGTCGTCGCCACGGCGGAAGTCGTACTCATTGGACAGCGCGTCGACGAAGCCCTGCCCGTCGTGGAGAAGGCGATCAACGACGCGCTTCTCTCCGGCAAGGCGGCGCTGCGCCTCGTTCACGGCCACGGCACGGGGCGTCTCGCGGCGGCCGTGCGCGAGTTCCTCCAAACCCATCCCGGGGTCGCGTCGTATCGCTGGGGCGACGCTGGGGAAGGCGGCCAGGCGGTCACGATCGCGAGGCTGGATGTCTGAGCCCGTTTACGACATCACGGACGACGTCAAGCGCGAGGTCCTCGCGGGGACGGACCTCGTCCAACTGATCGGCACCACGACGTCGCTCAAGAAGGCCGGCCGCTCGTGGAAGGGCCTGTGCCCGTTCCACGGCGAGAAGACCCCTTCCTTTCACGTGCATCCCGACAAGGGCTTCTATTACTGCTTCGGATGCGGCGCCAAGGGCGACGCGATCACGTTCGTCCGCGAGACCGAGCGCCTCGAGTTTCCCGAGGCCGTCGCCTACCTCGCGCGCCTCGCCGGCATCGCGGTCCCGATGCGCCGGAGCGGCACGCGCGTGGACCGCGGGAAAGAGACGCGGGCGGCCGAGGCGCTCGCCCTGGCGGCCGCTTTTTTTCGCGCAAACCTCGATCGGCACGAGGCCGTCAGGGCGCTCCTCGAAAAACGCGGCCTCTCGCTCGAGGACTCTCGCGCATACGGCCTCGGCGCGGCCCTCGACGCGTGGGACGCGCTGAAGACGTCGCTCGCTCCGCGTGTCCAGGAAGACACGGCTCTTAACGCCGGCCTCCTCCAGAAGAACCCGGAGACGGGCCGCGTGTACGACCGCTTCCGCAACCGCCTCACGATCGAGATCCGCGACGGGCGCGGCGAGATCCTGGGCTTCGGCGCGCGCGCCTTCGGAGACGATCAGCCGAAGTACCTCAATTCGCCGGAGACGGCGCGCTTCTCGAAGGGCAAGCTCCTCTACGGCCTCGACCGCGCGAAAGAGGCGATCCGCAGGGAGGACGCCGTTCTGCTCGTCGAGGGCTATTTCGACCGCATCGCGTGCGAGCGCGCGGGCGCCGCGAACGCGGTCGCCTCGATGGGGACGGCGCTCACGTCCGCGCAGGCCGACCTCCTCGCGCGACAGGCCGCAACGGTGATCGTCGCGTACGACGGCGACGCGCCCGGCCTCGCAGCCGCGTACAAGTCGTTTCCGCTGCTCCTCTCGCGTGGGGTGAACGTGAGGCACCTTGCGCTGCCGGACGGCCACGACCCTGACTCGTACCTTTCCGCCCGCGGCGCCGACGCGCTGAGGGCGGCGATCGCCGCGTGTCCGGCGCTCCTCGAAACGCTCCTCGAGAGGATCCCGGCCGCCGGCGCGTCGGACCCGACGGAGCGCGCGGCGAAGCTGCGCGAGGCCGTCGATATCCTTTCGGCGGCGCCCGATCCGGTTCTTCGCTACGAGCTTTACGCGGGGCTTTCGCGGGGCGCGGGCGTTCCCCTTTCTGTCCTCGCCCCGCCGGGGAAGAAAACCGCTCTCGCGCCGGTTAAGCCGACTCCGGCGGCCGCGGGAAGCCGGTCTTCCCTGGACCTGCCGGAGCAGGAGGCGCGTGTGCTCTCGGCACTTCTCACTGAATGGCCCGAGAGCGCAGCTCTGGCAGGCAGGCTCCCGCCGGAGATTTTTTCGCATCCTATTGCAAAAGAGCTACTTATAGCTCTGAAAGCGATCAAAGGCGAGCCCGCAACCCTTGATTTTTCTGAGTTTACGTCACATCTTGGGGCAGATGCGGGTCCCCTCGCCGCAGAGTTGCTGCTCCAACAAGGCAATTCGAGGGCGGAAATCCCTGGCGAAAGCGGACTCAGTCGTATTCATATCCCATTGTTGCAGTTGAAGATACGTTTTCTGGAGGATTCGGCAAAAGGCCTCCAGCCGGAGATCCAGAACGCCGCAGCGGCCGGAAACGTGGAGGGGCGCGACGCGGCTTATCGCCGCAAACAGGCCCTCGTCGAGGAGATCCGGCGCCTGAAGGCGGAACTTAAGGCGGAAAACGCGAGTCGGATTTGAAGCGCGCCGGCACATCCCCGGGCGCGCGTGGAAGCGAGAAGTCGGTGACGGTAGAAGAAAAACACCCCGAAGTCAGAATGCTGATCAACCTCGGCAAGGAGCGCGGGTACCTGCTCTACGACGAGATCTATCAGGCCTTGCCCGAGGAGCTCGCGAACGCCCCGGACGAGCTGGACGAGATCTACATCCGGTTCGGGGACTACGGCATCGAGGTCGTGGACGTCCCCGAGAAGGCGACGAAGAAGGCCGGGCCGGCCGCCGGCTCCGCGACGACGGTGCCCGACCCGGCGACCGTCGAGAAGACGAATGACCCGGTGCGCATGTACCTGCGCGAGATGGGCACCGTGAAGCTGCTCGACCGCGAAGGCGAGGTCTCGATCGCCCGCCGCATCGAGAACGGCGAAGCGAAGATCTACCGCGCGCTCTCGACGAATAAGATCGTCCTCGGCGAGATCGTGAAGATCGTCGAGCAGGCCAAGAAGGACAAGAACGTCGCGCGCGGGTTCCTGGAGTTCGCCGCTGCCGCGCTCGAGGAGGCCGACGAGATCGACCCGCGCACCGCGAACCGCATCGGGTCGATCCAGAAGCACTTCGAGAAGGTCGCGAAGCTCGACGGCGAGCTGCGCAAGCTGGCCGACCGCAAGAGGCCGGCGATGAAGCCGAAGAAGCTCACGGTCAAGGCGCTCGTGCACGCGAAGGCGAAGGCGAAGGCGAAGGCGAAAGCGGTGGGGAAGCCCGTGCCGCCCACGAAGCCCGTCCCCGTCGTCGACCCGGCGATCGACCGGCGCGTCGCGGAGATCGCGCGCCTCATCCACGCGATCGACTTCACGTCGGCCACGCTCCTGCGCATGGTGAACATGCTGAAGGACCTCGACCGGCAGTTCGCGATGCCCGAGGCCACGATCCGGCAGGACGTCGCGAACCTCAAGAAGGAGAAGAACGAGGTCCGCCGCGACTTCTACAAGCGCCGTGTCGGGAAGTACCGGCAGATGCTCAAGGAGCTCGAGGAGAAGTACCGGATCGACCACGACGAGATCAAGCGGACGATGAAGCTCATCCGCGAGGGCGAGGGCGATGCCGACCAGGCCAAGCAGGAGCTGATCGTCGCGAACCTGAGGCTCGTCGTCTCGATCGCGAAGAAGTACACGAACCGCGGGCTCCAGTTCCTCGACCTCATCCAGGAGGGGAACATCGGCCTCATGAAGGCCGTCGAGAAGTTCGAGTACCGCCGCGGCTACAAGTTCTCGACGTACGCCACGTGGTGGATCCGCCAGGCCATCACGCGCGCCATCGCCGACCAGGCGCGCACGATCCGCATCCCGGTCCACATGATCGAGACGATCAACAAGCTCACGCGCACCCAGCGCTCGCTCGTGCAGGAGCTCGGCCGCGAGCCGACCGCCGAGGAGATCGCCAAACGCATGGACATGCCCGCATTCAAGGTGCGCAAGATCATGAAAATCGCGCAGGAGCCGATCTCCCTCGAAACGCCGATCGGCGAAGAGGAAGATTCGCATCTCGGCGACTTCATCGAGGACCGCCAGGTCATCTCGCCGATCGACGCCGTGATCGTCGCGAACCTGAAGGATCAGACCCGCCGCACGCTGAAGACCCTGACCCCGCGCGAGGAGCAGGTTCTCCGCATGCGCTTCGGCGTCGGCGACGGCTCGGAGCACACGCTCGAGGAAGTGGGGAAGAGCTTCAACGTGACCCGTGAGCGCATCCGCCAGATCGAGAGTAAGGCGCTCCGGAAGCTCCGGCACCCCAGCCGGGCCAAGAAGCTGCGGCCGTTCGTGGACGTCGAGCAGTAACGTGCTATATTCGCCCCTCGGCCGTCGGGGTCCGTAGCTCAGCGGTCAGAGCCACCGGCTCATAACCGGCGGGTCCCTGGTTCGAATCCAGGCGGACCCACCGGACGGTTCCGATGGCGAGAGAACGAGAGAGGGAGACACGACATCCGGGCGCGACGAAACACTTCCGATCCCACGGGCGCTCTCGAGCGCCGGGGGTCTATCCAGCTGGGCGCCTTCGTGGCGCCCGTTTTCGTTTTCAGGGGGTTCAGGATGATCGGGATGACGAGGTGAGCGCGACGATGACGAGTCCGCTCGACAGACTGTTTCTTCTCCAGGAGGTTCTTCTCGAGGTTCACCAGAAAACCGAACGCCGGGACAAGACCCCGGACCATCTCGTCCACATCGAAGCCGCGTACCACGACGCGCGACACCAGCGGGAGGTCGCGGGGGCCGTCCTCTCGCAGGCCGAGGAGCGCAAGAAGACGCTCGACAGCGAAGTTGCGGATCTCAACGAGCAGCTCAAGAAGTACCAGCAGCAGCTCCAGTCGGTGAAGACGAGCCGCGAGTACAGCGCGCTCCTGAACGAGATCGACGGGATCAAGCGCGAGGTGAGGACCCGCGAGGACGAGCTCCTTTCCCTCGACGAGACGGTGGCCGGGTCGTCGATCGAGCTGGACCGGCGGGACGAGGAGTTTCCCGCGGAAGAGGCGGACTACGAGGAGCAGATGAAGGAGTGGCGGGCGGAACAGGCCGTCCTCGACGCCGAGATCGCTCAGGCGAACGCGCGGGCGAAGACCCTCAGGGCCGAGCTCGAGCCGCGGCTCCTCAAGACGTTCGAGCAGATCAGGCACAAGCGGGCCGGCGTGGCGGTGGCCCGGGTCGACATGGTCGGGCCGCAGACGGCTGCCTGCTCGGCCTGTCACGTGCGTCTGCGTCCGCAGCTCCTCTCGGATCTCAGGCTTTCGAAAGAGACGGTCTTCTGCGAAAGCTGCAAACGAATCCTTTACTGGATTCCGTGAGGGGCAAAGAGCGCCTCGTTCTCTATTTCGACGGGGCGTCGCGGGGGAATCCGGGGCCCGCGTCCTACGGGGTCTGGTCGTCCGTGGGCCTCGCAGACTCGAAGAGGCTCGGCTCCACGACGAACAACGTCGCGGAATGGCGTGGCTTTCTCGCGGCTCTCGACCTCGCGCTCGCGTCGGGCGCCCGGGACGTCGAGATCCGCGCCGACAGCCAGCTCGTCCTCCGCCAGTTCTCTGGCGAGTACCGCATGAAGGCGCCGCACCTCGCCGCATTCCTCGAGGAGGCGCGGCGGAAGGCGCGCGGGATCGAACGCCTCCGCGTCGTACACGTCCCGCGCGAGGAGAACCGCGAGGCCGACGCCCTCGCGAACCGCGCGCTCGATGCAGCCCCTGGCCAGTCGGTGACGACGCGATGACGGCACCGTGACGCGGGCCCTGGAGATCGCCTCGCGCGTCGCCGAGGTGAAGCGGCGCATCGCGGCGGCCGCCGCGCGGAGCGGCCGGCCGAAGGATTGCGTCCTCCTCATCGCGGTCGGGAAGACGTATCCGCTCTCCGACCTGCTCCTCGCCCACGCGGCCGGCGTTCGCGCGTTCGGCGAGAACCGCGTGCAGGAGGCGGAGGAGAAATTTCCGCATCTGCCGACCGATGCCGCGGGACATTTCATCGGCCCGATCCAGTCGAACAAGGCGAATCGCGCCGTGAAAGTCGCCTCCGTCGTCGAGACGGTCGACTCCGAGGACCTCGCCCGGCGGCTCGATCGCGCCGCGGCGGCGGCGGGGAAGCGCCTCGCCGTGCTCGTTCAGGTGCGCCTCGGCGGGGAAGCCACGAAGTCGGGCGTCGAGCCGGACGCGGCCGCCGCGCTCGTCGCGTCCGTGAAGGCGCTGCCGGCGCTCGACCTCAGGGGGCTCATGACGATCCCTCCGCCGGGGAACACGCGCCCGCACTTCGCGGCCCTCAGGCGCCTCGGCGAAACGCTCGGACTTCGAGAGCTCTCGATGGGGATGAGCGACGACTTCGAGGCCGCCGTCGAGGAAGGCGCGACGCTCGTGCGCGTCGGCAGCGCGATCTTCGGCGTCAGGACCTGAAGAGAGCGCGCGGCTGAATCTCCCGGTGCTAACCTCGATTCGATGAGGCCGGCGTACAGGCTGCGGTGGGCGGGCCCTCCCGGCTGGCGCCGCATCCCGCCCGTGACGCGCGGCGTTCTCGCGGTGACGGCCGCCGGTTACCTCCTGACGCTCTTCGTGCCCGCGGCAGCGAGCTTCCTCGCCCTCCTGCCGGGCGCGCTTCTCGCGGGCGAGGTCTGGCGCCTCGTGACGTACCCGCTCGTCAACATCTCGATTTTCTCGGTCCTCTGGGATCTCCTCCTCGTCTGGAGCTTCGGGTCGGAGGTCGAGCCGCGCTGGGGCTCGAGGCGCTTCGCGGTTTTCCTTCTTCTCGCGAGCGCGTCGGCGGCCGTGCTCGGCGTCGCGACGGCGGGGCTCCTGCCCGCCTCGCCTTTCGGAGGCGGCTCCGGCTTCGCGCCGCCCCTTGTCGCGCTCATCGTCGCGTGGACGCTGGAAGGCCCCTCGCTGCCCACGAACTTCTTCGGCGTCCTGCCCATGACGCGCCTCGGCTTCGCGGCGATCGCTCTCACCCTCGTCGTCTTCGGAGAGCTAGAGCAGTCGCGCTCCCTCGCGCGGCTCATCTTCGTCCTCGGCGGCCTGCCCGTCGCGTGGCTCTTCATCCGCGGCTTTCGCGGCGGCGGCCCGAGATTCCCGCGCTTCCCGCGCTTCCGCTTTCCGGGCCGCCGGCGCGCGTTCCGCGTCGTCGGACGCGACGACGACTTCCGGGTGCACTAAGGGGGGGTCGGCGGAGACATTCTCCGCACCTGTTTGCCGGCGGAGACATTCTCCGCACCTCTTTGGCGGCAACGCGCCTAAAATGGGGCGTATGAGACCCACAATCAGTGCGCTTGAGATCCGCAAACGGCTCTTTCCGAAGCGCTTTCGCGGCTTCGACCCGGCCGAGGTGACGCAGTTTCTCGAGGCCCTCGCCGAAGACCTCGCGGAGATGGCGCGCGAGCTGGATGAGCTCGAGCGCGAGAACGCGCGGCTCAAGGAAGAAAACACCCGGCACCGCGACACGGAAGTCACGTTGAAGGAGACGCTTCTCCTCGCCCAGCGCTCGGCCGACAGCCTGCGCGAGGCGACCGAGAAGGACGCCGGCCGCATCCTGGGCGAGGCCGAGACGAAAGCCGAGCGGATGGTGCAGCAGTCGTTCGTGCGGATGGCCGACACGGAGAAGAAAATCCGCGAGCTGCGCATGGAGCGGCGGAGCTTCCAGCTGAAGCTCCAGGGTACGATCGAACTCTTCCAGCAGGTCCTGAACTTCGACAAGGAAGAGGACGAGCTCGAAAGCTCGATCTCCATCCATCGCCCGAAGAAGCGCGAGGGAGAGACGGCCTGAAACGGCTATCCGTCCGGCATCTCGCCGAGCTGGCGACGCCGGAGGGAGTCTCGGCTCGCGCCGGCGCCGCCCAGGGCGCGATCCGGCGCGTGAAAGACGCCGCGCTCCTCGTCGAGGGCGGTGTGCTCGCATTCGCGGGCACGGATCTGGAGTTCGTCCGCCGGTTCGGGGAGGCCCCCGCGCCGGGGGAGACGGTCCTCGATGGCCGCGGCAAGACGGCCGTGCCCGGCTTCGTCGACGCGCACACGCACCTGCCGTGGGACGGATTCCGCGAGGACGAGTTCAACCGCCGGCTGAAAGGGGAGACGTATGCGGCGATCGCAGCCGCGGGGGGCGGCATTCTCGCGACCGTCTCCACGACCCGCGCCGCCTCCGAGGAGACGCTCGCGCGGAACGTGCGCGCGCGGCTCGACCTCATGCTGCGGCACGGGACGACGTTCTGCGAGGCGAAGACGGGGTACGGCCTGGACCTCACGAACGAGAAAAAGCAGTTGCGCGCGCTTTTGGCGGGCGCGAAAGGCCATCCGGTCGGCGTCGCGCCCACGGCACTGCCCGCGCACGAGGTGCCGCCGGAGCGCCGCGGGTCTCCCGCTCTCAAGCGCCGTTACATCGAGGAATGCCGCACCGAGATCCTGCCCGCGCTCGCGGACCAAGGAGCGCGGTTCGTCGACGTGTTCTGCGAGGAGGGCGTCTTTTCCGTCGAGGAGTCGCGCGCGATTCTCGAGGCGGGGAAGGCCGTCGGCCTCCGGCCGCGCGTCCACGCGGACGAGCTGACACCCCTCGGCGGCGCCTCGCTCGCGGCCGACGTCGGCGCCCTCTCGGCGGACCACCTCCTTTACACGACGGACGAAGGCATCGAGGCGATGGCCCGCGCCGGCGTCGTGGCGACGCTGCTTCCGGGCACAACCGTCTTTTTGCGGATGAACCGCTACGCGAGAGCGCGCCGCATGGTCGAGCGGGGCGTCGCCATCGCGCTCGGAACGGACTGCAATCCGGGCTCCTCGTATACCGAGTCGCTGCCGGCCGTCGCATTCCTCGCATCCGTAGGTATGGGTCTCACGGCGGAGGAGACGCTCACGGCGATGACGCTGAACGCCGCCGCGTCGGTGGACGAGGCGAAGACGCGAGGCTCGCTCGAGCCGGGCAAGCGCGCCGACGTCGTTCTCCTCGACGCTCCCTCTCTCGAGCACCTTATCTATCACTGGGGCGTCAACCTCGTGTCGGACGTTCTCGCCGGGGGAGAGCACGTGGTCTCTCAGGGCGACCTGTTAGGCTCGCCCGCGTCATGACGGCTCTCGTGGCGCTTTCCGTCTCGGATTTCTCCCTCGCCCTCGCGTCCGACACCCCGGCGCCGGGCGGCGGCTCGGCCGCGGCGGCGGCCGGAGCCGTGGGCGCGGCGCTTCTCGCGATGGTCGTCCGCCTCACGCTCGGCAAGGAAAAATACCGCGCCTCGTGGCAGGAGGTCGAGCCGCTCGCCGGCCGCCTCGCCCAAGCCCGAGTCCGCCTGCTCGAGCTCGTGGACGAGGACACGGTGGCCTTCGACGCCGTCGTGGCTGCGCGGCGGCTTCCGAAGGACGCGCCGGAGGCCGCGGCACGAAGGACACGCGCGGTCGACGAGGCGAACATCCTCGCGACCACCGTGCCGATGCAGACCGCGTTCTTCGCGCTCGAGGCGCTGAAGACGGCGCCCTCGGTGCTCGAGAAGGGCAACCCGAACGCGGCGTCCGACGCGTGGGTCGCGGCGCTGCTCCTCCACGGCGCGGCGCTCGGCGCGCTCGCGAACGTCAGGATCAACCTGCCGGGCGTGTCCGACCCGGAGCTTTCGCGGGGATTCCGCGAGGATGCCAACAACCTCGAGAGAAGGGCCACGGAAGCTCTCGAGAAGACGCGCTCGCTCGCGAAGGCCTGCGGCCTCCTCGCGTGAGGTCGCGGCGTCGCGCCGCGGCCCTCGCCGCGCTCCCTTTCGTCTTTTCGGGCCGGCTGTCGGCCGCGGTCCTCGGCTTCGACCGGCCCGCGGACGCTTTTCAACCCGCTCCCGACGGCTTCCATCTCGTCGAAGAGACGCCGCCACCCGCGGCGGCGGCGGCACGCACGGAGGTTTCCGTTCCGCCGCCGCCCCGCCTCTTCGATCACAAGACCGCGCTCGTGACCGCCGGTGTCCTCATCGGCGCGCCGATAGTCGGCTACTTCGCCTGGTGGCGCACGTCGAGCCGGTCGTCCTTCGAGCTCGCGAACGAGCGCTGGTTTCAGAGCGACACGTATGCGGGCGGAGCCGACAAGGCGTCTCATATTTTCGTGGGCTACGCCGCCACTCTCGCGCTTCAGGGCATCTACCGGTCGCTCGACAAGACACCCGCCCAGGCGCGCGGCCTCGCGCTCGGCGTCACCGTGCTGACGGGCGCTCTCATCGAGATCGGAGACGGCTTCTCCCAGTACGGCTTTTCCTGGGAGGACATCACGGCAAACGCGATCGGGGCGACCCTCGCGACGGGCCTCGACGCGTGGGGCCTGAAGGACACGGTCGGCCTGCGCTTCGGCCGTGTGAAGGCCCTGATTCCAGACGCGTGCTGCCGGTACGGCGGCTACGGCGACGACTACTCGAAGGAGATCTATTCGGCGGACCTCAAACTCGCGGGCTTTCTGCCGCGCGTCGGCGTGAAGCCGGGGCCGGCGCAGTTCCTCCTCCTGTCGTTCACGTACGGCACGAAGGGGTATCGGTATTCGGCCGAGCCGCTCCGCGAGCGAAACATCGGCCTCGAGATCGGTCTGAACCTGCACGAGGTGCTCCTCGCGGTGGGCGTGCCGGAGAAGAAATGGTGGGGAAAGGTCCTGCTCGCGATCGGAACGTATATCCGCTTCCCGTACACATCCTTCGGCTGGCACTACGACCTAAACCACGGGACGTGGAGCGGGCCGGACACGGGGGATCAGTTCGATCCGGGATCGATCATTTACGACTGAGGGCGGTCGGCCGGCGCGCCGGACCGCCGCTCTTCCAGCCAGGCCGCGCAGCGGTCGCCCCGATTCTACGTGCCGGCCTCCTCGCGGAATGCCAGCCGCGAGAGCGCGAACGCCGTCGCGCCGGCGATCCCGAGGAAGAGTGGCAGGCGCGCCGCCGCGCGCGCGGGCTCGACGGTGTGGAGGAGGGCGGCGTAGCGGGGCTCGAAAACGGAGCGTTTGTAGTCGACGGCGCCGGAGCCGAACGTCGCCTTCTCCCAATTCTTCCACGTGCCGAGGTCCTCGGCCGCGTTCACGGCGAAGCCGAGGACGAACGGGAGCGCGAAGGCGAGGCGCCGCGCGCGGCTCCAGCCCGGCGCGCCGGCCGCGAGCGCCGGGATCGCGAGGTGCAGGACGGGGACGAACGGCAGGAGGAACCGCGGGCCCCAGCACCACCCGCCCTCGAAGGAGTCCCATGCCGCGTAGAGGCAGAGGTACGCGCCGAATGCCGCCGCGTAGAAGACGAGGACGGGCCGCAGCGCGCCGAGGCGGCCGCCCCGGGCGAGGATCCCGAGCGCGGCGAGGGCGAGGACGGTCGGCGCCGAGTAGAGGACGATCCCGCGCCCGATCGAGACGAGGAGCCCAGGCAAGCCGACGGCGAGCGGCGTGCCGAAGCCTTCGCCGTCGTACCCGAAGCGCAGCGGGTCGCCGTAACGCGCCCGGTTCCAGAGGAGCCACGCGCCCAGCGCGGCAAGGAGCGCGAGGCCGCCGGCGAGGAGCGCGCGGAGTCCCGCGCGCCGGCCGGAGCGCGCCCGCAGGAGCGCGGCGCCCGCGGCGACCTGCGCGAGGGCGAGCGGCGCGAAGAGAGCGCCGTTCAGGAAGAGGAGTGCCGACGCGGCGGCGAGGCGCGGCGCCGCGGAAGGCTCGCCGTGCGCGGCGTCCAGCAGCGCGGACGCCGCGACGAGGACGAGGAGCGCGTTGAGCGGCTCCGCGAAGAGGAGGCGCGTGTAGGGGAGGAGGAGCGTCGTGAAGAGGAGCGTTCCGATGCCGAAGAGCGCCGCGCGCGGGGAGGCGCCGGCGTGGAGCGCGGTCCGCCGAAAGACGACGCAGAGGAGCGTCACGAGGAGCGGCGTGAAGAGGAAGGCCGTCACGCGGTAGCCCACCTGCTGCGGGTCGGAGCCGGCGAGCGCGCCGAGGCCCTTCCCGAGAAGGTACGTCGGGACCATGAGGACCGGCTGGAGGGGCCCGTACTTCACGGCGCCGAACTCCGGCGTCACGGCGCTGCCGCGCTCGGCGAGGGACCGCGTCACCGCGAAGCGCTGGATCGCGTCGACGGTGCCCCACGTGTGCTGGCCGAGGAGGGAGAGGGCCGCGAAGACGACGGCGGCAAGCGCGGCGTCGCCGCGCGGGCGCGCGGACGAGGTCGGCGGGGATCCCGCGCGTTCGGCGCTCACGTGGCCTGCGATTCTGGCACGCGGCGCGGATACACTGGCCGCGCGATGGCGACTTCCCCCAACAAGCCGACGATCGCCCTGATCGACGCCTCGAACTATCTCTATCGCGCGTTCTACGCGATCCGCGGGCTGACGGGCCCCGGAGGCAAGCCCACGAACGCGGTCTACGGCTTCCTGAACATGTGGCGGAAGTATCGCGAGACGCGGAAGCCCGAAGCGGTCGCCGTGTGCTTCGACCGGTACGAGAAAACGTTCCGCGAAGAGCTGGACGCGAGCTACAAGGCCCATCGGCAGGCGATGCCGGACGATCTCGTGCCGCAGATCGAGGACGCCAAGAGGGTCTGCCGGCTTCTCGGCCTCGCCGTGGTCGAGGAAGCGGGCTATGAGGCGGACGATCTCATCGGCTCGATCGCGGTCGCCGCCTCGGGTGCGGGGGTGCGCGTCGAAATCGCCTCCGCCGACAAGGACCTCTTCCAGCTCGTGAAGGACGAGGCGGTCGTCGTCTGGCATCCCGTGCAGGAGCGTCTCCTGGACGAGGCGGCCGTCACCGAATTCTTCGGCGTCCCGCCGTCCCGCGTGATCGACGTCCTCGCGCTCATGGGCGACTCGTCGGACAACATCCCGGGCGTCCGGGGAATCGGCGAGAAGACGGCGAAGGAGCTCGTCACGACGTTCGGGTCGCTGGACGACATCTACGC
>CABEAM010000271.1_pt1 | contig 29238 bp, 24 predicted proteins | sample 3132391 | NCBI WGS metagenome assembly CABEAM01 (sample SAMEA5534343, study PRJEB31848) | metagenome | biome: tundra; feature: field; material: soil | place: USA | collected 2013-05 | depth 0.45 m
AGGCGCGTCCGCTGCCGCGCGGTGTCAGGGCGCGGCGAACGCCTGGTGCTCGAGGAATACCGCGAGCTCCTGGGGAGAGAAGAACACGAGCCTGACCTCTCGAATCCGGGGCAACTCCGCCAGGGCCGAGGCGATGGCTCGAGACGCCACCCGCGCGGCTTCCGAACGCGGATAGCCGTAGATGCCGGTCGAGATGGCAGGGAAGGCGATCGAGTGGAGGCCGTGTTCGTCCGCGAGAAAGAGAGACCGTCGATAGCAGGATGCGAGGAGAGCCGCCTCATTGCCTGACTGTGATCCGTATACCGGCCCGACCGTGTGAATGACGAATCTGGCCGGGAGCTGGCCACCGGGCGTGATGACCGCCTCCCCGGTGGGAAGGCCAGAAGGCAAAACCGTGCGTCTCAGCGCCTGGCATGCCGAAAGGATGGTCGGCCCGCCCGCTCGATGGATGGCCCCATCCACGCCGCCACCGCCCAAAAGGGAGCCGTTCGCGGCGTTCACGATGGCGTCGACTTTCTGGCGAGTGATATCCCCGGAAATGGCGAGGACGGTGCCTTCGAGAAAGCTGTGCATCGAAAATGCCAGGGCCTTTGGGTGCGCCCGAGCCGGACGCCTTCAGCGTGCCTCAGCCCGGGAGCGCCAGCGCGAGCGTGAGGTGGAGGAGGGCCGTGAGGTCTCCTTCCGTCGAGACGACGCCCTTCTTGTAGCCTTCGGGGCTGCCCGGAGGCGCGTAGAGGCCGGGAATCGTCCGGGGAGCCACGAGCGCGAGCGTGACGGGATGCGACCCGCGAAACGTCGCGTCCACCGGCACGATCGCCATCGCGCGCGCGAGCTCCGTCGCGATCACCTTCCCGATCTGAACGTGGAGGACCTCTCGTGCCGGAGCCGCGAGGAGCGGAATGCGGCCCACGAACTGCCCGATGACCGTGTTCAGGGCCGCGCCGAGGATCGGCCCGACGGCGTTCGTGCGCTCCACGAAGAGGCGCGCGTGGAGGTTCACGTGACTCGACACCTTCACGGCTCCGCCGAAGAACGGGCTCCCGTTCTGGTCGGGCGGGAGATCCGCCGCAGTGACCGTCTGTCCGGAGGACGCCGCGAACGGAAGGTGCGCGGAGGCGAGCGCGGCGTTCTCGCCGGAAACGGCGGGATTGGGGTCCTCGAGCTGAAGGACGAGCGACAGATCGGTCGCCTTCACGCCTTCGCCGGGCCAGCCGTTGTGCTTCACCTCGATGGAGACGAAGGAAACGGTCAGCGTCGGGTATGCCGGTCTCGTGGCCTGGGGGCTCTTCGTAGGCCGTTTCGATGTGCTTTTCTTAGAAGTGAAAGAGAGAGAGCGCTTCGGCGTTCCCATCGCGGCACCTCCGATGCGAACTGCGCCCGGATTCTTTCACCTTCTCCCTCACGGGCCCATTCTCTTCGAAGAATCCCCGCTCCGGCCTTCGAAATGGCCTCTTGTCCCCGTAGAATCCACCCCTCGCAGGAGGTTTTTGATGAAACGCTTTTCGTGTCTTTCTCTCGCAGCCTTCGCTCTCTCGGGCCTGTTTCTGGCCGCGCGCCCCGCTCTCGCTCGCGAACTGGCGGGCGTCAGCCTGCCGGATACGCTTTCGGCGGGCGACAAGACGCTCAAGCTGAACGGTCTCGGCCTGCGCAAGAAGGCCATCTTCAAGGTCTACGTGGGCGGCCTCTATCTCGAAGCCCCTTCGAAGGACGCCGCGGCGATTCTCGCCGCCGACGCTCCGAAAGCCGTGCGCATGCACTTCTTGCGCAACCTGAAGAAGTCGCAGCTCACGGAGGCGTTCTCGGAGGGTTTCGAGGCGAACGCGAAGGAGAGAGCCGCGGCCCAGAAGGCGGCTCTCGACAAGATGCTCGCCCTCGTGCCGGACGTGAAGGAAGGCGAGACGCTGTCGTTCGTCTACGTGCCCAGGAAGGGGACGACGTTCTTCGCCGGCGACAAGGCGCTCGGGACGTTCGAGGGCAAGGATTTCGCCGACGTGGTCTTCCTGCTCTGGCTCGGGCCGAAGCCTCCGTCCGAGGATCTGAAGAAGGGAATGCTGGGTTGACGAACGGCGCTCCTCTTCAGAGCCTGCTCTCCGAAAAACGCTTCGATCTCGTCGAAACCGCCTTCCTGGACGCGCTCTCCGATCCCGTCGCGAAATCCGAGACGCTGCTCGCGGCCGTGCGCGGCCTCGCGCGGGCCGGCCAGAAGGCGCGCGTCCAGGCCGTCGCCGGAGTGGCCGAGGCCGAGTTGAAAAAAAAATCGTCCGACCCGGCCACGGCGCGCCTTCGCTGGACGATCCTGAAGGAAGCGGTGCGCGCCGGGGCGACACCCTCCACGCCCGACGGCTTTCACAAGCTCTTCGAAGAGGCCCTGGCCGCCGCCTGGCCGTCCCGTCCTTCGCTCCCGGCCCTCCTCGGCCGCTTCAAGTTCCGTGAGGCGAAAGATCCCGCGGACGGGCTCACACGGGCCGAGAAAGCCGAGAAATGGCTGCCGTTCGAGGTTGGCCGCGTCTTTTCGATGGCGGGCCGCGGGGCGGGCAAGGTCGTCGAGACGAACTTCGCCCTCGACTCCGTACGCGTGGACTTCGAAGCGGCGAAGGGAATCGCGATTCCAATCGGCGTCGCGTCGAAGGGCCTCGTGCCGCTGGCCGAAGGGCACTTCCTGTTCGAAAAGCTCACGGCTCCCGGCGGCCTGAGGGAGCGAGTCGTCACGGACCCCGGCCTCGCCCTGAAGCATCTCGTCGAGTCCTTCGGCCGGGCGCTCACGATGGCTGAGGTGAAGGAAGCCGTGAAGGGCCTGATCCCGGAGGACGCGTGGAGCTCGTGGTGGGCCGCGGCGCGCAAGAACCCGCAGGTCGTCGTGCACGGGAGCGGAAAGACCGCGACGGTGGAATGGTCGCACTCGGCGGATGCCGCGGACGCCTCGCTCCTCGCGCGCTTCGAGAAGGCTTCCCTCAGGGACCAAATCGACCTCTTCCGAAAGAATCAAAAGCGCTCGGCGGAGCTCGCCACCGCCATGGCGAAGGCGCTCGCGAAGGAGGCCGAGACGCTCGAGGATCGCGATCCCGCGCTGGCTTTCGAGATCGCGGTCCTCGTCGAGAAAATTCCCGGCGTCTCTCTCGCGGGCGCCGTCGAGAAGCACGTTCTGGCGCAGCCGCTGGCGCTGCTCCCGCGCCTCACGGATCGCGTGATCCGCGAGCGGGCCCTGGAGATCGTCGTCAAGGAGCGGCCGGCGGAGGCCCCCGCGATCCTCGCGGACTGGTTCTTCAAGGAGGAGGACGTGCGCACTCTCGAGGCGATCGACCGGCGTCTCGCCGAGATCGAGCCCGACACGCGCGAACGCACGCTCGAAAAGCTCGTCAAGTCGCCCCGTGCGGGGCCGCGCGCCTTCGTCTGGTTCGCGCAGCGCTCCGCGCAGGACGATTCCTTCCGGGCCCGCCTCAACCCGGCGGTCCTCGCGCGCCTTCTCGACGCGCTCACCTGGGACGAGCTGGGCGCCGCACGTTCGAAGGTGCGGGAGATGTTCGACCGCACGGGTCTCGTGGCCGGCTGGCTCGTGAAGCAGGCCACCGTCGAAGAAGCGCGCCTCTTCCTCGAGGCGCTCTCGCGCCATCACGAGCTCGAGCCGCACCGGCGCGACGGGCTCCTGGCCGCCGCCGAGATGCGCTTTCCCGATCTGCGGCGAACCGAGGACGACACCTTCTTCGTCACGGCCTCGGCCACCGAGGCCAAGCGCAAGGAGCTGGAGAACATCCTGAAGGTGGAGATCCCCGAGAACACGAAAGGGATCGCGCTCGCGGCCGCGGAAGGCGACCTCACGGAAAACTTCGAATACAAGGCGCGGCGCGAGAAGCAGCAGCTCCTGTCGGCGCGCGCGGGCAAGATCCAGGAGGAGCTCGGAAAGGCGCGCGCCCTCGATCCCGCGACGGTGGACACGACCGAGGTGCGGCCGGGCACCCGCGTGACCCTCGGCGGTGCGGCGGGCACGCGCGCCGTGACGCTTCTCGGACCATGGGACAGCAATCCCGAGGGAGGGGTCTATTCATACCTCTCCGATCTCGGGCGGGCGCTGCTCGGGAAGACGGTGGGAGAGAAGGCGAATGTCCTCGGGGAGGATCTCGTCATCGAGAAGATCCAGGTTTGGACGGCGTGACGCGAGCCAAGTCCAATGACCGCATTGCCCCGTCAGACGGAGATGGTTGTTTTTCTGAGAAGGGGGAATGAGCGATGCACGTGAAGAAATGCACCGGCCGGCGCTCCGCCCGCGAGCGAGCCGTCTTCCTCTTTCTAAGCAGCATTCTCCTGGTGCTCTTCGTCCCTCGCGTTCCCGCGATGGCCGCCGAGAATGTCGTGACGCCGAACGAGAACCTCGTCGCCGACGGGCTGCCGCCGATCCCGAGGGCGCTCGCCGAGCGCGTCGCGGCCTACACGGAGTCGCGCGGCGCGATGTTCGAAGCGTGGCATCCCACGCGCCGCGAGATGCTCATCGGCACGCGCTTCGCCGAGGTCGCGCAGGTCCACCGGGTGAAGTTCCCCGGCGGGGCGCGCACGCAGCTCACGTTCTATCCCGAGCGCACGGGCGGCGCGCGATTCCGCCCGCTCACCGGCGACGGCTTCATCTTCAACAAGGACGTCGGCGGCGGCGAGTGGTACCAGCTCTTCTGGCGAGACGAGAAATCGGGCAAGGTCACGATGTTCACGGACGGCAAGTCCCGGAACACGGGCGGCGACTTCTCACATTCCGGCAAGTGGCTCGCGTACGAGTCCACGCGGCGGAACGGGAAGGACAACGACGTCTACGTCGTCGACCCGGCAGACCCGAAGACCGAGAGGAAGGTCCTCGAGGTCTCGGGCGGCGGCTGGGGCGTTTCCGACTGGTCGCCCGACGACAAGACGCTCCTCGTGGGTGAATACTTTTCCGCAAACGAGAGCCGGTACTGGCTCGTGGACGCGGCGACGGGCGCGAAGAGCCTCGCGACGCCGGAGTCGAAGGAGAAGGTCGCGTGGGGCCGCGGCGTCTTCGCGAAGGACGGAAAGTCGCTCTACACGACGACGGACTCGGGCGCGGAGTTCCACCGCCTCGTGTCGCTCGACCTCGCGTCGAAGAAGATGACCGTGCTGACGCCCGGCATCGAATGGGACGTGTCCTCGCTCAGCCTCTCCGATGACGGCGGCAAGCTGGCGTTCATCGTGAACGAGGGCGGTGTAGAGACGCTGCACGTCCTAGACACGGCCACGAGAAAGGAGATTGCGCTCCCGAAGATCCCGCTCGGGACGATTGGCGCGGTGCGCTTCCACGCGAACGGGAAGGACCTCGCCTTCACGCTGTCCTCGGCGCGCTCCGCCTCCGACGTGTACTCGATCGACGTGATGGCGGGTCCGTCCGGGAAGATCGAGCGCTGGACGGAAAGCGAGCTGGGCGGGCTCGACGCCGCGACGCTCTCCGAGCCCGAGAAAATCTCGTGGAAGAGCTTCGACGGCCGCGCCATCACCGGATTCCTCTATCGCCCGCCCGCTTCCTTCCACGGCCCGCGCCCGGTGATCATCAACATTCACGGCGGCCCGGAGGGGCAGTATCAGCCCGGCTTCCTCGGCCGGAACAATTTCTACCTGAACGAGCTCGGCGTCGCGCTGATCTTCCCGAACGTGCGCGGCTCGTCAGGCTTCGGCAAGACCTTCCTCGCTCTCGACAACGCCGAAAAGCGCGAGGATTCGGTGAAGGACATCGGCGCGCTCCTCGACTGGATCGCCGGCCAGCCCTCGCTCGACAAAGGCCGCGTCATGGTGACGGGCGGCTCCTATGGCGGGTACATGACGCTCGCGTCGATGACCCATTACAACGACCGCTTCCGGTGCGCCGTCGACATCGTCGGGATCTCGAGCTGGGTGACGTTCCTCGAGCACACGGAGGCGTACCGGCGCGACCTGCGCCGCGCCGAGTACGGCGACGAGCGGGACCCGAAGATGCGCGAGCTGCTCCTCGCGATCTCGCCCCTCACGAACGCCGGCAAGATCACGAAGCCGATGTTCATCGTCCAGGGCCGCAACGACCCGCGCGTGCCGTACACCGAGGCCGAGCAGATGGTCGCCGCGATCAAGCAGAACGGCGGGCCCGTGTGGTACCTCCTCGCCAAGGACGAGGGCCACGGCTTCAGCAAGAAGAAGAACCAGGACTTCCAGCTCCTCGCGACTCTGAAGTTCGTCGAGGATCATCTGCTCAAGTAGATCGGTGAGGTGCCGGGTTTTCGCCGCCCAGGCTACCTCGCGATGCGCTCGGGATGGGTGTATACGTTGAAGCGCTCACCGCGCAGGAAGCCGACGAGAGTGAGCCCCGTCTCCTCGGCGAGATCCACCGCGAGGCTCGTGGGCGCCGACACGGCGGCCACGATGGTGACGCCGGCGAGCGCCGCCTTCTGGGCGATCTCGAAGCCGAGCCGGCCCGAAACGAGAAGGATCGGGGGACATGGGCGCCGGCTCCTAAGGATGGCGCCCACGGCCTTGTCGGTCGCGTTGTGGCGCCCGACGTCCTCGCGCGCGAGAAGGAGGCTCCCGTCCGCTTCGAAGAGGCCCGCCGCGTGAAGGCCGCCCGTGAAGGAGAACACCGACTGCCTTTCGCGGAGGGCGCCGGGAAGCGACGTGAGCAGGGAAGCGGAGATCGTCAGGTCGGGCGACGCGCCGGGGAGCGGTGCCCTCTTTCCGCGGCGCGCGGCCGCGGCGAGGGCGGCGACGTCGTCGACCGACGTGCGGCCGCAGACGCCGCAGGCCGAGCCCATCACCGTGGCCCGGCGGGCGTGCCGGCGGTCCGCGCGCGGGGCGAGCGTGACGACGCGGACATTCTTCGCGAGCTCGGGCGCGACGCGGGTGTTGGCCGGCGGCTCGATGGCCACGATCTCGCCGATCTCCTCGATGACGCCCTCTCCGTAGAGAAGGCCGGCGACGAGGTCGTCGTCGTCGCCCGGCGTCCGCATCGTGACGACGAACCGCTCGGGCTCGGCGCCGCCCTCGCGCAAACGGATCTCGAGCGGCTCCTCGGCGACGAGGGAATCCTTCTCCCAGCGCGTGCCCTTCTCATCGCTGCGGAAGACGAGCGTCGACACCGAGGCGTCGCGGTGCGTGTCCGCCACCCGGCTAGCCTACACTCCGCCCCTTGACGCCATCGGCCGGGCGCTTCGCTAGACTCCGGGCGTGGATTTCCGGAGCGCCCTCCGCGCCTCGAAGGAGAAGGTGTCGCAGGCCTCGCGCATGGTCTGGGGACGCGTGTCTTCCGCCCTTCGCGCGGGCTCCGACCGCCTGCGCCGCATCCCGCACCCCATGCTTTTCTTCGTCGGAGCCACTGGCGCGCTTTTTTTCGTCGCGGGGATCGTCGTCGTCCTCTATTTTTCGCGCGTCGTGTCGCGCACGATGGACGGGCGGCGGTGGTCGCTTCCGACGCGCCTCTATTCGGATGTGTGGGCGGTGCGGCCCGGCGACACGCTTTCGGCCGACGACGTGGTGCGGCGGCTCACGCGCCTGCGCTACGTCGAGGTCCCGAAACCGCCGGTCGCCGCGGGGCAATATGCGCACGTGCGCGGGCGCCTCGCCGTCACCCTGAACGCGCGGGAGACCGCCTGGGGGCGAACGCCGGGCATCCCGGCCGAGATGGACTTTTCGGGGCGGCGCGTCGCGGCGCTGAAGCGCGCCGACGACGGGACGCCGCTGCCCTACGTCGTGTTCGAGCCGGAGGTCGTGGGCTCCGTCTACGACGAGAAGATGCAGGACCGCACACTCGTCACGCTCGACCAGGTCCCTCCGGTGGTCCTCGACGCGATTCTCACGACCGAGGACCGCGACTTCTTCACGCACGGCGGCATCTCGTTTCGGCGGCTCGTGGGTGCGGTCCTTCAGGGCGCGGCGCGGGGCGGCGGGGTGCGCGGAACCTCCACGCTCACGCAGCAGCTCGTGAAAAACATGTTCCTGACGCCCGAGCGCAAGCTGAAACGCAAGGTCGTCGAGGCCCTGATGGCGGTCATCCTCGAGGCGAAGTACAGCAAGAAGGAGATCCTCGGGGCGTACCTGAACGAGATCTACCTCGGTCAGCGCGGCTCGATCTCGGTCACGGGCGTCGAGGAAGCGGCGCGCTTTTACTTCGGAAAGAGCGTCTCGCGGCTGGACCTCCCGGAGGCCGCGATGCTCGCGGGCCTCATCTCGTCGCCCGGCAAGTACTCGCCGTTCCGCAACCCCGAGAACGCCCGTCAACGCCGCGGTGTGGTCCTCAAGGGAATGCTCGAGCAGAAGAAGATCGACAAGGCCGGCTACGAAGCCGCGCTCCTCGCGCCGCTCACCCGGTCGAAGGGGCCCCCGTCGGGCATCATCGCGCCGCACTTCGTCGACTTCGTCCTCTCCCAGGTGAAGGAAGCGCCCGGCTTCGTGAAGGAGGACGGACTTTCGGTCTACACGACGCTCGACCCCGACATGCAGCAGGCCGCGCAGGCGGCGGTCCTCAAGGGGCTCGAAGAGCTCGAAAAGCGCTACAAGCGCCTTCGGCCACGAGGCGAGGAAGACGTGCTTCAGGCCGCCGTCATCGCGCTCGATCCGGCGACGGGCTCCGTGCGCGCGCTCGTGGGGGGGCGGGACTATCAGGTGAGCCAGTTCAACCGCATCGTGCAGGCCCGCCGCCAGCCGGGCTCGCTGTTCAAGCCATTCGTGTACCTGACGGCGTTCGGGAAGCGCGATCTCCCGAAGCCCATCACGCCCGCTTCGATCTTCGTCGACTCGCCCATCGCGCTCGTGTGGGGCAAGGGCGAGGACGAGACGTGGTCACCGAAGAACTATGACCGCGAGTTCCGCGGGCCGATGACCGCGCGCCAGGCGCTCGAGCAGTCCATCAACATCCCGACCGTGCGCATCGCCGTCACCGAGACCGCTCCGGGGCGCACGCTGCTCCCGGACATCGTCGACACCGCGCGGCGTGCCGGGATCGCGTCGCCCATGAGGCCGTACCCTTCGCTCGCGCTCGGTGCGTTCGAGACGAGCCCGATGGAGATCGCGGCCGCTTACTGCACGTTCGCGAACGGCGGCTTTCGCGTGCGGCCGAACGCGCTGCTCGGCATCGTGGGCCCGAATGCCCGGCGCATCGAGACGAAGGATGAGCCCGTCGTGCGGGGTGCCGACGCCGACGCGATCTCGATTCTCGACTCGGTCCTGCAGGGGGTCGTGGATCGCGGCACCGGCGCGTCCGCCCGCCGCCTCGGGGCGCAGGGCATCCTCGCGGGCAAGACCGGCACGACAAACGACGGACGCGACGCCTGGTTCATCGGCTTCTCGCCGCGTCTTCTCGTCGCCGTCTGGGTGGGCTTCGACGACAACCGCGGCCTGAACCTCTCCGGCTCCTCGGCGGCGCTCCCGATCTTCGCCGACTTCGTACGCCGTCTTCCTTCGCAGTACTTCGAGGCGCCGTTCCCGACGACGCCGGGCATCGTCACGGCTTCCATCGATCCGACGACCGGCATGCTCGTGACCGAAGAGTGCCCGAAATCGCTCAACGAGGTCTTTCTCGAGGGCACCGCGCCGACGGAGCGTTGCACCGTGCACGGCGGCGGCGGGCCGGGCCCCGGCATCGCCAGCGGAAACCCGTGACACTCACGCTGCCGCCGATGGACCTCGGGCTCGTCGTGCGGAGCCACGGAGATTCGCGTGACTGGCACGAGGAGAAGGAGAGCGTGTGGCCCTGAGCGCCTCGTCTGCGAAGATCCGGGGGGGAGAGCGACGCGGCGTGAAGCGGGTGATCCTCGTCGGCGCGACGGACGGCCTCGGGAAGGCCCTCGCCGAGGTGTACGCCGCGCGCGGCTTCTGGGTGACGATCCTCGGGCGCTCGCGGGAGAAGCTCGACGCCCTCGTCGCCGATCTCAGGCGGCGCTTCCCGGTCGCGACGGTCAACGGCGTCGTCTGCGACGTCGCGGACGCGGCGCGGCTCGAGCCCGCGTTCCACGAGGCTCTCGCCGTCACCGGGCACTGCGACCTTTTCCTCTACAACGCCGGCGTCATGTACGGCGGCGACGGCCTCACGAGCGTGCCCGCGCTCGACGCCGAGACGATGGAGGTCAACGCGGTCGCGGCCGTGAGGCTGCTCGGCCTCGCGGCGAACTGGTTTAGAGTCGCCGGGCGCGGGCAGATCGCGGGCATTTCGTCCATCGCGGGCGATCGGGGCCGCAAAGGGAATCCCGCGTACAACGCTTCCAAGGCCGCTCTTTCGACGTTTCTCGAAGGGCTTCGCAACCGGCTTGCGCCGTTCGGCGTGACGGTCTCGACCGTGAAGCCCGGCTACGTCGGGACGCGCATGACGGCGGGGAAGCCGGGACTGTTCTGGGTGGCGCCCGCCGGCGAGGCCGCGCGGATCATCGCGGACCGCCTCGAGAAGCGGCACGAGGTCTTCTACGTCACCCGGCGCTGGGCGCTGCTCGGCTTCGCGATGCGGCACGTGCCCCGCTTCCTGTTCAAGAGGCTCGGCCCGCCGTGAGCGCGCTTCCTCTGCCCGAGCGTCTGGAGGGCTTCGGCCTTTACAACGTCTCCGTGTCGCCCGTCTTCCGGCCCGGCTCGCTCGACGCGCTTCGCGAGGCGCTCGCGACCTGCGCCGGGAACGGGTCGAAGCCCGTGTTCCGTGGCGCGGGGCGCTCGTACGGCGATGCCTCGACGAATCCCGCGGGCCCCGTGGTGAAGATGACGGGCCTGAACGCGGTCGCCGGCTTCGACGAAGCCTCGGGGATCGTCCGGGCCGGGGCGGGCCTCACGCTCGGCGACCTGTGGAAGTGGTCGATCCCCCGCGGGTTCTGGCCGCCCGTCGTGACCGGGACGATGCACGTCACGCTCGGCGGCGCCGTCGCGATGAACGTGCACGGCAAGAACGGCTGGAAGAAGGGCACGATCGGAGACCACGTCGAGAGCGTCTCGATTCTGCGCGACGGAGGCCGTGTCGAGGAGATCGCGCGCGGCACGCGCGCCTTCGACGACGTCGTCGGCAACTGGCGGCTCCCCGACCCGATCGTCGAGGTCTCGCTGAAGCTGAAGAAGGTCGCGACCGGCTACCTCGACGTGGAAGCCACCGTGGCTCCGAACCTGGCCGCGACGCTCGCGGGTCTCGACGGCGCCAAGGAAGACTGGGATTACGTCGTCGGCTGGATGGACTGCTGGGCCTCGGGGAAGAGTCTCGGCCGGAGCGTTCTCCACGTCGCGAACGAGCACCCGGCGAAAGAGGGAGAGCCGCGCGGGTTGAGCGTCGAGGAGCAGGTCGCGGATATCCACATGGGGCCGGTGCCCGCGCCGGTTCTCCTCCTCGGACTCAAGCTCACGGTAGCCGGGCCGCAGATGCGGTTCGTGAACCTCGGGAAGTACGCCGCCTCGCTCCTGCGCGGACGGGCGCGCACCCGGCAGTCGCTCGTGGCCTACTCGTTTCTCCTCGACACCCTGCCCGGCTGGAACGAGGCATATCGGCCCGGCGGCTTCATCCAATACCAGCTCTTCGTGTCGCGGGACGCCGCCGAAGCGGCGTTCGAAAGGGCGCTCAATCTCCAGCACGAGATGGGCGTCGTCTCCTCCCTCGCCGTCGTCAAACGCCACCGGGCGGATCGTTTTTCACGCGGCTACGCCCTCGACGGCTTCTCCCTCGCGCTGGACTTCCCGGTCACCCGGAGAAACGCGAGCCGGCTCATCGCGCTGTGCCGCGCGTTCGATGCGCTTCTCCTCGCGTGCGGCGGGCACACCTACAAGGCGAAGGACTGCGTCGGAAGCGTCGAGCGCCTCGCCGCGGCGCGCGGAGCGGCATGAGGAGGCTGACGCGCGCGTTCGCATTCACGAGCGTTCTCGCGAGCGCTCTTGCGCTCTCAGGCTGCACCTCGGACTCGTCGCCGACGTCGCCACGGTCCTGCATTCCGCTCACGGGTCAATACGCGGGCGTCTTCACGGATTCGTGCGGCCTTTCGAAGACCCAGGACGTCACGCTCTTTCAGACCGGCTGCACGCTCGTCGCGGAGTTCCCGGGCGTCGGCAGCGTGCAGGGCACGGTCTCGGGCGGGACGCTCGTTTTCGCGATCGGCTTCAGCGGGTTTTCGCCCTGCGGTGGCTCGGCGAGCGGCAGTGCGACGCTGACGCCGTCCGGCGGCCTCACGGGGCACTACAGCGGGCAGGCGACCGGCACCGGGACGACCTGCTGCGGAAACGTGTCGGGTACGTTCACGCTCACGCGGCGCTGAAAAATCCTCAGGCCACTGCGGCGGGACCGGACGACCAAGAACACGCGATCCCCGAGTGCAGAAGATGTGCCGGTAGAATCTGCCGCGGAAGCGCAAGGGGCCCGGCGGCCCTCCTGGTCTTCAAAACCAGCGTGCCCGCTCCGAGAGGGGCGGCGGGTGGGTTCGACCCCCACACGCTTCCGCCACTCAAAGAGAGTGCCAGCGAGAAAACCCCCGAAAACTGGGGTTCTCTCATGGCTGCTTCTCCCCGGATCGCCTCAAGTCGCCCCGAGATTACGTCCAAAGATACGTCCAAGACGCCCGAGGCTGGGTGCGTCCGACCCTTCCGCGCAGGAGAATCGCCCGCAGGAGGATCGCCGCATGACGAAGCTCCTGACGCCCGCCTAGCCCGCGAACATCGCGGACGGCCTGCTCACGCTCGCCCGAGTGATTGCCCGGCACGCCGTCGCCGTCGAGCGGCTCGCCGCGCTGTCTGGCGCCCGCCAGCGGGCGATCCCGATCGGGTGAAGGGGGGCGAAAGCCGGACCGAGGGGCGATCGTGGCTTCACGGGGCGCGGTTGCACGATTCAACGCTTCTCACCACTCTATATATATCTAAGTATAAAAGACTTACGTCGATACGTAGACATAAGTAGGTATTACCCACTTGACACAGAAACCCACGGGATCTACATTACCGAGCATGAGCGCGGTTGTTACCAGGCCAACCCCCGAGTCATCAGTCGAACTCAAGCCGGATAGCAGGCGCCGACTAGCGTTCGGGAAGCTGTTGGCTTCGGCGGGACTCGGGCGCAACGTTCGTTTCGCCGCGAGGTGGGAGAACGGGATTTTCACCTTGAAGCCAATGGTTTCAATCCCGGCTAGCGAGGCATGGCTCTACGCGAACGCGGAAGCTCTGGCGTCGGTGAAGCGGGGCCTGGAGCAGGCTGGCCGCGGCGAACTCGAGGACCTCTCGCCGCTGCTTGAGGACGAGACAGAGGGTTGAGCTATTGGCTTCGGATTACGCCCGAGGCCAAGGAATTCCTCAAGGACCTGAAGAAGTCGCCCGCCAAGCAAGGCCTTTGGGATCAAACAAAGAAGGCCCTGCATAACCTGGAAACAAATCCTCGCCACTCAGGGCTTCACACGCACAAGTTCGATTCAATGAAAGGCCCGCGTGGAGAGCAGATGCTCACGGCGTACATTCAGAACAACACGCCCAGCGCACACAGGATTTTTTTCTACTATGGTAAGGATTCAAGAGTGAAAGACGGGAAGCTACTGTCGGAGATGGTGATTTTCGCGATCACTCCTCATCCGTAACGTTCGCTCGCGCTTGCCCGCCAGAACGATACCGAACGGGGTCTCTGAGATAAGCTCAAGACGGCCGCGAAGCTCGGGGACGACGTGCACATTCACGACCTCCGCCGCTCGTTCGGCCTGCGCGTGACGCGCGCTCAAGGGATCTTCGCTGCGTCGAAGCTCTTCCGGCACACGGAGACCCGCGTAACGGAGCGGGTCTATGCGCCGGAACAAGGTACCTATAATTCGGCCCCCCGGGAGGACCGCATGATTCACGACAGCATCCTCGGCACCATCGGAAACACTCCGGTCGTCCGCATCAACCGCCTCGCGCCGGCGCACACGACGATTTACGTCAAGTGCGAGGCCTTCAACCCGATGAGCTCGGTGAAGGACCGCCTCGCGATCGCGATGATCGAGGACGCCGAGAAGCGGGGCGTCCTGAAACCGGGCCAGACCGTCGTCGAGCCGACCTCGGGAAACACGGGCATCGCGCTCGCGATGGTGTGCGCGGTCAAGGGCTACCCCTTCGTCGCGGTCATGTCGGACTCGTTCTCGGTCGAGCGCCGGAAGCTCATGAAGGGCCTCGGCGCCAAAGTGATTCTCCATCCCGCGGCCGAACGCGGCATCGGGATGGTGAAGAAGGCCAAGGAGCTGGCCGACAAGCACGGCTGGTTCCTGCCGCAGCAGTTCGAGAACCTGTCGAACCCCGCGTACCACCGCAACACGACGGGACCCGAGATCCTGCTCGACTTCGCGAGCCGGCGGCTCGACTACTTCGTCTCGGGCATCGGCACCGGGGGGACGATCACGGGCGCCGGCGAGGTACTGAAGCTCGCCCGGCCCGACATCCGGATCATCCTTACCGAGCCCGCGGGCGCCGCCATCGTCTCCAAGGGCGAGTGGGCGCCTCACAAGATCCAGGGCTGGAATCCAGATTTCGTGCCCGCCGTCTTCAACCGCAAGGTCTTCGACGAGGTCGTCCTCGTGACCGACGTCGAGGCGCGGGACGCGGCGCGCGAGTTGGCGCACAAGGAAGGCATCTTCTGCGGGATCTCCTCGGGCGGCACGTTCGCCGCGGCGCGCAAGGTGGCCGAGAAGGCGCCAAAGGGCTCTGTCCTCCTCGCCATGCTGCCCGACACCGGCGAGCGCTACCTCTCCACGTTCCTCTTCGAAGGCGTCAGCGAAGGAAGCGACGAGATTCCGGGCTGAGGCGCGGCATGGGGACGGCAAGGACCGCGCACGCCACGGGCGGCGCATGAATCTTCCTCCCGCTTCGGATTTCGTCGCGATGTTCCGCCGGCGGTTCGCGGACGACCCACGCGCCGCGTTTCGCGACTGGTACGTGCTGCAGGAGCAACTGCGGGACGACCGCGAGAGGCAGGAAGCGTCGGAAGAGACCGCCCGTGCGCTCGCGAGCGACCTCTGGAACATCCGGGAAACGCTGGTTTTTTCTTCGAAAGGGGAAGAGGCGAGGTTTCTGCACAACCTCGCGGTGTTCTTCGGCTCGCGCGGCCCCGCCGAGAGTCTCCCGCGTTCCCTTTTCCTCTTCGAAGAATCTCTTCGCTGCGCCGGCCCTCACCCAGACCTGGAGGCCTGGGCGAGGGCGTGGCACAACCGGGGCAACGCGCTCCAGAATCTCGCGCGCTCGGCGGACGAACTCAGGGAGTCGCTCGTCTCCTACGAGCGCGCCCTGACGGTGCGCGACGGCTCGCGCCGCGTCGCGCGAGGGGTGACGCTTCACGCCAGAGGATTGCTTCTCCGAAAGCTGGCCGAGGCCGAGCCTCACGAGCGACTCGCGCACCTTCGTGCGGCCATTTCCTCATTCGAAGAATCTCTTCTTCTTCGCTCCCGGGAGAACCTCGAGCGGGGGATGGCCGAAACCGCCGCCGCTCTCGCCGACGCGCGCCGGGCCCTTGCATCGGGCTGCTAGGATCGCCGGGATGGCGCGACGCATCCTCGTCTGCGACGACGAACCCGATATCCGCGAATCGCTCCGGACGCTGCTCTCAGAGGAGGGATACGACGTGACGGCGGTTGCCTCGGGGGCGAGCGCGGTCTCCGAGGCGCCGGACCACGACGCCGTGCTCCTCGACATCAAGATGCCCGGCCAGGACGGCCTCGAGACGCTCGCGAAGCTGCGCGCGCGCGGGATCGCGACGCCCGTGATCGTCATCTCGGGCCACGGCGACGTGAAGACGGCGATGGACGCCGTGCACGCCGGGGCCGAGGACTTCCTCGAGAAGCCCCTCTCGTCCGAGCACGTCCTGAACGCGCTCCGGCGCGTCCTCGACTCGACGCGCCTCGTGCGCGAGAACCTCGAGCTGAAGTCGCGCCTCGGCATCACGCGCATCGTCGGGAACAGCGAGGCGATCCGCCGGCTGCTCGCCGACGTCGCGAAGGCCGCGCCCACGCCCGCGACGGTCCTCATCGTGGGGCCGAGCGGCACGGGCAAAGAGCTCGTCGCGCGGGCGATCCACGAGGGCTCGCTCGTGAAGGCCGGTCCGTTCGTGCAGGTGAACTGCGCCGCCATCCCGGACAGCCTCATCGAGTCGGAGCTCTTCGGCCACGAGCGCGGCTCGTTCACGGGTGCCGACCGCAAGCAGACGGGCAAGTTCGTGGAGGCCGACGGAGGCACGATCTTCCTCGACGAGGTGGGAGACATGTCGGCCTCCGCGCAGGCGAAGGTGTTGCGGGTCCTGCAGGAAGGTGAAGTCGAGCCCGTCGGCAGCCCCCGCGTCGTGAAGGTGAAGGTGCGCGTCGTGGCCGCCACGAACCACGACCTCGCGGGCCTCATCGCGCAGGGGAAGTTCCGCGAGGATCTCTACTACCGTCTCAACGTCCTCGTCCTCAGGACGCCTACGCTTGCCGACCGCCCCGAGGACGTCCCGGTCCTCGTCAACCATTTCGCCGACCTCTTCGCGCGCACGAACAACTACCGGCCGAAACGCTTCACGGACGCCGCGCTCGAGGCGCTCGCGGCGCGGCCCTGGCCGGGAAACGTGCGCGAGCTGAAGAATCATGTGGAGCGGCTCATGATCATGTCCGACGTGGACGTCCTCGACGTGAAGGACGTCGACCCCAGAGCGGCCCCGCGCGAGGGCGACGTGGCGCCCGAGGTCGTCGTGCGCGGGGGACGCGTGGTCGACGCGGCTGCGGCCGCCGCCGGCGCCGGCGCGTGGGAGAGGATTCTCTCGATCCAGACGCTTCAGGAGTTTCAGGACGAGACGGAGAAGCTCTTTCTCCGCGCCAAGCTCGCCGAGAATGCCGGAAACGTGACGCGCACGGCGGAGGCCATCGACACGCCGCGCTCGAACCTCTACAAGAAGATCGACCGGTACGGCCTGCGCAGGGACCGCGAAACCTCGGAGGGCCGGGAATCGCCGTGACCGAGGACGAGGTCCGCCGCCATTTCTCGGAGACCGGAGCGCTCCTGTCCGGCCATTTCAAGCTCTCGTCCGGCCTCCACTCGGAGGCGTATCTCCAGTGCGCGAAAGTGCTCCAATGGCCCGAGCGCGCGGGCGCGCTCGGCGCGGCCCTCGCGTCTCTCCTCGCACCGTTTCGCCCGTCCGTCGTCGTCTCGCCCGCGATGGGGGGCGTCATCATCGGCCACGAGGCGGGCCGCGGCCTCTCGGTCCGTGCGATCTTCACGGAGCGCGTGGACGGAGCCTTCGCGCTTCGGCGCGGGTTCGCCCTCGAGCCTCACGAGCGTGTGGCGGTCGTCGAGGATGTCGTGACGACGGGGAAATCCACGCGCGAGGTCCTCGCCGTGCTCCGCGCCTCCGGGGCGGAACCGGTCGTGTGCGGATCGATCGTCGACCGGCGCTCTTTTGCGGCCGGGGGCGGCGCCGACCTGGACGGCGTGCCGTATCGCTCCCTCCTCGCGCTCGACGTGCCGGCCTTCGAACCGGCCGCCTGCCAGCGCTGCGCGGCGGGGGACCCGGTCGTCGCGCCCGGCTCGCGCCACCTGGCGGCGAAAAAGCGATGAGCGCGGCGCTGGTCTTCATTCTCGACGGCCCCCACTACCACGCCGTCAGGCCGGGCTCGAACGCAACGTTCCGCGGCGTCGCGCTCGCTCTCGGGAAAGATCCGGTCGCCGAGGTCGTCGCGCGGACCGCGGGCTCGGAGATCGGGCGGACGCGCCCGGACGGCGCCTCACCCGAGCTCGGCTGGATCCCGCTCGCGGGCTCGTCCGCCTGCCGCTTCTCGCTCGATCTCCCGGTCCCGCGCGGCGCTGAAATCGATCTGCGCGTACGGTTCGCTTCGGGAGACGAGGTCCCCGTGTTCCGTTACGACGTTCCCTTCACTGAGCGTGAGGCCGCGCGCCTCCGTGCGCTCGACGCGCGCGTCGCGGTGCTCCCCGTCCCGGACCCGGACCTCGTCACGACGACGCAGGGCCTCGGGAACGTCGAGGCGTACCGCGAGTCCATCCTCGGCTCGTTCCTCGCCATGGAGTCCCTCCTCCGGGCCGCCGGGGCCGATCCCGGGCGCGTCCGCTCGGTCCTCGACATCGGCTGCGGGACGGGGCGGCTCCTCGTCGGTTGGCACGTCGACGATCCCGGTAGGCGTCTCGTCGGCACGGACCTCAACCGCGACCTGATCGCATGGGGGCGCGCGAACCTCGTGTTCGTCGCGACGTGGGAGGTGAACGGCCTCCAGCCGCCGCTGCCGTACCCGGACGCGTCGTTCGACCTCGTCGTCCTCGCCTCCGTCTTCACGCACCTTTCGCTTGAAAACCAGAAGGCCTGGCTCGGGGAGATCCGCCGGCTGCTCGCGCCGGGCGGGCACGCGCTCGTCACGCTGCACGGGTCGATCTACGCGGACGTCTTCCTGAGCGAGCCCGCGGCCGCCGCGGCCTTCCGGGCCACGGGCTATGCGGAGGTCGCGGGGGCCTCCGAGGGCGCGAACGGGTACACGACCTTCCACACCGAGGTGTTCGCGCGGGGACTCTTCTCGGGCTTCTCCCGGGCGGCGTTCTTTCCGCGCGGCGTCACGGGAGACGTCGCCCACGAGTTCCCCATCGCGTCGCTGCAGGACGTCTTCGTCCTCTCCCGGTGAGACGCGTGAAGCCCTTCCGCACGCTCGCCGCAAACGTCCTCGCGCCTCTCGGGATCGCTGGCCTGCTCTTCCTCGCCCTCGAGGGCGGGTGCCGCGTTGCGCTGCGCGCGAAGACCGGGTCCTGGCCCGAGACGCGGGTCGAGGCATACACGAAGTTCGTCGAGAAGATCGGACGGGCCTATCGCCCGCACCCGTACCTCGTCGTCACGGGGCGGCCCGCCGCGACTCTCGAGGCCGCGGGAAAGATCGTCCACTTCAACGCCCGCGGCCAGCGCGCGACGAACGTCCGCGACCTTCCGCTCCCGAAGCCGCCCGGCGTTTCCCGGATCGTCTGCGAAGGCGGATCGACGACCTTCGATCTCCTCGCGCCCGACGACGCGTCGTCCTGGCCCGCACGCCTAGGAGCGCTCCTCGCCCCACGCGCGGACGTCGCGAACGCCGGGTCCCCGGGTTGGACGAGTCTCGAAAGCCTTATTTCCCTGGAGATCCGCGACGTCGATCTCGCGCCGGACGTCGTGGTCGTGTTTGCGGGCATCAACGACCTGCAGCCCGCAGGACACGTGCCGTTCGCGCCCGATTACAGCGCGGGGCACGCGGAGATCCTCTCGCGGGTGACGGGTGTCGCGCCCGTGCCCATGCGCCTCGTCTCCCGCCTCGTGTTCGTGGAGTGGCTACGCGGGCGGCTGAAGCCGCTCGATCGAGAGGAGACCGCGGAGGGATATACGCCCTCGTATGAATGGAAGGGCGGGCCGAAGCGCGACGACATCCCGGCCGAGGCCGTCGCCGTTTACGAGCGTAACCTGCGCTCGACGGCCGCCGTCGCGCGGGCACACGGTGCGCGGACGGTCCTCGTGGCGCAATCGGCTCGGTTGCGCGCCGGCCACGAGGACTCGGACCGCGCGTTCCTCGAGAGCTGGGTCCCGGGCCTCACGGCGACCGGGTATCTCGCGGGCCTGGGCCGGATGAATGCGGCGGCTCGTCGCCTCGGCGACGAGGGCGTCGCGCTTTACGTCGACCCCTTCGCGGGCAGCGCATTCCCGGACTCGCTCTTCGACGACCCGTTCCACTTCTCCTCCGAGGGCTCCGACCGGTTCGCTCGCTCGCTCGCCGCGTTCCTCACGGCCCCGGGCGGGCCGCTCGCGCTGCGCCGAGAGCGTGCCGCCCTCCCGTAGAATCGAGCGCCTGGAGAACCCCCGCATGAGCCCGTCGCTCCGTCCCACGCCTCTCCTCGACAAGGTCAACTGGCCGCGTGACCTGCGCATGCTGGCGCCGGATCAGCTTCCGCAGCTTGCGAACGAGCTCCGCACGTTCGTCATCGACACGGTCGCCAAAACGGGGGGGCACTTCGCTTCGGGCCTCGGCGCGGTCGAGCTGACGGTGGCGCTGCACTACGTGTTCGACACCCCGAAGGACCTCCTCGTCTGGGACGTGGGCCACCAGACGTATCCGCACAAGGTGCTTACGGGCCGGCGCGACCGCCTGAAGACGATCCGCCAGGCCGGCGGGCTGTCGGGCTTCACGAATCGCTCCGAATCCGAATACGACGTGTTCGGCGCCGCGCACGCGTCGACGGCGATCTCGGCGGCGCTGGGTATGGCGATCGCGCGGGACCTCCGCTCCGAGAAGAACGAAGTCGTCGCGATCGTGGGCGACGGCGGCCTCACGGGCGGCGTGGCGATGGAGGGCCTGAACCAGGCCGGCTACCTCAAGAGCAAGCTCCTTGTGATCCTGAACGACAACGACATGTCGATCTCGCCGAACGTCGGCGCCATGTCGGGCTATCTCCTCCGGATCGCGCGCGGGCAGATCTACCAGCGCGTGCGCGAGGACGTCGCGCACATCCTGAAAAAGCTCCCGGCGGGCCAGAAGCTCGCGGGCCTCGCCGAAGCGCTCGAGGACGGCATCAAGAAGGTGCTCGTCCCCGGCACGCTCTTCGAGGAGCTGGGCTTCAAGTACGTCGGTCCGATCGACGGCCACAACCTTCCGGTCCTCCTGCGCACGCTCAAGGAGACGAAGCAGATGGAAGGGCCCGTTCTTCTGCACGTCCGCACCGTGAAGGGCAAGGGCTACCAGCTCGCCGAGAAGGACCCGGTCACCTGGCACGGCCCGGCGCCCTTCCAGGTGGAGACGGGCGAGATCTCAAAGAAGGCCGCGCCGCCGAGCTACACGGCCGTCTTCGCCGACGCGCTTTCGGAAGTGGCCGCAAAAGACCCGCGCGTCGTCGGCGTCACGGCGGCGATGGCGGAGGGTACGGGAATCGACCGCTTCGCGAAGAGGTTCCCGGGCCGCGCCTTCGACGTGGGCATCTGCGAGCAGCACGCCGTGCTCTTCGCCGCCGGCCTCGCGACGCAGGGTTTCCGGCCCGTGTGCGCGATCTACTCCACGTTCCTGCAGCGCGCCTACGATCAGATCATGCACGACGTCTGCCTCATGGATCTGCCGGTCGTCTTCGCGCTCGACCGGGCGGGGGTCGTCGGCGCGGACGGCCCGACGCACCACGGCGTCTTCGACCTGACATACCTGCGCGTCTTCCCGAACATGCAGGTCTGCGCGCCGAAGGACGAGAACGAATTGAGGCATCTCGTCGCGACGGCGCTGGCCTCGGATCATCCCACGGCGATTCGATATCCCCGCGGGGCGGGCTACGGCGTCGCGATGGACCCCGAGCTCAAGCTGCTTCCGGTGGGGAAGGGCGAGGTGCTGCGCGTCGGGAAGGACGGCGCCGTCTTTGCCATCGGCGATCCCGTCGTGCCCGCGTGGAAGGCCGCCGAGCGTCTCGCGAAGGGTGGCGGGCCATCGCTCACCGTCGTGAACGCCCGGTGGGTGAAGCCCATCGACAGGGAGCTCCTCGCGCAATTCGTGAAAGCGGGGACGAAGGTCGTAACGGTCGAGGAGAACCAGCTCGCGGGCGGGTTCGGCTCCGCCGTGGTCGAAGCGCTCGAGGAGATCGGCGTCGCGGCCGACGTGAAGAGGCTCGGCATTCCCGACCGCTTCATTCCGCACGCGACGCAGGCGCAGCAGCGCCAGGGGCTCGGACTCGACGAGGACGGCCTCCTCGCCTCGTTCCGCGAGCATGCCGGCTCGAAGGGCGAGGTCGTGCCGTTCGCGACGCGGTCGGCGTAGAGGGCGCTACTCTCGCCGGTCGAGGCCCCGGTCGTCCCACGAGGCCGGGTCCTCGAGCGGCTCGAGATGCGTCGTCACGGTGCTGCCGGGCAGCGCCGCGGTGACGCCGCGCTCGATCTCCTCGCAGAGATCGTGGCCCTGTCTGACGGACCACGAGCCTGGCACGAGGACGTGCATCTGGACGAAACGGCGCGGCCCGGCGGCGCGCGTGCGGAGGCCGTGGATGACGACGCCGCGGGCGTGAAAGCGCTCGAGGAGGCCCGCGAGGGCGGTCTGCTCGTCGTCCGCAATCGCGCGGTCGAGGAGGCCGTGGCCCGTCTCCTGGAGGAGGCGGACGCCCGTCCATACGATGTTCGCGGCGACGAGAAGCGCGACGAGGGGATCAAGGACGAGCCAGCCCGTCAGCTTCACGAGGAGGACGCCCACGAGCACGCCGGCTGACGTCCAGACGTCCGTCAGCAGGTGTTGGGCGTCGGCTCGGAGCGTGATGGAGCGCAGGCGCTTCCCGGCGCGGAGAAGAACGACGGCCACGCCGCCGTTGATCGCGGACGCGACGACCGAGATCCCGAGGCCGAGTCCCACGTTCTCGATCGGCTGGAGGTTCTTGAGGCGCTCGACGCCCGCGGCCGCGATCGCGACGGCCGCCGCGACGATCATCAGCCCCTCGAACCCGCTCGAAAGGTATTCCGCCTTCGTCTGTCCGAAGGAATAGGTCGCGTCGGCCGGCTTTCCCGCGCGCCAGAGGGCCCAGAGCGCCACGAGAGCCGCGAGGAGGTTCACGCCCGATTCGGCGGCGTCGGAGAGAAGGCCGATGGAGCCGGTGATCTTCCATGCGAAGGCCTTCAGGCCGAGGGTGACGATCGCCGCCGCGATCGAAACGCCGGCGTAGAACGTGGGGGGGCGCGGCGCCACGGCCCGAGCGTGAGGGGCTGGATTCCGGCCGTCAAGGTCACGGGTGCATCAGCCGTCCTGCTACGCTCTTCCCGATGCGGGCTCTCGTTTCGGAGGGGCCGGAGCGGCTCGCGCTCCGCGAGGTCGCGACCCCTCGGCCGGGGCCGGGAGAGGTCCTCGTGCGCGTGGGCGTCGCGCTCACGTGCGCGACCGACTTCAAGCTCGTGAGGCGCGGCCATCCGAAGATTCCGTTTCCGCTCACGCTCGGGCACGAGTTCGCGGGTGTCGTCGAGGCGGCGGGCTCGGGAGCGCCCTTCGCGCCTGGGGAGCGTGTGACCTCGGCGGTGTCCGGCCCCTGCGGGCGCTGCGACGACTGCCGTCGAGGCCGAGAGAACCTCTGCGCGACCGCGTTCGAGAGGCCGCTCTTCGGCGCCTTCGCGGACTTCCTCCTCGTCCCGGAGCGCATCGTGAAGAACGGCCTCAAAAAAATCCCACCGGGCCTTTCCGACGAGGCGGCCGCGCTCCTGGATCCGCTGGCGAGTGTCGTCCGGGCGCTGAGCCGAGCGAAGGCGCCAGACGGCGAGGACGTTCTCGTCGTGGGCACGGGCCCGATTGCCGCAATGCTGTTATTTCTTCTGAAAGGAAGAGCGAGGAGGATCGTCGTCGCGGGGCGCCGTGCCTCCCGCCTCTCCACCTTCGAAGAAAATGGGGCCGTGCCGCTGCGCATCGATGGCTCGCGAGGGCCGGCGGCCGCTCTTTCTTCCTTCGCAGAAATCTCTTCCTCTTCGGGTCTCTTCTCGCTCGTCATCGACACGACGGGCGATCCCGCGATTGCCGGAGCGCTGCCCGCACTCGCGGCGAACGGGGGAACGGTGGTGCTCTTCGCGGGGATGCCTGAGGGTGCGCGCGTGAGCGTGGACGCGTTCGCGGTGCACTATCGCGAGGTGTCGATCACGGGCTCGTTCCACTACACGCCGCGCGATGTGGATGCCGCCTTCGCGCTCCTCGTCGAGGGCGCGATCCCCGTGAGCTCTCTCGTCGAAGAGAGGCGAGGGCTCGCCCAATGGCGCGAGGCGTTCGACCTCGTCGAGAGAGGAGCCGCGATGAAGGTGGCTCTCGTCCCGTGAAGGCCGTCCTCGTCCGCTCGCTCGACGACGTGGCCGTGGTGGAAATGGCCAAGCCGGTCCCCGGCCCCGGCGAAATCGTCGTCGCGATGAAGGCCGTGGGGATCTGCGGCAGCGATACGACGCCGTGGTACGTCGCATCAAAGGCGCCGGTCGTTCTCGGTCACGAGCCGGCGGGAGTCGTCGCCGAGGCCGGGGCTCTCGTCACCGTGTTCCGGCCCGGCGACCGCGTCGTCGTGCACCACCACGCGGCCTGTGGCGCCTGCCGCTTCTGCCGCGCTGGGGAGGACGTCATGTGCCCCGAGTGGAAGAAGACGCGCCTCCATCCCGGCGGGCTCGCCGAGTACGTCCGCGTCGAGGCGGCCGCGGTCGCCACGGACACTCTGCGGCTTCCGGACGCCCTCTCTTTCGAGGACGGCGCGCTCGTCGAGCCGCTCGCGTGCGCCGTGAAGGCTGTCCGCCGGGCGCGGGTCGCGGCAGGGGATTCCGTCGCGGTGATCGGGCTCGGGGCGAACGGCATCCTGCTCGGTCTCGTCGCGAAATCGGCGGGCTCAGGACCGCTCACCGGATGCGATCCGGATCCGGCCCGCCGGGCGCACGCCCTGAGGCTCGGCTTCGACCGGGCCGTCGCGCCGGGGGACGCGCTCGGAGAGAACGACGCGATCCTCGTGCTGCCCACGGCCGACGAGGCCGTGCGCTCCGCCCTGGCCTCCGCCGCTCCCGCCGCCCGGGTCGTCTTCTATTCGCCCATCGAGCCGGGCAAGGCCTGGCGGCTCGAGCCTCATACCGCGTATCTCCGCGATCTTTCGCTTCTGTTCAGCTACTCCTGCGGAGCGGCCGACATGAGAGAGGCGCTGGCGCTGCTCGAGCGCGGCGCGGTCCGCGCCAAAGACCTCGTGACGAACCGCGTGCCGCTCGCGCGGGCCGCCGAGGCCTTTGTGCTCGCGCGGCAGGGGGGCGACGTCCTCAAGGTCGTCGTGACGTTCTGAAGAAGCGTCTCGACGTCGTCCTCGTGGAGCGCGCTCTCGCGGAATCGCGGACGCGGGCCGAGGCGCTCATCCTCGCGGGCCGGGTTTCGGTCGCCGGCCACGAGCGGGTCAAGCCCGGCACGCCCGTGGCGGAGGATGCCGAGATTGCGGTCGGAGAGCCGGAGCATCCCTGGGTCTCGCGCGGGGGCGTGAAGCTGGACTTCGGCCTGACCCATTTCGCGATCGAGCCGAAGGGGCGGATCTGTCTCGACCTCGGCGCGTCGACGGGAGGGTTCACGGACGTGCTCCTCGCGCGCGGCGCCTCGCGGGTCTACGCCCTCGACGTTGGTTACGGGCAGCTCCATGGCCGCCTCCGAAGCGACGCGCGTGTCGTCGTGCGGGAGAAAGTGAACGCGCGGTTCCTGACGCGCTCTGACGTGCCCGAGGCTCCCTCGCTTCTCGTGGCGGACCTGTCGTTCATCTCGCTCACCCTCGTCCTGCCGGCGGCCGTGCCGCTTCTCGCGGAAGAGGCCGACGTCCTCGTCCTCGTCAAACCGCAGTTCGAGGCGGCGCGTCAGGAGGTCGGCCGCGGCGGCATCGTGCGCGACGAGGGCGTGCGCGCGCGGGCTCTGGCGCGCGTGACGGCGGCCGCCGAGCGGCTCTCTCTCACGAGCCGCGGGGCGATCCGCTCGCCGATCACGGGGGCGGAGGGAAACGTGGAGCTTCTCGCGGCGTTCCGCCGGAATCCCGCTACACTTCCGGGGTGAAATCCGGGCTGCGGCCGGGCCGTCGCGTGCGGCGTGTGGGTCTCGTGACGCGCTACAGCAGCGCGGCGGCGATCGCCCTTTCGCGCAAGCTCGAGCGTCAGCTCGGGCGCCGCGGGATCGCGGTGATCCACGATGTCGAGTCGTCGCGTGCCCGCGGCGTGTCGGGCGGGGCGCCCCGCGCGCAGATCGCGCGTCTCGTGGATCTCGTCGTGACGCTCGGGGGAGACGGAACCCTCCTCTCGGTGGCGCGCCATCCGGCGCCCGGCGTCGCCGTCCTGGGGATCGACATCGGCACGCTCGGTTTCCTGACGACCTGCAGGCCGGACGAGTCGGCAGAGGTGCTCGAGAGGGCGCTCGCGGGAACGGCGCACATCGAGAGGCGGCGCCTGCTGTCGGTGCGCGTGACGGAGCGCAGTCGCGCGCCGCGCCGCTACCGCGTCGTGAACGACGCCGTTCTCGCGAGGTCGGCGCTCGCGCGCATCGCGACGATTCGCGTCGACGTGGATGGCCGCATGGTGTTGCGATACCGCGGAGACGGGCTCATCGTGTCGACGCCGACGGGTTCCACCGCCTACAACCTCTCGGCGGGCGGGCCCATCCTCGAGCCGACCTTGCCGGCGCTGGTTCTCACGCCGGTGTGCCCGCACACGCTGACGCTGCGTCCGCTCGTCCTCCCGGACTCCGTCCGCCTCGACCTGTCGGTGGAGAACGACCCCACGGACGTGTTTCTGACGCTCGATGGCCAGGAAGGATTCCCGGTGGGCTCGATGACGCGCATCGCGATCGCCCGGTCCTCCGAGACGATCTCTCTCGTGCGGGCCTCGGAGGCGTCCTTCTTCGAGGTCCTCGCCCGGAAGCTCTCGTTCGGCGGCGAGCGGGAGAACGCGGCTCGGTAACGGGGAGATGCACCGCCTCCCGCACCTCTCCCTCACGCAGGTCCGGCTCGTCCGCCTGTTCACGCTTCTTCTCGTCTTCACCGTGCTCGTCCTGTATGCCGTCTTTCGCTCCTCGCGTTTCCAGGAGCTTCTGCGTCGCCGGACCGAAAGGCTGCTGACGGCGAAGATCGGGCGGACCGTCACGATCGGGAGCTTCGACCTCGCGCTCGTCCCGTTCGCGTTTCTCGTGCGCGATGTCGCCGTGGCGAACGACCGGCGGGGTCTCTCCGGTCCGGCGTTCTCGGCTTCGGAAATCGAGCTGCGCGGCCTGCCGACGATCACGAGCCGCCGCATCGACATCCCGAAGCTCCGTGTCGTCTCGCCGCGCGTGGTCGTCGAGGTGTTCCCGGACGGCACGACGAATGTGAAGCCGATTCTCGATGCCCTCGTGGGAGGAGGCGGCGGGGGCATCGACGTCCGCCTGCGGGAGGCAGTCATCCAGCGCGCGACCCTTCGCTTCCGGGAATGGGACGCCGAGATCGACGCGGTGCTCCAGGACGCGGCGGTCACGGCCAGATCCGGCCGCAGCCATACGGTGACTCACCTCGCCCTCGCGTGTCGCAAGGGGCGCTTCAGGCTGGAGAACAACGAGACACTCGACTTCGCGATCGGCGCGGAGGTGACGCTCGCGCCGGGACGCGTGCACCTGACAGGCCTGAGGCTGCGCGGCGACCGGCTGAAGCTCGAGGCTTCGGGCGGCGTCGACGATCTCAAGAAACCAGTCCTCGCTCTCGTCGCGCGCGCCGAGACGACCGGCGAGGCCCTGTCGAAAGTGTTCGGGCTCGGCCTTCCGCTCACCGGCGGCGTGACGATGCGCGGCACCATGCGCTTCGGCGAGCCAGGCGGCTTCCGCATCTTTGGCGCGTTCGACCTCAACGCGGCCGCGTTCGGGCCGTTTCCGATGACGGGCGAGGGCGTGATTCGCGTGGACCCGAACGGCCTTCTCGTGAACGTGACGCGCGCGAGCTACGCGGGCGGAACGCTCGAGGCCCTCGTCCGGCTCGAGAGGATCAAGAACCCGCCGCTTCCGGTTCGCATCGCGCTGCGCGGGCGCGGCCTGGACTTCGAGCAGTTCTTCGGCGACCTCTCTCTCAGGGGGACGGGACTCATGGGACGCGCCGACCTCGACACGACCCTCACGTTCGGACGTGGCGGAATCGAGCACGCGGACGGGATCGGACGGATCCACCTGACGGCCGACCCAGGACGGCCCTCGGCGGTGCCGGGACGGTTCGCGCTGCCTGTTTCCGGAGGTGGTCCCCTCGAGGTCCGCGACGGGCAGCTCCTCTTCGCGGGCGTCTCGTTCGCGACGGCCGGAGGTGCCAGGATCCGCGTCGACGGCGGGCTGCGCCTCGGAACCTGGCAGCCCGACCTTCAGCTCGAGGTCGCGGCCGACGACCTCGCCGAGGTCGAACGGATCGCGGACAACTTCTATCCCGCCATCCAGAAGGAGCCCCTGACGCCGTCCTTGAACCTTGGAGGAGCGGGCCGGATCGCCGCACACCTCTCTCGCAGCTTCTCCGATCCGCGGGTCGAAGGGCGGCTGTCCGCTTCGGGTTTCGTGCTCCGAGGCGTGCCGTTCGGGACGGTCTCGGCCGAGTTTCTCGTGGACCGGAACGTGGCCACGTTCTCGCCTTTCGCGGCGACGGACGGGGGCGCCTCTCTCTCCGTCACCGGGAAGATCGGCTGGGGCGGGGCCCTCAAGGACGCCTATCGCCTGGATGGCCTCGTGGCGGAGTTTTCCGCGTGGCCCATCGAGCGCGTGCTGAAGTTCCTCGACCTCGACCTGCCGATCACCGGCGCGGGCACCGGACGGCTTCCGCTCGACGGCGTGACCTCGGCCCTGTCCGGCCGGATCCCGCTCATCCTGACCGAAGCGAGCCTTTGGGGCCAGAAGCTCGACCGGTTGGAAGGCATGCTGGCGTTCGAGAAGGACCGGATCGTGCTCGAGAACGCGACGGCGCGTCTCGCGGACGGCACCGCGAGCGGGGGCGGCTTCTATCGATATGCCGACCGCGCTTATGGACTCGATCTCGATGTCCGTGCCCTTCCCGTCGCCCGCCTGGACGCGGCGGGGGGACTGCCGCTCACGGGGGTTCTTTCGGGACAGGTGAAAGGGTCCGGGACGGTGGACAAGCCGAACCTCGACGTCTCGGTGCGCGTCGCCGATGCGGCGTGGAGCGGGAGTCCGCTCGGGCGCCCGGGCACCGAGCTCGAGCTTCGGGTGACGGCCGACCGCGGCGCTTTCACTCTTTCGGCGCGCGCTCCCGAAGCGGCCGAGATCACGCTCGCGCCCGACGCGACAGGAGGGCGATGGCGCGGCCGTGTCGAGGTGTCCTCTCTGGCGCCGTTCGCGTCGCTACTGGGCCTGCCCGAGGACGCCCGCCTCGATGGGCGGCTCTCCGCCGAGGCGTCGCTCTCGACCGGGAAGGACGTAAACGCCCTGCGAGGGGAGGGCACGATATCGGCCGCGCGTGTCACGGTATACGGGCGGACGCTCGAGCTCCGCGCGCCCGCGCCGCTGCGGGTGGAGAACGGAAAGGTCTCTCTCGAACGGCTGACGCTCGCGGAGATGCCGCGTGAGGATCTGCCCCCGGGGCCGTCGACGGCGCTCACGATCTCCGGCAGCGCCTATCTGAGCGCGCCGCATGCGCTCGACCTGGCAGTTGCCGGCTCGTTCGACGCCGCGCTTCTCAAGCTGGCGCTCGAGGGAATGAACGCGGCCGGGCGCGCGACCGTGGACCTGAAGGTGAGCGGAACGGCCGCCAGGCCGGCGCTCGCGGGCCGGGTATCGCTCGACGGCGTGGACATCTCCTCGCCGGGCGGCGCCGCGTTCGAGTCGATCACGGGCACGCTCCTGTTTTCGGAAG
>CABEAM010000002.1_pt1 | contig 28852 bp, 27 predicted proteins | sample 3132391 | NCBI WGS metagenome assembly CABEAM01 (sample SAMEA5534343, study PRJEB31848) | metagenome | biome: tundra; feature: field; material: soil | place: USA | collected 2013-05 | depth 0.45 m
CTCCTCGGGCGGCGCCTCGCCCCGGAGACGCTCCACGACCTCGGCAAACTCCTCTTCGCCTTCGGGACGTTCTGGGCGTACATCTGGTTCTGCCAGTACCTCCTGATCTGGTACAGCAACCTTCCGGAAGAGACCCCGTACTTCGCGCGGCGTCTCACGGGCGGATGGACGCTGCTCTTCTGGCTGAACCCGGTCCTGAACTTTGGCGTGCCGTTCGCCGCGCTCCTCTCCGCACGAGTGAAGCGCCGGCCAGGATTCCTGGCGCAGGTGGCGCTCGTCGTCCTCCTCGGCCGTTGGCTCGACAGCTACCTCCTCATCGCGCCGGCGGGGAGCCCCCTCCCGAGCTTCCCGGTGTACGCGGTGGTCGCCACGCTCCTCCTCGTGCCGGGGATGCTGCTTCTCTTCTCGCGCCTCTTCAAGAAGGCGGGTGGAGCGATAGGATCGTAAGGATGCTGGCGCTCAGAAGGTCCGAGATCCGCGACAAGTACACGGGCGAGGTGATCGGCGAGGTGCAGGAGGACACGCGCCGGGACCTGCGCGCGAAGATCCACCGGGCATTCCAGGCCAAGGGGGCCGTCAGGAGGACGAGCTTCGAGGAACGCGCCGAGCTCGGGCGCCGCATGGCGATGCGGCTCGGAGAGCGCCGTGCCGAGCTGGAGGAGCTGATGGTCCGGGAGGGCGGCCAGCCCCGCAAGTTCGCGCGGTGGGAGATGGACCGGGCCATCGCGAGCGCGGCGAGCCTAGAACGCAGGCTGGAGCTCCTCAAACCACGGGAGCTCCCCGCCGCTTCGGGAAGGAATTTCCTCACCCGCGAGCCGTATGGCGTGGTGGGAGTCCTCCCGCCGCGCAACACGCCTCTCGTCGTGCCGCTTTACACGATGCTTTGCGCCCTCGGGGCCGGGAATGCCGTGGTGGAGAAGCCTTCGAGCCTGGTTCCTCTCATCTGCCAGCGGCTCGTCCAGATCGCCGTCGAGGCGGGCTGCCCGGCCGACAGCGTCCAGTTCTCCACCTGCCCCGGCGAAGACGCCGCGTGGGAGTTCATCGAGAACCCCGAGGTCGATGTCCTCGTCCACTACGCATCCAGCCCCGTCGGCAAGGACAACCTGATCAAGATGGGCTCTTACCTCGAGAGAACGAAAAAGACGCTCGGCGAATGCATGCTCCACGTGGGTGGGCGGATGAAGAAGTACGTCCCCGAGCTCGCGGGGAACGACCCGTTCATCGTGCTCGAGAGCGCGGACCTGACGAAGGCCGCCGCCGCCGGCCTCCTCGGAGGTTTCGCGCACAGCGGGCAGCTCTGCATCGCCGCCAAGCGCTTCCTCGTCCAGCGCTCCATCGCCTCGGACTTCCGGGAGCGCCTCGTCGAGGGAATCCGCCGGCTGAAGGTGGGCGACCCGCGCGACGAGGAGACGGACATCGGTCCCATCGGAAAGCACGAGAGCCTGGACATCGCGACGTACCAGGTCCGGGAGGCTTTGGAGCGCGGCGGCCGTCTTCTCATCGGGGGCCGGGCCGACGCCCCGTTCTTCACCCCCACGCTGATCGAGTTCGAGAAGACGCAGATCCTGGGGCGGAGCGAGGACGAGAAGCCCTTCCTCTGGACCGAGGAGGCCTTTGCTCCCGTTCGTTCCTTCGTAGTCTTCGACACGATCGAGGAGGCGGTCGCTCTGGCCAACGACGGCCCTTACGGGCTCGGCGCGAGCGTCTTCGGAGAGCCGTCGGCGGCGTCGGCCATCGGCCGGGACCTCGCGGCCGGGAGGGTCATGATCAACGAAGGGCCGCTCTACAGCGACATCTCGCTGCCGATCGGCGGGATCCGCGACAGCGGGCTGAACGGCTCGACCGACAAGCTCGAAGAGATGGCCTACATCAAGCGGATCCATTTGGCGACGTGAAGTCGAGGTCGGTCGGGTCGCCGGAGATCAGCCGACGGGATGGTGTTCGACGAGGATCTGGGGGATTCGGAGGAAGTCCGCGTCGGTCGTGACGACCGTGAGCCCGTGCTGCATCGCGCTGGCCGCGATCCAGACGTCGTTCGTGCCGACATGCACCCCGGCCGACCTCAGAGAAGAGACAATGGCCGCATAGCGTTCGGCCGTGTCCTCGTCGATCGGGAGGACGCCGACTCGCGGCGAGGAAAGGAAGAACCGCAGCTGGTCCTCGTTCGCACGGCGCCTCGTTCCTCCGCGATAGCCGGCCATTAGCTCCCCGAGCACGACGGGCGTCACGCGGATCTCGTCCGCCGCGCGCAGGGCGTCACCCACTTCCGAGTGCCCACGCAGGAAAGCCGAATACGCCGAGGTGTCGGCCAGGACCCGGGTCATTTCCAGACTTCGGGGTCGACGGTCCGGAGCTCGCGGAGCTGGCGGTCGAACGCGTCGGCCTGCTTTTTCGACCACGTCCCGAAGAGGCTGTCGAGGTCGGTGTGCCTCACCTTCCGCGCGCGGTTCTTGAGACCCGCGCCCTCGGCGACGAGCTCGAGGACGGCTTTGTTCAGGCTCTGGCCCTCCCGGGAGGCGCGGCGCTCGACGGCTCGGGCGACGTCCGGCGGAATGTTGCGCAACGTGATGGCTTTCATACCGGCTCCTGTGCATCACTATACGCATCGGGCCGCATCACGACAAGATGCAACAGTCGTGAGCCCGCGCTACTTCCTCGCGGCGGCGCCGCCTTGCCGTCATGCTTCTTCGTCCCATCGAGCGAAGCCTTGTAATCGCCCGGTGGCGGTGGAGCCTCCCCCCGGTTAGACTCCGCGCCGCGCGATGGCGATCTTCGGAAAGAGCAGCGGTCCGGCGCCCCCGGGCCGTGAAGACCCGGAGTCCCGCTCGTCTTTCATCGGCCCGAAGATCCGGTTCCAGGGAGAGCTCCTCGGGGACGAAGACGTCCTTGTGGAGGGCCGCCTGGAAGGCCGCGTGAAAATCTCGAAAGCGTTTCGGGTCGGCCCTCACGGCGTCGTTCTGGCCGAGGTCGCGGCCGGCACGGTGGCCATCGCGGGGCGCGTCGTCGGCAACGTGAGCGCCGACGAGCGCGTGGAGCTTCTCCCGACCGGCATTCTCGAAGGCAACATCCAGGCTCCCCGCATCGTCATCGGCGAGGGAGCCCGATTCACGGGACGCATCGACATGAGCGGCGGGACCGCACCCCCGTCGCCGTCGAGCTGACCCGCACGCGAAAGGAATGCATCGACATGGTCTCGTCCGCGCCCATCCATGGGAACTGGATCGCAGGAAAATGGGTCCCCGCCCGTTCCGCCCGAACGTTCGAGAACCGCAACCCCGCCGACGTCACCGACCTCATCGGCCGCTTCGCCGACTCCGACGAGCGCGACGCGAAAGAGGCGGTCGACGTCGCCGCCGAGGCCTACAAGACATGGCGCCTCGTGCCGGGCCCGCAGCGGGGGGAGATTCTGTACCGCCTCGGCGAAATCCTGCGCGACCGCAAGGAGGAGTACGCGCGCGATATGACGCGTGAAATGGGGAAGGTCCTCAAGGAGGCTCGCGGGGACGTGCAGGAGGCCATCGATATGGCCTTCCTCATGGGCGGCGAGGGCCGGCGCCTGCACGGGCAGACGACACCTTCCGAGCTGCCGAACAAGTTCGCGATGTCGGTGCGGTCGCCGATCGGCGCCTGCGCCTTCATCACGCCGTGGAACTTCCCGATGGCGATCCCGGCCTGGAAGACGACGGCCGCCCTCGTGTGCGGCAACACGGTCGTCATCAAGCCGGCCACGGACACGCCGCTCTCGGTCGTGAATTTCGCGCGCGCTCTCGAGGACGCGGGCCTCCCGCCCGGCGTCTTCAACGTGGTCACGGGCGGCGGTTCGAAGGTGGGCATGCCGCTCCTCAAGGACCCGCGCGTGAAGGTCGTTTCCTTCACGGGCTCGACGGCGGTGGGGCAGACGATCAACGAGGCGTGCGCCCCCACGTTCAAGCACGTCCACCTCGAGATGGGCGGCAAGAACCCGATTCTCGTCATGGACGACGCGAACCTCGAGCTCGCCGTCGACGGCGCGATCTGGGGTGCGTTCGGCACGAGCGGCCAGCGCTGCACGGCGTCCTCGCGCCTCCTCGTCCACAAGAAGGTCGTCCGGAAGTTCACGGCGATGCTCGCCGAGCGCGCGAACGCGTTGAAGGTCGGCAGCGGCCTCGACGAGAAGATCGAGATGGGGCCGTCCATCAACGAGAGCCAGCTCGACACGGTCCTCGATTACATCTCCATCGGAAAGGCCGAGGGCGCCAAGTGCGTCGCCGGCGGCCGCCGTCTCGCGGGCAAGGCGCACGCGAAGGGCTGGTTCGTGGAGCCCACCGTTTTCGCCGACTGCAATCGCAGGATGCGCGTCGCGCGCGAGGAGATCTTCGGGCCCGTGACGTCCATCGTGCCGATCGCGTCGCTCGAGGAGGGGATCGACATCGCGAACGACAGCGACTACGGCCTCTCGTCGGCCATTTTCACGCAGGACGTGAACAAGGCCTTCATCGCGATGCGCGACCTCGAAGCCGGGATTTTCTACGTCAATCTTCCGACGATCGGCGCCGAGACGCACCTGCCGTTCGGCGGCACGAAAAAGACGGGGAACGGGCACCGTGAGGCGGGCCTCGCCGCCCTGGACGTGTTCAGCGAGTGGAAGTCGATCTACGTCGACTACTCGGGCACGATCCAGAAGGCCCAGATCGACGTCCCGGCCGGAGCCGCCAGACCTTCGAAGAAGAGGACCTGAGAGGGCGGGAGCGGATGGGCACTCCTGTCCTCTGGCTCCTGCCCTTCGTCGCTCTCCTCCTCTCGATCGCGATCCTGCCCCTCGTCGTCCCCGGCCGGTGGAGCCGGCCCGGCTTTCAGGCGATCGTGGCCGGTCTCGCGGCTTTGCCGGTCGTCGTGGGCCGGCCGGAAGTCCTCGGTCAGGTCGCGCACGAGTACGTCGTGTTCGTCATGCTCCTCGGCTCGCTGTACGTCGTCGCCTCGGGTATCCGCGTCACGGGCGACGTCCCCGCGCACCCCGCGACGAACACGGGGCTCCTCCTCCTGGGCGGACTTCTGGCGTCGATCATCGGGACGACCGGGGCGTCGATCCTTCTCATCCGTCTCGTCCTCGAGGTCAATTCCGAGCGGAAGAACGTGTCGCACACGGTGCTCTTCTTCATCCTCGTGGTCTCCAACGTGGGCGGCTGCCTCACCCCGCTCGGCGATCCGCCGCTCTTCCTCGGATATCTCGCCGGCGTGCCCTTCTTCTGGACGCTGCGACTCGTCGAGGAATGGGCCGTGGCGATGGGCCTGCTCCTCGGCGTGTATTACCTGGTCGAACGGCGCGAGCACGCGCGGGAGTCGCCCACGGCGCTCCGCACCGACGAGACGATACGTCGGCCGATCCGCGTGACGGGGCGGTGGAACTTTCTACTGCTCGCCGGCGTCGTCGGCGCCACGGCATTCCTCGACTCGCCTTTCCGCGAGGCCGCCTATCTCGCGTGCGCGGCCGCCAGTTTCCCTCTGACGCCTCGAGGGCAGCGGGAGAAGGTCGGCTTCTCGTGGCACCCCATCCTCGAGGTGGCGATTCTCTTCGCGGGCATCTTCGTCGCGATGGAGCCGGCGCTTGTCGTGCTGCGCGAGAGGGCGCCGACGCTCGGTCTCACGCGTCCGTGGCATTTCTTCTGGGCGACGGGATGGCTCTCGGCGTGGCTCGACAACGCGCCCACGTACGCCGCGTTCTTCGCGGTCGCACGCGGCCTGGGCCGGCCGGAAGTGGCGGGCGTTCCGGCGAAGATCCTGGAGGCGATTTCGACGGGGGCCGTCTTCTTCGGCGCGATGACGTACATCGGAAACGGCCCCAATTTCCTCGTCCGCTCCATCGCGGTATCCCGCGGCGTGGCGATGCCGTCGTTCTTCGGTTATGCGGCGCGCGCAGCGGCCGTCCTTCTGCCGCTGTTCTTGCTTCTCACGCTGATTTTCTTCCGCGGCTGAGACGTCGGACGGCGCCGCGGCGCCGGAGTCCTACAAGGTGATGCCCTTCGCCTTCCGATAGGCGGGGAGCGCCGCAGCGAGAATCCGCACGGCAGACCGGAGGTCGTCTTCCTTCAGGACATAGGCGATGCGGATCTCGTCGAGCCCGAGGCCCGGCGTCGCGTAGAAGCCCGGTGCCGGAGCGACCATGACGGTCTTTCCGTCCAGCGAGAAGCTCGTCAGGAGCCAGGCCGCGAAGTCCTCGCTGCTGTCGATGGGAAGGCGCGCCACGAAATAGAACGCGCCCTCGGGCTGCCGGAGGAAGACTCCCGGAATCTCGCCCAGGCCGCGGAAGAGGATGTCGCGGCGCTTTTGGTATTCCGTGACGACGCCTCGGGCGTAGTCGGGGCCGAGCTCCATCGCGCCGGGCGCGATGAGCTGCGCGAGGCCGGGCGGAGACAGGCGCCCTTGTGCCATGCGCGTGGCGGCGCCGGCGATCTGGGCATTGCGCGTCGTGAGCGAGCCGAGGCGAATCCCGCACGCGCTGTACCTCTTCGAAAGGCTGTCCACGACGACCACGAGCTCCGGGAACCCCAGCGTGTGCGCGCTCTGGGCCTGCCGCCCGTCGTACACGAACTCACGGTAAACCTCGTCGGAGACCAGGAAGAGCCCACGATCGCGGCAGAGCTCGGCCACGGCGACGACCTCTTCGCGCGTGTAGACCGTGCCGGTCGGGTTGTTCGGGTTGCAGAGGAGAACGATGCGCGTCCTTTCCGTGAGCTTCTTCTCCCACTCGGCCCGCGGAGGAAGGTGGAAGCCGTCCTCGCCCCGCGTCACGAGCGGCCGGATTGTCAGGCCGGCCATCGCGGCGAAGCTCCGGTAGTTCGTGTAGAAAGGCTCGACGGTCAGGATTTCGTCGCCCACGTCCGCGCATGCCATGAACGCGAAGAGCAGAGCCTCGCTTCCTCCCGTCGTGGCCACGATCTCGCCGGGCGAAAGCTCGATTCCGAGCCGCCCGTAGTACGTCTGGAGCGACGCGACGTACTCGGGCGTCCCTCCGGACGGGCTGTACGCAAGCACCTCCGGTACATCCTTCAACCTCCTCCGCATGCTTTCGGGCGTCGGGAGGTCGGGCTGTCCGATGTTCAGATGGTAGATCGAGACGCCGCGCTTCTTCGCCTCGTCCGCGAGGGGCATGAGCTTGCGGATGGGCGAGGCCGGCATGGCGAGGCCGCGGCTGGAGACGCGGGCGGCAATCCTGGCGGTGGTACTCATGGCCGATCCAGACTAGCACCAGGAGTCGCTCGTCCGCACGGAAGGCGCGCTCAGGCTCCTGCGCCCGGGGGCGCCAGCCCCGCGGCCTCGAGCAACGCCTTCACGTCGCCCGGCACCGGCGCGGTGAAGGTCATTTTTTCGCCTGTGGTCGGATGCTTCAGCGTGAGGCGCCAGGCGTGGAGCGCCTGACGTGGAAAGGTCCGGCAGAGCTCGCGCAGCGTCTCGTCCTTGATCCCCTTCCACCGCGGCGAGCCGTACGTCGGATCGCCGACGATGGGAAGGTGGAGCGCCTTGAGGTGGACGCGGATCTGGTGCGTGCGGCCCGTAACGAGGCCGCACTTCAGGAGCGTGAGGCCGGAAAAAGAGCCCGAAGATTCAGAGAGAATCTCATAGAGAGTGGAAGAGTCGCGGCCTTCGCTCTTCGAAACCGCCATGCGCTTTCGGTCGGCGGGATCGCGGCGGATCTTTAGGTCGATGCGCCCCTTTCTCAGCGGTGCCTTGCCATAAACCAAGGCCAGATATTCCTTCTCTAAACATCTTTCTTTCATCGCTTTCCCGAGCTTCGCCATCGCCCGCTCGGTCTTCGCAACGACGAGAACGCCGGAGGTGTCCTTGTCGAGCCGGTGGACGAGCCCGGGGCGGTCGGCGGGTCCGGCCCACTCCTTCGAGCGGTGGAGAAGCGCGTTCACGAGCGTGCCGTCGCGGTGCCCGACGGCGGGATGCACGACGAGGCCGGGCGGCTTGTCGAGGACGAGGAGGTCGGAATCCTCGAAGAGGACCGAAAGAGGGATGTCCTGGGGAACGAGCGACTCACGCGGCACGGGCGGCGGCGGCAGGACGACGGAGATTTCGTCCTTCTCTTTCACCTTCTCGGAAGATTTCCCCGGTTTTCTTCCGTTTACGCTTACCAGTCCTGCTTCGATCCACTCCTGGATCTTCGTGCGCGAGGCCTCGGGCAGGTCGTTCAGGTGCCGGAGCAGAACGCGGTCGAGGCGCTCGCCGGTGTCGCCCCGGTCGGCGCGGATCGTGCGCCGGGGCCGGGGCGCGTCGGTCACGCTGCGGCGGGCGCGGGCGCGGTCTTGCGGCGCAGGGCCCAGAGCACCGCCGCCACGGCGACGCCGCAGAGAGCGATGAACTGCGACGTCGACAACACGCCGAACACCGACCCGCGAGGGTCGCCCCGGAAGAGCTCGATCGTGAAGCGCAGCAATGCGTAGCCGAAAAGATAGCGCACGAACGTTTCTCCGGAGTACCGCCGGCGCTCGAAGACGACGAGGAGGATGCACAGGACGAGCGTGCCTGCGGCTTCGTAGATCTGGGTCGGGTGAAGGGGAACGTCGAGCGGCACGCCCACGTTCTCGTGCGCCTTCGGATCGGTGAACGTGATCGCCCAGGGGAGCGCGCATTCGCGGCCCCAGCAGCAGCCCGCGAGGAGGCAGCCGACGCGGCCCAGGGACTGCCCGAGCGCGACAGACGGCGCCGCGATGTCGGCGAAGGTGAAGAAGGGGATCTCGCGCTTGCGAAGGAGCACGACCGTGGCCACGAGCGCGCCGATCAGGCCGCCGTAGAACACGCCGCCGGCTCGCGCGAGGTCCTTCAGGCCGCTCCAGGACGAGACGTATTGCGGCCACTCCACGATCACGAGCAGGAGCTTCGCACCCACGAGGCCCGACAGGAGAAGCCAGATGCCGATGTCCGACGCGGCATCCGGCGCGACGCCGAAACCGGGGGCGCGCCTCCTCACGAGCCAGAGGCCCGCGAGGAAGCCGAGCGCCATCATCAGCCCGTAACTCGGAAGCGCGAAGTTACCGATGTGGATCAGCTCTGGGTGCATGTCTCGGGCTCTTTCTGCGGATGCCGCCAAATGTCCCACGCGAGGAGGACGACGCCCACGCTGATCGCGCTATCGGCGACGTTGAAGGACGGCCACTCCCAGCGGTCTACGTAGAAACGCAGAAAGTCCGTCACCGACTGAAAGCGAAGGCGGTCGATGAGGTTCCCCACGGCCCCGCCGAGGACGAGGGCGAGCGCGGTCTGCAGGCGCGTGAGCGTCGGGGGCGAGGTGAGCGACCACGCGAGAACGCCGAGAAAGACCCCAACCGCCACGAGCGTGAGAATCGCCGTCCGCGCGGGTGAGTCGGTGAACGCGAAGAGGCCGAACGCGGTGCCCCTGTTCTTCACGTGCGTCAGGTCGAAGAAGCCCCGGATGACGGGGATCGTGTCGTGAAGCGGAATCCGCGCGGCCACGATCGCCTTCGTGAGCTGGTCCAGGGCCACGACGGCAAGCGAGACTCCGAAATAGAAGAGCCGGCGCGGCACGGCAGGATTCTACTCGCCGACGACGCGGCGGCAGCGCGCGCAGATGCCGTCGGGCTCGACGTCCGCGCGCACCTGCCAGCATCGCGGGCATTTGGCGCCTTCCGCCGGGCGGACCAGCAGAGAGAGACCGCCGTAGAGGTCGCTCTGTTCGGACGCTCGTGCCGCCGTCGAACGCACGACGAGCGGCACTCCGAGCACCTCGGCGAGTTTTTCTTCTGAAAGGGAACAGAGAGTGAGGTCGGCGTCGAGGGCAGGGCTCGGACCGATTTCGACGGCGGCCTGGGCTGCGGATCCAACCCTTCCGTCCCGTCGCAAGGGCTCGAGCCGCGCAAGACACTCCGCCCGCAGCGCGAGGAGCCGGCCCCAGGCCTCTCTTTCAGTCGAAGAAACCAGCAGACGATCGAGCGAATCCCACGATTGCACGAAAAGAGAGGGTCCTGCGGTTCCGCCTTGCGCACGGCCCGGCAGCGATTCCCAGATCTCTTCCGCCGTGAACGGGCAGATCGGACAGAGCGCGACCGCGATCGTCTCGGCGAGGCGGTAGGCGGCGGTCTGCGCCGAGCGCCGCACCGGATCGTTCGCGGCGAGAACGTAAAGGACGTCCTTGCGCACGTCGCACCAGAAGGCCGACAGGTTCGTCGTCACGAGCTCGAGGAGGCGCCGCGACACGACGTGAAACGCATAGGCGCCGTAGGCGTCTCTCGCTTCGTCGGCAAACTGCGCCGCGACGTCGAGCACCCACCGGTCGAGGGGCTCGAGGCGGCTCTTGGGCACGCTGTCCTTCGCCGGATCGAAGTCGAACAGATTCGACAGGAGAAAGCGCGCCGTGTTGCGGATCTTGCGATACGCCTCGGCCGTTCGCTTGAGGATTTCCTCGGAGACGGGATCGTCGTTCGTGTAGTCGAGCGAGGCGACCCAGAGCCGCAGCACGTCGGCGCCGTCTTTTTTCATGACGTCCTGCGGGTCCACCGCGTTTCCGAGCGACTTCGACATCTTCCGGCCGTCGCCGGCCACGACGAAACCGTGCGTGATCACGGTGTCGTACGGGGCGCGGCCCGTGAGCGCGACGGACGTGAGAAGCGACGACTGGAACCAGCCGCGATGCTGGTCATGGCCTTCGAGATAGACGACCGGCGTCGGGAGCTTCGCCGTGTACGGATCCGGAAGCCCGTAATCGCCCGACCGGAGCACGGCCGCGTGCGACACACCCGAGTCGAACCAGACGTCGAGAATGTCCTTGACCTTTTCAAACGACCTCCCGCCGCATCGAGAGCACGCGGGAGAGGAAGAGGAGGATGAAGAGGAAAAGGAGGAAGAGGAAGGATTGCTTAGAAAGTAAGACGGGGGGAACGCGTCGTCGTACCAGGCATCCGCTCCGTATTCGCGGAACGTCACTCTTACCCTTTCGAAGAATCCCTCTCTTTCTTTCTTTTCTTTTTCCGTCACGTTCCCCGCGACGGCGGGGTAGTGCGACACGACACCCTTCTCTTTGCAGTCCGTGCACCGCAGGAACGTGATGGGCGAGCCCCAGCGGCGCTGGCGCGAAATCGTCCACTCGAGGCGGTTCTCGACCATCGCGCCGATGCGGTTCTTGCCGAAGGGAGGAATCCACTTGACACGGTCGTGAATCTCACGGAGCGCCTCGTCGCGGATCGCGTGCAGGTCGATGAACCACTGGTGCGTCGCGCGGAAGATGACGGGGTTCTTGCAGCGCCAGCAGTGGGGATAGGAGTGGGACGAGGACTTCTGGGAGAGGAGGATGGCGCCCGAGCGATCGCGATCAGGCCTTTCCGCGAATGAGGCCGCTTCTTTCGCGCTCGTCGCGAGCGCCGCGAGGACCGCCGCGCTGGCGTCCTCGGCCGGGCTCCGCGGCTTCACGACCCTCTTCCCCCGGAGGAATTCCGGAGCATTTGCATCGTAGGTGCCGCCCTCGTCCACGGGACAGAGCGCTGGGTCGTCGACCTGAAATCCCGCCCGGCGTACGACCTCGTAGTCGTCGCGCCCGTGCCCGGGAGCGGTATGAACGAGCCCGGTACCGTCGGTGGTCGACACGTGCGTACCGGTGAGGAAGCCGAAGTTGTCCCAGGGATCCACCGCGAAGGGGCGCGCATATTTCAGCGCGTGGTTGCGGTCGGCGAGGGTCGCGCCGCTTTTCTTCGAATGGTTGATCGGAGAGGCGTCTGTCCACCCGAGAGCGGCCGTCACCTGCGGAACAAGCGCCTCCGCCACGAGGTAGGCGGCGCCTGGCTCTGACTCCCTTCCAAGAAGTATGTATTCGATCTTCTCTCCGAGCGTGATGGCCCGGTTTGCGGGCAGGGTCCATGGCGTGGTCGTCCAGATGATCGCGTACACCTTGTCGACGTTCAGCTGAAGAAACTCCCAGTGACCCCTGGCCACCTCGTCGACCATCACCGGCATTGCGACGTAGATCGAAGGGTCGACCTTGTCCTCGTACTCGATCTCCGCCTCGGCGAGCGCGGTGCGGTCGCGCACGCACCAGAGCACGCTCTTGAATCCGAATGTGACGAGGCCCCGGTCCACGAACCCGCCGAAGGCCTTCGCGATCTCTGCCTGATAGGAGAAGTCCATCGTGCGATAGGGCGCCTCCCACCTGCCGAGGATTCCGAGGCGCTTGAAGTCGGCGCGTTGGTCGTCGATCCACTTCTCCGCGAACTTCCGGCAGGCCTGGCGGATCGCGACGTCGGACATCTCGCGCTTTTTCGGCCCGAGCTCCTTGTCCACGCTCAGCTCGATGGGCAGGCCGTGGCAGTCCCAGCCGGGCACGAAAGGCGCGTCGAAGCCCGCGAGCGTCTTGCTGCGCACGACGAGATCCTTCAGGATCTTATTCATCGCCGTGCCGATGTGGATCTTACCGTTCGCGTACGGCGGGCCGTCGTGCAGGAGGAAACGCGGGGCGCCCGCGCGCGCCCGCGCCTCCCGGATCCGCCCGTAGAGATCCTCCGCGTGCCACCGTGCGAGGCGGACGGGCTCTCGCCTCGGCAGGTCCGCCTTCATCGGGAACTCCGTCTTCGGCAGGAGGAGCGTGGATTTCCAGTCGCGGGCGGTCATGGTGAAGCCGCCGAGGTTACGCGGTCAGCCCGTGCCGGGCAAGGCGCCGACCCTCATTTTGATTCTAACTGATCATGCTGCGGGCGCGAGCCATCCCTTAGACTGTGCCGCGCATGGCGAGAATCCGGACAGGAGTCGTGGGATGCGGCTATCTCGGCCGGCACCACGCTCGAATCCTGACGGAGCTCGCCGGCTCCGAGCCGGTCGGCTTCGTCGAGCCGGACGACGCCACGGCGGACGCGATCGAGGCAGCGCACGGGTCGAAGGGACTGGTCAGGAGGCGCTCCGTGAAGGAGCTCCTGAGCGCGGGCGCGACGGCGGTCGTGGTGGCGTCGCCGACCTCCACGCACGCCGCCGTGGCGGAAGAGCTTCTGGCCGGCGGCGCCGACATCATGGTCGAGAAGCCCATCACGGTGACGCTGGCCGAGGCCGACCGTCTCGTCGCTCTCGCGCGGGCGAAGGGCCGCGTCCTGCAGGTCGGCCACATCGAGCGCTTCAACCCGGCGGTGGCCGCCGTGCGCCCCCTCGTCACGGACGTGAAGTTCATCGAGGCGCACCGCCTTGGGGTCTTCGTGCCGCGCGCGCTCGACGTGGACGTCGTCCTCGACCTCCTCGTCCACGATCTCGACATCGCGCTCGACCTCGTGGGCAAGCCGGTCACGGAGATCCGGGCGGTCGGCGTGCCGATTCTGAGCGAGAAAATCGACATTGCCTCGGTTCGCCTCTCGTTCGAGGGCGGATGCGTGGCGAACCTGACCGCCTCGCGCGTCTCGCAGGACAAGACGCGGAAATTCCGCTTCTTCCAGCCCGACTGGTACTTCTCGATCGACACCCAGAACCGGGACGTGACGGCTTTCCACCTCGACCGCCTCAGCGGCCCGCCGCGCATCGTGCCGTGGCCCGTGACGGTCGAGCCCGCAGATCCCCTCACCGCCGAGGACGGCGCGTTCCTGAAGGCCTGCGCGGAGCGCAGCGAGCCGGAAGTGACGGGCGTAGCCGGCCGCGCGGCGCTGAAGCTGGCGCTCGACATCCTCGAGGAGATGGGGCGGGGAAGATGAAGAAGGAGAACGAGAAGAAGAAGATTTCTCTGAAGGGGAAGAGGGGAGAGAAACGCATCGGTCTCATCGGAGGCTCGGGTTTGTATTCGCTTCCCGGCCTCGAGATCACCGGCGAAGTCGCGCTCTCGACGCCCTTCGGCGCCCCCTCCGACTCTTACTTTCTCGGAAATCTTTCTTCGGTCCCCGTCGCCTTTCTCGCCCGACACGGGCGTCACCATTCCTTCCTGCCCTCCGAGATCAGCTACCGCGCGAACGTCTGGGGCTTCCGGAAGCTGGGCTGCTCGTGGCTTCTTTCGGCCTCGGCCTGCGGCTCGATGAAGGAGGCCTACGAGCCGACCGACATCGTCCTGCCGGACCAGTTCCTCGACCTGACGAAACGACGCGTCCCGACGTTCTTCGGTGAAGGCTGCGTGGGGCACGTGTCGTTCGCGCACCCGGTTTCGGCCGTCCTCCTCGACGCTCTCGAGGCGGCCGCGAAGGCGGAAGGCGCCGTGTGCCACCGAGGCGGGACGTACGTGTGCATCGAGGGGCCTCAGTTTTCGACGGTGGCCGAGTCGCTGCTCTACCGCTCCTGGGGCGCGGACGTGATCGGCATGACGAACGCGACCGAGGCGAAGCTTTGCCGCGAGGCGGGGATCGGCTACGCCTCGATGGCGCTCGTCACGGACTACGACTGCTGGCACGAGGGACAGGCCGCCGTCTCGGTGGAGGCCGTTCTTGCCGTGCTGAAGAAAAACGCGGGCACGGCGAATCGCGTCCTCGCGAACGCCGTCCGCCGCCTCGACCCAAGCCGTCCGAGCGACTGCGCGGACGCCCTCAGGTGGGCCGTTCTCACGCCGAGGAACCGGATCGGGCCCGCCGCCTCGAAGCGCCTCGCGCTGCTTCTGAAGAAGGACGAGAGATGACCGCACGCCGCATCGTCGTCACCGGCTCCATCGCCTACGACTACCTCATGACGTTTCCGGGGAAGTTCCTCGACGTCGTCGTACCCGACCGCATGGACCGCCTCTCGGTGTCGTTCCTCGTGGACTCCATGCGGAAGGTGCGAGGGGGCGTGGCTGCGAACATCGCCTACACGCTCGCGCTCCTCGGCCTCAGGCCCCTCGTCATGGCGACGGCGGGCGTCGACGCGCTCGACTACAGCCGCTGGCTCGCCGAGCAGGGCATCGACACCTCGTCCCTGCACATTTGCGACGACCTCTTCACGGCCTCGTTCTTCGTCTCCACCGACGAAGCGCAGAACCAGATCGCCACGTTCTACGCCGGGGCCATGGCGCGCGCGGCGACGCTGTCCTTTCGGGAGCTCTCGCCGAGCAGCGTGAGCCTCGCGATCATCTCGCCGAACGCTCCGGAGGCGATGGCGAAGTACGCGACGGAGTGCCGCGAGCTCCACATCCCCTACGTCTACGACCCGAGTCAGCAGGTGGCGCGGCTTTCGGGGGAGGAAATTCTCGACGGGCTCCGGGGCGCCGCGATGCTCATCGCGAACGAGTACGAGTTCGGCGTCATCGGGAAGAAGACCGGCCTCTCGGAAGCCGAGGTGCTCTCGCACGTGCCCGTCCTCATCGTGACGCGCGGCGCCGAAGGCTCCACGATCGCGCTCCGGGGCGGCCAGCCGGAAGCTCCCGCCGGCGCGACGACGTTCCGCATTCCGCCCGCCCGCCTCCACGGGCCGGCGGTGGACCCGACGGGCGTGGGAGACGCGTTCCGCGGCGGGCTCCTCGCCGCACGCCACCACGGGCTGCCATGGGAGGTCGCGGGCCGCGTGGGAAGCGTGGCAGCCGTCTACACGCTCGAAGCCCTCGGCCCGCAGCCGCCCCGGTATGCGGTCGCCGACTTCATCGCCCGTTACGGCGAGAACTTCGGCTTCGAAGGACCTCACGCGCGCGTCGGCGACCTCGCGCCGCGCTGAGGCTGATACACTCCTCCGGTCGCATGAACGTGATCGAAGGGCATCTTTCCTCCGCGGGTCGGCGCTTCGGCGTCGTTGCGGCACGCACGAACGACCTCGTCGTGTCGCGCCTCGTCGAAGGAGCGCTCGACGCGTTCCGAAGGACGGGTGCCGCTGACGAGGACGTCGTTCTCGTGCGCGCTCCCGGGGCGTGGGAGCTCCCGCTCGCCCTCCGCGATCTCGCGCGGTCCGGCAGGTTCGACGCGCTCGTGGCCCTCGGCGCCGTGCTTCGCGGCGGCACGCCGCACTTCGAGTACGTGGCGGGGGAGACGGCGAAGGGCGTTTTCCAGGTCTCTCTCGAGCTCGACCTTCCCGTCGCGTTCGGCGTCCTGACGTGCGACACGCTCGAGCAAGCTCTCGAACGGTCGGGCGCCAAGGGCGGGAACAAGGGCTTCGAGGCGGCGATGGCCGCGGTCGAGGCCGCCGACCTCCGCGCCCGCCTGAAGAAAACCCCGGCCCGCTCTTCGCGCCCAGCGCGCTGAGAGCCGGGCGGAGGACGCGCGTGAGCGGCCGCCGGCGGAAGTCCCGAGAGCTGGCGCTCCAGCTCCTCTACCAGAACGACCTCGCTGGGACGCCGCCCGAGGAGATGTTCCAACGCACCGAGGAGTACGTCCTCGCGAAGCCCGAGGTCCAGGAGTACGCCCAGCGCCTCGTTACGGGCACGCTCTCGCGGCGCGACGAGCTGGATGCGAAGCTCTCCGAGCGCTCCGAGCACTGGCGCCTCGGGCGCATGGCGGCCGTGGACCGCAATCTCCTGCGCCTCGCGCTCTACGAGCTTCTCTACGAAGAGGACACGCCGGACCCCGTCGTGATCGACGAGGCCGTCGAGATCGCGAAAAAGTTCTCCACGCCGTCCTCGGGGTCGTTCGTGAACGGCGTCCTCGACGGCATCCGCCGCGCCACGTTCGGCCCGCGCGCCCAGACCGGAGGAGGAAGCGGATGAAGCCTCGCGCGCTGCTCCTCGCTCTTGTCTCTGCGTGTGCCGTCCCGGCCGCGGGGCAGGACGCGCCGGCCGCCGGGGAGTGGGCACGCTACCGGCTGGACGGGCCCGCGCCCTGGCGGTATGCGCGCGCCGTGGAGGGAGCGGGCTATCGCGTCGTGCTTTCGTCGCCGGACGGCAAGGCGCTGGAGGCACGCGTCGAGGTGTCCGCCGCGCCGCTCACGGCGGACTCTCCGTTCCCGCCCGCCCCCGCGACCCTCTCCGTGGAAGCGCGCGCGGCGCTCGCCGATCCGCTCGCGAATGACCCCGACCTCGACTCGCTGTCCGAGAGGCTTCTCGCGGGCGCGAAGACGACGCTCGAGGCCGTGGAGCGCGTCGTCGCCTTCACGGCCCACCGGGTTCGCTATGCGCTGCCGGACGGCTCGCCGGAGACGGCTTCCCTCACGCTCCGCGCGCGTCGCGGCTCGTGCGTGGGGCGCTCGCTCCTCGCGGCCGAGCTGCTGCTCCGGGCGGGCGTTCCGGCCCGGCAGGTGACGGGCGTCCTGGCTGCGCAGCGCGCCCGGGAGCTCACGCCGGAGTCGCGCCCCGTGTTCAGCGCGGACCTCGGCGGCGTGCGGCACCGCTGGATCGAGGTTTTCGTACCCGGTCTGGGCTGGGTGCCTTCCGATCCAAGCGGGCTCGCAAATACCGTGACGGCGAAGCATCTCGCGCTCGAAAGGCAGCCGCCCGCCGGTTTTCATGTGGACGTCGCCGGCCGCTCCGCCGAGCTGAAACGGCCCGTTCTCGAGACGAAAGAGGGCGGCCTGACGCTTTACCGGCCCCGCGGAGCGAGCATCGTGGAGGCCGTCGAAGGGGCGCCCCTCGACCCGCGGGCGCTAGCGGCCCCCGCGCCCGCGCGCCGCTGACGCCGCGCCTCTCGGTCGTTTACACTCGCCGACTCGATGCAACGCACGGCGACGGCGACGACGAAGGGCGACGAAATCCTCAGGATCGAGGCGAAGTGGCGCGACCGCTGGGAGGCGGACCGCGCCGCGTTCGTCGACACGACGAAGCCGGGGGGCGACGGGACGTACCTCCTCGTCATGCTTCCCTATCCCTCGGGCGACCGCCTCCACGTGGGGCACGCGCGCACGTATTTCCTCACGGACGCGCTCCACCGCTTCCTGCGCCAGACGGGCGTGACCGTGTTCTGCCCGATGGGCTGGGACGCGTTCGGCCTGCCCGCCGAGAACTACGCGATCCAGAAGGGCATCCACCCGCGCACCTCCACGCTCGCGAACATCGCGGCGATGAAGGAGCAGTTCCGGTCGTGGGGCGTTCTCTATGACTGGACGAAGGAAGTCACGACCTGCGAGCCGGAGTACTACCGCTGGAACCAGTGGTTCTTCCTGAAGCTCCTCGAGAAGGGCCTCGCGGTCCGCAGGAAGTCCGCCGTGAACTGGTGCCCGTCGTGCCTCACCGTCCTCGCGAACGAACAGGCCGAGGGCGGCGTCTGCGAGCGGTGCGGCACTGCGGTGGTTCCGCGCGAGCTCGAGCAGTGGTTCCTGAAGATCACAGACTACGCCGAGCGCCTCCTGGACGGCCTCGACACGCTCGGCAAGTGGCCCGAGAAGGTCGTCACGATGCAGCGCAACTGGATCGGCAAGTCCACGGGCGCCGACCTGGATTTCGCGATCCCGTCACTGAACGAGACCGTCCGCGTCTTCACGACGCGCCCGGACACCGTCTTCGGCGCCACGGCGCTCATCCTCGCGCCCGAGCACGCGCTCGTCCCGCGCCTTCTCGAAGGCAATCCGAAGCGGGCCGAGCTGGAGGCTTGGGTCACGTCCGTGCGCAGTCAGAAGCGCATCGTGCGCGAGGCCGAGGGAGCCGAGAAGGACGGCCGCGACACCGGCCGCACGGCGATCAACCCCTTCACGGGACAGGAAGTGCCTGTGTGGCTCGCGAACTTCGTCATCGCCGACTACGGCACGGGCGCGCTCATGGCGGTGCCCGCGCACGATACGCGCGACTTCGAGTTCGCGAAAAAGTACGGCATCCCGATCGTGAAGGTCATCGAGCCCCCGGCCGCTGCCCCCGCGCCCGACGCTTGTTACACGGGCGAAGGCCGCCTCATCGCCTCTGGCCCCTTCTCAGAAAAATCTTCTTCCGAAGCCCGCGAAGCGATCGCGGCCGAGGCCGCGTCGCGCGGCATCGGGGGTCCGCGCGTGCGGTATCGGCTGCGCGACTGGCTCATCTCGCGCCAGCGCTACTGGGGCACGCCGATTCCCATGATCCATTGCGAGAAGGACGGCTGGGTGCCGGTGCCGGAGAAGGACCTGCCCGTCATCCTGCCTAAGGACGCGCCGTTCACGGGCAAGGGCGGCAATCCGCTCGAGAAGGTCGCTTCGTTCGTCCAGACGACGTGCCCTTCGTGCAGCGGCCCGGCCCGCCGCGAGACGGACACGATGGACACGTTCGTGGACTCGTCCTGGTATTACCTCCGGTACATCGACCCGAAAAACGGCGGGGCGCCCTTTGACCCCGCCTTCGTGAAGGAGTGGGCGCCCGTCGACCAGTACATCGGCGGCATCGAGCACGCGATCCTGCACCTCCTGTACGCGCGGTTCTTCGCGCGCATCCTGAAGGACCTCGGCCTCGTGACGTTCGAGGAGCCGTTTTCGGCTCTCTTCAACCAGGGCATGATCACGCGCCTGTCCCCGACGGGTCGCGTGGAGAAGATGTCGAAGTCGCGCGGCAACTCGGTGTCGCTCGACGCGCTCATCGCCGAGAAGGGCGCCGACGCCGTCCGCGCGTTCGTCCTCTTCCTCGGGCCGCCGGAGAAGGACACCGAGTGGAGCGACGAGGGCATCAGCGGGCCGGAGCGTTTCCTCTGGCGCGTCCGCGGCGCGGTGTACCGGTTCCTCGCGACGGGCGCCGACCCGCAGGCGCAGCCGGCGAAGGCCGATACGCCCGCGGCGCGCGCGCGCCACATGGCGATCAAGAAAGTCACGGAGGACTTCCGGGCGTTCTCGTTCCATACGGCCGTCGCGCACCTCATGGAGCTCTTCAACGGCGCCACCGTCCTCGTGAACGACGCGGGCGCGGACGCGGGGGAGACCGCGGCGACGCTGCGGACGCTCGTCACGCTGCTCCATCCCATCGCGCCGCACCTCTCCGAGGAATTGAACGAAAGGATGGGCAGCAAGAAGAGCCTCCTCGCGTCGGGCTGGCCGAGCTTCGATCCGGCACTCGCCGAGATGGAAGCCGCTTCCATAGCCGTGCAGGTCTCCGGAAAGGTCCGGGCGGAGCTCAGCGTCCGAAGGGGAGCCTCCGAGAAGGAAGTCGTTGCGGCCGCGGAAGCGAATCCGGCCGTGGCGCGCTGGCTGGAAGGCAAGCAGCGCGTGAAGACCATCTGGGTGCAGGACCGCCTGCTGAATATCGTGGTCAAGTGAAATCAGAGATCTTCTGCCGCTCTCTCCTGTTTTCTCTCTTCCTCGCTTTCGCTGTCTCTTCTTCCGGCTGCGGATACTCGCTCGTGGGCACCGGATCGAGCGCGCTGCCGGTTGGCGTCAAGACGGTTTACGTGCTGACGTTCATAAACGACACGACGGTCGTGGGCCTCGAGCAGCGCCTCACGGACGCCGTCATTCGCGAGTTGTCCGCCCGCGGGCGGTTGAAGCCCGTGGCCGACCGATCGGCCGCGGACGCCGAGCTGTCCGGACGCCTGACCGCGTGCAGCGTCGCGCCCGTGCGCTTTGACGCGAACGGAATCGCCGTCGAATACCAGGTGACCGTGTCGGGAAAGCTCGTTCTCACCGAGAAAGCCACCGACAAGACCATCTTCTCCGAGCCCGCGTATCTCTTCCGACAGCCCTACACCGTGCCCTCGAGCGCCAGCTCGTATTACGACCGCGAGCGCGAGGCCATCGAGGCGATGGCCCGCCCGTTCGCGCAGAACCTCGTCACGACGATCCTGGAAGGGTTCTAGGGAGAGCGCTCCCCAGCCGCTACTTCGCGACGGCCTTCTTCGCCTTGTTCACGGTCTTCGAGATCCGCGACTTGAGCCGGGAGGCGGTCTTCCTGTGGAGGGCGCCCTTGCGGACGGCGACGTCGAGCTCGGAGACGGCGTTCGAGAGGAGGCCGCCGACCTTTGAGGCCTCGGTCTCCGCCGTCCTGCGGAGGTTCTTCACGACGTTGCGGACCCGGGTGACGACGGAGCGGTTGCGGGCCCGGCGGCGGTCGCTCTGCGCGGCGCGCTTCTTGGCTTGCTTGGTGTTCGCCATGTGGGTTCGGTGACGCCTTTCTCTTTCGATCGTTTCAGCGGGAGTCGCCGCCGAGGGACTTGAGGCGCTGGCGCGCGCTCTTGGCCTCGTCGGAGCCGGGAAACTGGTTGACGACGAAGTTCAGCTCGACCATGGCCTGCGCCTTCTCGCCGAGCTCGAGGTGGGCGATGCCCTTCTTGAGGTGCGCCGCCGGGGCCTTGTCGCTCTGCGGATACGTGCGAAACAGCTTGTCGAACGAGGCGATCGCCTCGCGCGGTTTCTTCTGTGCGGACCAGCATTCGCCAGCCCAGTAGAGGGCGTCGTCGGAGAGGTCGGTGCGCGGGAACTTCTCGGCGTAGTCCTCGAAACCCTGCCGCGCGAGATCGTATCGGCCGCGCTGGTAGTCGGCCGTGGCCTGCGCGAAGAGGTCCGCCGGCGTGATGCTTCCGCCGCGCGGCGCCGCGGGAACCGCGGCGAGGCCGGCGCCGCCAGGGCCAAGCGCGGCGCCGGAGACCGGAGGCGTCTGCGCCGTGGCGGGCGTCGGCGGGGCGACCATCGTCCCGGCAACGGGGTGCCCCTGCGTCTCGGCGATCTGCTGGGAGAGCTGCGTGAGGCGCCGGTTCGCGTCCTCGAGCTTCCCGGCGAGGGCCTGCATCTCGCGCGTCAGGTCGTCAAACTTCGTGCCCAGATCGGCGTTCGAGCGCAGGAGCGTCTGCGCCTGTTTGGCGAGGGTCTCGTTCAGCTTCGCGACCTCCTCCTTGGAGGACGACTGCTTCGAGACGGCGTCGACTTCCTTCTCGACCGTCGAGAGGTGCTTGTGAAGGCCTTCGATGTCGCTTCCGCTGACGCAACCGGTCACCGCCGCGAGAAATCCCGCGGCGGCGACGGAACGAATGGCGCGCGAGGCGCGCTCCCCGTTCACTTCGCGGTGACGACGAAGTGGGCTCGGCGGTTCTTCTGCCACGAGTCTTCGTCCTGTCCCGTGGCGAAGGGGCGCTCCTTGCCATACGACACTGTCTTGATCTGGCTCGCGTCCACGCCGAGCGAGGCGAGGTAGTCCTTCGCGGCGTTCGCGCGGCGGTCTCCGAGCGCGAGGTTGTACTGCGCCGTGCCGCGCTCGTCGCAATGGCCCTCGATCGTGAACTGCACGCCCGCGTACTTCTTCAGCCACGTGGCGTTCGCGGCAAGGACGTCGCGGGCATCGGCGCGGATGTCGGCCTTATCGTAATCGAAGAAGGCGGGCTTCAGATAGCTCGAGATCTCGCTGAGCGATTTCCTCGTGATGTCATCCGCGCCCACCCTTGGCGTCGGCTGTGGTGTCGGCGCGGGCTCGACGGTGACGACGGTAGGCGTCACCACGGGCGCGGGCGTGGGGCCGGGCGGCGGCGTGGGCTTTGGCTTTGGCGAGCAGGCCACGACGAACGCGATTGCGGCGAGGGTGAGCGAACCGACCTTGAGGGACTGCTTCATGGAATCAAGCCTCCGTTGACGGGGATGATGAGGGCGCCGGAAGGCGACCGCCCCGTCGGCTCCGTCATTCTAGCGTCTTGATCCACGAGGGGGAAAAATTGTTCCCGGACGACGTCACGATGCGCGCCGTGCCGCCGCCATCGGCGTTTCCAACGGCGATCTGGGTGGAGTTGCCGCGCTGCACCTCCCAGGCGATCTTCGAGCCGTCGGGCGACCATGTGGGGCCTTCGTGGGCGCCGTGCCCGCTCGAAATCTGGACGGTCCGCCCGGTCGCGAGGTCCATGACGCAGATCTGAAAATCGCCTTCGTTCCGGCAGGCAAACGCCAGCCGCCCGCCGTCCGGCGAGAACGCCGCCTCGTCGTTCCAGTTTCCCGCGAGCGATACGCGCCGCACGTTCGCGCCTTCGAGGTCCATCATGAAGATCTGGGGCGAGCCCTGACGGTTCGACGTGAACGCCAGCTCGCGGCCGTTCGGGGACCACCGGGGCGTCGAGTCGATCGCCGCGTTCTCGGTGAGCCGCTTCAGGTTCGATCCGTCCGTCTGGACCGTGAAGATCTCGGTGTTCCCCTTCACGCTTCCGCAGAACGCGACCGTCTTGCCGTCGGGGGAGAACGACGGTGACGCGTTGAGCTGCGTCGGAACGGGGATCGGACGCTTGTCGGCTCCGTCCTTTCCGATGAGCCACAGGCCCGGCGTGTCTTTCTCATACGACTGGTACACGAGCTTCGTGCCGTCCGGAGACCAGTCCGGCGCGAGCGACAGCGTGTTCGAATACGTGATGCGGCGCTGGTTGTCGCCGTCGAAGTCCATCGTGAAGATCTCCTTCACGACCTGCTTCCCCGCGACCCGCTCGCGGTCGGACGAGAAGGCGATCTTCGTGAGGAACGGCCCGGGCCTGCCCGTGAACTGGCGCACGAGGTCGCTCGCGAGCGTGTGCGCGATGCGGCGCGACACGCGCATCTCGCCGGAGTACTTCTTGCTCAGGATGGACTTGAGCGTGCCGAGGTCCCAGAGCATCGCCTCGACGATCACGTTCCCGCCATCCGGCGCGAGGTGCGTGTCGAGAAGGAACTGGGCCGACGTGGCCTTCCACGCGTCGCCCTCTTCGCGGTTCTGCGGCGGGCGCATCGCCTTCGGGTAGAGAGCCGGATCCGCCACGACGAAGACGCCGGAGCCCGCGAGGTCGTCGGAGAGCGTCGTGTAGAAAGGATCCACGGCCCTCGTTTGGAGGTCCGGCGAGATCGGCGCGATCGTCATCGGAATCGCGAGCGGCCGCCGCGCTCCGGTGGCGCCGGTGAGCGTGAGATCGATGTTCAAGGGGTGCGCGAAATCGGAGGGAGTCCGCACGGGCCTCGGCGCCTGGCCGAAAAGGGGAGCGCCCGAGAAGAGCGCCGCTGCGACCAGGAAAGGAGCCGCGCCCACTTTCAAGGAAATCTTCTCTTTTCTTTCTTCTTTTTCTTTCAACGAGCTCCCCTTCACTGGAATTTCAGGTGCACGCCGAGCGACTCGTTCCGGTAATCCGGCGGGAGCGGCGGAAGCGGGTTCGCGGCGTACACGGCGCGCGCCGCGGCCCGGTCGTAGTAGCTCACACTCGACGAGGAATCGACCTTGACGTCCGTCACCTGTCCGGAACGCATGACGCGGAACGAGACGACGCAGCTCGTGCCTTCGGCCGACTCCGGCTTGAACCAGTTCGCGCCGATGAGCGAGAGGAGCTGCTCCACGTAATACGCGAAGGGGAAGTCGGCGTCGAACGAGGTGACGGATGCCCCGAAGGAGACACCCGCGCCCGAGGTGCTGCCGTTCGCGGTCCCCCCGGCGCTCGGGAGCTCGAGAGCGGGCCCGCCCAAGGACTTCACGACGCCCGGAGCGGGCTTGGATTTCTCGGGCTTCGCGGGCTTCTTCGGCTCGGGCATCGCTTTCGCGGAAGGGAGGACCTTTTCGGAGGACTTCTCGATCACGGGCTTCGCCTTCGGCGCCAGCGCCGGCTCGGCCGGCGCGGCCACGGGGGCGGGAGCGGGCGCGGCCTGGGGCCGGCCGAGAGAGGCGGGGCTCACGACGCGAACGGGCAGGGACATCGGGACGAAGACCGGCGCCTTGCGCGGCTTGCCAATGAAGAGAAGGAGCGCGAGGAACCCCGCGTGCGCGAGAATCGAGACGGCGGCCGTGAGGGAGCGCGAGGCGAGGCCGGTGCGCGCGCGCCGCGCGAGGATGTCCGAGACGGTGAGCGGCCCGGGAAGCGCCGCCGCGCGCGTCGTCATGGAGCGCCCTCTCCCCGGAGCTCGGTCACCATTCCGAGGCTCTCGACACCGAGCCGGTTGAGCGTGTCCATGGTCTCGACGACGACGCCGTACGCGAGGTTGCGGTCGGCCTTCAGGTAGACGGCCTTGTCGCGGCGCCGCGAGAGGATGAGCTTCAGCCGGTCCCGGAGCTGGCTCTTCGGAATCGGCGTCTCGTTCAGATAGTAGTTCCCGTTCTTCGTGATGGAGAGGATGAGCGGGTCCTCGGGAGTCTTCGGAAGGTTCTGCGCCACGGACTTCGGGAGCTGGACCTCGACGCCCTGATGAAGGAGCGGCGCCGTGACCATGAAGATGACGAGGAGCACGAGCATGACGTCCACGAGAGGCGTGACGTTGATGTCCGAGAAGACGTTCGCGTCGTCGTCGAGCTTGAAAGCCACGTGACGTCCTGCCCTAGGTGAAGTGGCGCTCGGCCAGGTTCATGAACTCGAGCTCGAAGTCGCGCATCTCGGCGCGCGCCGCGCGCATCTTCCCGCTGAAGTTGTTGTACGCGATGAGTGCGGGCACTGCAGCGACGAGGCCGGCCGCGGTATTGATGAGGGCTTCCGCGATGCCCGGCGCCACGACGACGATCGACGTCGAGCCTTTCTGGGCGATCTGCTGGAACGCGATCATGATGCCCATGACGGTTCCGAAGAGGCCGATGAAAACCGTGGCCGAGGCGGTGGTGGCGAGGAACGACATCCCGCGCCCGAGGCGTGTCGTCTCGACGCCGGCCGCGCGCTCGAGCGCGCGCTCGATGGAGGCGAGGCTCTTCACGAAGAGGCGTCCGGTGTCGGCCGGCGCCACTTCGCGGCCGTCCTTCACCTGCTGGTCCAGCTCGGCGTAACCCGCGCGGAAGATGCCGACGAGCGGGCTCGACTCGCACTTGTCACAGATGCCGAGAACGTCGGCGAATTTGCGGCTCTTGCGGAAGTGGTTCAGGAACGCCCGCGAGTCGGACGCGGCGCGTGAGAAACTCCAGATTCGGCCGATGATGATTGCCCACGACACCAAGGAGAAGAACGCGAGGACGAGCAGGACGGCCTTGGCCGTCAGTCCCGCTGAAGTGAAAAGCTGGACAATGTTCGAACCACCGGCTTCCGTCATGGGTTCTCGTGACTCCCTCTCGGGATGCGTTCCGCGACGGACCCGTCTCGGGCCGTCCCGTCAAGGTAGCACGGAATCTTCAAGCGGGTCAAAGCGTTGGAAGGTTTTCGCGGCGCTCGTCGCGGTTCTCACGCTGGGTTTCGTGGGGCCCGCGTGGACGGCCCCTCTTCCGGACGACGTCCTGCCGCTCGCCGCCGTCAAGGCGGGGATGAAAGGCTACGGCCTGACCGTCCTCCACGGCTCGGCCGTGGAGCGCTTCGACGTGGAGGTCCTCGGCGTCGTGCCGAACTCTCTCGGACGCTCGCAGATTCTCGTGCGCGTTTCCGGGCTCGGCCTGGAGAAGACGGGCATCCTCGCGGGGATGAGCGGCAGTCCCGTCTACTTCGAGGGCCGCCTCGCGGGAGCCGTTGCGGCCACGTGGGGATTCTCGAAGGAGCCCATCGGGGCGGTCACGCCGATCGAATCGATGCTGGCGGTCGACACCGGCGACGCGGCGGCCGGAACGGAAGGCGGCGCGCGGTCGACCTCCGGCGACGCCGGTTTTTCCGCGTTCGCCGAGACGCTCGCGCTTCCCGAGGAAGAGCGCCTCGCGGCTCTTCGGAAAATCGTGGACGCGCGCCCGAGCCTGCCGGCACGCGCGCAAGCCTCGCTGCTCGCACCCGTGGCCGCCGGATTTCCGGCCGACACGCTCGGGCGATGGGGCAGGGACCTCGCGCGCCTCGGCATTCCCGTTTCGCTCGCCTCGGGCGAGCTTCCGGCGCTTCCCGGAGCGGCCCTTCAGGCGACCGAGCGGGCGCGCCCGGCGGCGCCGATCGCACCGGGCTCCGCGGTGACGGCGCTTCTCATCGACGGCGACCTGCAGCTCGGCGCCACGGGCACCGTGACGCGGGTGGATGGCAAGGGCCGCTTTCTGGCCTTCGGCCATCCGTTCCTCGGTGCGGGAATGCTCGAGCTGCCGGTCGCTCCCGCCGAGGTCGTGGCCGTGTTTCCGAGCGCGATGCTCTCGTTCAAGATGGCTTACGCCCTGGCGCCCGCTTACCGCCTCACGCACGACCGCGACAGCGGCGTGGCGGGGCGCACGGACCGGGCGGCGGCCCTCTTGCCGGTGCATTTTCGGCTGGAGTCGGAGGGAGGGCCCGTCAACACCCTGTCGTGGGGCGTGGCGAAGGAGATGGCTCTCCTCCCGGTCCTCGTCACGATCTCGATGGACGCCGCGCTCACGACGCTCGACCCGACCCCGATCGACCGCACCCTTCGACTTCGCGTCTCCGTCAGCACAGCGACCGGGCCGTTCGTCTACGCGGACCAGATGACGGGCCCGCGCGCGAAGGAGCTCGCGCTCCTGACCGCGAACGTCCTCACGGGCCTCGTCGCCCAGAACGAATTCGAAGATCCCGGAATCTCCGAGGTGGACATCTCGGTCGTGAGCGCGCCCGGCGAGAAGCGGCTGCGCGTCGTGGGGGCGGCCCTCTCGGCCCGCAAGGTGGCGCCGGGACAGACGCTGCGCGCCACCGTGCGTCTCGCGGACCGCCGCGGAAGGGAGGAGACGCGCGTCCTGTCCCTCACCGTCCCGAGGGAGACGCCCGAGGGCCGCGCGATCGTCATCGTGGGCGACGGCAACGCTGCCTCGGCCGCGCGCCTCGTCGCGCAGCCCGCCGAGCCACGCACGCTCGATGGCCTGCGCGCCGCGCTCGCACGGCTCGTGCCCGCGGACCGGCTGGCGGCGCTCCTCGTCGTTCCCGCGCGGGGCACCACGACGGGAGACGACACTCTGAGCGCGCTGCCTCCTTCGTTCGCGCTGGTCCTGTCCGAGGGGGGAGACGCGAACGCGCACGCTTCGGTCCCGATCCGCGTCCTCGCCGAGGAGTTCATCACCCTCGACCGGCCGGCGTTCGGGTCGGTGCGCCTCGAGGTCGAGGTAGAGAGGCCCCGCTCCTGAATGCGACTTCCCCCCCTGGCTCCCGCCTTCGCCCTCGCCGCAGCATTTCTCGCCGCGCCCCCGCTCGGGGCCGCGACGCCCCGCATCGCCGTCACGGCCGGCGCGCGCGACTTTCTCGCGGGCGACACGACGGGTGTCGCCGTCTCCGCCGACGGCAGGCTCATGCTCGGCGCGGCGCTCGCGGCCCGCGCATGGCCCGACGACGCGAACGACGCGGCCGTCTTCGGCGCGGCCGCGGACTCCTCCGGCCGCGTGTTCGTGGCGACGGGCGGGGGTCTCGGCCGCCTTTTCGTCTCGAACGACGCGAAGGTGACGCTGCTCTTTACCGCGCCCGAGCCGAACATCACGGCCGTCGCGGTCGCGCCGGACGGCCTCGTCGTCTGCGCCTCGTCTCCGAACGGAAAGATCTACCGGGTCGACCCGAAGGCCACGGATCCCGCGAAAGCCGGCACGGTCCTCGCCGAGCCGAAAGAGGCCGCGATCTGGGCGCTCGCGTTCGCGAGGGACGGAACGCTCTACGCCGGCACGGGGAACAAGGGCCGCGTCTATCGTAAGACACCCTCGGGCGCCCTCGAGCTCTTCCACGAAATCGAGGACGTGCACGTGAGGGCGCTCGCGGTGGGTCCCGACGGCACCGTGTACGCGGGCACGTCGGACCGAGGTCTCGTGGTCGCGCTGCCCGTTCAGGGCAACCCACGCACGCTGCACGATTTCTCGCGCCCGGAGGTTTCGGGTCTCGCCGTGGACGCCCGCGGTGTCGTGTACGCGGCGGCATCGCAGATCGAGGCCTCGACGGGCCGGCCGGCGCCGGTCGAGCCGCGCCTTCGGCCCACGCCCACGCCGACGCCGGCACCCTCGGGGCACGCGGAGGAGGCTCCGCGCGGCTCCGTGTCCGTGTCCGCTTCGACCTCTTCGGCGCGGCCTCCCGCCGAGCCCCATCCCACGAGCAGCTCAGAGATCGTCGCCATTCAGCCCGACGGCTTCGTCGAGCCGGCCTGGGTCTTTCCCGAGGAGTCGGTTTTCAGTTTGCGTCTCGACGCGGGCGGAGCGCTTCTCGTCGCGACGGGCCCGCGCGGGCGCGTGTACGAGTGGAAGGACCGCCACGTGCGCCTCGTGGCCTCGACCGGTGAGAAGCTGGCGCTCGCGATCCCCGCGGCCGGGCCCGGCTTCGCGGTGGTGACGATGGGATCGGCGGGAATCCTGCGACCCGGGCCCACGGGCAGTCCGGCCGCCGGCACGTTCACCTCGGCCGTCAAGGATGGCCTG
>CABEAM010000019.1_pt1 | contig 27699 bp, 22 predicted proteins | sample 3132391 | NCBI WGS metagenome assembly CABEAM01 (sample SAMEA5534343, study PRJEB31848) | metagenome | biome: tundra; feature: field; material: soil | place: USA | collected 2013-05 | depth 0.45 m
GAGGCCTTCCTCGCGCCGGTCCGCGGGCACGAACGCCCCGCCCGCGGCGCGAAACGCGAGTGGGTCGCCCGAAGGCGGCAGCGGCACGCCGCCGACCTCGACGCGTCCCGAGAATCGCTCCAGCCCCGCGATCGCGCGGGCGATCGTGTCGGCGCCGTTCCCGTCGATCGCGAGGAGGACGAGGAGCTCGCCGGGAGAGAGGGAAAGAGAAACTCTTTCTGTTCGGACCGCGGATGCGACATTCGGTGCGAAGCCGGTGAGCGCGAGGCTTGGGAGAGGCTCGTTTGAAAACTGCCTTGCCCTCGCCGGGACGTCACTCGTCGTGGGTTCGGGTCTCTCGGCTCCCTCCGCGCTCGCGACGAGCAGTCCCCCGATCTCCTGCGGTGTCGTTTCGCTCACGCGGCAGGTCTTGACCGACCGCCCCCGCGCCAGGAGCGTCAGCCGGTCGGAGCCGGCGAAGACCTCGGCGAGCCGGTGGGTGATGAGGACGACGGCGGCGCCGGCGTCGGCACGTCTCCGCAGGGAAGCGAAAAGGGCTGCCGTCTCGTTGGGGGAGAGGACGGCCGTCGGCTCGTCGAGGATGAGGACGTCCGGGTCGCCGGCGAGCGCGCCCGCAATCTCGATGCGCTGGCGGGTCCCGACGGGCAACGCGTCGACGCGGGCGTCCGCAGCATCGAGCTCGAGCCCGAACGCCTGCGCGAGCCGCCCGACACGGGTGCGCCGCGACTCGGCAGATTCGAAGAAAGGCGCGGCGGGATCGAGGAACGCGAGGTTGTCGGCGACGCTCGCCGCGCCGATCAGGAGGTCGTGCTGCGGCACGAGAACGAGCCCGGCATGGCGGGCGCCCTTCGCGTTGCGATACGACACGGGCGATCCGCCGCGCAGGATTTCGCCCGAGTCGGCCGCGAGCCGCCCTGCGGCGATCGATACGAGCGTGGATTTCCCCGCGCCGTTCTCGCCGAGGAGGGCGTGGATCTCGCCGGGAAAAACGACGAGATCTGCTTCGAAAAGAGCCTGGGTTTCGCCGAAGCGCTTCGAGATACGGCGAAGTTCGAGTGGGGGAAACGAAGATGAAGATTCCTCATTTCTCTCTCTCAGAAATTCCCCCGTGGGACGGCGAGGGTGCCGGAGCGGATCTTCTCTCCCGCCGTTTTCGCCTCCTCGACGACGGCCGGCGGCACGCGCGCGAGCGCGGCGGGATTCCACACGAACGAGATCACGCCGCTCGAAAGGCCGTAGCGCAGCGGCTGGCCGTCGAACGTCGCGTCCTTCACGCGGCGCGCGGTCTCGACGAAGGCGCGTGGCATGTCGATGACGGCCGAGGCGAGGACGGCCGGCGAGAGCGCGTTCTGGTCCTTGTTCGTGCCGAACGCCCAGATCGCGCGTTCCTCGGCGCCCTTGAAGACGCCGAGCGCCGCGGCGTCCGCGTTCTGGAAGAGGAAGTCGCAGCCCTGATCCGCGAGCGCGAGCGCCGCCGCCTTCGCACCTGCGACGTCCTCGAACGACCCCGTGAAGACGGGCTGCGCGGTTCCGCCCGGATGTCCCGCCAAAAAGCCCGCCTCGTAAGCGAGGAAGGTGGACTTGATCGACGGAAGCTCCACGCCGCCGACCATGCCCGCCTTGCCGGTCTTCGTCATTCGGCCCGCAACGAGGCCGCACAGATACGCCGCCTGCTCCAGCTCGAAGACGATGGGCGCGAGGTTCGGCCCCGTCCGCGAGCCGGATGTCGTCACGAAGATCGTCTTCGGATATTCCTTCGCCACGTGCGCCGCGGCGTCCTGGAACTCGAAGCCGTGGCCGAACACGAGTCGCGTGTCCTTCGCCGCGTAGGCGCGAAACTGCTCCTCGAATTCCGAGGGCGACTTCACCTGCACGTACGAGATGGACGCGTCCAGGTCCTTCTCGATCGCCTTGAGACCGTCGTAAGCGCCCGCGTTCCAGCCGGCGTCCGAGATGGGTCCGGGCGTCAGGAGCGCGACGCTGAAGCGGACGGGCCGGGCGGGCGTTTCGCCCCTGCCGCAGGAGACGAGGACGAGAGCGGCGACGGTGAGGAGGACCGGAGTCCGAGGCTTCATGTTTCGATTATGGGGTCGAGACCTATCATCGAAAGGTGACGCCCAACCTCGACGCCGCGGCCCGCGAGCGCATCCTCGACTTCGTCCGGCCGCTCTCCGTCGGGATCGACGGCGTCACGAACTTCGGATTCGTAAAACGGCGGCTCGCGATCGTCGGGAGGCTCAGGGAATCGGCGCTCCCGGGCGAAAGAGAAGCCGCTGCGGATGACGGCCGGTTGTTCCTTCTTACGGCGTTCGCGGGCCTTCCGTCGCGCCGCATCGATCCCGAGGGCCGGGCCGGTTTGCTCCTGAAATCCGCCGGCATTCCCTTCGAAGAAATGCGAATCCTCGTCTCGTCCCTCCGCCGCTACGAGAACGATCCGCGCTCCGCGGAGGAGGAGCTCGTCCACGACGCCGTGCTCCTCGAGTCCGTCGGCGCATACGGAGTCACGCAGCTTCTCGTCGCCGGCGCGCGCGAGCGCATGACGCTCGCCGAAATGGCGCAGGAGATCGTGGAGAAGATGGCGTCGGCCCGCTTCGCCACCCCGGCCGGCAGGCGCCTCGCGGCCGATCGCGTCGCCTTCGCGACCCTGTTCGCGCGGAAGCTCGCCGAGGAGGCAGGGGAGTTCGAGGCCGCGCCTTCGCCCGGCTAGACGATCGAGCGGCCCGCGTCCACGGCGACGATCTGACCGGTCATCGAGCGGTTTTCGAGCACGGCGATGGCCATCGCGGTGAGGTCCGCGACGTCGACTTTGCGCGCGAGAGGCGTCTTCGCGACGAGGGCGGCGATCGCCTCCGCGCTCATGTCCGCCGGAGGCATGACGACTCCCGGGGCGATCGCGTTCACCCGTACCTCCGGGCCGAGCGCGACGGCGAGGTTGCGCACGAGAGCGTTGATCGCCGCCTTGGCGGCCGCATGCGGGACGTGCGAGGGCCAGACCTGCGTCGCGGCGACGTCGGAAATGAAGAGGATCGATCCCTGCGAGGCGCGGAGCGCCGGCGCCGCCGCCTGCGCGAGGAAGAACGCGGCGCGGGGGCCGGCGCGAAAGATCGCCTCCCAATCGGCAAGAGACACGGAAGAGAACGGCTTCGGGATCCACGGCGACGCGGCATGGACGAGGGCGTCCAGCCGCCGGGGAGAGGAAGAAGGGAAAAGAGACGAAGAGAAGATTTCTTCGAAGAGTTTGAAGGGCGCGTCGTCCGCGGCGAAATCGGCCCGGAACGCTTCGGCACGTGCCCTCTCTTCCTTTCTGAGAAAATCGACGGCGCGGTCCGCCGCTTCCGGGTCACTTCTGTAGGAGAGGGCGACCGAATAGCCGCTCCTTGCCAGCGCCTTCGCGAACTCGAAGCCGAGCCGCTTCGCCCCGCCCGTGACGAGGGCGACCTTCGCGGCGTTCTTCGCGTCGCTCACGGCGTCACGGCCTCGGGCCCCGGCGGGACGGCCGTGGCGGCTTCGTCCATGAGCTGGTTCGTTTCCGCCATCGCCACGACCTCGCGGCCGAAGGCAACGACGTGCAGGAGCACGCAGAGGGCCGCGGCGACGAGGTGCAGAGAGGCAGGCGTCTTGCCGGTGTGCGCGGTCACGCCGAGGAGGCCCGTGGCTAAAGCGGACAGCGGAGCGAAGGTGCAGAGGGCCGAGGTCCTCAGCTTGAAGCCGCGCACGCGGGCCAGGATGAAGTCGCGCCCAGCCGCATCGGAGCGCTTCGACGCGGCCTCCTTGAGGAGCTTTCCCGTGCCGATGAAGAAAAAGAGGACCATCGACTGCGTGAAGAGGGAGAAGAGCACCGTCGGAATCGCGACCGCGATGTGGCGCGCGGCGGTGATCGAGCCACCGAGCGCGTGCGAGAGGGCCCAACCGGACGCCGCCGACAAGGCGAGCCCCACGAGCGTGAAAACGGACAAGAGTGTGAGCGCCAACGCCACGGGCTTCCACTATAATCCGTCCGGTTTGCGCACAGAACGCCGGGAGGCTGCTTTATGACGCCACGGACGCTCGTCGACATTTTCCGGAATCTCGCGGACACGCCGAAACCCGATCTGCTTCTTTCCAAGCAGGGCGGGAAATGGATTCCCATCAGTACGGCCGAGTTCATGGACCGGGTCAAGGCCCTTTCGTCGGCGCTCGAAGGCCTCGGCGTGAAGCAGGGCGGCAGGGTGGCGCTTCTGTCGGAGAACCGGCCCGAGTGGCCGATCGTGGACTTCGCCTGCCAGTGCTATGGCGCCGTGCTCGTGCCGATCTTCCCCACGATGGTCGCCGATCAGGCGGCATACCTCCTCAAGGACTCCGGAGCGACCGTGGCGTTCGCGTCGACGCCCGACCAGGCGGGGAAGATCCTCGCCGCGCAACAGGCGTCTCCCGAAGTGAAGCAGACGCTGAAGCACGTGATCGTCTTCGAAGCCTTGTCGCTGCCCGGCACGACCCCGTACGTCAGCGTCTTCGAGAAGGGCCGCGCCGCGTACGCGGCCGACCCGTCCGCGTTCGAGAAGCGCGCCGACGCGCGCATGCCCTCCGACCTTGCGACGTTCATCTATACGTCGGGGACGACGGGCGAGCCCAAGGGCGCGATGCTCACGCAGTCGAACTTCGTCTCGAACGTCGTGGCCGGCTGCTCGATCCTTCCCCTCGACTCGTCGGCCGTCGCGCTCTCGTTCCTCCCGCTCGCGCACGTCTTCGAGCGGATGCTCGAGTACTGCTACTACCACCGGTCCGTCACGATCGCGTACGCCGAGTCCATCGACAAGCTGCGCGACAACCTCTCGGAGGTGAACCCGCACCTCTTCGGCGCGGTCCCTCGCGTCTACGAGAAGGTCTACGGACGCGTGCAGGAGAACCTCTCGAAGTCCTCGCCCGCCAAGCGGAAGCTCTTCGAGAAGGCGATCGAGGTCGGAAAGAAGGTCACCCAGCTGCGCGCGAAGAAGAAGACGCCGGGCTTCGCGCTCGCGCTCCAGCACTTCATCTACGAGCGGCTCGTGTACCGCAAGGTGAGCGCGGCGCTCGGCTCGCGGTTCCGGTTCGCGATCTCCGGCGGCGCGCCCCTCGCGAGAGAGCTGGCGGAGTTCTTCTGGGCGGTCGGCGTCAGGGTTTACGAGGGCTACGGCCTCACGGAGACGAGCCCGGTCATCGCCGTCGCCTGCCCGTCCGCGTGGCGGCTCGGCACGGTGGGGAAGATCCTGCCCGGCGTCGAGTGCCGCATCGCGCCGGACGGGGAGATCCTGACGCGCGGCCCGCACGTCATGAAGGGCTATTTCGGGAAGCCGAAGGAGACCGCCGACGCGATCGACGCGAACGGCTGGTTTCACACGGGGGACATCGGCCGCATCGACGAGGACGGCTTCCTGATGATCACGGACCGCAAGAAGGAGATCCTCGTCAACTCCAACGGCAAGAACGTCGCCCCCGCGCCGATCGAGGGATTCCTCAAGGGCCATCCCTTCGTCTCGCTCCCGGTCCTCATCGGCGACCGCCGGAAATACCTGTCGTGTCTCTTCGTGCCGAACTTCGAGAAGCTCGCGGGCTGGGCGAAAGAAAATGGCCTCGGCAGCCTTTCCATGGAAGACCTCGTGAAGGAGCCGCGGGTCGTCGCGATCTTCCAGAGCGCGATCGACGGGTGGAACACGGGCAAGCCGCACGAAATGCTCATCAACCGCTTCGCGATCCTGCCCCGCGACCTCACGATCGAGAGCGGCGAGCTCACGCCGACGCTCAAGGTGAAGCGCCGCATCGTGGATCAGCATTTCAAGCACCTGATCGATGGAATGTACGGGGGAGCGGGAGCGTAGGACCCAAAGGCGCGGGAGTCCGGGCCGGAGCGCATGCGCGTCGTCGTCGCCCTCGGGGGGAATGCGCTGCTTCGCCGCGGCGAACCGATGACGGCCGAGCACCAGCGCGCGAACGTGCGGCGGGCAGCGGTGGCGCTCGCGCCCGTCGCGAGGGAGCACGAGCTCGTCATCTCGCACGGGAACGGCCCGCAGGTGGGCCTCCTCGCCCTGCAGGCCGAAGCCGGGAGCGATGCGGCGCACTTCCCACTCGACGTCCTCGGCGCCCAGACTGAAGGAATGATCGGCTACATGATCGAGCAGGAGCTCGGGAATCTCCTGCCGTTCGAGGTCCCGTTCGCGACCCTCCTGACGATGGTCGAGGTGGATCCGGCCGACCCGGCCTTCTCGAGGCCCGACAAGCCGATCGGCCCGCTCTACGGTGAAGAAGAGGCGCACCGCCTCGCGAAAGAGCGTGGCTGGACCGTGGCGCGGGACGGTCCGGCGTGGCGGCGCGTCGTGGCCTCGCCTCTGCCGAAGCGCATCTTCGAGCTCCGCCCCGTGCGCTGGCTCCTCGAGAAAGGGACGATCGTGATCTGCGGGGGAGGGGGCGGGATTCCGACCGTGTACGGCGAGGACGGGAAGCTGCGAGGCGTCGAGGCCGTGATCGACAAGGACCGCGTGGCGTCGCTTCTCGCTCAGCAGATCGAGGCCGACGCCTTCATCATGGCCACCGACGTTTCGGCCGTGGTCGCGGGATGGGGGACGAAGGACGCCCGCCCCATACGCCGGGCGTCGCCCGCCTCGCTTTCGCGCTTCGACTTCACGGCGGGTTCGATGGGGCCGAAGGTCGAGGCGGCGCGGGACTTCGCGGAGCGAACCGGAAAGACGGCCGCGATCGGCGCGCTCGAGGACATCCCATGCATGCTCCGCGGCGAGGCGGGCACCCTCATCTCGAACGACGTCGCCACGCTCGAGTGGGCGCCGTCGCAGGAGACACTCTTTCAGGAATGACTGCCCCGGGGGGTCAACGGGCCTCTCGTTCACGCCTCCCAGCGCCACTCCCTCACCTCGGGCAGGTCCTCGCCGGTCCGGCGCACCCAGCGGCCATGCTCCTCGCGCTTCGCGACGAGGCGCTCGCGCACCCCGGCCGCTCTCTCGCGCAGACCCGGGACACGATCGATGACGTCGATCGCGAGCCGGAATCGGTCGAGGTCGTTCAGGACGCACATGTCGAAGGGCGTCGTCGTGGTGCCCTCCTCCTTGTAGCCGCGCACGTGGATGTTGTCGTGGTTGGTGCGCCGATAGGTGAGCCGGTGAATGAGCGTCGGGTAGCCGTGGAACGCGAAGAGGACCTGCTTGTCCGTCGTAAAGAGCGCGTCGAATTCTTCGTCCGACAGCCCGTGCGGGTGTTCGCTCGCGGGCTGGAGGCGCATGAGGTCGAGGACGTTCACGACGCGGATCCGAAGGTCCGGAATCTCCTTCCTGAGGAGGGACACGGCCGCGAGAGTCTCGAGCGTCGGGACGTCGCCCGCGCAGGCCATGACGACGTCGGGGTCCCGGCCGCCGTCGTGGCTCGCCCACCCCCAGACACCGATGCCTTGGGCGGCGTGGCGGCACGCGGCTTCGGCGTCGAGCCACTGGGCTTCGGGCTGCTTGCCCGCGACGATCACGTTCACGTAGTGGCGGCTTCTCAGACAGTGGTCGGTCACCGAGAGAAGCGTGTTCGCGTCCGGCGGAAGGTAGACCCGGATGATCTCGGCCTTCTTGTTCACGACGTGGTCGAGGAAGCCGGGATCCTGGTGCGAGAAGCCGTTGTGGTCCTGCCGCCAGACGTGCGACGAGAGCAGGATGTTGAGCGAGGCGATGGGTTTGCGCCACGCCACCCGCCGCGACGTCTTCAGCCATTTCGCATGCTGGTTGAACATCGAGTCGACGATGTGGATGAACGCCTCGTAGCACGAGAAGAAGCCATGGCGGCCCGTGAGGAGGTAGCCCTCGAGCCAGCCTTCGCACTGATGTTCGGAAAGCATCTCCAGGACGCGTCCGTCGGGCCCGACGTGGTCGTCGGTCGGCAGGAGCTCCGCGACCGACAGGCGATCGGTCACGTCGAAGACGGAGTCCCAGCGGTTCGACGTGGTCTCGTCGGGCGAGAAAATCCGGAAGTTGCGCGCGTGGGCGTTTCGCGTGAGGACCTCCTTGAGGAATAGGCCCTGCACGCGGGTCGCCTCCGCGTCGGTCGCGCCCGGCTTCGGGACGTCCACCGCGAACGCCCGGAAGTCGGGGAGCGCGAGGTCGACGAGGAGCGCTCCGCCGTTCGCATGCGGATTCGCTCCCATCCGCTTTTCTCCCTTCGGCGCGAGTGCGAAGAGCTCCGGCCGAAGACGGCCGCGCTCGTCGAAGAGCTCCCCGGGCCGGTAGCTCCGCATCCAGTCCTCGAGGAGCCGCAGGTGCTCGGGGTTCTCGCGGACCTTGTCGAGCGGCACCTGGTGCGCCCGCCACGTCCCCTCGACGGGCTTGCCGTCCACCGTCTTCGGACCCGTCCATCCCTTCGGCGAGACGAGGACGATCATGGGCCAGCGCGGCCGCTCGGCCTTCCCCGACGCGCGCGCACGCGTCTGGACGTCCCGGATGGCGTCGAGCGCCCGGTCGAGTGTGTCCGCCATCAGCCGGTGCATCGTCTGCGGGTCGCCGCCTTCGACGAAGAGGGGGTCCCAGCCGCAGCCGCGCATCAGCTCGGCGAGCTCGCCGCGGGGGATCCGCGCGAGGACGGTCGGGCCCGCGATCTTGTAGCCGTTCAGGTGGAGGATGGGAAGAACCGCGCCGTCGTGTACCGGGTTCAGGAACTTGTTCGAGTGCCAGCTCGTTGCGAGCGGGCCAGTCTCCGCCTCCCCGTCGCCGACGACGCATGCGACGAGGAGCTCGGGGTTGTCGAACGCGGCTCCGAACGCGTGAGAGAGGGAGTATCCCAGCTCGCCCCCCTCGTGGATGGACCCGGGCGTCTCCGGTGCGACGTGGCTCGGCACGCCGCCGGGGAAGGAGAACTGCCTGAAGAGCCGGCGAATTCCCTCCTCGTCCTGGGAAACGTGCGGGTAGACCTCGCTGTACGTACCCTCGAGGTATGTGTTCGCGACGAGCCCGGGCCCGCCGTGGCCGGGGCCCGTTACGTAGAGCACCGAGAGGTCGCGCTCGACGATCGCGCGGTTGAGGTGGACGTAGACGAAGTTCAGGCCCGGCGTCGTGCCCCAGTGCCCGAGGAGTCGCGGCTTGACGTGCTCGAGGACGAGCGGCGACTTCAGGAGCGGGTTGTCCATGAGGTAGATTTGGCCGACGGAGAGGTAGTTCGCGGCGCGCCAGTACGCGTCCATCTTCGAGAGGAGGTCTTCAGGCGGGCTCATGGAACGGGATTCTCCTTGTGAAGCGTGGCGAGCGTGTGGCGGCCGATGACGTGCTCCTCGTCCGTGGGAATGACGAACGTCGAGACGCGCGCCCCCGACGCGCCGATTCGAATGTCGTTCCGGCGGTTCGCCTCCTCGTCGAGGGCCACGCCGAGGAAGGAAAGCCCATCCGCGATGCGCCGCCGCGTCTCCGGCTGATTCTCCCCGATCCCCGCCGTGAAGACGAGGCCGTCCAGACCTCCAAGGGCGGCTGCCATCGCAGCGACCTGCTTGACGGCCGTGTAGACGAAGACGTCGACGGCGAGCCGGGCGGACGGCGTTCTGGCGGCGAGAATCTCGCGCAGGTCGGCGCTCTTCTCCGAGAGCGCGAGCAGGCCCGACTCCTTCCAGAGGAGGCGCGCGATCCGCTCCCTGTCCCAGCCGCGGTCGAGGAGCCAGAGGACGACGCCGGCGTCGAGGGAGCCGGGGCGCGTCGACATGACGAGACCGTCGAGCGCCGTGAACGTCATCGTGGAGTCCACGCTTTTCCCGTCCAGGAGGGCGCAGAGACTCGCGCCGTTGCCGAGATGGGCGGCGACGACGCGTCCCTTCGCGACCTCGGGATCGAGTTCCGAGAGGCGGCGCGCGACGTACTCGTACGACAGGCCGTGGAATCCGTAACGGCGGACGCCGGCCTCGCGGAGCATGCGGGGCAGGGCCACGACGTCGGCGACGTCCGGGTGGCCGCGGTGGAACGACGTGTCGAAGCAGGCCACGTGAAGCGCCGATGGATAGCGGGCGCGGGCGGCGCGGAGGGCGCCGAGGCTCCGGGGCTGGTGAAGCGGGTCGAGGGGGACGAGTCCTTCGAGCGCCGCGAGGACGCGATCGTCGACGGGTGTCGGCCCGAGGAAATCCGCGCCGCCGTGGACGATCCGGTGGCCGACGGCGGACGGGCTCCCGCCCTCCAGATGTCGCTCGAGGAGCTCCGCGACGGGGTCGATGTCATTGCCGTCGACCTTGCCTCTCATGAGAGCGGTCAACGTGCCGTCGCCATCGGCCCGGTAGGCGGCGTACTTCAGCGTGGAGGAGCCGGCGTTCAGGACGAGTACGGGGGCGCCCACCCGCGGATTATGGGTGAAGCCGTACAACCCGGACGTGGACGAAGGCTGAGCCTCCAACCGCATTGCGCGACGCGGTCAGGCCTCCCGCCCGGCGGGGACGGGCTCGACGGCCCCGAGAAGCGACCGGGCCTCCTCGAGCGGCGCGTCGTCCCGGATCGAATCGAGGGGAAAGCGGGCGAAGCGCGCGGCGGCGTGCCGGAGAGGGTGTCCATCGGGCAGGCGCGAGGCCTCCGCAACGAGGAGAGCGGCCTCGAGGGCGTGGCCCACCGTCAGGGCGAATCGCCGCGCGCCGGCCTCGAGCACCGTCGTATCCGGGACGCGGGAGAGCCAGGCCGCGGCGTGCCGGACGGCCTTCGAGGCGCTCCGGGCCTCGGAACCGAGCGGTCCCCCGGCTCCCGCGAGGCATCGTGAGACCTCGCGCTCGACGGGAGCGAGCCCTCCGACCTTCGTGAGCGCCCGAAGGAGGTCGAGGGCGAGGACGTTCGTCGTCCCCTCCCAGAGTGGCAGGACCTGAGCGTCTCTGAGAAGTCGTGGAAGACCTGTGTCCTCGATGTATCCGGCCCCGCCGAACGCCTCGAGGGCCTCGCTCGCGACGAGAATGGCCTGCTTTCCCGTCGTCAGCTTTGCGATCGGCGTCAGGAGCCGCAGGAGCCCGTCCTCTCCCTCCGAAAGAGCATCGTTCTCCTCCCGCCCGAGGAGCTCGACGACCCGGAACGTGAGGAGGAACGCCCCGGCATAGAGCGCCTCGAGGTCTGCGAGAGTCTCTCGGTGGAGCGGCTTTTCGGAGAGCGGCGCGCCGAAGGCGACCCGCTTCGCCGCGTAGTCGCGGGCGAGGTCGAGGGCCCGTCTCATCCCGGAAACCGCGGCGACCGCGTTCCAGGTCCGCGTCGTGTTAAGCATCGTCGTGATGTTCTTGACGCCGTTCGAAAGGCCTTTCACGGGGACCGCCCGGGCCCCGACGAGGTCGAGCTCCGCGGTCGGCAGCATCCGGGTTCCGAGCTTGTCCTTCAGCCGGTGGATGACGAGGCCGTTCGGGTCGCCCGCCTCATCGCGGGTCTCGAGATAGAAGAGGGCGAGGCCCTTCCCGCCCGGCGGGTTCCCCTCGGGACGCGCCAGCGTCATGGCCATCTCCGAGGTCGTCGCCGACGTGAACCACTTGGTTCCGTAGAGCCGCCAGGTGTCGCCCTCGAGCCGGGCCACGGTTTCGCTCGCGCCCGCATCGGACCCCCCGATCCGCTCGGTCATCCACTGGCCCGAAGTCCAGGCGCGGGCGGGGTCGCGCGCGGTCAGACGCGGCAGCGCACGGGCGGCGAGGTCGGCGTTTCCGGAGACGAAGAGGGTCTTTGCCGCGCCGTCGGTCATCGCGAGTGGGCAGGAGGTGACGCCCGAAGAGGGCTCGAAGAGGTGGACGAGCGCAAACTGATGGAGGCGCGAGAAGGGGCCGTGCCGCCGTTCGTATGGAAGGGCGACGAGGCCCTTCTCGGCCGAGATCCGGAGCGTCTCCTTCCAGAGGCGCGTTAGCTCGATCCGGTCGATGCGGCGTCCCCAGGGGTCCCACGAGGTCAGAACGGGGACCGACGCCTCGTCCTCCCGGAGAAGGTCGTGGAGCGGCCCGCCCGAGAGGGCCCCCATCTCCCGGAGAGAAGGCTCGATCTCCCGGAAGACCTTGGCCGGGAGGTGGTTTTCGAGGAAGGCGCGGAGAACGACGTCGCCCTCGAACGTGTTGCCGAGCGCCGGGGGAGCCTGGATGAAGGACATGGTGTTATCTACGTTATCCCACTTGCCTCAACGCATTCGTGATTCTAGTGGACGCCGCGCGGCCGGCGGGTGCTGCCGGGCGATTCCGAAGTCGAGGAGCTTGGCGCGCCCCTTGACACGGGCGCGGGCGCGGCCTAGGCTACTGAGTGATGGCTCATTCAGTGGGTCGCGACGCGCTTTCCGAGGCGGTTCTCGCGGCCGCCGGCGAGGAGCGCGCTCCCGCCGGCGCCGACCCCGAGAAGCGCCGGCGCATCCTCGAAGCAGCCGTCCGGACGTTCGGCCGGCGGGGGTTCCACGAGGCCCGCATCGCCGAGATCGCGGCCGCGGCGAAGGTGGCCGAGGGCACGGTCTACCTCTATTTTCGCAACAAGGAAGACCTCCTCGGCGTCGTGTTCGACGAGTCGATGGACGGCGTCCTCGAGAAAGGCCGTGCTCTGGCGCGTTCGAAAGCTCCGGCCGGCGAGCGGCTCACGGCGCTCGTGGACCTCCATCTCCAGTTCATCGGCTCGGACCGCGACCTCGCGTCGGTGTTCCAGATCGAGCTGCGGCGAAGCGCCCGGCTCGTCGAACGCTTCTCTCGCAGCAAGCTCGTCGAGTATTTCCACCTCCTCGGCGACGTCCTGCGCGACGGCATCGCGGGCGGCGAGTTCCGCCGCGGCCTCGACCCCCGTCTCGCCGTGCGCATTCTCTTCGGCGCTGCGGACGAAATCCTCTCGGAGTGGCTGCTGTCTGGGGAGAAGAAGCCGATCGCGGACGCACGTCAGTTGGTGGGGACCCTCCTCGCCGGGTTTTCACAGGTGCCTTCGAAGGGGAAGAAGTCCAGGAGAAACAAATGACCCGAGCCGCATTCGTCGTTCACGGAGCCCGCACGCCCTTCGCGCGCGCCGGCACCGACTTCACCGGTGTCTCCGCCGTCGACCTCGGCCGCACGGCCGCCGTTGAGGCGATGGCTCGCGCGGGTGTCGAGCCCGCCGCGATCGACCAGGCCATCTTCGGCAACATCGCGACGCCGGTCGACGCCTCGAACATCGCGCGCATCATCGCGCTCCGCGCCGGCGTCCCGAAGGAGAAACCCGCGCACTCGGTCTCCCGCAACTGCGCCTCGGGGGTCGAGTCCGTCGTGGAGGCCGCGCGCCTCATTGCGACGGGCGAAGCGGACGTCGTCCTCGCGGGCGGCGTCGAGAACATGACGCAGATCCCGTTCCTCTACCGCGACGGCGTCAAGGAAGTCTTCGCGAAGGCCGGCATGTCCAAGACCACGGGTCAGAGGGTGTCGGCGTTCTCGAAGATGCCGTGGAAGGACCTTTTCAATCCCGTGATCGGCCTCAAGGAGGGACTGACGGACCCCGTGTGCGACCTCGGCATGGGCGACACGGCCGAGATCCTCGCGAAAGAGGGCCACCTCACGCGCGTGGCGCAGGACACGTTCGCACTGCGCTCACACCACCGGGCCACGGCGGCCCGCGCGAAGCTGGCCGAGGAGATCGTCCCCGTGCCCGTCCCGCCGGACTACGACCGCGTTCTCACGCTCGATAACGGCGTGCGCGAGAACCAGACGATGGAAGCTCTCGCGAAGCTCCGGCCCTTCTTCGACCGGAAATTCGGGACGGTCACGGCGGGCAACTCCTCGCAGATCACGGATGGCGGCGCAGCCGTCGTCGTCGCCTCCGAGGAGTACGTCACGAAGCATGCCTTGAGGCCCCTCGGCCGTATCTCCGGCTGGGGCTTCGCCGGCCTCGAGCCCGAGCGCATGGGCCTCGGGCCGTCGCACTCGACGCCGATCGCTTTGAAGAAGGCCGGCCTCTCGATGAAGGACGTGGGTCTCGTCGAGATCAACGAGGCGTTCGCGGCCCAGGTCCTCGCGAATCTCGACGCGTTCGCGAGGTCTCCCGAGCTCGGAGAGATCGCGGACGACATCCTCAACGTAAACGGCGGCGCGATCGCCCTCGGGCATCCGGTCGGGTGCTCGGGTACGCGCCTCATCCTGACGCTCCTTCTCGAGATGCGCCGCCGCAAGGTCGCGCACGGCCTCGCGACGCTCTGCGTCGGGGGCGGGCAGGGCGCATCGATCCTCCTGGAGGCGGTCTGATGTCCACGCTCGTCGATGAAACGGTTCCGGCCACGGCTCCTTTCGACTCGCTCTCACCCTTCCGGCTCACGGTCGAACCGGATGGCCTCGCCCTTCTCGTCTTCGACACGCCAGGCGAGAAGGTGAACAAGTTCTCGACGCCCGTCATGAAGGAGTTCGAGCGCGTCGTCGACGGCCTCGCCACGCGTAGAGACGTGAAAGCGCTCCTGCTTCTCTCGGCCAAGCCGGGAGTCTTCATCGCCGGCGCGGACGTGAACGAGATCGCAAAGGCCGGCCGGAACGCAGATCCCGAGATGATCCGGGGCGGGCACCGGACGTTCAACAAGCTCGCGAATCTGCCGTTTCCCACGGTCGCCGCGATCGGCGGCGCATGCGTGGGCGGCGGCTGCGAGACCGCTCTGTCGATGGACTGGCGGCTCGCATCCGACTCGCCGAAGACTCAGATCGGCCTTCCGGAGATCAAGCTCGGCATCCTGCCGGCGTGGGGCGGCACGACGCGCCTCCCACGCATGATCGGCCTCGCGAACGCCCTCGATGTCATCCTCGCCGGGAAGGTCCTCGACGCGAAGCGCGCAAAGCGGATCGGCCTCGTGGATGAGGTCGTCCCGCAGGCGATCCTCGAGGATTGGGCGAAGGCGTTCGCCCGCGGGAAGTTCGGCACGAAAAAGCGCTCGAATGCGGGTCCGGGCGGCGCGCCGGCGCGCGTCCACGAGCCGAAGCTCGTTGAGAAATTCCTCGAGGGGCCCGGCAAAGGCATCGTCTTCTCGAAAGCGCGCCAGTCGGTCCTGAAAGAGACGAAGGGCCAGTATCCGGCGCCGCTCGCTGCGCTCGCCGTCGTCGAGAAAGGGTTCGGCGGAGATTTCGCGAAGGCGCTCGAATTTGAGGTCGAAGGCGTCGGATCGCTCATCGGCACGCCGGTCATGCGGAGCCTCATGGGCCTCTTTTTCCGGATGGAAGAGGTCAAGAAGGAAACGGGGGTCGAAGGTCTCGGGGCGCCGGGCGCCGGAGTCAAACCGCGGAAGATCGCGCGCGTGGGCGTCCTCGGCGCCGGCGTCATGGGAGGCGGCATCGCCCAGCTCGCGGCCGACAAGGGCTATCCGACGCGCATGAAGGACATCAAGCCCGAGGCGCTCGCGCTGGGATATGCGCAGGCGGCTCGCATTTGGAAAGACAAGCTCAAGAAGCGCCGGATGACCCGCGCCGATTTCGCGAGAAAGATGGCGCTCCTCGGCGGGTCGCTCGAGTACGCGGGCTTCGAGGGCTGCGACATCACGATCGAGGCGGTGCTCGAGAAGATGGCCGTCAAGCAGGCGGTCCTCGCGGACTGGGAGCGCGTCGTGCCCGCGAAGGCCATCTTCGCCTCCAACACCTCGACGCTTCCGATCACCGAGATCGCCTCGAAGGCGGCGCACCCCGAGCGCGTCGTGGGGATGCACTTCTTCAACCCCGTGCACAAGATGCCTCTCGTCGAGGTCATCTACGGCGTGAAGACCGACCCCGAGGTGACGGCAACGGTCTTCGACTTCGCGAAAAAGCTGGGGAAGACGCCGGTCGTCGTGAAGGACTCGCCCGGCTTCCTCGTGAACCGCATCCTCAGCCCCTACATCGGCGAGGCGGCGCGGCTTCTTCTCGAAGGCAATTCGATGGAGTCCATCGACAAGGCGATGCGCACGTTCGGAATGCCGGTAGGGCCGATCGAGCTCCTCGACGACGTCGGCATCGACGTCGCCGCAAAGGCCGGCGGGACGATGGCGGCCGCCTTCCCGGCGCGCATGCCCGCGGATCGGGCTCTCGAAAAGCTCGTCGAGGCCGGCCGCCTCGGCCGGAAGGCGAAGAAGGGCTTCTACCTTTACGAGGCCGACAAACGCCGCGGCCCCGACGCGAGCGTTTACGGCGTTCTCGGCCTCTCGTCCCCTTCGAAGAGTCTTCCCTCTTCGGAGGCCGAAAAGCGTCTGATCCTCCCGATGGTCAACGAGGCCGCGTTCTGCCTCACGGACGGTATCGTCGCGAGCCCCGCGAAGCTCGACCTCGCGATGATCTTCGGCACCGGCTTTCCGCCGTTCCGCGGCGGCCTGTGCGCGTACGCGGATTCCGTGGGCGCGAAGGAGGTCGTCGAGGGTCTCCAGAAGCTCGCCGCCGAGAAGGGCCCGCGCTTCAACCCCGCCCCGCGCCTCGTCGAGATGGCGAAAACAGGAAAGAGATTTTTCTAAAACAGTCTGTCAGGAGCCGAGATGTCCACAGTCAAAGAAGAGACGAAGCCCGAGACCACCGTCGAAGTCGAATCCTTCCTGAAAACGCTGTTTCAGGGCCACATCGCGGAGGACCTCGTCTTTCCGTTCCCCGAGATCCCGCAGGACGTGAAGGAGACCGTGGAGGCGTTCGCGGGCGCCTACGCGGAGTTCGACGCGGCCCATCTCGACTCCGAGAAGATGGACGCGGCGCACTTCTTCCCGCGCGAGGCCGTGAAGGCCATGGGCGAGCTGGGCGTCCTCGGCATGACGATTCCCGAGGAATACGGCGGCAGCGGCTTCTCGTCGGCGGCGTACTGCCGGATGACGGAGACGATCGCGCCGCTCGATGCCTCGGCCGCCATCGTCGTCGGGGCGCACCTGTCCATCGGCTGCAAGCCCATCGTCCTTTTCGGGAACGAGGCGCAGAAGAAGAAGTGGCTGCCCTCTCTCGCGAGCGGAAAGCTGGTCGCGGCCTTCTGCCTCACCGAGCCAGAGGCCGGCTCGGACGCGGGCTCGCTCAAGACGACCGCCGTCTTCGACCCCGCCACGAACGAGTACGTTCTGAACGGCACGAAGCAATGGATCAGCAACGGCGGCTTCGCCCGCTTCTTCTCGGTGTTCGCCCGTATTCCCTCCGACACCCCCGAGAGGGAAAAGCACAAGGAGATCTCCTGCTTCGCCGTCATCGCGAACGAGGACGGCACCCTGCCCGGCCTTTCGCGCGGCGCCGAGGAGAAGAAGCTCGGCCTCTGCGCCTCCTCGACCTGTCAGATCATCTTCGAGAACTGCCGCGTCCCCGCCGCGAACCTCATCGGCGAGAGGGGCCACGGCTTCAAGATCGCCCTCGAGACGCTCAACACGGGCCGCACGTCGCTCGGCGCCGGCTCGGTCGGCGGCTCGAAGATGATGCTCAAGCTCGCGGTCGACCACGCGACGCAGCGCAGGCAGTTCAAGACCCGCATCGCCGACTTCGAGATGATCCGCCACAAAATCACGCGCATGGCGGCGACGACGTACGCCCTGGAGTCGATGGTCTACCTGACGGCCGGGCTCGTGGACAACGGCATGGGCGACTACTCGCTCGAGGGGGCGTGCTGCAAGGTGTTCGGTACCGAGGTGCTCTGGCAGAACATCAACGACGGCCTTCAGATCGCCGGCGGCAACGGATTCATGAACGAATACCCGTACGGCCGCGCGCTTCGTGACAGCCGCATCAACATGATCTTCGAGGGTACGAACGAAATCCTGCGGCTCCTCCTCGCCCTCTCGGGCATGAAGGAGCTCGGCGATTCGTTGAAGGAGGTCCAGAGCGCGTTGAAGAGCCCGCTCGCGCAGCGCGGCATCCTCACCGAGTACGCCCACAAACGCCTCAAGGGCGTCATCACGCACGACAAGCTCACGAAGGTGCATCCGTTCCTCGCGCCCGAGGCGGACCAGGTCGGGCGGTACGCCGGGGTCTTCGCGAACGCGTGCGAGACGATCCTGAGAAAGCACGGGAAGAAGGTCGTCGATCGCGAGTACCAGCAGGAGCGCCTCGCCGACGTCCTCATCGACCTCTTTGCCCAGATCGCGACGCTCTCGCGCGTGACGGCTTCGATCGCGAAGAAAGGCGAGGAGAAAGCCGCGGGGGAGATCGAGATCGCGCGCTGGTTCTGCTGCAAGGCCAGGCACCGCATGGTCGCGAACCTCAAGGGTCTCGAGAAGAACCGCGACGCCGAGTGCACCTCGATCAGCGACCGCGTGTACGAGGCGGGCGGCTATCCGTACGACCTCTGGGCTTAGGTTCGTCCTAGGTGCCCTCTTCACCATTCATAGAAACTCTTCCCCTTCCGACTCCCTTTCCCGTCGGCCCCGTGAACGTCCATGTGATCCTGCGCGATCCCGTCACGCTCATCGACAGCGGGCCGCTGACGGAGGAGGCCTGGGACGCGCTCGGAGCGGGCCTGAAGGGGTTCGGCCTCGAGGTCTCCGACGTGAAGCGCGTCCTGCTCACCCACGGCCATCAGGATCATTACGGCCTCGCGGAGAAGGTGGCCGACGCTTCGGGCGCGACGCTGTACGGCGGGAGGCTCGACCGCCGCAATTTCCGGCAAGAGCGCAGCCATGGGCTGCTCCTCGAGGACATGACCCGCGGGGGCTTCGGCCTCCTGCCGCGCCTCGCGGTCGTCGCCTCCGTCACCGCCGTCGACCGCTTCGCGAAGCCGCTCGAGGTGTGGGACGAGCTCTCGGGCGGGGAAACTCTGCCGGGCGACGGCTGGTCCGTCGTCGTGCGATCGACACCCGGGCACACGCCCGGCAGCCTCACGTTCTCGATCCCGGAGGCGGGCGTCGTCTTCACGGGGGACACCGTGCTGAAGGAGATCACGCCGAACGCGGTCGTCGACGAGGACCCCGAGGAGTCCGGCCGCCTTTTTCGCAGCGTCACGCGCTATTTTGAGACGCTCGATGAGCTCGGGAGGACGAGCGGCGATGCGACGCTGCTCACCGGACACGGCGCGCCGGTAAGGGATTGGTCCGCTCACCGCAAGACCCTCGACCGGCGGTACGGCATTCGCGTCGGGCAGATCGAGCGCGAGCTGGCAAAGGGGCCGGCGACGGTGCGCGACCTCGTGGCCGCGATCTTCCCGCATGTGAAGACACTCAACGTTTTCCTCGCCTACAGCGAGATTCTCGGTTTCCTGATGTACCTCGAGGACACCGAGCGCGTCGAGAAAATCGTCTCCGAAACACGCGACCGCTACCGCCTCGTGCCGGCCGCTTTACTTTGATATCCTACGCCGACGGAGGGCTGTCAGATGGCCGATGAAATGAAGGCTTCCACGCCCGTGAGTGCCGGTTCGCCCGCTCCCGATTTCTCGCTTCCGGCTCGCTCGGGCAAGACAATCTCGCTGCATGACTATCGTGGTAGTAAGGACGTTTTGATCTATTTCTACCCGAAAGACGACACTCCCGGATGCACGCGCGAATCGTGCAGCCTGCGCGACTCCTGGGGTGAGCTGCAGGGCGCCGGGATCGAGGTTCTCGGAATCTCGCGCGACGACTCCGCGTCGCACAATGCGTTCGCCGCCAAGTACAACCTGCCGTTCGAGCTCCTGACGGATGCCGATCACGCCGTGCACGAGGCGTATGGCGCATGGGGCCAGAACCCGAATCCCGCGTGGGGAGTCGGTCCGCTGCGCAAGTCGTTCCTCGTGGGCAAGGACGGGCGAATCCGCCAGGTCTTCGACAAGGTCGACACCGAGCACCACGCCGAGCAGGTGCTCAAGGCCGCGGGCGTCGCGGTCGCGCCGAAGCCCGCGCCGGCGCCGAAGCCCGCTGCTCCCGCGACCGCGGCTCCCGCACCGGCTCCGAAGCCAGCGGCTCCGCCGGCCCCGAAGCCGCCAGCCCCTCCCGCTCCAAAGCCAGCGGCTCCGGCGGCCCCGAAGCCGCCAGCCCCGCCGGCTCCGAAGCCAGCGGCTCCGGTGGCCAAGGCTTCTCCGAAGAAAAAGGCGGCGCCCAAGAAGAAAAAGGCCGCCGTGAAAAAGAAGGCCGTGAAGAAGAAAACCGCGAAGAAGTCCTCTCCGAAGAGAAAAGCGGCCAGGAAATCCGCTCCGAAGAGGAGACCGGCGAAGAAGTCCGCCCCGAAGAAGAAGAAGGCCGCGAAGAAGTCTCGCAAGCCGGCGAAGAAGTCGGCGAAGCGAAAGAAACGCTAAAGACGCGCTGAAGCCGCGGCACTGGCAGGACGCGGCATTCGCCGCGTCCTGCTGAGCGGTTTCGAAAGAGCACATGTCCGATCGACTCACGAAACAACAGATGAAGACCGATCAGCTTCAGCACGCGCTGACGGATGCGCGCGACTATGTCGCCACGCACCGGTCCGAGACCACGCGTTGGGCGCTGATCGCGGGGGGCGCGGTCCTTGTCGTCGGCGCCATCTGGGGCGGAATCGTTCTGAGAAACGGCCGTCTCGCCGCGCGGTTTTCTTCCGCGCTGGCGCTGTTCGACGCGCCGCTCGCGTCCGACGCGGCTTCAGCGCCCGGCGCACGCGTCTTCAAGGACGTTGCCGAACGGACCGCGGCGGCGAAATCGGAGCTCGCCTCCCTCGTGAAGGATGCGCCATCTTCCCCGGCCGGCCGCGCCGCGGCGGTCGTCGTGCTTTCGCTCGACGGCCCGAAAGCGGCGACGGGCGCGAACCTCGACGCCGCAAAGGCCTTCGCGAAGTCCGAAAGCGGCACGATCGCGGGCGGAGTCGCGGCGATCGTGGCGATCGACGCCGAGGCGGCGGCGGGCCGCCCGAAGGAAGCTCTCGAGACGGCGAAGAAGTACCTCGAGGCCAGCGACTCGCCAATCTCGAAGGACGTCCTCGTCTTCACGATGGCGCGTCTCTACGAGCAGACGGGACAGAATGTCGAGGCGAAGAGCTTTTACCAGCGTCTCGTGACGGACTTTCCGGATTCCCCTCTCCGGACCGACGCACAGCAGAAGCTCGCAAGCCTGTAACGCGCGTGAATCGTCGCGTCATCGTCATCGTCTGCGATGGCCTCGGCGTCGGGACCGCGCCGGACGCCGCGCTTTTCGGGGACGAGGGCAAGAAGACGCTTCAGCACGTCCTCCGCGACGGCAAGCCGCACCTTCCGAACCTGACGCGCCTCGGCCTTCTGCACACGATGTACGCCGACGCGCCCGCCGGCTTGCCCGCGCCCACGGGCGCTTTCGGCCGTCTCGCCGGGGCCGCCGCTGGGAAGGACACGATGACGGGGCATTGGGAGCTGATGGGGCTCACGCTCGACGTGGCTTTTCCCCTTTATCCCGACGGCTTTCCTCCCGAGGTCGTCGAGCCGTTCGAGAGGGCGATCGAACGGAAGGTGCTGTGGAACAAGCCCGCGTCGGGGACGACGATCCTCGAGCAGCTCGGCGACGAGCACGTGAGGACCTCTCGGCCCATCCTCTACACCTCCGGCGACTCCGTCTTCCAGATCGCCGCGCACGAGGATGTCGTTCCGATCGACACTTTGTACGCGTGGTGCCGGGTGGCGCGCGAGATTCTGAAGCCCCCGCACCAGGTCGGCCGCGTCATCGCCCGGCCCTTCGTGGGGGCGAACGGAAAGTACCAGCGCACGCACCGGCGAAAGGATTTCTCCGTTCCGCCATCCGGCGAGACGCTTCTCGACCGCGCGGCCCTGCACGGCCTGAAGGTGCACGCCCTCGGCAAGATCGAGGACATTTTCTCCGGACGCGGGATCGCGACGGCGGTGCACACCGTTTCGAACCGCGACGGCATCGAGAAGACGATCTCTGCCATCCGCGACCGCCACGACGACTTCGTCTTCACGAACCTCGTCGACTTCGACACGAAGTACGGACACCGCAACGACGTCGTCGGCTACGCGAAGTGCCTCGAGGAGCTCGACTCCTTCATGCCCGGGATGGTGGCCGCTCTTCGTCCGGGCGATCTCCTCATGCTCTCCGCGGACCACGGGGGCGACCCCTGCGACACGTCCACCGACCACACGCGGGAGTACGTCCCGATGGTCGCGGTGGGCCCGGGCGTGACGGGCGGGGCCGACATCGGCACGCGGAAGACGTTCGCCGACCTCGGCGCGACCGCAGCCGAGCATCTCGGCGTTCCGCCGCTGGCCGGCACGAGCTTCCTCGGCGCGATTCTTCCGGTGGGCTGAGCGAAGTCAGTCGAGGGTGAACCGCGGGCCGGAAGCGGGTGGGCGCGAGGCATGGAAGCTCAGGACGGGGTCTTGAGTCGGTCGTAGGGTTCGGCGGGCTCTGAGCGCGGTTCTGTGGCTCTCGTTCGGAGTATTCTTCCCGCTCATTCCCGGGGGGTCACGGAGGATTCGTGGAGCGATTCACCGGTTTGATCGGTCTGGCGGTCGTGCTCGCCGTGGCGTTCGCGCTTTCGAAGAACCGGCGGGCGATCCGCTGGCGCACCGTCGGTTGGGCGTTCGCGCTCCAGATGGCCTTCGGCCTCCTCGTCCTCTACTGGGAGCGCGGCAAGCAGGCGCTCGAATCGTTCTCGAACGGCGTCTCGCACGCCATCGCGTTCGCCGATCAGGGCTCGGGCTTCCTCTTCGGATGGCTCGCGGGGCCGATGGACACCCTCGGCGAGAAGACGGGCATGCCCTTCAGGGGCTTCATCTTCGCCTTCAAGGTGCTTCCGATCATCATCTTCATCTGCGCGTTCTTCTCCATCCTCTACCACTTCGGCATCATCCAGGTGGTCGTGAAAGGCATGGCGTGGGGGATGCAGAAGACGATGAAGGTCTCCGGCGCCGAGGCGCTGTGCGTGGCGGCGAACGTCTTCATCGGCCAGACGGAGGCGCCCGTCCTGATCGCGCCCTACATCGCGACGATGACGACGTCCGAGCTCCTCACGATGATGACGGGCGGCATGGCGCACGTCTCGGGCGCGGTCATGCTGGCCTACGTGACGATGGGGGCGCCGCTGAAGTACCTCATCACGGCTTCCGTGATGGCCGCCCCGGGCACGTTCCTCATCTCGAAGATCCTCTGGCCCGAGACCGAGACGCCCACCACGATGGGCACCGTGAAGATGCAGGTCGAGAAGACGAGCGCGAACTTCATCGACGCGGCCGCGAGCGGCGCCTCGCAGGGCATGATGCTCGTCCTCAACATCTCGGCGATGCTCATCGCGTTCGTCGCGCTCATCGCGATGCTGAACGGCTTCCTCGGGTGGGCCGGGCATTTCTGGGGCTACCCGGCCTTCTCTCTCCAGACGATCTTCGGTTGGGTCCTCGGGCCGCTCGCCTGGAGCCTCGGTGCGCCGGAGAAGGACATGGCCACGGTCGGCAATCTCATCGCGAACAAGACGGTCATCAACGAGTTTTTCGCCTTCTCGATGATGAAGGACGTCGTCGGCACGCTCTCGGAGAAGGGAAAGGTCATCGCGACCTTCGCCCTGTGCGGCTTTGCGAACTTCTCGTCGATCGGCATCCAGATCGGCGGGATCGGCGGCCTCGCGCCGTCGCGCAAGTCCGACATCGCGCGGCTCGGCTTCCGCGCGCTCCTCGCCGGGTCGCTCGTGAGCTTTATGACGGCGGCGATCGCCGGCATCCTGATGGGCTAGGAGGCACGTGATGGATTCCAAGCTCTCGGCCGCCGCGGAGTGGCTGCGCGGACGGCTGCCGCACCCGCCGCTCGTTGGCGTCATCCTGGGCTCCGGCCTCGGCGACTTCGCCGACGGCGTGGACGAGCGCGTCACGATCCCGTACGGCGATATCCCGGGATTCCCGGCGTCGGCCGTGGTCGGGCACTCGGGGACGCTCGTGGCGGGTACGGTGCGCGGCGTTCCGACGGTCGTTCTCTCGGGGCGCGTCCACTTCTACGAAGGCCACCCCATGCCGGCCGTCGTCTTTCCAGCGCGCGTCCTCGGCCTCCTCGGCTGCCGGACCGTCATCGTGACGAACGCCGCCGGCGGCATCGACAGGTCTTTCAAGTCCGGCAATCTCATGCTCATCGAGGATCACATCAACCTGTTCGGCACGAACCCGCTCGTCGGCGCGAACGATGAAGACCTCGGGCCGCGATTTCCCGACATGTCGGACGCCTACCGCAAGGACCTCCGCTCGCTCGCTCTCGCCGTCGCGAAGCGGCAGCGGATCCCGCTGAAGCGCGGCGTCTATGTCGGTGTCCACGGCCCCTCGTACGAGACGCCGGCCGAGATCCGGGCTCTCCGCGCCTGGGGCGCGGATGCGGTCGGCATGTCCACGGTGCCCGAAGTCATCGCGCTCAACCAGATGGGTGTCGGCGTCCTCGGCATCTCGTGCATCACGAACATGGCCGCCGGCGTGTCGAAGCAGAAGCTCGACCACCGGGAAGTCCTCGCGACGACGCAGCGGGTGAAAGGCGATTTCGTCCGCCTTCTGACTTTTCTCGTCCAGGCGCTCGGCATCGGGCGGTCGGGAGCGACGGAAGACGCGTTTCTGCCGGTCCCCCGCCCCGCGGCCCGCGGGAAGAGGGCGAAGAAGAAGTGAGCGCGACCCGACCGCTCACGGCGGACGAGGAAAAACGCCTCGTCGACGCGGCGCGGAAGGCACGTGAGCACGCCTCGGCCCCGTACTCTCTCTTCAGGGTCGGTGCCGCGCTGCTCGCCGAGGACGGCACGATCTTCGGCGGCTGCAACGTCGAGTCCGCGTCGTACGGCCTGACCGTGTGTGGCGAGCGGACGGCCGTGTTCAAGGCGATCTCGGAGGGTGCGCGGAAGTTTCGTGCGGTCGCCGTCGTGACGGACGCCGACCCGCCCGCGTCGCCCTGCGGCGCGTGCCGGCAGGTGCTCTGGGACCAGTGCCGTGACATCGACGTCATTCTCGCGACGCCGGCGCGCGTCGTGAGCCGCATGCGGCTCTCGACGCTGCTCCCGCTGGCCTTCGAGTTCGAGGGGCCTAAGTGAGGTGCGCCTCGGTTGTCGCCGCGCTGTGCAGTGCGCTCGCCGTCACCCTCGCGGTGCCGCCGCTTGCGGCCGCCGAAACGGCCCACGCGCCTTCCAGGAAATCTTCCTGCGACACCCTCCTCACGGCCGGGCACGTCGTCACGATGGATGCGGCTGACGGGGTTTTCTCCCCCGGCGCGGTCGCGATCGTGGGAGGCAAGATTGTCGCGGTGGGCTCGGAGGCGGATCTTCTCTCCCGCTATCTTCCGAAGCAGAGGATTTCCCGTCCCCATTCGGTGGTGCTTCCGGGGCTCGTCAACACGCACACGCACGCCGCGATGAGCCTGTTCCGCGGCATCGCGGACGACCTCCCGCTCATGGAGTGGCTGACGAAGTTCATCTTCCCGGCCGAAGCGAAGAACGTTTCGCCCGCGTTCGTGAAGGCCGGAACGAGCCTCGCGTGCCTCGAGATGATCCGCGGCGGCACGACGACGTTCGCGGACATGTACTACTTCGAGTCGGACGTGGCCGAAGCCGTGAACGCGTGCGGCCTGCGCGGCGTCCTGGGCGAGACGTGGATCGACTTTCCGGTGCCCGACCACAAGGACCTCGCCGAGACGCAGAAGGTCACGCGGCTGTTTCTCGAGAAGTGGAAGGGCCACGCGCGCATCACGGCGGCCGTCGCCCCGCACGCGCCGTACACGAATGCGAAGGAGGCGCTGCAGGCCGCGAAGGCGCTCGCGGACGAGTTTCACGCCCCGCTCCTCATCCACCTCTCCGAGACGAAGGACGAGCAGAAGCTGATCGCGGAGAAGTACGGGACGACGCCCGCAAAATGGCTCGAGGCGATCGGCTTTCTCGGCCCGAACGTTCTCGTGGCCCATTGCGTCTGGTGCGACGCGGACGACTTCCGGCTCCTCGCCGAGCGGAAGGTCGGAATCTCGCACAATCCCGAGTCGAACATGAAGCTCGCCTCGGGCATCCTGAACGTCGTCGGCGCGCGCAAGGCCGGCGTCGACGTGGGCCTCGGGACGGACGGCGTCGCGGGCTCGAACAACGACCACGACATGTGGGAAGCGATGGACTTCGCCGGCAAGCTGGCGAAGGTCTCGACGATGGACCCGACCGCGCTGCCCGCGAAGGTCCTCCTGCGTATGGCGACGATCGAGGGCGCCCGGGCGCTGAAAATGGACGATCGCATCGGCTCGCTCGAGCCGGGCAAGCGCGCAGACCTCGTGGCGGTGGACGTTTCGGCGGCGCGCACGCAGCCCCTCTGGGACGTCTTCTCGACGCTCGTCTACGCCGTCAAGGAAAGCGACGTTTCCCTGACGATGGTCGAGGGGCGTGTCCTGTGGGACGGCCGGAGCGTGCGCACGGTCGACGCGCCGAAGACGCTGCGCGAGGCGGAAGAGTGGCGGCGGAAGATCGCGGCCTCGCTCAGGGAGTCGGTTCCAAAATGAGCCTCTTCGTCCGGACGATCGTGAAGAAGCGTGACGGCGGCGAGCTGTCGGAAGGCGAGATCGCGGCCTTCGTCACCGGCGTCACGGACGGCACGATCACCGACGAGCAGGCGGCCGCGTTCCTGATGGCGGTGTGCTGCCGGGGAATGACGACCGCCGAGTCGGCCGCTTTGACGTTCGCGATGATGACGTCGGGAGAGACATGGGATCTCTCGCGGCACGGCTTCGTCGCCGACAAGCATTCGACGGGCGGCGTGGGCGACAAGGCCACGCTCGTCCTCGCGCCGCTCCTCGCGGCGGTTGGCGTCAAGGCCGGCATGATGTCGGGGCGCGGTCTCGGACACACGGGCGGCACGCTCGACAAGCTCGAGGCGATCCCTGGTTTTTTGACCGCGCTTCCGAAGCAGGACTTCGACCGGCTGCTCGACACCGTCGGGTGCGCGCTCATCGGGCAGACCGACTCGATTGCCCCCGCCGATCGCCGCCTCTACGCGCTGCGCGACGTGACAGGCACCGTCGAATCGATTCCTCTCATCACGGCGTCGATCCTCTCGAAGAAGCTCGCGACCGGAGCTTCCGCCGTGGTCTTCGACGTGAAGACCGGAAACGGGGCCTTCATGGCGGATCCGAAGGACGCCGAGCGACTCGGGAAGGCTCTCGTCGAGACGACGCGGGCGACGGGCCGCAAGGCCTCGGGCTACCTGACGGCGATGGATCGCCCGCTCGGCGAGGCCGTGGGGAACGCGAACGAAGTCGAAGAGTCGATTCGCATGCTCGGCGGTGAAGGGCCGGCCGACCTGCGCGAGAACACGCTTCTCCTCGGTGCGGACCTCGTTCTCGCCGCGGGTCTCGAGACGAGCGCGAAGGAGGCCCGGCGGCGGCTCAACGCCGCCCTCTCCGACGGCCGGGCTCTGGAGGTCTTCGGGAAGCTCATCGCGGCGCAGGGCGGGGACGCGGGCGTCTGTGACGACCCGAAGCGGCTCCCGCAGCCCGTTTCGCGGCGCGACGTCCCGGCGCCTGCCTCCGGCGTCGTGGCCCGGATCGCGACGCGGGAAGTCGGCCTCCTCGCGATCGAGCTCGGCTGCGGGCGCGCGAAGAAAGACGACGTCGTCGACCCAGCCTCGGGCTTTCGCGTGAAGAAAAAGCCGGGCGACGCCGTGGAGAAGGGCGAGCCGCTGCTCGTCGTGGAGCTGGGCCCGAGCGCGAAACCGAACCCCACGTTCTACGACCGCCTCGCGGGCTGCTTTACGATCGCTCCGGCCGGAGCAAGGGTAGAGTCGCTGCCGTTCGTCGTCGGGACGCTGTAGCCGACAGTGCTCACGGAATCCGGGTCCGCCGGCTCCTTGATGCCCGGGGACGGATCTTTTCTTGACCCCGCCCGCCGACCGGCGTTAGCGTGAACAGGGACCCACCCGGAGGAAACGCGGTTGGCGCGCATCGGTCTGGGATTGTCAGAGATGACGCTCCCGAACCCTG